>Ga0307515_10000537_pt1 | contig 89096 bp, 82 predicted proteins | sample 17_EM_MG_FD_194513 | JGI IMG/M metagenome (GOLD analysis project Ga0307515, IMG submission 194513) | Populus trichocarpa ectomycorrhiza microbial communities from riparian zone in the Pacific Northwest, United States - 17_EM | ecosystem: Host-associated > Plants > Roots > Unclassified | place... | reverse complement strand
GCACCATTAGTCATCGATCGACCATATGTCGATGCGACATGTCTCGTTACACGATACAATAGACACCTTCGCATACGCCCGCACACACTCGACTACTCGAGCGCACGCCACCGTACAACAACTGTTCCATGGAAAACAGCCCACAGACCTGCAAGTGTCGGTATCTGCCTGCTTTCCAGCCCTTGGCATTTCCCACCACTTTCCAAAGCGTGCTCAGCTGGTCTCTCCACTGGCTGCAGTGGTGGAAGAGGGGCTCCCGCATCTGGGCCACTTTCCCTTTACACCACCAGCACTTGTCATCCTCTCGGTGACCGAATGGTTTTAGGTAGACTCCGGTGGGTGCATGCTCAGATTTCAGTTGATAAAACCTGGCAGCTAATGCCTTCACACTTGGCATCAGAATAGGTCTCTTGGTCCCTGCATTGCCCTTCAGCCTAAAACTGAAGTGCTTGCTGTATTTCTCGGCCTCCCCCCTTGCCTTCTCTGCTGACCTTGCATCGGAGATCCGTCTGGCTATATTCGAGCCTGAGGTGTCCGGCCATTCTCTCACTGGGTCCCCGCTTGCATTCGAAGCTACATTCACCTGGCGGTCTGCTGCTTGATTCCCGGGGATACCAGAGTGTCGCGGAACCGAGTGAATCTCCGTTTTGATGCTGTAGGCGAGCAGAGCCTGTGCGCTTCGATTGATCAGTCTTGTTAGCCGCTCCCCAGGGCCCAGCTCAAGATGTGCCGTCTGTTGAATGGCAGCTTGTGAATCGCTAAAGACCACCACTGTCTTCGCCCAATGTCTTTCCAGTATTTCTCTCATCTCGAGGATCACCTCGAGTGAGAGTCCAATCACCTACGTTTGTGTGTCAAAGACCTCGATATGTCCAGTGCCCAGATAGCTGCAGCGGGACGTCCACACGTCTCTGGGCTTGCATGCCGCTGTGGCTTGCCCTTGGCCGTCATCTGAGCACGATTTATCGGTCCACCATATCCAGACTCCCGGTCTGACTTTGGCCTCTTTCTCTCTTGCCCAGTGCTGGGCGACTTTGTTGGCTGCGGTAGCGACGTCCAGTATGACGGTTCTGACCACAGATTCTTCACCCGGGGCCCGCCAGTTTATGCCTTCGGTAGTCTGGCTACACTCGTACTCTATCTTGATTACTATGCATATTGGTGCCCCAGAAGAGTGGTTTTAGTGTAGCTTTGTTAGCATTTTGCTGCACGCGTTTGCTAGTCTCACTGCAAATTACTATTGTCGGGAGTCGAAGATCATGGGCGTGGGTGTAAGCCCTGAGTCTCTGAGTAATTCGGCCTGTAGGGTGGTGGGCAGCGCACCCAGGATAGATCTGTCCTGTGGATTGAGGAGAAGTTGAAGGTCGTCTTGCCTGCCTACTTCTTTGGGATCCCACCAGAGTTCAGTCCAATACAGTGTGACAGCTTGAACACATGCCACCTGCACGGGGCTTGTTCTCTCTTGGACTACCCCATACGTCTGCATGAGGATTCGGAGTCTAGCTTCTACTTCCCTGGCTGTCTTCATGCATCGGTTGTGGTGTTCGTGAAGCGTCAAGTACCCATCCATCCAGATGCCGAGCCAGCATGTCACCTGTCTGTTGAAGCGTATGAATCCATCTCTGACCATTATCTGTACTGGCAGTTTTGGCCGGAGTTGTTTCTTGTGGCTTCATCTGCGCAGGAAAACCGCTACCTCTGTTTTTGTAGTAGCGAACTGTACCCATCGTCTGCTTGCCCACTCAATACTCTTGGCTGCGCATCGCTCATGACGACATAATTGACATCCCGTCAGAGTTCCTAAGTGGCCCGGCCCGGCCTGGGTCAGAAGCCGCCCGTCCGACCAGCCGGCCGCCAAGAATAGGCGCCCGGTGGCCAAGAAAAGGTTCCCACGCAAGTTTTCACAGATCCACCCAATTTGGGTGGATCCTCACGGCCGGGTAGCATCACATCCTCTCACCCTCTTCCGATGCTCCTCGAGCCAGAACAGCTCTTTCTCACGAATTATCTTTGGATGCCGGGAGAGGACCGGCTGAGTGTTGATGATGGGCTCTCTGTCTTCAAGCTCCCGCCATTTCACCTCAACGGATGGCAAGGTTATGAACTTATGATGGATGCTGGCTGAGTTTACTTTGGTGGCTTTCTGAGTTTAAGACTTTAGGCAGCAGCAATGGGTGTCATTTTAACAAAATATGTTTATGCTTGTTCGATTGAACTTATACATTGGCAAATAAAGCCTGCAGGCCGGCCGCCAAGAAAAAACCTGCAGGCCCGGCGGGAAAAGACTGGCGGGCCGGCCCGGCGCTGATTTAACAGGCACCGCTATGGGCGGCCCTGCCTGGCCTCTTCGGAACACTGCATCCCGTCTAGTGGCCAACCCGCGGAAGTCATCCACAAATGATGGCCCTTCAGCCGAGACATACTCCTCAACCCATTTGATTAATCCAGCTGTGTATATTGCAAAGAGAATCGGTGAAACAGGTGAGCCCTGCAGAACCCCTGCTTCCACTGGGTGTCTTTCCATGGCATTGCCCACAATTATCATGTCCGCTGTTCTCTCTGAGAGAAAGCTCTCCATCCAGCGTATAAGGTCTCCATCCATTTGCCTGACCTTCATTAAGTTGACTAGCTTTCCTTTTGCCATGCTTGGGAAGGCTGCCTTAATGTCCATGAGAAGCACGCCAGTTATGTGGCAATTTGTTCAGGCTGCATGAGCTCTGTCCAGCAACATGGCAACTGCATTGATGGCTGACGGTCCCTTCCTGCTCCTGAACTCGCCCCCGCTCAGTAACCCTCGTCTGTCAGCCTCATCTGATTGCAGCTCCACAACCACTTTTTCGACCACTTTTCCCATACAGCTCAGAAGCGGTACAGAGCAGTAGCAGGCTTCCCAACGGTCCGGGGCGACTGGCGTCTTTCGGGGCCCCGAATGACGGTCCCGTCCGGGGCATGCATTTCGGAGGCCTGGTCCGTCCCGGTACGGAATCTCAATACCTAGGGCCCGATATAGATGACTGTAGTTTTAGGATACGGTTTTAGGATACGAAGCTAGGGTCTATACGAACTCCAAATCCTGGATGCGTCTGAATGCTGCGGCTGGGTGCCTGAAGATACAAGGGTCCACAGGCAGTCTGCGGCTGGATGCCTGAAGGAATGAGCAATTATACTACGAAACCGCGGGCTGCCTCAATGCTAATTGTGGTGAAAATGCGGTGATTTAGATAAATCAAGCAAATGAATACAAATATAAATACGAAAGCTCTATGGGGTCCGAACGATATTCACCTGTATAGGCAGGCAGCCAAAGTCCCTGAGTGAGCCAGAGTAAACATAATCTTGGAGATAAGCGTGCTGCTTCCGCTCCGAAACCCCAATTGAACATCACAATCCAAATGCCATTCACCTAATATGGGGGCCCTTAACAGAACGATTCAGATTTTCTAGACTCCATCACTGTTCACCCAGAGATTTAGAAGGTCTGCATATACCCTTCTTCACTTACATGTGAGATCCAACGTTAATACCCCGGGAAATAGTGGACGCTACACAATCTCAGATCAGCGAGCTCGCTTGGGGGATGATATTATTGAGGCTATTGAGTGTTTGAAATCGTGGTTCAGGGAGGAGATATCTTGTGGAGATTCGAAGGATGTTGCATATGCAGAGATCTGAGAGGATGTTGGTAGACATTCAGACGGAAGCAGAGGAGCTACAGTTGTGAATGGAGGAGGCTTGGTAGTGAGCAGAGGGTCTTTTTTGTTTGTATGTTATCATGTTTGTATTATAGTATCGCCGTGCGCAGTACGCAGTGCGCAGAGCTAGACGGCAGGGCCCTACAGTCTTTTCGTCCGTGGCTCTGCTGCCCTGGTCCTAAACAGTCCTTCGTTTGTTTGCCCCGAAAATTGTCGTCTGGTCCGGGGCTTAGTTTTGCCCGGACGGGACGGACTATTGGGAAGCCTGAGCAGTAGGCCTGAAGCTTTGTTTAGTTGTCTTTTCCAGGCTTGCAAATCACCACATGGCTAGCCCGCGTCCATGATGCTGGGTCTCATTCTGTGTGAATAGCTTCCTTCCTCAGCATCACAATCCAATCTTTATCCCATAGCCAGAGTAGTTGTATGGCACCAAATGACAGCTTATCTGGGCCCGGCGCTTTTTTGACTGATTCAGAATATAAGCGTCACTCATCTGCTTGCTCAGTGATGAGTAGTGTTAGCAACGGGTCCGGGTAACCCACCAGAGGTCCGGTTTTTGGCTGGTGGTTCGGTTCGGTTCGGTTCGGTTCCGGACCATGCCAACAACCCGACCCGCTTTGTCTTGGCGGGGTTGTTACCCGGACCGGACATAAACCCACGGGTTTTTGGCCTGGGTGGAACCGCACCGCTGTTTGATTTTACGGTTCTTTCCACTGGGGCTCAACATTGACCGCAATTAAGTATCTGAGTTCTGATCGTATTATGACATGATCAATATGCAAGTTGTGGAGTTCTATGTGCTGATTGACATCCCGCTTTCAGATTTGCGATCCGACCAATATTCATTGAATCACTGTGAAATAAGACCCAGTGTGAAGTGAAAATCACGGGATTTCGATCACTACTCAATCAAGATTGGTGAGCTCGCGAATTTGCAAGCAGGAGCCTGTAAAACAGCTTATAAAACTGCACAATTTACGTATTGATTATGTTACAATACAATCTGTACTCAGATACTGAATTGGAGGCAAACTTGTGATGTTGAAATGCCAGGTGTTTGGTCATAAAACCGGCCCAATTGCAACGGTCCGGGTTTTTGGGTGTTAAGACCGGTTGCAATGGTTCGGTTCCGGGTCGGTACCGGACCAAGAACTGACCCGGAGATTTGGAACAATTGCTAACACTAGTGATGACCATATGTGCACTTCACACCTGCCATAGTTCATTGTACAGGTTGTCGTCGTTCTGGGGGAATAATTAATACCTCAGAATCTCCTCTTTCTCCATGGCTGTGTTTTCTCGCTTGCCTTTTCTCTCCAGTATGACCTCCATTATAATGCCCACCTGACAGTTGGTGTATTGTGCTGCTCACCGCACGTTGGGTCCCCAGAGACTCCACAAGTAATCTGTTACGGGGGTGTTTAGATCCCAATACTCGATACAATATATATTGAATCTACGCACAGTCACCTATCTCATCTCTTTCTTTCCTCGCCTTATCCTAAGACTCAACTTCATGCCCGTCTTGCAAGAGCCATCGATTCTTGAAGTGCTAACTCTAACGCAGCCTACCCCATCGTTTTCAGATCAAAACGGTGCCACTGACTGTCTCCGATATAGACCAAGATTAAACTTTGCCGTCGAATGACCACTCCTCAGATGATTCCTCGAAGGGTAATGTACCGGTGTTCGAGTATCTCAGCACCAGGTAGTCGATATTCTCGGCCTGACCAAAACGAACGACCACAATGTAGGTGTGGGTTAAATGGTGCTTGGTCAATTGGAAAACTAAATTGCCGAAACTCTCGACAAGCCTCTGCAGGGCGTATTCGTTTGCTGTGTATCGATGGTCAGCCATACAGTGCCTAGTCTCGTGTGTGTATAATGGAAGATATTTTAAATGGATAGAATTCTTAATACTATTGTAATATCATCTTCGGTGTTCTCTGAAAGCTAATCTTGTGGATAATCCTCCTCTAATTCCTTCGACCTACCCTGGCTCTTTATAGCCGGTGCTCTTTCTCAGGTGTGACAGTGCTATCTCGACCCCGCCCCTTCAGCGCCAGATAGCCACTTGCCATGACACCACCATGTAGTCACATCCGAGCATGGTGGTTTGAAAGCATTATGCTTCTGATAACAATCAGGCCATCCATTGCACGATATCAGCTTATCCATTCATCATTCAGATATCCATTGCAATCGTACTAGTCAGTAGCTGGAATATCTCCCAGCTATGTTGAAAATACTTATCGCCTGTTAAATCCCTCATGGAGGTGATATGTTTAATTGTGTCATAGATTTAATCGGCGACCAACCAATACTATGCCAATGTAGATTATTGACATTTAAGCTCGTATCAGATACAAGGTTACATTGCGATCAAGACCACTCGAGTCAACGAGTAGTGCTCGCTCTAGGCCAGTCCCTACGTCCTTAATCTGTCAGTTACATCATGCTAAGGTCGAAACTTGCTCTCGGATCGGAAAGTGCCCCTCCATATCCTAGTGCATCACAGGTAGGGGAGAAGAGTTCTCTCGATCACATATTGACTATCAACTGCCCTGCATGATTACGATACATGTCCCGCAGAGGATCCAGGCGTGAACAAAGATAGCGACTCAGCGTATCGCTTCGCGCCACTGACATGAATGCCCGCTAAAGGGCATGTTACTTACCATCTTGAGTGTTCAATGCATCAGTGTTTGGCATATTGTAGATATGTATGCATTTGGTAACTGTACTCATGTATCATTATCGCTATTGGGATAACCCCTAACATCATCACACCACGTTTGGCTTTTGGACTGTGAAATTGACTCCTGTTGGACTGCCTGACCCATGAGTGGCCTCCTCAGAATTCTGTCATCATCGGTTTTATGTTCCCACTGCTTTTCTTTGTTGTTTGATATCAGAGTTTAACCACCTCTTTGGTTTGGCACATATCCTGAACTTCTTTGCCTTGGTATTGAGAAAGGTGCTTATTGCTTCCTGACACCATGCACCCACCTGCTCCACCTCATCTTCTGTTCACTGTGCATCCAGGTCAGCTCTCTCCATTGCTAGTTCCATCCATAACTTCTCTGCTACCTAAATGTCCTACACCATCATTGCAGCTAACTTTCACGCTACTACCCTGTTGTTATCCATCTCCTCCAGCCTTTCCACTCAAACCTCTTATTCAATGTACTCATGGTCGGATCCGATGGCATGTTGATTGGTTGGTCCGGAACATTGGGTTAACAGTCGAGTCGCAAATGTCAAGTCGATAACTGACTTGCCTCGGTGGTCCATGCTGGTTCTATATTGCGTTGACTGGCTATTGTTTCCAATGTCCAGTCCTTTCTCATCAATTACTGCTTGCCAGAACGCGGCATTAGACTGCACTCAGTGCCACAGATCACATCAAATAATTTGGGGGTTGCTGACTCCCACAAGTACAGGTCCACCCTGCCGAGGGACTCTCTGACTGTTCAGCATATGTGGCTTCCTCTCTCCTAACTGGTGGACTCTTTGATTATAAAAACTGACAATTCTCGCTATATTAACCTTACTGCATCTGCCATCGGCAGCAACAACATTGTCGTTAACCACCCTGTAAAACAATAATTCCACCAGTCAGCACTGACCCGGTCTGGGGCAGGGCTCAGTCGGGTCTGATCCTACCCGAAGGTTGGACTCAACCGATCCCCAGATTTGTAGTCTTGGACTGCACCGGCTTGGTCTTGACCAGTCCAAACAGCATAATATTCATCAATTTCAAAGTAGATCCGAAAAACCAAACGAAGTGAGACTGTAATCCCTGCAACTCTAATTTAGACCAAATGTCACTTTGTAACAATCACCTGCTGGGAGCAATCACTATGAACCAACCGACCCACTGCTAGAACTCACCACCACTGGAAACCCAACCATACCGAATGTGGAGAGCAACAGAGAAGGAATAAAGAAGCTCAATGGTCTGTTGATCCAAGCACAAGCAAAAACTATAGACTTATGTAAGAAAGTGAGAGAAGGAAAACTCAATGCCAATTTCCAAAGCCGGAGCCCAATGCGGAGTAACAGTGCCGAGCCCTCCTCCACGCCACCAGGGCTGGCGAGGCTGGTGGGGGCAGGAGAGGCCAATGGAGGCCGTAAGTGACAAGCCTCATGTCCAAGCCAGTCAGAACTGAACACTCCTGAAGCGACTAGGCCAAATCCCTAGTCAACACCAAATGCGTGGTGAGTGAACACCAAACGAGTGGTGAGTGAACACCAAACGATTGGTGAGTGAACACTAAACAAGTGGTGCGTGGAAAGTGGCAAGTGGCAAGTGGTGAGGGGTGAGATTTGCATTGTGCCTTGAAAATGGCAAGATGAATCTACATGTATGAGTGTATGTGTATGAGACAATGTGTTCACTCAGTGTATCAGTAACTTCCAGCATATTCAGGGCGATTCGGCCAAAGTGGACTGGTCCAACGCAGTCCAGGCCAGTCCAGTGCAAGTCCCGAAAATTAGGGATTGGTCAGATCCTGGTTCAAAAATTTCTTGGTCTGGACCAGTACTACACTGGACGGTTCCAGTCCGGACTGGTCCATTGCTGGACTGGTGGAAACATTGCTGTATAATTCCATGCGCTAATTGACCACTGGACCACTCCACTTTTATATCGCCGTCCAAACTCTTTTCCCTTTTTCATTTCATATGCGTAATGGCTCATCCCACAACTTCCACATTCTTTTAGTGAGTCCTTCAAGCACAGTACATCTGCCTCATGTTCGACTCCCATTCCCAGGCCCCCAATGCTCCACTCCTACAGCCTATGGTAGTTGTGCTGGATTACCCAAATCATTCGTAGCCAGGGCTCCCATTTCAGTCTCAGTTGCAATATCAGTTGTGGTCATTGTCCCAGTCTCAATGATCGTCACCTGTTGTTACTCCCACATTGCCTCATTATGCTCCACATCTGCCATCTCTGCATTGCTTCCACCCCTTAACACTGCAGTCCACTAATACCTAGGACCAAGCATCACTCTGCTCGTCCCCATTGCGACTTCAGCAGCTGCCCTTGTTCATGCCCGTCCTGCTAGCCCTATTTTCCTACTCTGCCGCACTCCCTTGGTGGCTTCAGACTTCTTCACACACCTGTTGCTAAACACAATGTGATATACTTGGCACATGGGACACTTTGACAGCATGTGGCTGCAGAGTGATCGCTGTTTTGCCCTGCACACCACCTTATTGCACTTTTGGTTACTTGTCCGGTGATGACCTAGGCAGTAGCCACACGTGGGCATGCTGCCACATTGGTTCTCAATGTGACCACATCCACAGTAGAGCTTACATCGGATGTCAGGGCCTTTGTGTTTGTATATTTCGACTCCATACCGCAGCCCCGCCATCTTGATGCCATTCTCTACCAAACCCTGTGCCACCTCGCTCCCTGATAGAGCAATAAATATGGATAATGTGGCAATATCTCCTTTCTGCTTTCTCTCCCGGATCATGCAGGGATTCACCAGCCATCTTACTTGGGTGGGGATTGTTAAGCATTTATTCTCCACTTTAAGTTCCTCTCATATGTTCTGCAGACCTTCTGTGGTTTTTCCCAACTACTGTACAAGAGGTACTGCATAGAACTTTAGACATTCCCAGAACTCATTATCTTCTACATCAAGAACGTCTGTTAAGCCTTCGGTGTCACAGCTATATTTCTGGGATCATACTTGATCACTCGATAATCCAAATGGGGATATTCAATCCGGAATTACAAACTATCACTCATATTTCCGTATTGGATCTACATTGCAGATTAGTTCACCAATCCGTCACATCTCCATTAACGTACATTCATATTAATAGATCAATGACAGCGTTCAGTCCAAGTGTCGGTATAATGTGTATCATCTTTCGACCGGTGTAGTGAAATGGTGGAGCTAGAAGGTGGAGAGCTCATTATCAACACCCCGCCGCACCTCTCAGGTCATTCCACAGTGAATTTGTGAAAAATCTGGTTCTGGCTCAGGGAGCGTAGGAAGAGGGTTAGAAGATATAATACTACCCGGCTGTGACGACCCATGCGTTGGCGTGGATCCACACAGAGTCTGGGAAAGAGCGAGTGAGATCAAAAGATGTGAGAGAAGGACTGTAGAATTCGTTGTATGATAGGACGATATAAGATGATGTGAGATGAGATACAAGATGAGATCTATGTACCCCAGTGTCTCCCGAATATATACTCGCCGTAGCTCCATCCATCTCCGTTACCGCAGCATTGTCGTACATCCACCGTCGCCCAGTACGTTTCCATCAAGCCTGTATCCCCATACACCCACCGTCGCCCAGTCCGGCTCCATCATCCCTGCATCCCCTTACTCCAGCCGTCGCCCAGTCGTTCTCTATCGTCCCTGTATCTCCGTACGCCCGCTGTCGCTCAGTCCTCTGCCAAGCTGAGTTGCAGTGGTGGTGAGAAACGGATATTCCCACCACAACTCCTCCCTGGCCCTTTGTCCCAGGCACACCTCTCCGCTTCAGTATAACCATATACGTAAACCTGAAAGAACAAATGAACCACATCAACCCAACGGAAAGACACCGACATAGATCCAGACGAAAACCTTACACCAAAAGAAAAACCATAAATCTAAAGAAAAACTACAAATCCAAAGGAAAGGAAAGATGCAAACGTAGACCCAAAGGAAAACAATAAACTCAAATGCAAAACATAAACACTCCGACTCCTTGCGCGCCCACTTTCTCCTGCCACGTTCCTTGTCTGCCTTCATTTATCCTTGACCACTACCGATGTCTGACATGTTGCCAAGCCAAGTATCGAATTGCACTATTGCCTCACGTGTTGCATACATGGCTGGTCTGATGTGTGGCCGGGTCTCTATACACAACTAGGGGTCTTCGTTCACTGCCTGTTGGAAGATAGGGACAGCTTTGTTCCTCATTGTTCTCACGTGGTGTGCCAACATCTTCGTCTCATCGTCCGACATTCTCTTGCAGTTGGGGTCGAGGCCAACCCATTTTAGGAAGCAGCGCACCTATTGCTCATCCTCAGTGTCATCGTCGTTGTCGTCGTCGGAACTGCTACTTTCGCAACTGGGAGTGGCAGGCCGGTCGGGCTTTGGGGTACCCTTCTGCTTAGGATCGATAGGCTGCTGCGGGGTCATAACAGCCAATTTTGCCGTAGGCCGAAGCATTCCGGCTTCATTCTCAATGGGTGTTCGCGGAAATCGTACCGGCGTCTTTCAAGGTGGGTAATGCCAGGATCGTACCAGCGTCTTCCTCGGCGGGCTCTGGCGGAGTGGTAGCGGCCCATTTCCCAGTCGGAGCTGGTGGGGTCGTACTGGCCTCTTTCTCGGTGGGCACTGGATGTACAGATGGTGAGATGGTACGAAGTGGATTGGTGTGATTGTGGTTATCCATGGCTAGGTTATAACCAAGTGGCATTACTATCTCCCGGTACCATTTCAGGCCCGTAGCTTCATAGTCGATTTCTTTCTTCCAGCCGAGGGTAGCCATTATCTAACAAATTTTTAACTTCCTGGAAGACACCGGAAGTATACCATTTGTTTGCTTTCGACTTCCGGTTTAGCTTGGCTGGACGGTTGATCTATGGGCAATTGAGGCATCTCATGGCTAACTCGGGATCTCTCGATTTTTCATTGGCGATTGCGGTTAATCGCAGCCACATCTCATTTCAGATGGAATCGCCTAGGATTTCCTGGAGTTTGAGATAATGCGGCCCCATGTCCCCCTGCTTCTTCGTTGCCCGTGTCTTCCTCGGTTGGGCCGAGTGGTGTTGTTTTATCATCGCTCTTACCCTGCGGGTGCTGCGCAGAGCCTTAAGGAAGCCATTGTGTTGTTTGTCTTCCAACGTCTACCAGTGAAGGTTTCTCTCCGCGAGGTTCGACAGCAAAGCAACCTGGGCATTGGCAGCATCGGTTCTGCTGCCCAAGAGATCATAGATCCCGAGAATATAATTGGCTTGGTTTTGGGGGGAGAGATCTCGAGCGGCAATCTCCACAGCTTCTTGGACCGATCCGACTGATCTATTGAAGAATTCTCTATTGAGGTGTGATAATGTCTCCAACGAAAGGGATAGTGCAGAGGGATTGCTACAGATAGTAGAGATATCCAAGGAGAGGGTATGCGTAGTATCAGTGGTGGTAGTGGTGGCTGGCGTGATGGTGGCTGCAGTGGTGGTGGCTGCGGTGGTGGTAGCTGCGGTGGTGGTGGCTGCCGCAGTGGTGAAGTCGAGACTCGTAGCAGCGGTGGTAGCTGTGGTGGTGTTTTCCGAGGTGGTGGTGGCTGCGGTGGTAGTGGCTGTGGTGGTGGCTGCTGCAGTGGTGGATACTGCAGTGGTGGCTGCTACAGTGGTGGTGCATGCAGTGGTGGTGGCTGCGACGGTGGTGGAGTCTACGGCGGTGGTTGCCACGGCGGTGGTGGCTGCTGTGGTGGTGACTGCCGTGGTAGTGGAGTCGAGGCTTGCAGCGGCAGTGGTAACTGCAGTTGTGGTTGCTGCGGTGGTGGTGGCTGTGGTGGTGGTGGCTGTGGTGGTGGCTACTGCGGTGGTTGCTGCAGCAGTGGTGGCTGCTGGGGTGGTGGTGGATGCAGTGGCGGTGGTTGCAGCGGTGGTGGAGTCTGCGGTGGTGGTTGTCGTGGCGGTGGTGGCTGAAGTGGTGGTTACTGCAACAGTAGTGGAGTTGAGGCTCCTAGCGGCGGTGGTAGCTGCTGTGGTGGCTACCATGGTGGTGCTGGCTGCGGAAGTGGTGGCTGCAGTGGTGCCAATTGCTGCGGGGCTCGTAGCGGCAGTGGTTGTGGTTAAGGACGTTTCAAAATCCATTCCATCACTGAGTACTGCTGCAATGTCGCTGATTGTTCTGAACGGCATGTCGGTCATTAGTTATGGTTGAGATGGCAATATTGGGCGTAATCGTCGGTGTGCAGAGTGGGATCAACAGAACAGTACGGTGGCTGTCTTTCCTTAGGATTATGGGAGAGGGGAGGTGTTTATATACCTGGAGGGGTGCTTAGTGCCAGATCCTTCTTTTTCCTGTCACAATGTGGTTCCCTGTTTCCCTAGTATGCTCTTCTCGTATCTCTCCACCACTTCTTCCCTTCTTCCCCTACTATTTTTCAGCTTGCACACGGTGATTTGGCGTATCTTGCTCATCATTCCTGTTCTTGGTCGTTAACATTCTGCCCACTCCTGGCGTTGTCGTCGTCTCTCTGGTCTCGAGACTACTAGAGGGTTAGGGGAAAATGATAGGAATTTTTGGTGTAACATGGGTGCAACTCAGCCAATAGGAAAATTTCTTCCCCCGCCATCTCTCAAATGCATGCAATTGTGTGGACTCGCGATATTCTCAACTCTTTTCATTATGGTCCATGCTTTAGATCTTCTCCCTTCCCCACTACATCCCCTCTTCCTTCAGTTTATTGTTTGGACGCGTAGTCTGCCAGCACCAGATGTGTTAGGTCAAAATATGTGTAAAAGTGTTGTATTTAACTTTTTTCTGGAGCAATGCTATTGTTGCGAAACCCCCACAAGAAGTCTTGGATGCTCGCCTAGCTACCCTCCTTTCCTCCATTAGAGCCTCGTCTCCCATTAGCCTCTACTAGCGTCCTCTTACTCAACTCTCCGACTATCAGTCCTTCCTCCTTGTCCCGCACCTGCTCCTGATTTGCTACTTCCTTGAATGATTCCTCCACCTTCCTGTTGTATATCCCTTCCACCTTCCATTCAAACGCTAGCATGTTAAGAATTGACTTCAGCTTACGTATCCGTACTTATTCGCTTTGTTCATCTCCAAGGTTCCGGCCTCACATGCCTTAATCAGATTGTCTATCTTCGTGTTGATAGGGTTTTGAGCATTACTGAGTGGAATTTCCTCCGTGGCTTGGGCAGGTACCAGGGTTTCTTAGATAGACATTCGCAGGAGGTTTATCACCGCTTGCTTCTGTGGGAGTGGAATACCAGTTGGGTCTGACAAAGAAGAATCTCCCAGTGCCAGAAGATACTCTCTCAGAGTCCTGTATTACGAGGGAGTCTGCAGTCACACATTTGTCCGGGACTTGGTTTCGGAGTGTGTCATATTTAAATGTCGAGAGGTCCATACTATCTAATTCGAGTTTCATTACAGCTTTTGCCATTAAGTATCTTGGACAAGCTCCGATCAGCATTTCCACCAGTGAGTACTTAGCCAAGGATCCCGAATCGAGCATAATACGGCTAATGTTGTCATAGGCATGGATAAAGCTTGAAGGGCGACATCTCCATGTTCCCACTGGTCCTGGCATAGTCTCTCCAAGTAGGATCTTGTGTACGTATAGACGCAGCTATCGGGGTGACAGAAGGCATCCTTCAGCTCCTCTTTCAACTGAATCTAGTCATTCCTTAGATAACTATTCATTATGTTGATTGTTGGCCAGATCGTTTGCAAACAGAAGTACGAAAATGTTGCGACCACATCTGTGGACGCAGGGTCAGTCCCAGTGCAACAGGTTAGGCTTTCGTACGCCTCGATGAATTTGGTGACATCTGCTCCTGCAATGACTGGGGCACCCAGGGTGCCTGACAGTGGCTTTTGGTTCTTTTCCTTCACGATGGCGAGTGTCAAGGACTGAATGAATTGTCTTTGACAGTACGTATTGCTGGACAAGGTGTTGGCGGGGTGTACCGAGGTGGAGGAGGGTCCGGCACTGCACCAACCAGCACGGCCACTGGAACTAAAGGCAGAAGTAGATTGACAGTGTTTAGTTGACATCAAGGTACTGTTTATGGCTGGTTGGAGATGGGATGGTGGATTAGGTGGTGAATTAGCATTAATTGGGGATCAAAGGTCAATTGCTAGTTTGGGAGTTTTTGGAAGAGGGGTTAGGTGAATTGGCGCTCTTTTTGAGGTAAGCTCTTTGTTTCATTCTTTTCTTAGTCCAGCTTCACTACCTCTCCCAGTCTTTTCACTTAGCTTTACCACCTTCCATAGTTCTCTCTTAGCTTCCTGCTATGTCATCTATCTCTCGGGTTCTGTTCCCTGCAACTTCTCCCCCTATGACTAGTAGTATACTCATTAACATCCTTTCTAATCTTCCCACGATTGCTAATTTCATTTCTTAGTATTGCTTCGGATTCGGGTCTTCCTTAATCCGGAGTAGCATTCATTTTTGGTTTCTGTTTTCTTGTTCTGGTATAGGGTTGGTACGTGTTGTCGCAGTCTTAGTTTAGTCCATTTCGTTTTATGCTAGATCAGCGCCATTTGTTTGTTGTTTGCCGTGGTATGAAATCGGTGCCTTTTGTCCGCTGTTAGTCGAGCACAATCTCCTTACTTTTCATCCCAGTATAAGGTTTGTGCCTCTGGTCGAGTGATAGTTTACGGCGATTTCCACAGTGTAATCCCAGTATGATATCAAGGCATTTCGGCCAGGTATTAAGTCGGTGCCTGTCATCGCGGTGTTAGGCCAATGCCTGTCTTCCTGATTTTGGGCAGGTGGCTGTCATCCTGGGGTTAGGTCAGGGCCAGTCGTCCTGGTGTTAGGCTGGTGCTTGTCGACCCGCGATTAGGTAGGTGTCTGTTTCTTGGTGTTTATCCAGAGATGAGGTCAGAGGCATTTGTTAGGTGTTGGTTCGGCACCATTTCCTTGGTGTTCATCCCAGTATGAGATCGGTGCCTTTCCTACAGTGATACTTCTGTGTAATTTCTGCAATTGTCATCCGAATATCAGGCCAGTTTCTTTGATCTGGTGTGAGGTTGGCACTATTTCCTTAGTGTTTGGCCCGGTATTAGGTCGGTGCCTTCCTCATTGGTGCCATCAATGTACCCGGCCTACTGCATCAAGCACTGCAATCCGACCTTGTCCAAAGGCAGATCATTGCGTCCTTCGTCATTCACTCCGTTCAAAGTGTTACTATCATTCCATATTGTCTCATCTCCATATTTACACATGTTAGCTTGCAGGTATGTTTCCCACCATTCTGTACCCAGCATTCCGAACCAGAATCCGGGTTTTGGCCCCATTTGTGGCGAACCAGGGGAGCTAGGCAGTGGAGAGCTCCTCATCAACACTCAGCCCGACCTTCCACGGCATTTCAAAGGTGACTCGTGACACAGCACAGATGTCGCTCGAGTTGCGTAGGAAGCGTGTGAGAAGATCTTATTCTACCCGGCTGTGAGGACCCATGCAATTGTAGGCATCAGCAACAACTGCAGTTTCCCTCTGCAACAACCGGGTGTTCCGGACAGCTCTGACGGCTCTGATGGAACATCATACCATCTGAGGGTGAAACAGACACGACCCGTCCCCCAACCGACAGGTCGCGTTTCATATCTCCCTTGCGGTGGGTATTATACCATTCCTCCGATTCTTGAGATGCGTCGTGTTGTATATTACTCTCACCGCTCCAGCGTCAGGTTTCCATTCCTTAATGTCTGGAATATGGTAAAGTATACGCACTATCAGGACAACGCGTATGTTACACTCTTCACAGGGGTTGCATTAATGCAGTAGCTGTTTACACAACGCCTGGCGATGTTTATTCCTTTCTTCGGCCGATAGCAACATGCAACACTCTCATTTATATATAGGTTTGGGATTGTTCCACTTATTGCAATACGGGTTTCGCTTCAGATACATCGCTAGCCGTTGCATTTGCTTTGCCATTATCGTATTTTATATATCTGAAATATACTGATCAATCTTCACACTCTTTAGTACTATGCCCTCAGTCCTCCACACTCTGTGTTGATCCGTCATCGGCTTGCGATGCATATTCCTCCTCATGCCCATCTGCATCGTCGCACTCATACCTGTCAACATCACCTACGATGCCCTCAGTCCTCCACATTCTGTGTTGATCTATCATCCGCTTGCGATGCATATTCCGCCTCATGCGCATCCACATCGTCACATTAATATCCGTCAACATCCCCTACTATGCCCTAAGTCCTCCACATCCTGTGTTGATCCATCATCAGCTTGCGATGCTGATTCCTCTTCATCCGCATCCGCATCATCGCACTCATACGCGTTATCATCACCTACAATGCCCTCAGTCCTCCACATTCTGCGTTGATCCATCATCGCCTCGTGATGCTTCTTCCTCGTCATGCTCATCTGCATCCGCATCATCGCCGTCCTCACCCTCATACCCGTCGACACCACTACTTCCCAAGAAAAACCTCGCAAGTTCAGTTGTCGGCAGTCATCGGTGGCTGGCACTGCGGATGGCATCGTGCTTGTCGCTTTTGTCACCTTCATCTTCGTAATCCACGCTGCCACCTGGCATCGCGAAATGCAGTTCGTCATCCGTTCAATTGTTGTCTATCGGGATGTTTTCGTCAGTGCTTCTGATCTCTGGCTCCTCAAGCGCCACTTCAGAGGACAAATAGTAAGGAATAATAGCATTGTCAACAGTCTCTGCTTCCGTACTTATGATCACGGCAGGCGTTGGGTTCTCCCCCTGTTGGATCTGACGCTTGACTGTAGCCAGAGTGTTGTTATACACCCTCTGTTGGTAGCTCTCCGGTAGTGTGTACCAGGTATTCATCAAGAATGTATCCGTGTCTGCAACGCCAGGCAACGTTAACAACTTGGGACCTGTTGCAGCAGGATGCCACCTTACTACAGTCATTCTTATAATTGAAGTAGTTCGAGCGATCAGGTCTGTTCGCTTTCAGCTTTTACTTGGAAGCTTTCAGATGAACACCTTTGTTCTTTTGCCACTCCAAGAGAGCATGGTGCAACGCAGTGCAGTTAAACCTGATAAGTGGCGAGGGTATATGACCGTCCTTGTTGTTAATCATGGAATTGTCAAATCCATCAGCCAACTTACCATGGTTATTCGCCCAATGAAAAAATTGGATGTACATTAACCGCAGGATTGCTTCCGACATGAGGTAAAGTGGACGCTGGCCATTCGTTAGCAGCTTTCGACTCTCTCTGCGTTGGATTTGGGCCGCGTACACCACCTTCCACAGGCTCTGCTACAGGAAAAAGATACTTATTGTCTGCCAGAAGCGAATCAATGAATTCCAAATGCTCGGTGGCTAATTCAACGCAGTGGAGATCGTAAAGCCCTGCTATGTGGGCCATGCTGATTGAATAAAATGGGATATAACCTTATCGACTTGTACGCGAACCAGGTACCTGTGAGCGTGTAATATCCAACGTGGGCCGTTGCTTCAGCATACCTCATTCAAGATCTCTTTTGTGCGCGCCTCAATTGCTATGGACCAAATGTTGTTTTGCTGCATAGTGGTGTTCCTGTATGTCTCTATTATCTGCCAGTGTGGGGCTTCTGCTAATGCTGTCCAAACGCGTCGCGTTGCATATCTCACGGTCTCCAAGTCACTTGCACTCGTATTCAGCCGTCATTCCGTCATGTTGAGCTCCAGGAGTCTACCATTTACAAACACAAGACGCGTCATATCTGAGTGATTAAATAGATTGATGCTGCGACTGCCGGAGACGATTGATCGATGTGTACACACCGCCTGGAATTGCAATTGCCACTGTCTCTGTCTCTGATTCTTTTCGGTAGCTCGAGTTCACAGTGGATGTGTAATGATCGCGCGAGCTTCTACATTATGGATGGGGGTAGGCAGGTTTTCAAGACTGCTAAGAGGAGTAGGAGTGAGAGCAATGCCGAATGCGGGGCGGGACACAACACGATGCGTTGAGGTTCCTCCAGGTGCAGGTGTCCTACGACTGCTTGTGACCGGGGTGGCGGTTGGAGTATTTATTGACCGTCGCTGTGTAGTGGACGGGGTGGAAGTCACCTGTTGAGTGATATCTGCAACGCGAGAATTGTTCACCGAAGATGAGGGGATGGTTATGTGACCTTGGATTGCAGAAACTACGGATCTGCCTCCTTGAGTGTAATCCCTAACGCCAGCCGGTACGGAAGTGCATCTCTTAGCAGGAGGAAGTTAGCAATTTCCGGGAGGCCCACACTGCTGTTGATTCTGACGATGAGCAAGACTTGGAACATTTCCTACGATGGGAGTTGTCTCAACGAGAGGGCTTTGGGATGGCATTGTTTGATATTGATGTTCCACGTTAAGAATGTAGGAATAATTGCCTGTGCATTCATATGCAACGGCAGGGGAGGTAGACAACTATTTGAGCGGCAATGAAGGGTTTCCACAAAAAAGGGAGGGGCAGAGTCGACCACGCTAGACTCTAAACCCTGGCAATACTCGGTGACGAGATCTCTTCAAAAAATTCAATGATGGGGTTAACTGCCATCAGATTAATCTCAGATTAAACTCAGCATTACTATTAACAGTTACAGCAACGTCTGAAGGTCTATTGTCACCGCTTGAAGGATGTTTAAGCCTTAGTGGTGCAATTATCATCGTATTGCACCCGTTCTTGGCATAATAGTTCAAACCATCGATTGTGTATATCTTCAGCTTCCAGCTGGAATTCCCCCTGTGGCAGAGCTAAAAGCATCGCAATGGGCACAATGACGTATTCTCTATCCTATCACATCAGTTGCGTGTGCATTTGCCACCGCTAGGCGTTGGTAGCCGTATTGGATGGTTGCACAGTTGGCACGACTTGAGAACTACTCAGTTGACACCAAGATGCATGAGGTCTGATCTCTAAAATTTGTATGAGACACCAAAGCAACGCCCGGCGTTGCACACTGTCTTCACCGCAAGTATTAAATCTCATCTCGAGGTTGCTTATTCATGAAGTGCCTGGTGGTTGTGGAGATGACGGCTGGGCCGTTTTGTATTCATTAACCAACGAAATGCGGGAGATGAATCAAGTCGCAGGAACTCGAGTCTATCTATCCCTTCTTCCCGCCTTCACCTCCATTCTCTTTTCCTCCCGTATTTAACACACTTCCAGTATCCTCAACTCTCTCGACACACATAACTTGCACCAAACAATGCCTCTCATTCCAAAACACACCCGATATCCTACACAACTTTGTACGTTCCCTCGGAGCTTGCTTCCGCTACATGCAACTGTAACATAATCCTGATGCCTCGGATGTAGATTCATTTTCAACTCACAGCTATGGCACCAAGGGGCAGCCGCTAAGGAAAGCGGAAGGGAACTGCCTGGGCAACAATGCCGACATCAGTTATAAATCGACCCCTGTCGTTCGAATGGGACCGTATACATTGATTCATCTTTGAACACATCAGTGGACTCATACGGATATACAATGTTTGCAGTGCCAAGAATGAGACGGCCTCGGACATCATTTATGACATAAACATACTTGACCCAGTCACGACTCGCCACTTTTCACACGTCCAGCTGATGTGGCCGCACCTCAGGAGCAGGAGTTAACCTTTCCTGGAGTGGTGGGCAGCGTTTCACTCAGATTTCGGGGAAATATCTAACAAAACCCGCGATCTAATGAACAATTGGAGGTTAGACAACCCCCGTGCCTTCAGGGATCAAGTCGATTGCTCCTATTCGCAGATAACCAGCTTGGGAAAGGTTAAACGCACCGGGGAGTGTTTCTCTTGGTATGGTTGCAATGATCTCAGGGCAAAGATTGAACCAACAAGCTGGCGGCCATACAAGCCAGGTGACTTCCTGGCTGTAAGACCACTGAATTGGGATGAGATAATGAACGAGGATGATGATAATGACAGATGGGCGGATCCCGGAGCGCCAAGCAGTGGAAGGAGCCGTACTAGCCATGGCAATGACAATGAGGACAGCGCGGGTGAGGAGGACACCCAGGGCAGTGAGAAACGGACCGGGAAAGGGAAGGGTACAATGGATGGGAAGGGGAGAGCGAAGGGGAATGCAAATGAGGAAGGAAAGGGGAAGGGGAAGGGAAATGGTAAAGGGAAAGGTATTGTTACACAAACACCGGTAGGAGATGATATCTCTCTTGCCGTTGGTGTGCAGTTGCAGAACGAAATGTATAAGGCAGACTCGGACACAGAAGGCTTCCCAGAGCCTGTATATTTAGAGCTGGAAGCATCGCCCGCCATGTCAATTTCCTCAGAAGATGATACCAACTCTACCGAGTCCGACGGCCAATATTACTCAGAACTTATCCCTGATGTGGATATGCGCATGCAGGATGATGTAGACGCACCAGATGGCGTTGATTTAGACGGCGATGTGGATATGGGAAGGGAAGGTAACGATGATGAGGACAAAGATAAAGAGACGGAAGATGAGGAGGTGGTGCAGGAGGAGGATGAGGATAAGGAGCAGGATCAGGATGAGGATGATGGAAAAGAACCTCAGACGCTTGGCCAGAGAGAGATGGTAAATACATCGGCTGACGATGTTGATACCATGGTAGACGATCTGCTAATTGTGCTACCTGAGCAAGGCCAGGTGATGCCCGAGCATACCCCACTGCCACAAACTCCGGTGCCTTCCCCACCCTCACAAACGCTGGAGCCTCACCGACGACCACAAACTCCGGAGACTCCTCTCCTAAGTGGGCTGGCGCGTTTTGGGCTTGGGATGGCGCAAAAACCTCACCCGGCGGTGCCAACTCAGCGAGAAGCTGAGGCTGCTGGAAACACCTTCGATGGGGATGTGGATGTGGATGTGGCTAAGCAGCTGCTGATTGAATCGGCAGGTGGCGACAGTCTGCCCGATGTCACTCTCCCTGCGCCGCGCCCGGATGGCTCGGTAGGTGAGGAGTTAACCAGTCCTCGCCTTGCTGATGAGGCGATGGTTGTTGCGTTCAGGTTAGCGTCAGGTTCTTGTCTGTCTTGTTCGTTTCTTTTGTTCTAATCAATTTATCTGAGGTATTGATTATTCCACGCGTCGCGAGGTCTTTGGATTGCTCAAGGTTTATTTTATTTATGGGTTTTGTACTGGTTTTATTTTTATTGGATTTAGTTTATTCATACTATTATGGGAGATCGCTCATGCAGCGTTTTTGCAACTTCTGGTGTGTAAGGAACCACCTTGTGATGGTGTTGAGGCTCAATAAGTTAGCAGAAAGTATCGTAAGCTTACACAGAAAGCTGCTCAGGCCCAGCTCCAACTTTCGTCCTGTTTTACAGTGTATACTGCGCTCCTCCTGTGTCGTCGACAATGCCAGAAAATTCCCCTTTCTGTTCCCCAGAATTTTCATGCCGAAAGAAGTTCACCTCAGGCAGCTGGCGACTTAAACATATCAAATTCCACCATCCTGAACACCTTCAAGTTGCACGCCAGAAGAATCTGACTATTCGCAGTCCGCCCCGACCTGTGGAACCCGCTCAGCATGGTAAATTCAAAGCTAACCAAGATTCAGTCGAAGACTTGGACGTTGTTCCCTACCTCGAACACTTTGAAAACATTGCAGACTCGAAGACTTGACCAGCGCCACCTCAGCCGCGGACAGAAATATACCCCGGCGCCTGCACTCCGCTGATTGATTACATTGCTGAGCCATGGGAACAGGATTCTCAGGGTTGCCTTGAAATGAACCTACAGATCAATCCCTACAACCCATATGCAACGCGTGAAGAGTACAAAGATATCCAGTGTGGGATCAAGAAGAAGTGTATGAAGATGTACTATGCCAACCTGCTGAAGGAAGAAAACACCGCTCTGCGTTTCCCAAACATCAAAAACGTGGATGGTGTCCAGAGGCTGGTGCCTAGCATGCCAGATGATCAGGCTCTTGCGGAGTGGGAACTAAATACTCTCGAGGATATCAGATTGAATGACAATCACCAGAGCGCTATCAAATAATGGACTTGAGACATCATCAAAAGCAGGAGAAGGTTGACATGGCAGCAATTGTACACCGAGCATATCATTTTCGCCACTCAGCGTTGCTATAACAGCGATACGCTCCTGAAACGCCTCTAAACCGAAATGCACACTGCGAACTGCTAGTGGGAGACACAGATATGGAGAGATGGTCGAAGATAATAACGTGGTAATCGATGTTTAGCCCACGCTCAGAGTGTGTGATCCACTTGTTCCCTTGATCTTCATGTCCGATGGAACACCTCTCTCAAATTGTGCTGGCCAAAAGCAAGAGTGGCCTGTATATATGACAATTGGAAATCTATCGTCGAAGATCCGCCAGACGCCCTCAACGCAAGCGTCGTAATGGTCCCTCTCCTACCGATTACGATCACCAACAGCAAAGGTCCTCACAAGCGGCTGGATGAGTAGCGGCGAACAAACCGAGAGTTGCTGAACGAAGTACTCTGGTGGGTACTGCAGCCACTCATCTTTAAACAACATCCCAGCACCGAGAGCGGGTATTACAAGGTTCTCTGTGCTGATGGCAACTTCAGGCGTTGCAAACCCGATTCATCAGCATGGCTTGCAGATTGCCCAGAGTATAGCGACCTACAGCATCTTGAGCGACATGTCTGTTTTTGGTGCGAGTGTCCAAAGAACGAACTTGGAGATTATGTGCACCCTGACAAGCAACACCCCCGGCGGGATCACAACCTGTATAGAACGCTCAGGGATGCCAACACCAAGGCAGCTGATGCCGAACTCTCGTCGAGCCATGTTCACCGAGGATTCCAGGTGTTTCGACACATTCCCTGTATTGTGAGCGACCTCCCCAAGCCCTACCTCCTCCATATAATGCAGATTGGCATGCTTGACCACCTCCAAAAGTGGATTTTCCACTGCATGAAGACGCATCAACGGCTTGACAAATACAATGTAATCTGCTTCTGCGTGCCTGCTTACCACGACCTCACATCAAAAAATTAGTCATATGAGGAAGAGTCTCAATGGAATGTGAAGGAGATGAAGGAAATGAGTCGGTACCTGCTTGGAGGTGTAACCCAGTCTCCCCGAGGCAGATGCCCCGCTCAGTGTCCCATATACCATCGCACGATTTAGTGTACCCAGCCATTGTTAGAATTCTATATGTATGCTCGATATAATTATCACGATGATGCAACATTGTGCAACATGGAGGACTCCTTGCATCGTTTTCACACCTTCGAACATGTTTTCTTACTCGGGCGAGCCGCCAAAAAGGTGAAGGCCAAAGCCAATGCCCTGAAAACAGAACTTGTGAAGAAGCGAAAGGTAGACAACGACACATATGCTGAAACTTGGACACCGTCCAAGATGCGGCACGAAATCATTGCCTGGCGGGATTATACCAGCTACAAGATAGATATTTCCAAGGAGTTAAATTCGGGCTTCAACTTTCTGAAGATCCACTTAATCTCTCATTGGGCCGATAAGATTCATCGATACGGAGCCTTGCAACAGTATTCTGCCGAGAGACCTGAACAAGCACATAAAACGAACCTCATGGACGGTTGGAACTCCTCCAATTACCATCTCAACCACCTGCCACATGTAATCACCTTTCAGCGTCGCATACACTGCTTTGGAATCAGAGTGCTCAATCTCCAAGCCCTAGCTCAGCGTTGGGAGAACAGCGCTGCCGCCTGCAAAGTCTTCCATTCCGGTGCTGATCTGGCTGCCCCGCTGAGCTCCCAGTCAAATATCCAAGCATTCGCTCAGCGTTGGGAGAACAGCGCTGCCGCGTGCAAAGTCTTCCCTTCTGGGGCTGATCTCGCTGCGCCCTTGAGCTCTCCATCATATGTGAAGCCCGAATTCATTGGGCGCCAAAAGTGCCCCGATTGAAAGCATCCTGACGCGATGATCAAATACTTCAGAACATTACTCGACAATACTCAAGACCTAACGCGCTGTGTAGCAATACACAGTGCCACACGGGACTTTATCAAGTATAAGAGTCTAAACAAGAAGTATATATCGGATGAACCACTGCACGCAATGGAGCTCTGTATTTACCACGGTATTATGGTTCAAGTTGAGGGTTTAGAAGGTGAACATGTATCTCAGATGTCTCGATACACAGGAAGCCAGATCTGGGGCAGAGGGGATCAACGAAACAACTGGGTGTTGGCAAAGCAATGCCCAGGGAGGAGTTATGGCGCGCTGAATGGGCATCTGCTGTGGCAACTGCAACGACTATTCAAGATCAAGCTCCAAAATGAGGATGGAGCATTTGTTGAGTATTGGTTAGCCCTGGCGTTCACCACAATACCAGAAAACTCAGGTAACTTGGATCCCGTCTCGAAATTTGTACAAGTGAGAAACGCACCGGCAGCCTTTGCTTTGCAAGTATCCAGCGTGGGAAACATCGTCGCCTGCGCACACATAATTCCAGAGATAGCTACTGGTAGCAAGACAGGACACGGACGGAACAAGCAATGGATTGTCAATAGTCACCTAGATCTGGCGACTTGGAATGAGGTGTATAATTAGTAAAGGGATAATTGCATTTTGCGCGCAGGTAGAAGGAAAGGGTGGAGTGGTTTTCTCAGATCCGTCACCCATCGCATTGCAATCCCGATTCAAACGTGTGCCCAATGAACCCATTGCTACATATGGTCACAGTTGGCCTTCACCGCCACACTGTTCGTTTAAGATAGGAGACTGCCTGAGCGAGAAGAAACTTTGAAACAGCGATTGGAGGGCCTTATGCAAGGCGATGCGTGGTATTGACCCTGCACATGGAGTCATCCGCCCCCGGGGTGTCTCTGACGCTTCTGACGGAGCGCGTCTACTCTGACAGATCCATTCCGTCTGGACTGAAATATTTTTTGCTGATGTGGATTCACACGTAGTCTTAGAAAGATCATGTAAAATCAAAAGAGTTCAAAGAAGGACAGTATAATTCATGATACGATAGGACGATATGAGATGATATGAGATGAGCTACCAGATGCGATATATCTATCCCAGGGTCTCCTGATTATATACTCCTTGTAGGTTTCGCCATCACGGATATCCCTGTATCTCCGCAACCCCGGTGTCATCCCGTCTGTCACCATCAGCCCTGGATCTCCTGTACACCGGCTATCGCTCAGTTCTCTGCCAAGCTGAGTTGCAATTGTGGTGACCTACAGATTGTCCCACCACACCAGTATTGCTTGTTGAATCCATATCGTCAATTGTCACTACTTATCGGCAGGAAACCTTATTCCTAGCTGCTGAACAAATGGCTATTCATTCATGCTCCAGTGGTTCATTCCTTATAAGATGAGGTGTTGTCAATGACAGACCACCATGATGTGTTGAGATATGCAGAGTCGGGTAAGGGATAAGTTGATAACCAATAATCGATATAATGGTATCAAGTCGCCCAAATGGACTTATACAAATCAACCCTTACTTCTAGCACATCTTATGGGTTTGAGGGGAATGGGAGATGGGATTCATATGTCGAAAGTGGCACAGGATAATCCTCGTTCAATATATGGCAAAAAATGCTCCGTTTCAGAATACTTTCAATTTGACTCCAATAAAGCGCCGTGAAACTAAGGGTTCTATCGTTTGCCACAATGATCAAACTGTTATGTGCCCAGTGTGTATATGACAGGAAACTCTCACGTGCTCTTTCTGACATGAACCTGTTTGTGGTTCATTGTCTTCGGATCAGCTCGTATCTGTATGATGTATCACCAATCGCAATTCTCTCTCAATGCAAACACATCACCTTGATGTGGTAGATAATACATCTGGGAGTTAGAACTTAACTAGCACTGGTAGAGGGCAAGAATGATGAGGCAGTGATGTATGTAAACTCCGAAACAGGGTTTGGCAGTCATACAATTGTTAACATTATGGATTGTCTGATATATATCAGCGATACCGATGTGGAGGAAGGTCATCCATAATCTACTATCAAACATACAATGTACATTAAAATTTATCCACAGATACCTATTGACCCAATCAACCTGGAGGTTAAGCCTTCAATAGATTCCGGTGTATTATCCATTAGTTCTGTATCGAAGTCAATGAGGATACATCTGTCTTGAAGTCTAGAGCGGTACATTCATTCTTCAGTTCTATATCACAGATATATCTATCACTTGTTATACCGGGTGATTCTTAGTACCGTCCTCGAAGCACTCCCTTGATCGAGAAGAGAGCAGGCCTATACTTTAGACTCAGAAGGAGGTCCGAGGCAATCCCGAACACGTGGTAGTACAGGTGATACTTCTGTTACGATACACTTGATTCGGTACTACTCCTTCTGCTGAGACGAAACTATTTTGCTGTTTCCTCAAGACAAGTCGATACTTGGAGTAGTTTCACTCAAGGGCAGCGAATCCTGCGGTATACAAGCCGGGTGCTGGTATGATACTCAGCAAGTCCGAAAGAAGTCTGAGAGCAATACCATATTGTGTTTGTTCAGATGATACATCTTGCTGGGAACTCTTGAGTCGTGTACATCAGTATACTGATTGCATAAAACCATACTCTCTAGTCGATACTATCTTTTGGAAGCAGAGAACAGAACAGTTACTTAGTTTCTCCTCTAAGACAGATCTTGAGTGAAGCCTAATTATTCTTCTTTAACAGTCCGGAGGTCATTAGGGGCTGTTATTGATTAAGACCTGTGGTTGAGCTCCCGCTCTTGCAACTCTTGTGTCAACACTCCTCCCTCCTGTAATGTTGATATTGTGGTATCGCAGAGCCATCTCCAGTGTCGCATTCTGCTGCATTATAGCCATTATTGAACCCTTGCCATTCCTCCTTGTGTTTATGATCCTAATGTGGGCCTGTGCATTCTGGTGGAAGAGCGCTCTGTTGATTGGTGACGCAATGTCCTTGTCCATTGTGTTGTGGAGTGGCATCCTCTCATACCTCCTTAATATCAAGCATCTCTCTGCCATCTTCGATCCACCCATCAGGGCAGGGCGTGGGCATATACGTACCCTCTGAATCTTGGCTCCAGGTGGGACTGTCTCGCACCAACTGGTTGGTCTGGGTGTTGACTTTGGTTTGGGTTCATGCTGTGGTTGAGCCTGCAGTTTGAGCTGCTGTCTGGGCCTTGGTTGATGCTGCAGCTGATGTCCCTGCTCTAGTCCTCCTTCCTGCATTGAATCTGGATGTTTCCAGTCCTCTAGCCCCCCACTGTCCATCCTTGCAGTCTTGTCTCTTTCTGTCTCTGGCACTTCCTGGCCTAGTGCTTCACCTTTCATGATCTTTCCAATCATGTTCCTGTTGCACACCCGCCACACCTTGTCGTCCTCATGGCTGGCATCCAACTTCTCCTATCTGTGTTGTATCCACGTCATCATCCCTAGCCACTGTGCCTCTCCATGTGCTACCTGGCCATTCAACAACTTCGATTAGTGTCCCACTGTTCGGTGCAGCTGTGTAAGCTCCTAGACCTGCTGTCACATCGTCCTCTCCATGCGGCTCCTCCAGGCACTGGGGTCCCTGGAAACCTCTGGGCCCCTGCTGCACAGCCACTTCCCATTGTCATTATGTACCAGCAGTTTCGCTGCATGTTGAATTGCAAGGTCACTGCAGGTTATCGATGCGCTGCCCACCAGACTATGTACCCCATGTTTTCCTCCTGCTCCCACCATGACTGTGTCTGCTGACTTAATTAGTTTCCTGATCCGCTCAAATACCCCAGTGGGGATTTCGCTGCCCTGGGGCGCCACCATTCCTGATTTGCTAGTCACCTGCTTGCTTTGGTGTGCACGTGCCCATATTCCTCCTCTCATCCAGAGGTGCTAGGGAAGTCTTCTTTGGGTGAACTCACCATTAGAAGTCATTTGCCAATGTCCGTTTATTGACTACTGCTGTGGGTGTTGACTTATGTCCCCATTTGGGTTTCGTCTTTTCGGCCATGATTTTCCGATAATGCATACAACTGTGGGGTTTCTTGTGCACAGTCTTCTTGCTGAGGTGCCTGCCATCCTCTTATGTCTTCAGAAGCTGAAAGTCTTGTTCGGGGATCAACTCAATGTTATTAATCATGTCCCACTATTCACTTTGCCATCGCTATCATCATAGTTTCCGTAATTCACCGTTTCTGTATTTCCAAGACTCAATGGTAGTGATTGTAGCTCATATGGGAGGTAACTATGGCGACAATTGCACCACCAGTGGTATTTCCACCAATGGCAATTGATAATAGGATATTATGATCACTACACAATAGCACACAACTTATTATCACTCTTTTACTTGTATGGAGTACCCATCTTGGCAGGAGAATAGGTCCCAATTATCCCAGAAAGTTAGGGTACAATGATGTCATCAAGATTTATTGAGGACTGGTTGTCTGTTTTCTTCTCAGAGTGATGTTGAGGATTGGCACAGTAGCCAGAAATGAATCCCTTCCTAATATTCAGTGTATCTGCTCAGGCCGTACAGGTTTCACTGCAAACTCAATGAGGTACTGGACTGGTAAAGGAGCAGTACGGTATGACATACAGAGACCTGTAGGTATGCAAAACGACTGATTAGACTATGCATGAAGGAAGCCAGAACGGCTGAAGCATGACTTCAAACCATTGCAAAGATGTAATGGGTCATTCCAGACAGCGTGAGAGCTATCTAAATAACTTCTATCCAAGCAGTCAGACTATATGGAAGTGGGTGCTGGTGGGAACCCAAAGAAGTTGGGTGCCGAAATGATCTCCAACTGTGTCTAATTCAACATGCCAGATCGATTCTAGGCATGCTGCACATGACACCACAGTGGGTACTGATGAGAGAGGCAGGGCTTACACCAGTGCCATTTATCTTAGACTCCAAGCAACAACGATTCACAGCCAGACTAGCCAATGTATGCAGTATCAAGTTAACGGAGCAATACCAAAATGCCTCGTCCGGTGCACAGATATCCATAGTTGTAGTCGTTTATTCATGCTCCATTCAGTCTAATCAGAGTATGACAAAGACTGATTCCACTCCCCCTGCGGAAGAGCCGGCTAGATGGTGGAGCTCCCCACCCACTAAGCAAAAACAAACATTAACCCCCTTCCCTCTCCCACCATCGTTACCCCAGGGCACCATATTCTAGTCCTCCCCGAGAAATGTAACTGTTCAGATCCAGTATCACATTCACCTGAGCACAGGGTCTCATTGATGTTATTGCAGTGGAATACCCCAACCTTCATACAATGGGGCGTGAAAAGCACCTTTGATGGGTCTACCGATTTTCGCTACTTCAGTGGGTTCATGCGTCCATCAGGACTCATACTGCTGCATGTATGCCGGAGAAGATGGTCTTCCACCATAGCTCCTCCGAGTGTTGTGGGTTGGAGCATGCTGACCTCAGAAAAACTCTTCATTGAACTGCTGGGCATTCCTGCCCTAGTGGTATTGTATTGTTGATTGTGTTGATTGGGTAATGTCATGTCAGGAAGGCAATGTCGGTAACTTGTATAATGGATCAAAGGAGGCCAGTTGCCCTGGAGGAGTGACTACCATTTGAGGTTCATCCTGAGTGGTATTGAGTGGTTTTTACTGTCTGAGGTACACTTGAACACCAAGGGTGAACAAGCGGACACACACAGGTATATGTAGATGAAGTCAAAGTAAAACCTCAACACGCCGAAAATAAGGAGGTCTTGGCAAAACCAGACAGTGAGGTGTGTTGTCGAAGGTGTCTAGATATGTAGAGTAGTCAAGCAAGCCCATAAGTATGGCCGGACAACCAAAGGCATAAACAGACTGACCCCAGGCAAAGAATCAGTAGTTGGAACTATCATACTGAACAACAAACCAGAGCAAAGCAAGCTGTGCTCCTCTGCGCAAGTGAGAAAGAAGAAAAGTCGGAGCAGGGGTCTCGATGTAGTTGATGAAGGGTGCACACCCAGACCATGGCTGAATAACATTAGCAAAAAACATTTCCGTCAGGGCGGAATGGCTGCGTCAGAGTGGACGCGCTCCGTCAGAGCCGTCAGAGACACCCCGGGGGCAGATTACTCTGTGCCCGGCGTCATTAATAGGCATCGCGATGCATATCGCCCTCCGATCGCCGTTTCGCCGTTTCTTCTCGCTCTGTCGATTTTATACAAACACTCTGGTGTTGTGGGCAACTGTGACCATACGTCGGATTGGATTCATTGGCTACACTTTTGCATCGGGATTGTAATGGGTGATGCTGCGAAAATCATTCCTCACGTTCCTTCTACATTACGCTCGAAGAGCGTAGGAAGAAGGTGAGAAGATATGATACTACCGAGCCGTGAGGATCCACGCAATTGGATGGATCCACGAAATCTCGGAAAGTGCGAGTGAGACGAAAAGTTGAGAAAGATTGAGTGTTTATTTTCGTTGTATGACGAGATGGGATGAAAATGAGATTGTGTCTATCTACCCCGGGGTCTCCCAAAGATATACTCCAGGTTGCTCGTTCCACTTCCGTTACCGCTGTATCTCCGTACGCCCACCGTCGCTTCTTAACTATATACTTGGAGGCCATGATAGACCAAGTTTGGAGATTCACTTGGAGGCCCAGATCGAATGAACTGAGAGATGGACTTGGAGGCCGTGATTGATCAAGTTTGGAGATGCACTGAGAGGCCATTATCGAGCGAGTGTGGAGATGCACTTGGAGGCCGACATCGAGTGAACTGAGAGATGCACTTGGAGGCCGTCATCGAGTGACCTGAGAGATGCACTCCGAGGCAGTGATCAATCGAGTTTGGAGAAGCACTTGGAGGCCGAGATCGAGTGAACTGAGGGCTGCACTTGGAGGCCGTGATTGATCGAGTTTGGAGATGCACTTGGAGGCCGAGATGGAGTGAACTGAGAGCTGCACTTGGAGGCCGTGATCAATCGAGTTTGGAGATGCACTTGGAGGCCCAGATCGAGTGCACTGAGATGCACTGGGAGGCCGTGATCGAGCGAGTTTAGAGATGCACTTGCAGGCTATGATCGAGCGAGATTGGAGGAGTACTTGGAGGCGGTCAATTTGGCGGGACGCGCGATGGCAACTGAAACTCTATCCATTGGTTAACTTGTAATTGTGGGAATGTAGAGATTTGAGTACAACATCCGCCGAGAGACGAGAAACTGGCTGGGAGCGGGAGACAGTCAATCTTTGGATGATGCTGTACTTGGTGTATGCTGTACTCGGTGTCAACTCATGATTATGGCATGGAGAGCTGGAGAGGGATGACTTAACTTACTGTTCTTTGGTGATGGTAGAGTTGAGCACAAGAAAGAGAGAGATCAGAGGAGATAGGGGAATGCATCATAAGAAACTGGGACTTGAGAGAACTTCGTGTGCGAGTCAAACTCACCATCCTTGATACGGCAGGTACGAGTCGTGATCCGGCGGGTAAAAACACTGATATTATGTCTTCTAAACCCAATCAGGTCTCTTCTACACCCAATCAGGCAAGTCGTACTCCTGATTTCTCATAGCCACTCGTATCCTCCATATCGCTCTCATCTTCATCCTCATCTCTCTCTTTCTTGTCCACAACTCTACCATCATCGCAAGAACACAAAGTTAAGTCATCCCTCTCTATCTCTCCATGCCATCATCGTGAGTTAACACTGAGTGCGGCATACACCAAGTACAGCATACACCTAGGATTGTCTGTTGTCGCTTCATTCTCACAATTTCGAGTTGACTCCTGAATGTTACTTCAGCCTCCGGCATACCTCCCTACTGATCCACCGCCATCAGCCAGTTCTCTATAAGAGCATCAAAGGTAAAGTCATCTTGTCACATTCCCACGGTTTCGAGTTAACTAGCCGATTAATAGAGTCCCAGCACCTGGCGCGCCTCCCACCGACCGCCTCCAGATTGATTACCTCCAAGTACTCTTCCAATTTCGTTCGATCATAGCCTGCTACAAGTGCATCACCAAACTCGCTCGATCACGGCCTCCAAGTGCATCTCAGTGCACTCGATCTCGGCCTCCAAGTGTATCTCCATTCTCCATCGATCATGGCCTGCAAGTGCAACTCCAAAGTGGATTGATCACGACCTCGTAGTGCATCTCAGTGCACTCGATCTCGGCCTCCAGGTGCATCTCCAAACGGAATTGATCACGGCCTCCAAGTGCATCTCTCAGTTCACTCGATCTCAGCCTCCAAGTGCATCTCCAAACTCGCTCGACCACGGCCTCTAAGTGCAGCTTTCAATTCACTTGATCTTGGCCTCCAAGTGCATCTCCAAACCCGATCGATTACGGCCTCCCAGTGCAGCTCTCAGTTCACTCGATCTCGGCCTCCAAGTGCATCTCCAAACTCGCTCGATCACGGCCTACCAGTGGATGTCAGTGCACTCGATCTCGGCCTGCAGGTGCATCTCCAAACTTGATCCATCACGGCCTCCAAGTGCAGCTCTGTGTTCACTCGATCTCGGCCTCCAAGTGCATCTCCAAACTCGATCGATCACTTCCAACAAGTGGAGCTCTCAGTTCACTCGATCACGGCCTCCAAGTGTATCTCCAAACTCGCTCGATCACGGTCTCGGAGTGTATCTCTGAGTTGTAGATCGGTAGCTATATAGATACACAGATACATAGATCAGAATACAACCTGAATATATGAGTTTTAAAAAGCGTTTCACGATTATTAGTAGCTATGTATTCCAGGCGCACCACCAGTGTTTCCAAAGAACATGTTGTTTTTCCCAGAATGCTCTACTGTGATTCGAGTTCCTCCCAGACGCTCCCAGGTTTGTTGCCGGCGCTCCCAGGTGCTCCGCTATGCAACGGGAAGCGTGTAATTCTCCGTCAGAGGGTACGAGGTTCTGTCAGAGCCGTCCGGAACACCCAGGTGTTTCAGACGGAAACTAAACTTGTTGCTGATGAAGATCCGCCACAATGTGCCAATACGAAAATGAATTGCCGTCCCACTACAGCTATCTTGGTGTTGGAGCTATGGAGGTATTTGATACTGAGCTGGGGGCAATAGGACTCACACTTGATGTAACAATGGAGAAGAGAAATATTCTGCCGAGATATGGAGTGAAGACAGTGGCAGTTGTTACCAATGCACAAGGTGCCTTTCGATGGACGGCACTTCTGGAGCCAGGCCCTGGACAGCCAGTTGCAGGTAGGATCAATTAAAGGGTGCAGGCCCTGGACAGCCAGTTGCAGGTAGGCTCAAATAAAGGGTGCAGGCCCTCCTCAGACATGCCATCGCAATGGAAATCCAATCAGTCCCTGAGCACTCTGGCAACCGGGGGAACGAATTAATCAAAAGCCAGGCGAATATTACCCACCAGGCCAATAGAAGCATCACACTTCAGTGGCCATACAATTCAACTTTGAATTGAACCAGATGGATCTCGGAAGAACCCTCACCAGCCAAGCCCCAGTGGGAGGCCGACAGATACAGTACACACTTCAGGTACAGACTAAAAGGCAAAGCATGCAGTAATAGCCTTATCCCAATGGCAAGCGCAAACTTGTTGGCAACAAGATTCTACCGAATAAAGTATGGGGATGTGCCTACTGGAGATGACCTACAATGATTCGGACACCAAGAGGATGACAAGTGCTGATGGTATGGGGAAAGGGTGGCACAAACCCAGGAACATCTTCTCAGTCATGGTAGCTGGTGGCAGTACCAGCCCAAGGTGCTTTGGAAGGAGGTGTGGAAGGCAACATGCTGAAAAGCGGGCCAGTGCCAGCGGACAGAGGTACTGCAGCAGTTTTCCACAGAGATATGTGATAAGGCAGTGATGGACTTCCTGGCGGTCACAGATCTCGGACAGTTCCTGCCGGGATGAGGCATGAAGGCCGGGGAGGCCAGTCGTTTAGAGTACACTACGTTATATTACTGTGCTTTACATTTCTTTTCTTTTTCTGTAAAGACAAAGGATAGTAGGTGGCGGTTCAACCATCTAACCGGCTCGCCCGGAGGCGGTGAGGATAAGGCTTTGTCATACTCTGGCATAAGTAAATGCAGTATGAATAAACACCAACAATAGATTTGACTACTACAGTCTCGACGATCAAAGAGAACTTTAACACGTCTGTGTAGACACACGAAAGAAAGATGGTTCAAAGTTGTCAACTACTGAGACTTTCACGGGAGCATACCAAGCTTCTAAGGAAGCTCAATAAAGGTATATCGAGGATGAACATCAAACCACACCAACGCAACAACAACCACAGCAATTGAAAAACTGACAGCTGCAATCGATTTCGAACGTCGAATTGACCCCGCAACTAGCTTCCCAACACCTTCTGGACCGCCCCAGGATGGGGCTGAGAAGAATCCACATAGTTGAGTGGAGTGGCGTAATGTCTTTGCGGAAAACACAACTGAAGCAACACGCCGGCCAACAAGAAGGCGATGACGAGGACTACCCTAGAAAGAGGCTTACCTTGAAGAAATCATCAGGGAAACCAGAGTGAGCGAGAGGAGCGACCTGGACACGGTAGAAGAGGCTGAGATGAAGAGCGACATGCTTATGAACTTGGCGATGGAGATGACAACAGCGGCGACACCCACCAACGCGGATATTGCGGGTGTCACAATATTTGAGCCACTGGAGAGAAACAAGAACAGAATGCGGAGAAGTAGGAGCAAGGCCTCAGTGACTGCCTTGACCCCAAACGATTGCAAGAGCCGAATGGAGGTAACAATGCGACTGCATGTGCAGGAGCTAATGCAGCTGCACTGAACTGTTGGACACCTGACAAACTTGTTGCAAGGGCAGGCAACCCGCAAAGAGGCACAGTGGATGGGAATGATGACATGGATGCAAGAGAGCGAGCAAAAGTGCGATGCCCACCATGAGGAAAACAAGCTGTGGGGGGCAGGCATCACAAATATGATCGCAAAGTTGATAAAAGGTGTTGCACTGGGACAGGAAGCGACAGAGAAAGAAAGAGTGATGACTGCGGCCATGGAGAAGAGGGGGCTAGTGGTGTCGCAAGATGCAGATACAACGCAGGAGGGAGCAGTAGAGCAGGGACAACAGCTGCAGCAGCAACCGAAGCCCAAGCTACCAGTCAAATTGCAGCCGAAACCGGAGCACAATCTGCAGCCATAGTCAGTACCCACACTTGCGAGCCAGTGGCAGACCGTCCCACCCTGAACACAGAGTCGCAGTGCACCCATCAGCGTCTGAGGATCAAGGATGGCAGAGAGGCAACCCATATTAAAGAGAGATGATAGTGTACCGCTTCCAAGCCCGGCTCCGGCTTCCAGGCTCAAGTCTCGCAGGCAAGCGGCTCATCTTGAGGGGGGACCAAAGCATCCCCCTACCCAGAAAGATGGATCAGGAAATCGCTTCAGCATTTAACAGGGCACTGTTCCACCAGCAGGCTCCACCACATGTCCGAATCATGAACGCCAAAAGGACTGAGAATGGTACAATAACCGCAATCACATACCAAAACGCAACTGCACACATCGCTCTCCTTTACCCAGATATCATTATTCAGGCAGCCAGATCAGTGGACATGGGGATCATCGACATGCAAAGAAACACACCATGGGGAAGACTGAAAATACACACGATCCCGCAAGTGAGATGCAGTAACAAGGGGACCGAAGGAATACACAATATATAGGAGAACATTCCGACAAAGAACGAGGGAGGGGCAATTCCAGCTCAAGTGTGATGGCTATTGAACCGCCGACTGATTGGGGAGAGAGAGCAGAGAGGGGAAGCCAAGGCATCATCGGTGGGCTTCATCGTGACGGGAAAGACGGTGAGACTCAGACTAGCGAACAAATGAATAATTGCTGCAGCTGTATGTTACAAAGCCGAACCGTCCACCAATGCGAGACCCGACAGCCGATTGAAGCCCGGATGCGGATGGGGCCATGTCGAGAGAAAGTGCAGCCACCATCAACTGAAATGCAGCTACTGCACTGGATGACACCGATTGTGCGAGCTCAGGTGCAATGTGGTCATGTGTGCATCGATTCATGGGGCAGTATGCAGCCATACACAAGAAAAGTGCACGAACTGCAAGGGGAATCATGTTGCATTCACTGGAAAGTGTGCGAAAAAAATGAACCCATCACGATTGCACGGCAGAGCAGGGGAGTGCAACTGAATGGACGAGAGGCAAGGGAGGTGACGGAGGCCAACAGAGTAGGGCTTGGCCCCAGGGAGGCTAGGAATACAAGAAATGGAGATGCGAAGCCCATAGCCAACAATACGGGAGGTGATACTGGGCAGATTGACAGGGAAGCCCAAGAGCGATATCAGCATTTTTGAGACAAAGACAGCAGCGACATAGGGACGAGTTAAAGATATCGACAACAGAGCAATGCTACAATCTACAAGGTATCTGCCATGAGACCAAGTTTAGGAAAGATGATTCAGAAACTACTTATTCCATGATATTTTGAATGTCCTGAAACTGACCTCCATATAGCAGAGAATGGTTCATGTACTGCTTGCGTTGACACCTGCTTGCCGAAACGAGTTCATTAACTGTGAAAAACCTTGTGTCCCGGATTGCAGTTCTTCAGACTCTGGATGTGAAGACATGTTGCAAATCAACACCGGAATTGCTCGAGCTTACCTACCAATTATGGGAATTCACCAGTGAGGGGAACGTAAATCCAAAATACACCAATTACCGGCCACTTTCCACAACTCAACCTGAATGGACCAGTGTGAAGTATGTCATGGAACTATTCAGGCCATTTCGCTATTGGATCCTGTGGATGTGGATGAGGCATACAGTCACATTCCATCACGTTATCACAGAGTACAATCACATGTTTGATCATATGGATTCGGTGGTGCGATCGTTGCCTGACGAGAAGACTCAGTTGTAGGAAGACTTGTTCTTCGCCGTGAACTCACTTCGACAGAAATTGACTAGATACTACATGGAAGTTAGTCCAATGACGGGACTGAGTCTCATTTCAGCACACATTCTCAATCCTTTTTGGAAGATGAGATTTTTTAGAAATTGGGACAAGGGAATGACATTTAATCCTGAGGATGAGACATCCTAGAATATCCAATAGCAAGAGATCTTTCAGAATGCCTTGGAGAATGAATACTATGCGAAACATCAATGTGTTCCGGTCAATAATCTTGAAAGCTTACCATGGAGCTATCTCGTCCCCTTTGCATAGGCTTCAGGACCCTGTCAATTATGCTTTGATCCATATGAATTATCCAGTGATGAAGAAGATTACTTAAGGCATACCAATGTGGCTGGGACAACACGTGGACGATATGATCATGCAGCACGCTTATTACCCACTGCCAGGATCTATTTAATTCCCCAGTATGAAACACCAAACACCTGGGGGCAAATTGATCCGAATTGTAATGATTACCTCACCGACCAAATGGAGATTTGCATTACATTTAGGAAAGCGGACATCACAGCCTGATGGCATGAGCAAGAGGAAATGCACTCAAAGTATGCCAATTTCATCGACATGGCATGCGACATGTTCTCTATGATATGACATGCTATCGGCGTGGAGGTTATTTTTTCGTTGGGCGAGATGTTATTCGCAGGAGCAAGTCAACAACCTCAGGCGAGACACTTTGTGAAAAAGTTGTTTTCAGGATGTTTGCTCAAGCCAATTACAGTATTATAGCGCGGGATAACCCAGTATTTGATACGAGAAAGATAGAAAACGACTTGGAAATGATAATCGAGGTGGAGCACAGGATATCGCACATAATGGCCATGGACGACAACTGTTGGAAGATGTGGCAGGGTAGCCAGAACCTCCGGGCCACGCAGAACATATCTCACACAACAAACAAGCAAATTACCACAATTAGATCCATTTCGGTCACGTAAGAGATCATTAGAGCGTCCTGCTCACTGTTTTAACATGATGTTGCGTCTGCATTTACATCGTCAGAAAAATCAACTTTACAATCAGGTATGTCTGCAATGGACCACACTGAAGCACGAACTCCAATCTTAAACGTCCACTGAAGCTGGAGATTTAATTGTCATCCATTCAATACAGACAAGCATAGTGCACCTGAAAGCATTTTTGATACCGAAAATTGACTACCCTGGAATGGTGACGTGGATAATCCAAATGACAGTGAACACGACGGCACAGCTGAGGATCATTCCTACATTGAGCACAACCATGCAATTGAGGATCTGTAATGCCAAGAGCAGCAGGATGTAAGTGCCACACCATATGTTTCCAGATTGGGTCGGCCAATACGGATGTCAAAGAGACTGCCTCAAAAGCTGTTGGGGACGGTTGAAGCAATAGAAACAGGGAGATATCAAGGAGCGAAGAAAATGTAGGATCATTATGTAGCTTGACAGACAGTTTCAGTTACAAAGATATTATGGGTGAATGGTGAGCAGTAGCTTTTGAATATCGGTTGATAAACAGAGGTATAGCAGGAGCAATGAATCATTTTGCGAGATACATCATGTTTACTCATGTGAGAGTGAACTGTGCAACAACATCACCCCGCTCGGCTATCCCACTGGGCCAATTCTCAAACAGACAGAAAGCCAACCAATACAGTCAACACATGATGACAACAATTATTGATGGCAGCAGATGTTGAATGGACAATACATTGAAATGAGCCTGAACATAGCTACATCAATGTGTTGTCCTGTAAGTATGATAATTCACCTGTGACATGGTGATTGTTATTCATACCAGACGTATTGGCAGTTTGTATAGGCAACAGTGATAGCAACCCTGTGACCACCGCATTCTTCAAACGATCATCAACAGAGTGTGAATCATTTTTCACTTTGCATCTTGGGTAATTTATTTTCCGATTGGTTGGAGACATCCATTGATCAGATATTGGCAGCCTTTACTAGCAAAAACAACAGCGCCATGCGCCATGCCGCATCCGGAAAATGAACGTCAACCGATGGTCAACAATTTTGGACCTTGTATATCTCATATTCAAGGCATCACCCGGATGTTTGCGTACATAAATGTATTATTGGCTGCTTTGATAGGCAAACATACCATATATTAAAGGTGAAACACAGATACCAAATTAATTGATATTGCATACTGCACAATATGGAAAAGTGCATGATTGGTTACTGAAAATGCGATTTTGATACGATAACGTAATTTACCGTGTAACCGCCCACGACCGGGTACCCGCTCAAGCATGTGTACCCAACTCATGAGCCTCCAATGACATCCAAAGTCACTATACCAAGCCTTGCAAATATTAGTAACTAATTTCCAACCTATTTTCATGCTTTTCAAAGATTTTGGAGGTATCTGAAGATAGTGGAGGACTAATAGTAACCAAAGGTTGTGTATGTTGCAGTGTAAATATATACTTTGATGAGCTATTTTGTAAATTCAATAGCCCATTCTGTTTGTATTATTTGGTACATAATCTGTGTGTCTTGTTATACATTCAAGGTATACTTTGACTTCATTGCATAGTAAGCAGTTGGGGATTATATCCGTTATGTATATATTAATTATAATTATGATATATTTACAATATTCTATATATAAAGATATAATCAGTTCCATTTAAACTGGGTCTATACGATCCCGTTAACAATATACTAAAGTACACTATACAGCCAAGAAATGCCTATTCAACTTGTATCCACCTAATAACTACTGTCAATAATTATATTTAAATAATATGATATCCAGAGTTTACCTGTAGTAACTTGTTCACTACCTAGACCAGTTATTGCAATCTGGAGCTCATTGTAATCTGAAATAACTGTTTTCAACTAGAATATAGTTTTACTATATTTCAGGAATACATACAGCTACTGTATTACTATATATTTAATATTTTCATATTGTTTATATTTGTAACATTTTCAACAAATTTGTAATATTTCAAACTACTGTATGGCTAATACTGTCAGCACTATCACTATTAGTATAAATTTAAATATATGTTATAAGCAGAAAATATCATTTAATATATTAATATAACTGCTAATGAGAAGTTCTACCAATTCCGAGATCCTATAAATTTATGATTTTAGGTATATTTTAAGATAAACCCAAACAGTACTAAAAATAATGTAGAAGCCAACAAATACAACTATTTATGATATATTCATTTCACTTACGAAAACTAGAACAAATAGAGCTATAGAATATAAATGTTTTTGTTATTTGGAATTACTTTTTGTATATATAAAATTATAAACTAGAATATTTAAAGATAATTTATTTTAGCTTATAAACTTCAATGCTATATTAGTAATTAATGTAACATACTCAGTTACAATTATATACACCTTGGGAACAGTTACATCCACCTGAACTATCAATTACTAGCTAACTGAAAAATATTACAAAAATACCATATTTTCTCAGTTTAATCATAAATTATCTTTCCACCACAATATGTCTTTATATACTTTCCCCCATATACTTGATGTGATCTATACATTATATAGTGTATCTCTTCACTGTATCAGGGCAGTTTGAATTGATATAGGATAACAGTACCCATTTTGATTGCAATATATACCATATTTCAGTCTGTTTAATATCAGTAGTTCAACATCTAGCTAAGTGTAACAGCTGCATAGAATATTTTGTGCATATGAATTATGAAGTAACATGGTTGCAAATCATCCTGTATTAATTACAGATTGGTGTGGGCCCTATCAGTTGTGCAATTGGTACTATGTTGTTGTTCTGTGGCCTTGAGCGGTTACCCGGTCGTGGGCAGTTACACCGTCAAATATGTTAGTATTAATAAACTGCAAATGCATGAGCCACATATGAATCGATAGATTGACCTGCTGAGTGACCCACTGCCAACCCGCCCAACTGAGATAGCTGGGGAGATTACCAAGGAACTGTACCCACGTGGCCTGTGCAGGTTGCTTGACGACCCTGACCGCCAATGTGCGAATTGTTCGGTTTAGACACAAACCTGGACCTGAAGTGACTGTCTGTAATAGTTGCTAACACTAGTCGCATACAATTATTGAGTATACCAAGGCTGTTTCAATATGATCAATATGAGGGTCAAGCGAGTATCAATGATTGGTAGTCCAACACACTCGGCAATCAAAAGGCTTCATTCCCACAATCTCAATGTATTGGTTGCTGTTATAGCGAAAGAGGCAAATGACACACTCCTTGTGCATCCTAAGAATGAGAGTTACCACTGCGTCCATGACTTTTGTCCTTGAAACTTGCAAATCCGAAGGGCTGCACAGCAACATTCACTCATAATCGAACTATGGGGCGCCTTTCAAAGCAAACACAGTCCCTGCAACTTCGCTACAATATCCTAAAAATGAAGGTCAATGCAGCTTCAATGACATTTGCCCGCGCATTTTGGACAATCCACGGGCTGTCCAGTGATATCAACTTACAATTGGAGTCCTGGCGGCTAGTCTAGGCAAAAATAGTTCCGACATCATCGCTGCTAAGTCCTAATTATGATCTTCAATGGTGAATCAAGAATGTTACCGCTTGCATCTTGGATATTCATGGGGTGAAGCGGCAACATGAATCCATACTTGCGCTAGCTCCAGCATTTCATGGCAAAATGCAATCGACAACAGCATGACCAATGTCTAAAAATGTGTGTCAATGGAGAATGAATACGTTTAGGCCTTGCATCTTCGAATGTCACTGCACTGGGCAACTACATTCTTCCATACTGGGAATCTCCGACAAGTTTCTAGGCTACAATCAATGCCACAAGATCATAACTGTAGCCTAAAAGGAGTGTGAACAAATTGTGAACAATTTTTGCACTTGCATTCTGAATACTCAAAAGGTACCGGAATGCACGTAATCAACAATTGACATATCTGCCGCATTTATTGGCAAAAATCCTAGTGACCACATCACCTTCACCTCTTACAATTGACCGTCCACAGAGTGTCAACGCTTGTTGAGGAGGCTCAGTACGCTACACAGCAATGATGTGCATTGCACTTTTCCTAAATTGAGTTTCACGCGCTCAGTCTCTTCAGTATGTCCGTTTCACAACTTCACAATTATGTGGGCAATGTCTCTCAGAGCTGAAGTTTTTCTTGTAGCTCTATTGTCAATAGTTGATAACCCGCATGCTGCGGTACTTTAACTTTACGTTCTGCAGTGACTCATGTCGAATTACCCAACATTCTTATTCCAAACGCCACGTCAGATTCCAAATCACGAAATACTGCAATACTGGAGGATAATATCTTTTGCAAAAACGAATGTGACTTTATTAGTGATTTGAGCGACCTTTCATTATAACTTCCGATGGACACTTCGTAGGCTTCACTAAATGTAGGCATGAAACGTCCTATTGCTTGCAATAATTCTAGACATCCTTCTTCATGGCGATTTTATTTGCACTGCACAATTGACCAGTTTGACAATAGATGAACCAGTGTTGGTTATCTTGAAGAGGCAAGGAAGTCGAGGAAATACAACAGTAAGGTCATAGAGGAAATTCATATTTGACATCCAGGCTGATCTATATTGAACAAAATAACACACAAAATGCTCTAAACTTTCAAGGACATTGAAATATCTGAATTTCACAAAGACATATGGAATCGCTATCTCATTTTAAGATGTGTCTCGGCTCATCTTCTATCGAATGCTATATTAGATTGGGAGGTATGACATTCATTTAATGCATTACATAGTGAACTTGTGCTGTCTACCGCTGCGACCCGTAGCAACAGTTGCCACAGGGCATATGCACTGACTGTTTATGTAATTCCGGGGCAATTGCCATTGCCAGATGAAGTTAGTTTAGCATTGGACGGATTGAAATCCACCAACAAACTCACCATAATGTGAGGTATTACTTAATATATGGATTGAAATTGAACCATGCGTGAAGTTCAACATCAGTAAGCAACAGTTCCGGACCATTACGTTCTGTCCTGATTCGGGTCCGAACTGAACAGATGCCAAATCTAGAGTTGGCGTGGTCAATAATCCTGTACATTAGTCAGGTATGGTTTGATACTAAACTCTCAACCGGTCTGATTTGGGCTGGTTCTCAGCGTGTTGCCCAGCGGGTCTATCTATACATTCATATAAGGCTTTTGTATTTGCAGATTGTTAATAGTATCTTATCAAAATCTCGTTTTAGCAGCCAACAATGAGCTTTTGCATGTTGTGCAGTTTGCAATATCAATTAAGTTGGTATCTGTGTTTCACCTTTAATATATGGTATGTTGGCATATCTAGGGGGTCAACAATACCGGAACCCGTGGGAAGATCCATGCGGCGCCATGATTACGAAATATACAAGACCTGAAGCGGCTGGTGCTCTATTGAGGATCATTTTTGGGTTGCAGAAGAGAGCATGTCAGTTGTGTTGTCACTGGTATAGGCTGCCAATATCTGATAAATGGATGTCTGCAACCAATCGGAACATACATTACACAACATGCCAAGCTTGAAGTCATTGATGCTACATTGATAGTGTTCACAACAGTTCCAGTTTTGGACCCGGCCGGTTTTATAGGTCTGCGTGGCCACGGCCTTACCCCTTCACAAATCGACGATTTTTTACACGAACCATCACTTTATGGCCACAAATATTGATCAGAGAGTTTAGTGTTTGGTATGTAAATTATGCAGCTCTGCACGGTGCATCTTTTGGCTGTCTCCGATTTTCGATATCTTCAAATCTCAGCAAGCGAAAGCCCAAAAACCTCGTTTTTGGGCCCAAAATGACAATAATTTTAAAGCAGCTTGCTGAGTTTCGAAGATATCAGAAATCGCAGACTGCCAAAAGCTGCGCCGCGTGAAGCTGCATATTTCATGTACCAAACACATTATTATCAGATCAATATTGATGGACTTAATTGAGGGAACCATTTGGCACAAACCTGGACCGAACCGGCTTGGCCTGGGTTTACTTGGAACCGCTATGTGAGAAACGGTCCGAAAACGGAACCGTTGCTAACACTATACTTTGATGCTTATTTTAAGTATGGGGTGGTGACTGTGTTGCAATCTGTTTCGCCTACAAAAGCGGCCAATATGTTTGTTAAGAATAACAATGACAAAGTTACTGGTGAAAACTGGTACTTACCAGACAACAAATTGTTGACGCTCGGTCGATGCTCATTTTAATGCATTGTCCATTCCATATGAGCTGCTGTGGATAATTGTTGTCACCATGATATGACAGTATAGGTTCTCTTTCTCTCTGTTTGAGACTATGCCCTGTGGCCAATCCGAGCAGCGTAATATTCTTGTACTGTTCACACCCACACCACTAAACATGATGTATCTCACAAAAAGATTCCTTGCGCCTGCTATATATCCTTTTATCAACAGACATTCTCAAGCTACTGCTCACCATTCACGCATAGTATATCTCTAACTGAAATTCCTAGTCAAGCTGCATAAAGATCCTACTGTTCTTTACTCATTTATTTCTCCTTGTTTCAATTGCATTGAACGTCAGCAACACCTGTTCAGCCTCTCTCTTGGACTACCGTGTTGGCTGAACCAATTTGGGAACATTTTCCAGGGCACTCACATCCTGCGGCTTTGGGCATTCCGGATCTGCAATAGAATTGTTGTGCTCTATATCGGAATCATTGAGTGCCGTGCTGTCGTCTGCGGACTGACTTGCATTATCCAAGTTGCCTGTCCAGTTTAGCCAATCTTCGGTGTCTGAAGGGATTTCAGGTGTGCTAACCACATCGCTTTCGATTGGATGACAGCTGATTCTCCAGATTGGGTGGACATTTAAGATTTGAGTTTCTCCTCCAGAGATGTCCTTTGCAGGCATAGTTGATGGCAAAGTTAATTTCTCTGACGATTTAAATGCAGCGCACCATCATGTTGAAATAGTGACCAGGAGGCGTTGATGATCACTTCCGTTTCCGAATTGTGTCCAATCCCTGTCAGCTGCTTGCAATGAGTACGAGATTCATTCTGTGTCGCCTGTAGGTTCTGTCTGCCTTGCCATATATTCAAAACGTCGTAGACCTTGGCCATTCTGTGCAATTTCCTTTCCTCTTCCTGTTCCTTCATTTCTGAGTCGGTTTCTGGGTTGGTCATATCCGATACTGGGTTACGTCACTCCACAATCTGGTGATTGGCTCCGGTCAACTCCCCTAGGATGACTGTTTCACGAAGCATCTCACAATTGGTTTTTTACTGCCTCTGTCCTATGACATCTGGCCCAAGGGAAAACCTGACCACCACTCCGACACCATGTGACATGATAGAGAATATGTCTCATGCCACAGTGGAGAGATCGGGGTACTGTGAGCGTGTTTTGTTTTGTTGGCGCCACCAGTTGGATATGTCAGCTATCCAATATGTACTGCTAATGTCCATTCGGTCAGAGTGGTGATCATTGAAATTTGGATTCATTTGCACCCAGTTCTCTGGTGCGTCAAGCTGGAAATTCAAATAGAGTGTGGTGGCTGGCAATCTGCATGCTGCGCAATCGCATAGTCCAGTTGTCGTCTCGGCCACATTGGTAGGCGTTAAGTATACTTCATCATCGCAGCACAAATAATATCAATCAAAGGATGATTCAGCGGATCCAGAGGCCATTACAGTGGAGACGGGATGGCGCGTGGGTCAGATTTTGAGTCCAATGCCCAGTCCAACTCGCTGCTTGGCCCAGTCATTATTCTCCACCTACTTCAGGAGGACCTCTTGGAATTGGGTATTATAGGATGTCTTGTCCTCAGGATTAAAGACCACTTCTTTGCCCCACTGTCTACACGATCGCAACTTCTGAAAAGGATTGAGGATATTGGCAGAAATGAGAATTCTGCCCATAGTTGAAGGAACTTCAGCATAGTATGTGGAAATCTTCTGTCGAGCTAACTTCACAGCGATTAACAAATCTTCCTTCTTCTGAGTCTTCTGTTTGACAAATGCTTGCATCAGACCATTAATATAATCGAAGATGTAATTGTACACCATGCTAACGTGATACAATGTTACTATATGCCGCATCGACATCCGAAGGGTCCAAAACCGAAATTGCCGGAAGACTTCCATGACATATTGCACAATGGTCGACTCATCCTGAGTTGTGAAAACAGGCTGGTATTCGCTCTATTTTAGATTGTGAAGTCAGTCGCTTGTAAATTACCGTAATTGGTAGGCAAGCTCCAGCAACTCCAGAATTGAGTTCCAGTGTGTCTTCACATCCATAATCAGAAGTAATGCAATGCGGACTTTGGTTTCTTGACAGTCAACAAACTCATTTCGGCAACCCAGGGGTCAGTGTAATTAGTACAGCAACCATTCTCTGCTATACGAATGTCAGTTTCAGTAGTTTCAAAATATTATCAAATACGTACTTTCTCAATTAACTTTGCTAAACCTGGCCTTCTGGCTGATCCCTTGTTGATTCTAGGATTGCTATCTATGCGAAGTCTTTGACACTTCCCGATGCCAATGCTTTTATTCTCTCCAAATTGCTGATTCCCCACATGGCCTTTCCAAGACTTAGTACGGCGTTGTACACCTGGACTGCTCATGAATGCACCTAAAGCCAGCTATATGACGGGCGCGATGCATGGTATCTTGTTCATCAATGCAGGTGACTGGATTCCAGAAGCTTCAAGTGTTGATTGCCGTTCACATATCATGGAGTAATTTGAGGAAGCATTCTCAGTTGTAATACCAACCAAAATGGCCTTCAATAAGCTCACCAAGATCAAGCACATCGTTCAAATGTACGGGTATACTTGCTCCAGTATGTTCCCTCTTGACCTGTCATCCTTAATTAGGTTGAGGAAGCGGTAAAGAATAGGCAATCAACCTCATTGAAAGCAAGTTGAATTCCATGCAATATCCCATTCAGATCCATATAGTACTCAATGACAAAAGTTATGTCAAGTTGGGTTGATGATGTCGATCTGTCCAAAGCTAAACTAACATTATTTCGTGAAGGCAACTGCTTCTTAATTGCATCCTATGTCAGTGCATATTCCCTCCAACAAATATTGCTCAGAGTTGGAGTGGACGGCAGCATTAGATCATTGTGTAATACCTTAACTGACAGTGGTAGTTCCAGATGTGATATAGTGTTCCATGGAATATGAGCTAAAACAAATTCTAACATCAGGTAGCGATTTCACCTGTGTTGGTAAAATTCGCAAGTTTCAATGTCCATAGCTACCAGTTTGAAACATTTTGTTTGTCATTTCAGTCAATATGGTATAACCTGGATATCAAATATTATTTGGCTGTGAGAAATTACTATTGTGATTGTTAGAATTGGTTGCCTCATCAGAATGGTCAAAGCTGTTTCATACACTGTGTAACTAGTCAATTCAGTAACCTCTGACTCTGTTATTGAGTTTAACCTTGCTAGGTGAGCTTTTCCCAGCAAGAGGTTCCCCATTGAGGTGGTCCCATGTAGTGATAGCAACGGGTCCAGGTAGCCCGCCAGCGGTCTGGGTTCAGACCGGAAAACCCTGTTGGTTTGGTTCCAAAACCGTCCAAAAACCCGACAGGTAGCGTCTTGGCGGGCCAAACTCAGAACCATACTTGTCAACCAGGGGGTTTTGCCAGGTTTGGCTATACCCGTCGGTTCCAATCTCCGGATCTGGGTTGGGGATTTCTCTATTTATGGTCGCATTCAGATACCCTACTGTTAATCGCAAAATATTAACTTTTGCACATCATTCACCTTTTCAGATGAATTGGCTGCGTTTCTAACTAAAAACAAGAGAGACACGCTCCTTGCCCCATCCGGAAATGATAGTCAACAGTGCGTCTATAATTTTTGGTCATGTATCATGAGTAATCTAGATGGCGATTGGATGCAAACGTTCATAAATGAGGTATTGGCTGTCATTGAACCCAAAAGAGATAGAAACACGCTCCCTGCCCCATTATGAAAATGAGCGTCAACCGAGCGTCAACGATTTTTCATCCTGTAAGTCAGGTTAATAAAATGTGAATTAATCATTGTTATTTATAGTCATTGTATTGGCAGCCTTTTAAGGCAAAAGAGAATGCTACACTCTACCTGCCCCATCTGGACAATGAGCGTCAACAGAGTGACAATGATTTTTGGACTTGAATCTTGGGTAATCTTGGTGGTAAATGATCGTAGACATCTATAAACCATGTTTTAGCAGCCTTTCTAGCCTAATAAGCAAGAGGTCGTCCCGCAACAGCCTCCCGGACAATCGCAACTTAATTCATTTTCAATACTGCAACTCAGTGATCCTAAGTGTTGCAGCCCATTAAACCAGTCAAAACTCCATATATCGACATTACTGGCTATCTCGCGTTTTGATTAACCATTCTTCAAGGCCAAAAATCGTTGACGCTCCGTTGACACTCATTTTGCCACAGGCATATCCGCATTATGTAACCAGTTACATTGGCACAGATCATCAAGTACATTGTTTTGACAGTCGTTCTATCCGTTTCATGTATATTTTCATTATCACTACATTGTTCTTTAATTGTGCATATAAATATATGCTTTAAAATATACAGTAATGTATCCCACCCTTGACTTTCAATCAAATCTTGACCCCACCGTCAGATACGCCCAAAAGGCTGTTGTCGTCTGCAAAATCAATGTCAGTGGTATTTCCACCCAGCAGATAGTGTACTCAGCAAATCTGGAATAAACTCATTATCGCGCTTGCTTTCTTTAGCAAATGCATTATGATTGAAAAATTTAGTGTTTGGAAGTGGAGAATGCATATACACACACCTGGATGGCATACCTTCTATTTCATAACTTTCGTTTCCTTCAGCATCAGCTGGTGGCGCAGTTGGCGTTCCGGGGGGAGGTGCCGCCACTTCTGGAGGAGGTGTGGTGGATCGTTTCCGCCTCCAGCGGGTCACTGAGTACTTTGCTGTACCTATTTGGCATGGATGGCAGCCAGCCGTATGATTTTTGTAAACCATTGCCGGGTGTCTTTCCCTCGCAGCCTTCACCTTGTGATGCCCAGGAAACTGAACTCCTCGCTTCTTCTCTTCTCGGACTTCGGGGCGAGGTATCTTAATTCGTTGTTGTGTTTCCTCTATTGCGGTGCGCGAACAGCCGGTGTTAGGGGTTCTCCCCTAGCAGTGATATTGGGACTTGTTGGTAGGTTACTTAGGCGCATACCACGCCAAGACTTGCAAGTACTCCAGTGATATGCCATTTAGCGGGGGTTCATATCAGTCACAAGAAGAGCCTGAGGTGGTCAGTCAGAGTGAGCCGAGAACACCAAGGGGCTTCTTTCACTTTCCAGAAACTATGCGGGACATGCTTGTGAGCAAGCACGGCAGTTGATAGTCAATTGCGAGTAAGTGGGCTCTTCACGGCCTGACCGTAATGGCAGGATACCCAGTGCGGCACACCACGGTGTTATAGAGAAAAAGTCTCCATCTAAGCATGACGTAACTGAGGGATTTATGGCATTGGTGCAAACCAGAAGCGATTACCTTGCATTAGCTTGCCTGCGTCTAGCTCGCAACTCTACGGTGTCATAATACTCTATGTTGACAGCGCGGAACTGGAATCCTGATAAGCCTGTTTAACTACCGAATAAACTCATCGAAGGCGAGATGTTAAAGTTGAAGTTATGGTCTGATTAATGAGCGATATGATACGTGTCTCCTATGGGGATGCGCGAGCACATCCGAGAGGCAGCAGCAAATAAGTCGCAAGGGTATCTATCGGGCATCGTCAATAAGACCCACAGATAAGTGGCTTTCATTGAGGGAATTAATCATAGTTCCGGTCAGAGTAACTGGGCTGAGGAACTATAAAGAGATCACATTGTTCTGGCAATGAGGAAGACACGGTGGAACAGCTAGAGAGAAAACGATACCTACCAGCGGAGAAATATCCTTATTTATTATTGCGTTTTTAGGATACCTATACCTGTTATAACTATACCTAGAATCTATTAGCTTTGTGTAGCGGCAGCCCCGCACCTTGGAAGTATTACGATACGAATGACTGTTACCTTCGAGAACGACAACGACGTTATTGTATACGCCCTCGAGAAGGTTATATCTTACGCCAGAAGAACTCAACAAATCTTTGTGGCGCAGTGTGTGTGGTGGCTAGCCGGTATTATCGGACTCAAAGAAGCTCTGATTAACCACGTCGATAAACTTCACGAACGGACCACTGTTCGGAAAGAACATACGACAAAGGAAGTTAGCGATCCCGTAATCCAGATTACTCCGGAGATTCAAGACTCTGAGGTCCAGCAATCAAAGGAAGATCATAAGGATAAGATACTTAAAGAGTGTGAGGAATATCTGAAGGATTCGAGACGGCTAAGAGAGATTTCCGCCCTTAAAGCAACTGGGAAGACTCTTACTGGCTTTATAAATCCTACGGCTATTTCCAAAAAGCATTTGAGGAAAAATGATCGATACAAGAGAAAGCTAGCTGAACCACTGAAGAGAGGTCTCGCAGAAACACCAGGCATTGACGAGGCAGGGATAAAAAGACGTAAGGAGAATGGCGAGTGCCTGCGGTGTGCTTGGCCATCCGATAGGAAAGGAACTCACAGAGTTAAGGATTGTAGACGCCCCATTAAACTGAATAAAGGAACTGCCAGTTTTACCAAGGCAAAGAATTACCTAGGACTTCTACAAGAGGAAGCTAGCGACGCAGAAATCAGTTCCGAAAATTCGTCCGACGATTCATTATAAGGAATAGGATCAACGGCAGTGAACCTTAGTGGCTATATAGTATCAGCGGATACTTAGGATAAGTTACTTAGTGAATACACCCCCGTAACAGCCGGCTTTAGCCTTTTTCGCCATATTCAAGGCCAGGCGCATGTCGGACTGTTCCAGCTGTACCCGACCTCCTTGCCTCGCCACAGTCGCAGACATGTTGAAACCCTTCAACAAATTAGTTGCTTCTTCAAAAACGAAGATTTGTCTATTACCTTGACCATATACGACACTATAGACTCCTCTAGACTCTGTGAAGCCTGTTTAGTCCACTCCCGGGGACCATTATCACGAAATTCATCCGCAAAAATCGCAGAGCTGACAACATAATGATGTTCGATTTCGTGGACCGTGCCGATGAATGCCTTCGTCAACCATGGAGGTTTGCAATTGCGGGTAGCGACATATCGGTCACAGAGCTCTCTACGTACACCAGCTGTACATTATATCGTTAGTTGACTGTGTTCTATATCAATATGGAGCTACTCACATCCAATAGCATACTGCTGCCTACTATTGCTGGGTCTGGTTTTACGTACTTTTTTCAAATGTGCATCCTGGGCCATTTTTTCGGGGGCTGCCATTGCAGTGTTGCAGTGGACTAACTGGTGTCTGCGTTGCAGCTGTGTCTCAGCCAGGGGTGCATTGGATGAAACGCCCGCCGTTCGGCTCGATTGGGATTGAATCACACTGGGTTGAGGTGTTTGTGGAGCTATGACTTGGTGTTGTGGAAAAGCGGAGGAAGATGATAACGAAAAGTGGAAAGTCTTGAGGAATATATAGTAAGCTACTGGTCACAATGGAATGAATGACTGTGAACTTGCACGTTCTACTCAAGATACATCCTGCTGCGTATCGCTACAACTAGGAAGTCATTCCAACAGTCCCGCAATTTGCAGTAAGTCGGTCCGATGATGTTTGTGTGTTGGTTCGTGTGCAGGGATACATTGTGGTGAACGATAGCCAATATTGCGTGTTTGAAAAATATAAAAAGGAAATTCTGCGACGGAAAGGTTGTCTGGTGATATTTGTCTCAACACATTGCCGGGATCTTCCATGAAACAGACGGTAACTATCATGTCATAACGTACGATTACTGTTACTATTCCAACTGAAATGACGGTCAAAACGCAGATTTTGCTTTGTTCCAGTTGATCGAACGTACGAACCTTGACATTAAAGACTTAGCTTGCCTCGATGTGGTCCATATCTTGCAACATCCAAGATCACGCCCAACAACAAGGTCAATACACGATACAATGGTCAATGCTCCCAAAAAAAACATTTCTCCACATCTGGCAGGCAAATACAGCACATCGACAAAGCAGTCCACATGTCGAAGTCATCAAGCGAATGAATGCAATAATGGCTTGGTGGCAGAAAGGGTCCGAGCATTGGGAGCATTGAGCAGCTTGCGATCTAAAAAGAAGCTTGCGGCAGATAAAGGATAGGAAACGCACTTTTTAAACAATGAAGAGAAGGACAAATGGATTGAGGATTTTTTGGAGAGAGAGACTGCTGTGGCAAGAAAGCGAGTTCAAGACGCAGAGACAGCGATTGTGCAAGATATGAGGACTGCTGAAAACGAATGCACGACAACCAGGAAGCCTGAAACAATGTATGAAGAGATTTTGAATTCTATTGGAGACACTCTAAGCGATCTTGCAAGTTCCAAAGATGTGCAGGATGGGCAGGACAAGGAAGATGATGAAGATGGTACAGAGCTCGGCAAACTCAGTGATGATGATGAACCTGGCTGGGTGATGGGCACATTCACTAAAACGGTACAGCACTGCATGGAGAGTTTTCAGCGGAAGCAGATGAGACTTGCTGAATTGACCCAACCGGGATGAGGGGATGCAGCCAACTGCTGACGTGAGAGAGATATGAGGTATGGGATTACCGAATTAAAAGGTTCCGGCGGTTGTCCAGCCCCAAATACACTCAACTACAGCCACACCATCCCCGATAACAGTTGGAGAGCATATGCAGACTCCTGAGATTGTCCGAGGTCAATCGGAAATGCCAGGAGCGACTTCTTAAGCACGAAGTAGTCAAATGAGTCTGGGTTCGGAGAAACCACAGTCACATAAATTCATATCGGTTCTTTCGCCCGGCATGGCGACAGATTCGATGCCTATTGAGGATGCTAATCCTGTTGAACCCGTAAGCGTTTACCCCTGCATGAAGCATCGCTAGGTATTTACCATATAGAAATCGGATACGGACGAAATTCTGGTGAGGGCTACCGCCCCGCCAGAGGTATACATAGCGAAATAGGTAGTTTTGATGACCTATCTTGCGGAAGAGCAATTTGTGTACCTACTTTGCTACTTGTCAGCTTTTTCCAGATTTCAGTTATGAAATGGTGAGGTATGATATTTCATCAGAGTGTGTGCAAGGGTCGAACTGGGCATCCGAATATTCTAGACTCCAAATCTGGTTGACACACGGCCAGCAAACATGAGATCGACCTGCCATTAAAGTTACATTAGAAAGCAAAACCTAAAATAGAGATGAAATATACTAACAAAATTTAATTCAGTGATGTCATACGAGTCATAGGACTAGCGGTCAGTGCGCAGTCTCACCATGGATCAATGTCAGCCGCAATACTGTATTAGTTCATGCAGCTAACTGCATAACTGTCCGGTCAGACCTGCTGCACATGGTCGAGATGTTGACAATTGCATATTGTACTTCATGGAAATCGAGGAAAACGAGCTGGAAAAAGACAGGTCAGGAAGTCTGGCTCTATATGTCAAAAATCAGTTGATGGATCTGTATGCCGTAATTTAACGGCTGAATGCGCCAAAATGCGAAGAAACCACGTCATTGATTGGACTGATGACGTGGATAGTGGTGCAGAGGGTGTGGTGAGAGCGGTTGCATTGTCGGCCAGTCAGATTAGGTAGCGATGTCCGGCTAGTGTCCCAGCCTCGAACTGGATGGTAAACACTTATTGCATATCCATAATGACATTATGACGCTCATGGAAAATAATTGCGCACCCAATGACTGGTGGTATGTCTCGAAAGTGAGCGTCAACGGAGCGTCACCGATTTCTGGTCTTCCATCTTGCATAATGACTAGGCTGCGCAACAGCATTAAGCCATAATGGCAATATCGGCCGCATTATAGGCAGCAATGCCTATTACCATATCGCTAACACCTCATGACAATGAGTGTCAACGGAGCGTCAACGATTTGTAGTTTTGCATCATCGACAATTCAAGGGCTGTGCAACGGCATACTCCCATAATCATAATATTGGCCGCTTTTGTACGCAAAAATTCTTGTAACAATATCGCTACTACCTCCTAAAAATGGGCGTCAACAGAGGGTCAACGATTTTTGGGCTTGCATCATGCATTATCAGACTGCAATGCAGCGGTGATGAGACAAAATCGGACAATCGGCTGCCATTATGGGCAAAAATGCTAGCAATGATATCGCAACCGTCTTGTCTTTGTATGACGTTGTATTCAACTTCACAAATATGCATGCGATGTCTCCCAGGTCTGACTTTTTTCTTGTTTGTAAGTTTAAAGTCAATATTTAAGAACCTGCATTCTACCTGACCATAACGTATCCATTGACAGTGACCCAGATCGAATTACGCAAAGTTCAATTTCCTACCGCAATGTCAGGTACAAAATCTCAAAATACCTGGTTGTTAGAGGTTATGATATCTTCCACAAACGAACGAGTCTTTATTCGTGATTTAATCAGCCTTAATTTACAAATCGTCTTCGATGCTTGGTGGGCTTCAATGAATGTAGGCTCGAAGCGACCTATTGCTTGGAATACCTCTAGTCCTGCGCCTTTGTGGAGATTCTATTTACATTACAGAGTTGAATAGACTTGCAGCCCTGGCATCATATGTATCGTTTGTCATCAAGTTCTGCGCTACCCATCAGAATATGGGACCAGCTCAATGGGCAAACCATTGCTGGCAAAAGCGTATATCGCAAAGTTAAACGAATTAACTGTGTCAGAGGTAACTGAATTAAGTAGTTCGACAGTCGATTACACAGCTGTGGCAATACAGAAGAGGCAAGGAAGTTGAGAAATTCCGATTATAAGTGCGCAAAGAAAAATCAAATTGACCATTCCGGTTTCAAGTATACTTACTGAATTGACAGACAAAACGCTCTAAACTGGCAGCAAAGGACTTTCAAACTGCTGAAATTCACCAAGACACATGGAATCGGTACCTCATGATAGGTTTTGTTTCGGCACATATTCCATAGAACGCACTATCAAACCTTGAGCTACGACGGTCATTCAATGTATTATGAAGCGAGTTGGTGTTACCATCAGCCCGCACCCTGAGTAATATTTGCCGGAGGGAATGCACACTGACAGTGGATGCAATTAAGAAGCAATTGCCGTCAACAAATAAAGTTGGTTTAGCTTTGGACGGATGGACATCAACAAACAAATTAGCAATCACGTCGGTCATTGATTGCTATATGGATCGAAAGTGGGCTTGGTGAGAAGTACAACTACCATTCGATGAGGTTAATAGCCCAATCTTTTCCTATTTGGACAGCTCATTAAGGATTGCAGGGCAAGTGTCCGCATACAGGAGCACATCTAGCTGGGTATTTGAAAGCAGTTCTTAATTGTTTCGAACTGACTGATGGCCGTTCACTTGGAATTACAACCAACAACGCTTCCTCAAATTACTCGATAACTCACGAACTACCAACTACCCTTGAGGTGTCCGCAATCGAGACGCCCGCATTGAGAAGCCATATAGCATCCATGGCGTACGTCATTCAGCTGTCTTTGGGCGCATTCATGAGCAGTCTGGGTGTAAAAGGCCCCTCCAGGTCTTGGGAAGCCCATGAGTGCGATCAGCAGTTTGGAGAGAATGAAGCACAGACATTGGGAAGAGTCAAAGACTTTGAAAAGAGGGAAATGCTAGAATCAACAAGTTGTCAGCGATGAGACCTGGTATAGCGAAGATAATTCCGAAAGTAAGTAATTCAACATATTATTCAAGTGCTGAAACTGAGCTTCATATCGCACAGAATGCTTGCTGTATTGATTACCCTGACACCTGGAAGTCGAAACGAGTTTATTGACTGTCAAATAGCCGAAGTCCGGATCGCAGTACTACCCATTATGGATGTAATGACACGTCGGAACTCGAGACTGGAGTTGATCGAGTGCGCCTACATATTGCGTGAATCCACCCTGGAGTAGCTTAATAACCCAAAGTATAGCGACTACCGACCGCTCTTCACGACTCAGGATGAGTGGTCTATTGTCAAGTATGTTATGGAGGTTTTACGGCCATTCTGGCACTGGACCTTTTGAATATCAAAACGGCATACCGTTACTCGGCATCACATCATCACTGTCTCCAATGACATGTTTGATCACATGGATGGCGTGATGCGAGCTATGGCCAAGGAAAAGACAAAATAGAAGGAAGACTTATTCTTCGCTGTGAAGTGTGTGCAGCAAAAGTTATTTATATAGTATACTGAAGTCACTCCAAGGAATGGGATGCTCATTATTACGGCCCATATCCTTGATCCCTTCCGGATGTTGCGGTCGTGTAGAAAGTGGGACATGGGCATTGATATCACTCCTGAAGACGAGACTTCTTATACTAACCAATACCAGTAGGCCTTTCTAAAGTATGTGGAGAACAAATAGTGCGCAAAACATAGACGATTGGCGGTCATTAAGTCCGATAACACACTGAACATCAATCTCAGCTCCTGCGAAATGGCTTCTAGATCTGGTCAATCTTCTTATGATCCATACAATTTGTTCAACGATGATGACAAATACTTAATTCCTACTAATGTGGCCGAAATGACACCTGGATGAAGCGCTGGTGCAGCAAGTTGATTGACAGCCGCGAGGCTCTATTTGAATTCATCTGCTGAATTACCACTGAACTGGTGGGAAATTTATCTGAATCTTAATGATTACCAATCCGACCCAATGGAGATTAGTAGTACATTTTGGTTACCGGATATCACCAACTGGTGGCAGCAGCAAGGAGAAACGCACTCAAAGTACGCCGATCTCTCCAATGTGGCACTCGACATGTTCTCTATCATATCTCACGGTATCAGAGTGGAGGCCAGTTTTTCCCTTGGGCGAGATGTAACAGGGTGGAGGCAGTCGAACACCTCTGGCGAACCTCTTTGGGACAAGATGTTGTACGAGAGTTTGCTCGAGCCAATAGCGGATTACTGGCTGGCGACAACCCAGTATTGGGTCCAGACTGCACTGATCAAGAAAGGGAGATGGAGAGAGAGGCGGAGGAGAAGAAGTTTGCACAGAATGTCCAAGGTCTACGACTTTTTGGAGATGTGGCAGGGTAGCCAAACCCTACGAGGTAGACGGAATAAATCGGGCGCTCACAACAAACAGCTGACTGCCGTGGGTTATATTTCAGATACCATAGAGATCGTCAAAGCATCGTGGTCAAACATTCATCATGATGGTGCGGCTGCATTCAAATTGTCGGAAATATCACCTGTACCACCAGCTGTGTCTTTAAAGCACCTCCCTGGAGGACAAACTCAAGTATTGAATGTCCGCCGAAACAAACGAATCGACCGCCATGCTGCCGAAAGTGGTCAGGATAGCTTACCTGAAAGCAATTCAGACACCGAAAATTGGCTTCACTGGAATGGGGACTTGGATAATCCAAACGTCAGCGAAGATGACTGGGAGGCGGACAATGAATCAGATACAGAACTGGACAACGGCAGTGAGGTTGCAGAAACCCTGGAGGTGCGGAATGTAAGTGCGGCACCAAATGTTCCTGGACTGATTCAGCCTATACGACAATCAAAGAAGACGGTTGAAAAGACGTTAGTGACGGTCAATATAATGGAAATGAGGAGAAATAAGTGGATGAAGAAAAAGTAGGACAGAATGCGTCAATGTATTATCACCAAGTTCATTATGTAGTTTGACGACGAATTGTATTTAGAAAATTATTACGGAAGAATGATGATCAGTCGCGAGAGAATATTCGTTATCAAACAAACCTGTAGCAGGCAATATGCATCATTTGGCATAACATATAAATTTTAACCGGATGAGAGCGACCACCGCTGGAATATTACTGGGCTCGGCTTTGCCATAGAGCCAAGTTCTAGTCATGCTGAGAGGCATCCATGAAGTTCAAATATTTACGATTGCAATTATTAATTGCAGCAGATCTTAACTTCACTGTACATTAAAATGAGCGTCAACGGAGCGTCAACGATTTTCTGTCTTCTAAGTACGGTAATTGAATGGTGACGTGGTCGGAACTATCCACAACCTGCATACTGATGGCCTTTCTTGGTAAAAGAGCAACGGACAGGCTCACTGCCCCCTTCTGAAAATCAGCTTCAACGGAGCGTCAACGATTGTTGGCTGTGCATCTTGGGTAACCTAACTGCCGATTGGTTGTAGCCATTCATAAACGAAGTCTTGCCTGCCTTCGAAATCAAAAATAATAGTATCAGGCTCCATGCCCGATCCTGAAAATGAGCGTCAACAGAGCATCAACGATTTTTAGTCTTCTAAGTACGGTAATTGAAGAATGACCTGGTCACTGCTATTCACAACCGATGTAATGGCAGCCATCCTTGGCAATACACAGTAACGTTTGGTTGCAGCTATTCATAAACGAGGTTTTGTCCCATCCCGAACATCAGTGTCGATGGAGTGTCAAGGATTATTGCAGCTGGATCTTGGGTAATCTAAGTGTAACAATGTGGTAACAATTCATAGACCAAGTCGTGGCAGCCTTTTCAATTGAAATAACACATGACACATATGTCACCCCATCATGAAACTGAGCGTCAACGGAGCATCAACAATATTTGATTTTCCGTATTGGGTAATCAAGGCTTTCTCCGCATAGGTGCGCCCATAACAGAACTATTGACTACCTCTCTGGCCAAAGATGCAATGGGTATAAGGCAAAACGCGTATTCCAAAATCATCAATCTCGCAGATTGCACAACATCCAAAAAGAGATCATTGGCTGTCAAATACATAATCTTAATACTGTTGAATTATCCAACTGCAAAAACAAGAACATTATATAAATCACCAGATGGACCCGCTGGGCGACCTCCTGACAACCTGCCCAATCCTCAAGGGTTGGGAGATTTGCATCGAACCGTACCCGAATTGACAGTTCTGGCGTGGTGACAACCCAGACCGTAAATTTCCCAACGTTTCGGCTTTGATCCGGAGCTGGACCTGATGTGACAGTCCGGAACGGTTCGTAACACTAGTGCCATGTGATGTTGGCTAGCGAAGAACTTGATGACAAATGATAAATATCATGCCACGGCAGCGAGCCTCCATATTACTACAGTGGATATGGAATCTCCACAACTGCGCATGTCCAGAAGTATTCTTGGGAATCGGCAGCATCAAGCCTCTATTCATTGAAGCCCACCGAGCATTGAAGCTGCTGTGAAAAGTATGGTCACTCAATTGCGGAATCAAGACAGGTGTGTGTTTGGCAGTGATCATAACCTCGAGAAAAGATGTGTTGAAAGATTTTGACTGACACGACGGTAAGAATTAGCATGTGGGGTAATTTGCTTTGAAACGCTGATGAAAGTAACATTACAGTATTGCTCACTGCGGGTTTTTAAATAATGGCTCTACAGCTATAAACAAATAAATCAGACCTGTAAGACATTGCATGCATATTTGTGATGTTGTATACAAGGACAGATTGCAAAGACTGACTGTGTAAAACTGGATTTAGGAACAGCACAATGCAGTTCATTGGAGTGTAGCGTGCTACACCTCCAGAATCATTGTTGACTCTCCGTGAGCGCTCAATTGTAGGAGCCAGATGGGATATAGTCACTAGCATTTTTGCCCATAACGAATCCCAATAGGTTGATTTTGGATTATCTGCATTTGATTGCTGTTGAATTATCGAAGATGCAAGATCAAAATTGATTGAGGCTCCATTGACGCTCCTTTGACATTCTTTTTGGGACATTGTTAGAATCAGGACTGAAACATATTTGGATAGTACGGTGGCTGATTGTGCATTTATGGATCAATTAAGTCCCAAAGCCCGTTGATTTGCCATGATGGAAGGCCCTGAATTGTTAACACTTGAGTGACTCTCATTTTAGAGCATAATGATGATGTCGGTGAAAGCATTGTTGCCTAGCCATGCGGCTGATAGGTCGATTATGGCTTATTGTCCCCCCATGACCCATTCATTTTCCAGGATGGAAGGCCAAAGTCATTGATCCTCTGTGGGCCCTCATTTGTATGACATTGTAGCGATGTTGACGCATCTATTGTTGCCCAGAAAGGCGATAATTCATTCGATTCTGGGTTAATGTTGCTATATAACCCGTGCATTTCCCATGATGCAATGCTAGATATCATTGTTTCTCCATTGACGTGCAATTTTTGGATACAGTAGCGACATCGTCGCAGCGATATTTGCCTAGATAGACGACCGATAGTATGACGATGGCTAAATATTCTCGCTCAGACATTGGATTTTCCAAAATCCACGGCCAAGGGCCTAGGCGCTCTGTTGACGCTCATTGTTAGGACATAGTAGCGATCGTGTCGCAACAATTCTGATATCGCGAGGTGGCCAATATTTTGGTTATGGATTAACCTTGCTGGATAGTCCATCAAATATAAAGGATGCAAGGCCGGAACTATTGAACGCTCCGTTGACACAGATGTATAGGACATAATCGCGTTGTTACCGTAACATTGTTTGCCTAGAAAAATTGATGATAGTTCGATTCTGAGTTAATGGCACAATGAAGCACCTCTCAATTTTGTATAATGCCACACCAAAAATTGTTGACACCCCTTTGACATTGCGTGGATGCTGATTTTTTCGCTGTGGCCATGTGTGTGTCATTTGTCTATTTTGCTATCATACAAACCGATACATTGACTTTGAAAGGATCTGACCATATAGCCCATTGATTACCGAATATGTAAGACTACCAATCGTTGACACTCTGTTAACACATACATTAATCACATCGAAACAGCCTTTGTACACTCAATAATTATATGAAACCAATCATAAGCACAGTATTTCCATCCAATATTGCGTTTCTATGGATTATCGTTTGCATGCAGGAGTTTGGTTATCTCTCAATTTCTGTTCAACTGCTTTCCACCCTATGGCAGTAAGTGATGAGAAGGCCCTATCATATTACTGCGCTTTCGGCCGCACATTTTGGGCATATAGATCATTTCACTAGTTTTTGATAAATATTGCTCAACTTCCTTACCATTCCTTATCCAGCAACTTCTTCTGCATTTCGATGATGGACCATAAGCATTGTGAAATATCTCAACCATGTGCATGAGCTCAGCTTGGAGACATAAGCGGTTGGATACATCGATGAATGCGGCATGACGGTTGTCTTACAGACAGATTCGTCATTTCCACTGACCACACTTTCAATGACATATATAACATCACTCACTTCAATTTTGTTGGTATATTTTGTCACTAATATAGCTTTCCTTTGTCACTGAACAGTCACTGGCAGATAGAAATAGAACGACTTAGCCATTTATCCACATTATTGAGATTTTTGATGTTTCGGTTGGGGCAGTAGACACGTCGGCATCGTCTGTGTGCAGTTGAACGACGGCCGGAAACCTGATTTCCGGGGTGCCATAAATCATATATCTTCCAAGGTAGTAGCCGGCGGCACCGTCCCACAGGTTGACAAATTGAAGCACATGATGGACTATGCCAACTGAAATGATTGTATGTTGGAAATGCACCGATGGAAAAATCAGTGTCAACAGAGCATCTACGATTCTTGGTCATGAATCTTGGGTAATATGTGCAGTCATAAGTTGCGAATAGTCATAACCGAATGAGTGGCTGCCTTGATAGGCATAGAAGTAAGTGAAATGCTCCCTGCCCCATCGCGAAGATGAGCATCAACGGAGTGTCAACAATTGTTGGCCTTTTATTATCATTCATTACCGTACAATGTAGCTGTAATTGTCTATATACATGGTACTGACTGTTTCAGCATGCTAAAAGGCTCCCCAATACTTGGTCGTAGTTCTGTAAATGAAATAAGTTTTTAATGTCCCCGAGAATGTGGCAGGAACATTCCGCACATGTCTGCCCATACAGCCTGCGTTATCCAGGTTTATGGATGCTTGTGATCAAGTGCCACTCATGTTTCCGAATATGCAAGACCCAAACTCTTTGGGTTTCCGTTGAACCTCATTTTCATGATGTGGTACGGAGTGTTGTGCTTGCTTTTTTTGCGATAAAGCTGAACAAAACTTTGTTTCTGACTGACTTTGAAGTGAAACACCCCCAGATTACCCAAAATACATGACCAACAATCATTGACATTCCGTTGATGCTGACTTTCAGGATGTGTTAGGTTGCGTATGTCTATTTGTTTTGGTCATGAAGGAAGACAATACATTGAAAATCGACTAAGATGTACCGATGTCAATATTTTAAGATCAACAGTACCATATCTGAATACTACCATAAATGTAATACCGGAAAAGTGGAACTGGAGGTTGTACTTGACGGGTCAAGAGAAACCCGCCTGAAGCCCTGGGTTGACCGGTATGTGTCTGGGTTTGGCCTGTGAAGCGTCATCTGGTATGGTTTTGCTCCGGTCTGCTACCTAACTGATCAGTTGTTGGGGTCACAAACCGAACCGCTGGCCGGTTACCCGGACCTGTTGCCGAGATTATATCCCAGAAATCATATAATTATGATTGCCATTCAACATTGTGTTTCTGAGTATTATCATTTGCATGCAGGATCATTGTTACCTCTCGATTTCTAATTAACCTCTATCCACCTTAGCTGCACGAAGAATGACCTCCGCTTATTGCAACCTGCGTTTTGAGCCGGCAATTCATGGCATGTAGATGATTTCACTAGCCATTGGTATATGAAGCAGGACTTCTTCACCTTGCTTCATACAGCTCCTTGTCCTCGATTTCCATGACGTACCTAAGCAGTTTCAATATCCTCAATGATATGCCCCAGGTGTGTGTTGAGGGTTCTGCGGCTGGGATACCTGGATGAATGCAGCATGCCGAGTCTCATTTAGACAGATTGAAGTTGGGCACAGACTGCATGTTCCATCACATGTATGACCTCACTGACCAAAATTATGTTTGAATATTTCTTCCCTAATTTACCCGTTGCCATTTCACTTGAACATAATCTGCAATTAGTAATCGAATATTTTGTCCATCTTAGAGCCTGTTTCTGATTCCAGAACTTTTTGATGATGCGTTTGACCCATTCACATGCAGGGAAGAATTATCATGTTTTCTAATTTGGTCACCGAAATCCAGTCAAAACTAAAATGTAGCCTGATTGGTACACATATTTCTTTTCTCCGCGATATGAGGCCAAAAACAATAATTTATCTCTCTATTCCACCACAGAATCAGAAACCATTACAGATTCTTCACCCATTTTCGATTTCTCTATTGTCATTAGCCGGGAAGGCTATATGCAGGGATAAATGCTTATGAGTTGAACAGGCTTCGCAGTGTGAAAAAGTGATTAATCGGGGTTGGTGGCTGCTCCCCACACGGATATACTCGTGTTCAACCATGGCTTCCCAGTACCCAGTCCAATCTGAAACTTCCTCGGCCAGACATTGCTTGTGGCATCTGCGACATTCTGGAGACAATTTCAAGACACTGTACAAGTTCTCTATTTGTTGTCGGTGCTGGTGCCACTTCACCACCTGATTGCAGTTGATCGACTGGCAGAACACACTCTGTGGACATGCCGTACATCTTATCACTTTCATGGAAGACATACGCTGCGTCTTCCCATCATGATTGCGTCAATTCGTCGAGCTTCTTCTGCTTCCGATAAACCCTTTCCATGCACTGCTGCACCGTTTTCGTCATTATCCCCATTGCCCAGCTGGGATCGTCAACTTTGCTCAGCGGACCCTGCTCGGACTATTCATCATGCTCATTTTCCCCATCCTCCCTATTGTTGGATCTTGCAAGATCAGTCTGACTGTCGACAATAGCAATCATCATCTCCTGAATAGTCGTTTCTTACTCTCTGTTTGTCACTCCTGCATTTTTATCTTGCCTTGCATTATCCTAATCTTCCCGACCCGCTGCCTCTGGATGTTCAACTCACTTTCTTGCCACATCAGTCACCCTATCAAAATAATCCTTGATCAATTTGGTATTCTCTTCATTGCTTAAGAAGTGCATGTCATGTCATTTCACCACTACAAGGTTCTATTTGCCTTGCAAGCCACGCAATTCCCCAATCTCTGAGACTCACTCTGCCTCCAAGCCACTCTTGCGGTTATTCGCATGATGATATCTTTGGGTTGAATACTTTGTTGATTTGCCATATTTGCCATTCCGAAGTTGCAGGAAGTTCATTTTTGGAGCATTCACCATTGTTGTTGGCATTGACTTTCTTGTTTGGTGAGATGTTGGATGTTGCAAGATATGGGGATTATGGAGGCAGGCTGCATCTTTTATGTCAAGGAAGGTACATTGACTCATCTTGAATAATGTAGAATCTCGCGTTTGACAATCAATTGAACAGAAATGGTTAGGCTAACTATACAACATGACATCATTGCTAGTGTCAGTTGAATGTTTTATCCTGGGTATTCATTGAGACAAACTTCAGCAGATGTCCCTTCCTTTGTACAATTTGTTGTTTATATCTGACAATGATACAATTTCAGCTATCATACTCCACGATTTATCCCTGTTAACAAACACACAATATCGAAAGTATATATTGCACATCTCCGGCCGGGCCAAAACCCCTGCAACTTGCAGCCATACGCAGCATGTTTCATCTGGAGTATAAGGAATGGCTTGGCTACTACATATTCCATTTGGATGTAAAGCTAACTATATTGTACTTAGGACTTCCCACCTCTTTACATTATCATATTCCGTTTCCATTCCACGCCAGTAAAGCGTGGAAACCCAGACACTCCATCCAGAACAGCGCAAGTCTAAATCAAGCCCATTGGTGGGCGCTTGAACAAATACGACACTCATTGACACACCGCAAGAATGCACAAAGCAGTTAGTCCAATAGAATGCTGCCAATGTTGCCACCAGAAATTTGACGCAGAATGCACAGTGATGAACTGTCTGTAAGTCTCGAACCAGGAAAAATATGCAACCGCAGGTAGTTAGATGTGAGTATACACATATCGTCATAAACGGCCGTGCAGTAATCGTATAACACACTGTAGGTGTATGTTGGGGGCTAAGGGACTATTCAATGGCTACCCATAATGGGAAAGGTCCATGGTTGACAATAACATATGTCAGGGAAATCACACCTCATGATGTTGACAGCTCTGGGATTTTCGTGGCCAAATTTCCTAATCAGTATACTGGTGAGTGATGAAAGAGGCAATAATCACCTTAGAGGAGGTTACATAACCATATATGGTCGAGGTAATCGCTGTATATCATTGTTACAAGCAGCAACTAATATCCTCAAGATTGCCAGCATGTCCGCTAGTATGGCAAGGCAAGGTGGTCGGGTACAGCTGGAACCATCCAACATGCACCTGGCTATGAATATGGCGAAAATGTCCAAAGGAAGGTTTCCAAACTCTGTAATAGAGCACACGCAATCCCTGAACTCAAATCCGTGCACCGAGGTCTGAGAAGAGAACAACCGAGGAGTTGAGTTTCCTAGTCATACAATGAATAAGGCTGTGATAGGAAGACCCGCAGCAATGCTTCGTCAATACCACAGGGCCGCATGACATCCTTGACCAAATGGCACCACAATGAATCCGCAGCCACGATTGAGATGCAAAGGAATCAGTGCACATCCACCTGCCTGACCCAGATGGCCGGTGCAATCTCTGCCTGAAACTCCCCCAGCCCCAGCGGGTAACAATTCTAGAGTTGAACATTCCTAAATGGTTAATTTGACAGCCGGCAGTGCATATTCACATACATTGCATCGCTGTGCCGAATTTCTTACGCTTGATAAATCTGCCCAGGGCAGCTCGCAAAATTCAGATTTTGATCAAAATATACTGACTGATGAAGAAACATCCTCTGGTTTGTGCACTATCTGCTATATGGTGATACACATGACATCTATTTTGAAGACCAGAGCAGTCTATTGAGCATACCTGCAAGTGATGACCAGCATTGATCAAAACGCACAGGATTTTTGACAATATTATTTTATATTTATACTACTGGATAATCGCACCACCGATAGGTTGTAGATAGTCATAATGGAATCATTGGCCACCATTATAAAGAAAATACATTGCGATACAGTCACTGCCCCGTCTTGAAAATGAGTATCAATGGAGCGTCAACAATTGTCTCTTGTATATATTGGGTTAGATGGGGTACAACAGATTGCAATCAGTTATAAACAAATTATTGGCTGCCAGTATAGATAAAAGAGAAACTGAGAAGCTCTCTACCCTATCTTCAAAATGTACATCAACAGAGTGTGAACGATTGTTGTTCTTCCATCATAGATAATCACAGTGCGATGTGTCCATTCTGGTCCATTTCCATTGTTTTGACTACTTGTGAACGCTAACAGACTGAAGAATACTAAGTGGTAGCTGTGTAAATGACATAAGTTGTTACTGTCCCAGAGGATATGGAGGGAACATCACATACATATCTGCTCTAAAGGCTGCCCAATCCTGCTTTATGGGTGCTTGTGATCAATTACCACTCATATTACCGATGATTCAAAACCAATAATAGTTGACACTCCGTTGACGCTCATTTTGAAGACGGGGTTGTGAGCGTTTTGCATTCTCATTTTGGTATGAAGGCGGCTAATACTATGTTTATACCTGTGGGTAACAAGTCACCCCCCAGATTACCCAAGATACACAACCAACAGTCATTGATGCTCTGTTGCCTCTCATTTTCAGGATGTGGTAGGATGTGAGGGTCAGTATATTTTGATCACTAAGGCGGTGAATACATCGAATGTAAACTGTAATGTACCCATGTCAATCCTATATGGCTATCAGTAACCTATCCAAATGTGACAATGAAGATGAAACCCCAAACACCAAACTGGTGATTCGGTCCGACTGGTGCAGCTAAACTTGGCGCAACCTGCAGAGTGACGGGTGTAGGCCTGGGTTTAGCCGGGCAGGAGTCAGCGCGTTGGGTTTTTGGATGGGTCCGGAACCGAATTCACCAGTTTTGGCCGACCAAAGCGTGATCGCTGGCGCGTGGCCCAGACCCGCTGCTAACACCTGCCGGAACCAGCGGCAGCTAATGCCTACAATGAGACGGTGAACATTGTTGAATTTGGTTACCATGTGGAAGGTGATGTTCAATATATGGATGTGGGTAATGGATTGTGGATGTAAATAGTGAAATGTAATGCAGATGAAGTCTTTGAACGGGAGAATCAATGTTATATATACTACAAGAACTGGCAATTCAACCATCTTTTGAGGTAATCATGATCTGGATGGCAAGCGGGCATATGAACTGAGATTATGTACATCACCAGTACTGCAGTTAGGCGCATATGGCATTCAGCTTGAGTGAAGGTACCTTTTTGCTCTGATTTGGTTCAGCGGGAGATGGTCAGGTGAATGCGTATACATGTGTACACGTATCGGAGTGCAAGACAGTCATGCCTGCAGTATCTGGGCTCCTTGAACTGACCAGTCACCCAGCGAAGTTTGTTTGCTCACAAGTTGACTAGTCAACCTAGGGAGTGTGCAGGCTTCATCAGGTGACCGCTCAGTTCATGGAGCACAGTTTTTGTTTCAGTTGACTAGTAACTCCAAGGACTGACATTCTCTATGAACCGGCTAGAACACTGGAGCAATCAGCATACACATGATAGTCAATGCTGCGTCAATGTTTTTGGTCTTGCATAATGGGTAATCTAGGTGGTGATTGGATGCAGATGATCATAAATGACGTAATGGCCACATTTCAATGCCGAATAGATATAAACATGAGCACTATCCCATTCTGATAATGAGCGTCAACCGAGCGTCAAACATTTTTGGTCTTGTATGTCAGCTAATTGAAAAGTGATTTGTTCTTTGTTATTCTTAGGCGACGTATTGGCCGCCCTTAAAGGCCAAAGAGACATGCATACTCTCCCTGCCTGAGCTTGAAAATATGCGTCAATAGAGTGTAAATGATATTCGGCAGTGCATAATGGTTATTCAAACCGCATGATGGCCGCGAATATCTCTATACCGAGTTTTGATCTGTTTCATAGGCTACATCATTCATGAGCACTGAGTTGCAGCATATGAAACCAAGTGGTTGTGGTTGTCCGGGAGGCTGTTGCAGGAATATCTCTTTCTTATCAGTCTATAAAGGCTGCCAACTGCTTCTTTCTAGATGTCTGCAATCATTGCCATCAAGATCACTGAAGATTCAACACCAATAATCATTGTCATACTGTTGACACTCGTTGCCAAGATTGGGTAGGGAGAGTGTAGCATTCCCGTTTCCCTATAAAGGTGGCCAATACAATGATGATAAATAACAATGATTAATTAACAATTTAATAACCAGACCTACAGGACGAAAAATCCTTGATGCTCTGTTTACACTCATTTTGCCACAGACACATCCACAGTATGCAACCATTCACTTCGGCATGGAACATCAATTACTGGGTTTTGGTGGTTGTTTCATCACCTTCATGTATGTGTTCCTTTATCACAACTGTTGTTTTAATTGTGCATACAGCTACAGCCGTTAACATATACTTCAATGTGTCTGCCAATTGTTGATAATAATACTACTGAAAAATCCTGTTTGTTTCAATCGATGCTCATCTTTATTGACCTATTCGTGCAAAAGTCTACTCTTGTCTTCAAACTCAATGTCAAATGTTTTTCTATGTAGCAGAGAGTAGACTCAGAAAATCTGAAATCAAATCATCCTCGTGCTTACTATCCTTGGAACAAGCATTATGATTGCAATTTCGAGTTTCGGGAAGCGCGGAATGTATATATACTTAACTGGATGGCATACCTTCTATTTCACAACTCCCATTCACAACTCTGTAACCAGTGGGTTCAGGTGGTATTCCGGGTAAAGATGGCATTCACGGCACATGTAGCGTTCCAGGCGGAGGTGTCACCGGTTCCGGTTCCGGTGTGCCTGGTCCAGTGTGCCTACAACACATCTGCAGATTCTGTGCTTTGACATTTTGGCATAGCAGGGAGCAGTTAAAATAAATTTAATAAACCATAGCCTGGTGTCTTTTTCTCACAGCCTGCCAATGCATGTGCCCAGAACAATCGAGTCCTGGCTTCTGCTCTTCCCAGAGTTCAGCGTAATGGTGTTTGATTAGTTGTGGCAATTCTTGATTTGCGACGCGTGAAAACCGTCTTTTGACCATTTTGGCCAAATTCAAGGCAAGGCACATGACACCCTGTTCTTGCTGTACCCGTCCTCCCTGCCCCACTATAGCAGCAGACATGTTGATAACCTCCAAAATATTGTTTCCTGCATCTGAAGGGAAGATTTGGCTATTACCTCGACCTCAAATGACTCAGTAGGCTGCCCTAACGTCTTTGTAGCCTGCTGTCAGGTCTTTGGAGCCTGCTCTAAGGTCATTGGAGCCTGCTTTGTCCACTCCCGGAGTCATTTATCACCAAATTTTTAGGCGAACGTCCCAATCCTGAGAATATCATCACATCGAATTTCACAGACTGTCCGGCCAAACCACTCCATCGATGATGCAAATTTGCAATTGGGGGCAGCTATGGATTTTGCATGGAGCTCAGTAGGTAGATCAGATGTTGATAATATAGTTTCTCGACGGACTTCTACATCGATATCGAACAAGTCAATTCCGACCGCCTTCTGCTTCCTAATATTATTGCGTCTGGTTTTCCAAAATGATTTTAAATGTTCATTCGAGGTTATATTTTTGGTGACTCCAATTGCAGTGACACGGTGAACCAACTGCTTTGTGTGCTGCTCATGTGTCACATCATGGCATGCACTAGGTGAGACACCGGTCAGCTCGCTAGATTTGGATGCAATCACACCATCCAGAGGTGTTTGTTGAGCCATGTCATGCTACTGTAGAATGGGTGAGAAAGATGATAACGAAAAGTGGCAAGTCCTGAGGAGTATATTGTTAACGACCAGTCACAATGCAAAGAATAACAGTCAACATGCACATTCTACTAAACATATATCCTGCTGAGTAGAGCTGCAAGTTGCATGTGTTTCCAATGGTTCTGCAATTCACAGTAAGTTAGTCTGATGTGGTTTGTTTGTTCACAGTGAAACATTGAACTGAACGACAGCTGATATCATATGTTTGATAGATATAAAAAGTAAATTCTTCATCGGAAAAGTCAGCTGTTGATGTTTGTCTCAACCCATCTCCGGGATTTTACATGAATCCCACGATAACCAACAAGTCGTGACATTCGGTTTCAGTTACTATTGTGAATGAAATGAAAGTCAAATCTCAGAATATGAGTTGTTCATATTGATCAAACGTACGAACATTGACATATACTACACAGCTTGTCTCGATATGGTCCATATCTTTCAACATCCCACATTTTGCCCAACAACAAGGTCAACACACGATAGAATGGTCAATGCTCTGACAAAGTACTTTTCTCCAATTCCACCAGGCAAATACGGCAAATTGGCAGAGCATTCTACACTTTGACAACCTCAACCGAATGAAGGCATGAGCCGCTTGGGGACACTAAGTGTCTAAGCATTGGGAGCACTGCAGAGCTTGCCATCTACAAAGAAACTTTTGGCAGAGAAAAGACAAGAAAGCCCCTTTTCAAGAAAGGAATGGAATGAGGAATGGATCGAGAATTATGTGGCAAGAGAAACCGCTGTTGCAAGAATGCAAGTTCCAGAGGCCAAGGTGGTGATTATGCAACAGCGGAAAGATAGGACTGCTGCTGAAAATGTGGGGGTGAGAACGAGAAAGCTCGAACTGATGTTTAGAGACATGATCAATGCTGTCAAAGACAGTCAATGAGATCATGCAAGTTCCGATAATGAGCTGGATCGGGAACACAAGGAAAATTATCAGCAAAATGTCAATTGGTCCGGAATCTGCACTCAAACCTCCCAGACACTCCAGGCGACCCCACCAGTGCTTTCAAGTATTTCCAGATGCCTCCAGGCCCCCCTGGTGATATGGCAAGATATCTCGGACTCTGCAAGTGCATTCAGCGGTGCTTCTGAATGCTCCTGCAGGTATGGTGGTGCATTCAGGATGCTTCAAGATTTAACATATTCAAGAGTCAGATATTATTGCATTGGAGACCGCTGTGCTGGTCTATGAGAGAGCAGCTGAGACCACTGCGCAGCTCTGCGGGAGACCTGGTGCTGTATCCTCACAGCAGTGGTTCTTAAGGTTCCATCAGCACAAGGCATGTCGTCAATCTTATTTGTCTTTTATACAGTTACAAGATTTGCTATCTCATAATATGCCGTGCATAATTAAAGTATGTCTACATAGACGTACGGTCAATCAGGCCACAGATGGTAGTCAAGCACAATCAGTGGAGCACCTGGAGAAACGCTTTGAGAGAACCTAGAGATGCTCAACTTTGAGGCCATTGTGATCAAACGAGAGAGATACAAGACAAAGAGTCCACCCCAAACATTCCGCCACACCTCTAACGACATTCAAACGGAATTCTTGAGAAATTGCGGTTCTCGCTCGGGGAGCATAGGAGGAAGGCGAGAAGATATGACACTACCCGGCAGTGAGGTTCCAAGAAATCTCGGACGGTGCAAGTGTGACCCAAACTTGGGACAGACCGACGTTATATTTGCATTAAATAACAAGATGAGATCAAATTGAGATGATGTGTATCAACCCAAGGGTCTCCTGAATGTATACTCCCCATCGCTCCGTAACAATGTACGTGGAGCGCAGGACCAGGCGAATCTGAAGATGCATTTGGAGTCCAAGATCTAGTGGACCGAGAGATGCACATGGGCCCAGAGATCGAGAGAGTTTAAAAATTCACTTGGAGGCTGAGATCAAGTGAATAAAGTGATGCACTGTGAGGATATGGTCAATCGAGTTTGGAGATTCATGTAGAGGCTGTAATCGAGTGAGTATGGAGATACAATTGCAGACCGAGATTGACTGAACTCAGATATGCACTTAGAGGCCGTGATCTAGCGAGTTTGGAGATGCAATAGGAGCCCGAGATTGAGTAAACTCAGGGATGCACTGGGAGGCCGTGAGCGAGCGAGTTTGAAAATGCATTTGGAGGCCATGATCTTGCGAGTTTGGAGATGGACTTGCAGGCTACAATCTAGTGAGATTGGAGGAGTACTTTTGGAGGTGGTTGATCTGGATGTGGTCAATGGGAGGTATGCCTGTTTCTGAAACTGTATTCATTGGCCGACTTGTAATTGTGGGAGTGTAGAGTGTTCATTGCAACAACATCTGCCGAGAGATGAGAATATATCTTGGAGTGCAAGAATGTCAATCTTGGGATGATGCTGTACTTGGTGTATGCTGTGCTTGGCTTGAACTCATGATCATGAAATGGAGAGATACAGCGGGATGACTTAACTTCGAGTTCTTAGGCGATGGTACAGTTGTGCACAAGAAAGAGAGAGACAAGAGGATATGGGGGAAATCATCCAGAGAAACTGGGAGTCAAGAGAATGTGGTGTGCAAGTGAATTTACCATCGCTGATATGGCAGGTACGAGTTCCTATCTTGCTGTTACTAACACCAATACATTGTCTTCCAAACCCAACAACGCAAGTAGTACTCCTGATTTCTCATGTCTGCTCGTATCCCCCATATCATTCTCATCTTCATCCCCTATCTCTCTCTTTGTTGTCCACCACTCTACCAACATCCCATAAACACAAAGTTAAGTCCTCCCTCGCTATCTCTCCATGCCATGATTATGAGTTAACACTGAGTGCAGCATACAGTGAGTACACCATTCACCTAGGATTGTCAGTGGTCGATTCATTCTCACGATTATGAGTTGACCCCTGAATGTAACTTCAGCTACTAACCTATGTCTCTACAGATTGACCGCCACTAGACAGTTCTCCATAAGAGCACTGAAGTTAAATTAACATCGTCACATTCCCACCGGTTTGAGTTAACAATCCGATAAACACAGTCTTAGCACCCAGTCCGCCTACTGTTGACGTTCTTCTGATCGATAACCTCCAAAAGAACTCCTCCAATCTCACTCCATCACAGTGTGCAAGTGTATTTCCCAACTTGCTCGGTCACGGCCTCCAAGTGCATGTCCAGACTCCCTCCATCATGGCCTCCACGTGCGTGTCCACAGTGGCATGATCACGGCCTCCCGGTGCATCTTCTAGTTCACTCAATCTCGGTCTCCAATAGCATCACCCAAATTGCTCAATCACAGCCCCGGAGTGCATATCTCAGGTCACTTGATAGTCCGCATCAGGTGCACCTCACCTTCCTCTGAAGCATCGCCTGTAGCTAGTCCAGATATACCATGCCTAGATGGGTAGCTATATAGATACATTCATACAGGGATGAGAAAACAAACTGAACACATCAGTTTTTACAACCATTGAACAATATGAAGTAGCTATGATTTGCAGGCGCCCCAGCAGCATTCCCCAAGCAGGTGTTTATCCCAGCCAGCTCTGCAGGTATTCAACTTCCTCCCAGGCTTGTGGTCGGCGCTCTCCGGCTTGTCGCTGGCACTCACTGTTGTTCCCAGGCTTGTTGTCGGCGATCCCAGGCTTGGAGCCAGCGCTCTCAGGCATGGTGCCAGCGGTCCTAGGTTCTCCCGGGCTTGTCATCGGCACTGTCACATTTTTCACTGGCGCAACTAGGTGCTCCCAGGTGCACCTGAGAACAAATGCATCGGTCCAGCCAGCTCTGGGAGTTGACCACGCTGGGATTCTGGTCCGACAACTCTCAGAAACTCCCAGCGACTCCCAGTGACCAAAATACATTTTACAGATGTTGAAGAAGATACAGAGCTCTGCAATCTGAGTGATGATGATGCACCCAGCTGGGTACTGGGCACAGTCTCAAAAACAGTACAGCAGCGTACGGAGAGTGTTCGGCAGTAGCACATCAAGCCTGAGGAAGAAATCTGTACCGGGATGGCGGGATCACCGACAACTACTTAGGTGAGTGAGATATGAAGTTTGGTACTGCCAAATTGAAGGTTCCGGCAGTTGTCGAGCCCGAAATTGACCCAACTGCAGCCACGCCATCCGGAACAACATTTGGGCAGCATATGAAGACTTTCCATATAGTCCATGGACAAGCACAAATCGCAGAAGTGACTACTCGATCGGGCTGTAGTCAACTAAGGCTGGGTCCACAGAAATCATAGTCAGGCAAAGTCATAACGGATGAGTCACTGGACATGACGCTCAATTCGACACCAATTCATCATGAGGAACATGTTCAACCCATAAATGTTCACCACGGCATAACGAATGGCTAGTTATTTACCATATAGAAATTGGATCCGGAGAAAGATATGGTGATGGCCCCTCGGTTGCCGGAGGAATACATAGTCAAATGGTGAATATTGACTACAAATCCCTTGTAACAACAATCTGTATACCAATTTTGCAACATCTCAGCTTCTTCTTGATTTCCGTGAACAAATTGTGAGAGCTGATATTTCATGAGTTTGTGTGTGAGGGTTGCAGGGGTTATGCCAAAGTTGTAGACTCCGGAGCTGGTTGGTAGACAGGTTGCAAACTTCATATTGACTTGCCTGTGACTGTTGGATTAGAAAATAAAATCTTCATTGGAGACAAAGTTTACTATCAACATTAATATCAGAGATGTCATCTGAGTCAAAGGACGAGGATTCATTGTGCAATATGAACCCGGATGAGTGGCAGCTGGAGTGCTGCATTAGTCCATGTGGCTAACCGCGTAGCTCTCAGCTCAGACCTGCAACTCTGGGTTGAACTTTTGCAAATTGCTTGTGGTACGGAATGGAAGTCGCGGCAAATGGGCCGGAGAACAAATCCTCTGGAATTGGAATTCAATCCGTCTAACATTTCTAACTCGATCTGTATTCTGTGACATACCGACTAAAAGCGCTAAAACGCAACAAAATACGTCATTTATCAGACTGATGACTTGAATTGAGATTGGTGACAAACTGAGAGGCCTCAACGCTTTTGGATGTGTATGATTATTCCTAGAATCAGAATATTGGCTGTCAATACTGACAGTATGAATTTTAAGCAAGATTATTGCACACAGACTGAGTGATGGTTTGTCTCTGAGCTGAGCGTCACCGGAATGTCGACAGTTGGATTCTGATATTTTTATGAATCCAATGGTTGCATCGTCACATTAATTCAAAACATAGTTAACGACCCACTTTCGATGAAAACTGGTTCATGACATGCTTGTTGCCTCATCCTAGAAATGACCGTCAATGGAGCGTTACTGATTTCTTGTCTAGCATTTTGGATAATCACTGGGCTTTGCAACAGCATTAAGCCATAAGTACATTATTGGCCGCCTATAAAGATATCAAGGCCAGCAACTATCACACTGCCACCTCCAAAAAGTGAGCTTCAACGAAGTATCAATGACTTTTAGTCATGCAGCTTGAAAATTCAAGGGCCATGCAACATCATACACCTTTAATCAAAATATTGGCCGCCTTTATATGCAACAGTGCTAGTGACGATATCCCTACTGGCTCCTAAAAATGATCGTCAATGGAGGATGAACGATTGTTGGGCTTTCATCATGAATAATCAAACAGCAATGTGACCATGTTATTCCAAAATCAAACCATTGGCTGCGTTGAGGGCGAAAACTGCAAGTAATCATATCGCATCCTCCCTGTCTTTGGTTGTGCTTGTATTCAACATCACAAATCGGCATGCCATGTCTTACAGGTCTGACTTTTTTCTTGGTTGTCGCTCTATAGTCAATATTTAACAACCAGCGTTCTACCTAACTATAACGGATCGTATGACAGTGTCTCAGATCGAATTACCCAGAGTCGAATTTCCCACCCCAATGTCAGACACAAAATTTTGCAATACCTTGTGGTAACAAGTTATGGTATTTTCAAAAAATGAACCTGTTTTTATTCGTGAGTTAAGCGATCTGACTTTACAAATCATCTTTGAAGCTTGCTGGATTTGAATGAATGTACCCTGGAAGCGGTCTACGGGTGGGAACAATTCTATATATTTGCCATCATGGAAATTCGATTTACACTGCAGAATTGAAGAGATCAGCAGCCCTTGGTTGATATGGATCATTTGTCATCATGTTCTTCGCCATCCATCAGAATGTGAAACCAGCTCAATGGGCAAACACTTGCTGGCAAAAGCGCGTATTTCAAAACATAATAAAATCAAAGTCTCAGTAGTAACAGAATTGACTAGTTCAACACTCAACGAAACAGCTGGGGCCATGCTCAAGAGGCACTGAAATCAAGGCATTCCAATTGTATGTTCACAAAGGAAATTCAAATTTAACATTGATGTTTTAAGTATACTGACGAAATTGACAGACAAAATACTGTTAACTGTCAGCAAACAATTTTCAAACTGCCAAATTTCACCAAGACACCTGGAATCACTACCTCATGTTAGGATTGGAATAGGCTTATATTCCATGAGACACGATATGAAAACTTCAGCTACGACATTTATACAATGCATTATGAAGCGAATTGGTGTTACCTGCCGGCAACACCCTGAGCAACCATTGCTGAACGGAATAAACACTGATAGTGGATGCAACTAAGAAGCACTGGCCGTCAAGAAACAAAGTTAGTTTAGGTTTAGATGGATGGACATCAACAAACAAATACTCAGTAACTTGGGTTATTACCTATTATATGGATCGAAATTGAGCATTGCAACATGTACAACCGGCATGCGATGACGTCAGTAGCCTTCTAATCTTGTCCTATTGCGAAAGCTGATTATCACTGACTGGTCAAGGGTGAAAATACGGGAGCACAGCTAGCCGGACATTTGTAAGAAGTTCTTGATTGTTTTTAGCTGGCTGACAGCCGTTTCTTTGGAAATACAACCGATAGCGTCTCCTCGACTTACCTAGTGTCTCGCAAAAATCAAACTACCCTTGAGGCTGCCGCAATAGACTGGCCTCCATTATGAAACCACATACTATGTATGTCCTACGTCATTCAGCTTGCTTTGGGTGCATTCATGTGCTGTATGGGTGTAAAGGCAGAACAACTCATTGGAAGCACATGAGCGCGATTCGCAATTTGGAGAGAATGCAAGCACAGACATTGGGAACAGTCAAAGGCTTCGAAAAGAGGGCAATGCTAGACTCAACACAATGTCGGTCATGAGACCAGGTTTAGCGAAGATAATTGGGAAAATCCAGATTTTAACATATTTTGAAAGTTCTGAAACCGACCTCAATATAGCAGAGATTGATTGCTGATTTGATTACACTGGGACCTGGTCATCGAAATGAGGTCATTGACTGTCAAAAAGCCAACAGACAAATTACGGTCCAACCAGCCCTGCCTGCGAACACACAGTGGGATTTGCCCAAGGAGCAGTTGGAGGAAGTCTACCGAATATGAGAATTGACCCCCGAGTTGGTGAAGCATCCAAAATAGTGTGATTACTGAGCACTGTTCACAACACAGGATGAGTGGACCAAGGTGAAGTATGTCTTGGAAATGTTACAGCGATTTCGGTAATGGACCCTGTCGATGTCGGAAAGGCACACCATTACTCTTCATCATGTCAGTACTGTCTACAGTAACATGTTCAATCATCTAGATGGTGTGATGCGAGTTCAGGCCAAGTAGAAGACCCAATAGATTGAAAACTTATACATTACCATGAGGTTTGCGCGGCAGCAGCTATCCAAATATTATACTACAGAGACTGTAATGACCTGTATGTTTTTCATTCTGGCCCTTATTCTTGATCCTTTCAGGAAGTGGCAATCATGTATGAAGAGGAACAAGGGAATGGATATTAATCCTGAATAGGAGACTTGATATACTACCCTCGACCAGGAGGCCTTTCTGAAGTTGGTAGAGAACGAATACGGCACTTAAAATAGTCATTTGCCAGGTACCAAATGTGAAAGCATAATGACATACAACATTGTCTTCTCCACAGTGGCTTCTACATCAGGTAAATCTTCTTATGATCAATATACTTTCTCCAGTAATGATGTAAAATCCTGGAGGCCAAGCAATATGACCAAAACCTCACCCTGACGAAGCGATCATGCAGCATGCTCTTTGATAGCTGCAAGACTTGATTTCAATCGACCTCTTGCATAACCACCGAGCTGCGGGAAAATTGATAAGATGAGTATTCATTACCACTCCGACTCGATTCGGATTAGTAGTACATTTTCGTTACCGGATATCACCAACTTTTGTCTCCAGCAAGAAGAAATGCACACAAAGTGCGCCGATCACTCCAATGTGGCATGCAACATATTCTTTATCATACCTAACAACATTGGAGTGGAGGCCAGTTAATCTCGTGGGTGAGATGAGATCAGGTGCAGGCAGTCAAAGACCAAAGGCTGGACCCTGCGCGAACATGATGTAGTAACACAGTTCTCTTGAGCCAATCACACATCACTCGCTGGCGACTCCTGAGTATTTGAGACAACCAGTACTGATAAAGACATAGCGACGAAGAAATAGGCAGCGTGAAAGAAGTTGCACCAAACAGAAAAGGTCTATGACTTTTTGGCGATGTGGTAGGGTAGCTGAAACCAATGTGTGACACAGAAGGAATTTCGCGCTCAAAATTGACAAATCACGGCTGTGGGATACATTATAAATACTTAAGAGATCGTCAAAGCATCCTGGTCAATCTTTCAACATCATGGTGCAGCCGCATTTTAATTGTCAGAAAAATCAGCTGTACCACCAGCGTGGTGTAACAAGTACCTCCATGGAGGATCCACTGAAAGCTTGAAGGCGCACGGAATCAAACAAATCGACTACCATTCTGCAGACAGACATAACGATTGTTTACCTGAAAACATTTCAGAAACCGAAAATTGACTTAACTGGAATGGGGACATGGATAATGCATTGACAGCGCTGACGACTTTGTGTCACGCAATGAATGATATATGTAACTAGCCAACGGTGGGGAAGATTCAGCAAGCCCGGAGCAGCAGATTGTAAGTGCCTCACCGACGCTTCTAAGTGAAGACACAACACCAAAAATCATTGACACTCCATTGATGCTCATTTGCAGAATGGGGCAGAAAGTCTGCTGGAATTGTTTTTGCCCCTAAAGGCGGTCAATATCTCATTTATGCATACTCGCAAAGCAATCCCCAGTTAGACTTACCCAAGATGCAAGACGAAATATTGAGGATGCTCAGTTGAGGCTCATTTTCAGGATTGGGCAGGAAGTGTGTCAGTTTTGTTTTTGGGTTTAACAGTGGCCACTACCTCAGTTTTGAATGTTTGGAAACCATCGCCTTTTAATTTTCCAGGATCCAATACCAAAAATCTTTCACAATCAATTAACATTCATTGGCAGTATGGGACAAGGAGCGTGTCGGGATGATTTTGAACTTGAATGGCCGCCAATACCACGTTGATGAATGGCTGCAACCAATCGCCACTTAGGTCAACCCAATTGCAGCGCCAAAAATCCTGGACTTTCGGTTGATACTGATTTTCAGTCTGGGGCAGTGACCATGTTGTGTGCATTTTTGGTAAGGAATTCTGCCCACACATTGGTTATGGATCGCAGCGACCACAAATTGTTCAATTCCCATAGTTACAAGCCTTGAAATCGTTCATGTTCAATCTAGACTTGCTTTCAGGATGGAGCAGGAGGCCTGTGGCTTTCAGGTTTGACTCTCAAGGCAGCCGATACCTTGTGTATAAATGGCTACTACCAATGCCCACTAATGTTACCCAAGAAACAAAGCCAAAAATTGTTGGTGCTCTATGGGGTTTCAATTTCAGAATAGGGTAGTGACAGTGTCGTTTACTCTTTGGCCGACAAAGACTGCAAGTATATTGGTTAGGGATTGCACCGCCCGGGTCACTTTCAATTACTGTACTTTCAGGACCAAAAATCATTGACACTCCGTAGATGTTCATTTTGATGCATTGTCCAGTCAAAATCTGCTGCCATTAATTATTGCATTTCTGATTATTCGACCAGAGTGGTTGCCTTTCAGCTTGATCAGGACTCGGATCGATGGCAAAGCTGGGCCCAATAACATTCTAGCACTGGTCACTCACCCAGTTAAAATTTATATATCTTGCCACTTAATGGATATCGCCCACTATAACTCTGTTTATTAACCAATATTGTCAACCAACTACGCAATATTCTCCTATAACATTTCTCTAAATGAAATTGTCAGTCAAACTACATACTGGACTTTGTGATAATTCATTCACTCATTCTGCCCTACTTATTCACAATCACCTTATTCTGCATTGTTTCCATTATATTGAAAGTCATCAATACCTAGTCAGCCTTTAGCTTTTGCCGTCGTATAGGCCGAAACCATCATCTCCAAACTCGCATGACCAAGACCTCGAAGTGTATCTCCAAACTCGCTCGATTACAGCATCCAAGTTCGCACGATCATGGCCTCCAAGTGCATCTACACACTGGCTTGATCACTGCCTCCACGTGCATCGCCAAACTTGCTCGATGATGGCCTGCAAGTGCAGCACCAATTTCCCTCGTTCACGGCCTCAGAGTGTATCTCTGAGTTCACTCGATCATCATTTTCAGGCGCACATCAAGCGTTTCCAAATAAGATGTTTGTCCCACACTGCTCTACTGTGATGCGAGGAGCTCCTAGAGTTGTTACCGGTGCTCTCAGGTTTGCCGCCGGCGGTCGCAGGTGCTCCCAGTCCTGTTGCCGGCGCTCGCTTGCTTGTCGCCGGCACTCCCTCTTCCTCTGATGGCCGGCAGGAATGCCCTCCTCGAGTCTCATACTCTCCTGAAATTGACGCATCTAAGTTTACACTCCACATCCTCTCAGACACTCCTGGAGGCTTCCAGTGACTAAAATACATTTTGCTGATGAAGAGTGTTCCCATCTTGGGGGACAATGGAGAGGGGACAAAGAAGTGATCGAAACTAAGTGGTGGTAGCAATAACTGAGCAAAGTCTTTGTTTGCAAGGTGACAAGAATAGTAATCTGCGCATGGTCAAAGAAGTGGTGGAATTATGATGTCAAGTCGAGGTGGAATACAGTGTGTAGAGCCCTGCATCAGGGAAGGAGATCAGGTGTGGCAGGATACACAACTGCATCACACTTGAAATTGTTTTAGCAGTCTTGAAGTAGTCTCTGGATTAAGCTCCTAAAGATGCACACAGGAGCCGAGGGGTGGAGGTCTACTAAATTAAAAAAGCCTCGAGTTGACACCGTTGTGGAAGAATTGCGCTATGTTGAGGCCTAGACAGTAACCTGTATATTGAAAATATTGCAACTGTTCCCTTGTGTGTTAATTCCATGGAATGATTGCAATCAGTACTAACAACCACCGTACGCAGATCACAAGCCCAAGCACTTAGCCTAGCAGTCAGAAGAAGACCCGCATCTTTCGCAGTCCATTAATAATATCGCAAATACTCACATGATTCCCGTTCAAGCCAGGTAGGAATGCTGCAACCAGAGACGTGGATGAATGAGAGCAGTAATGAATACACGAGTGTGAACTGTACATTAACGAGATTGTCTGGCAGTGCAAACGAGAGGAATTGATCAAGATACCAAGAAGTAGTACGATACACAGCTAAAATCATACCAGCCGATTCCCTTGGTGAGTTGCATGTTCATATTGCTCAAACAAAAAGTGGCAGAACTGATGCATGATGAATATTGATAATGCAGTACTGATTAGTGAAAGGGTACTTGATTGAATAAAGGACAGTTACGTCATTGATGCCGTGGCCATTCTTATTTGGTATGTTTAGTTTCACTGGATAGCACACAACAAGATGGGTGGCCTCAAAGTAAATATCACAACTGGGTATGTATCCTTCAAGAGGGGGAGGTTGATCTATATACTGATAACATACCAGATAGATTGAGATATCACACGGTTATCTGCAAGCTTTATCTTAGATAGGTCATTGGACAAGGAAACTGAATTCAATGTCATGTACAGTCACACAATGGAGGTATGTATATGACTGGGTTTACTTGTTTTGCCAATTGCCGTTGGTATTCACCCCACTGCCCTGCTTAGGAGACTGCCTTAGATGCTCAAAGGAGTCACAGGTGTCTCCAGTATGGATGTCAGTAGATGGGTGGCAACTGTGTACAATGTAACCCAGGTGGTTAGGAATGTTGAAGCATGCACGGTGGAGAGCAGTGAATGGGATCGGATGCTTGATCTTGTGTTCGATATTGGGTTGAGTGAAGAAGCTCTCTTGACATACTCCGGAGTCCAGATCAACCCCCTTTGCCTGAAACACTCATCAACCATCATAGTGGTGACCTTTGTATTCGCTAATCCAATACAACACAGCATGTTGGTCGTGAGTTTGAATTGCTGCACACCTGCCATTCAAAGAGCATTACCGTGACTACCTGCTGAAGTAATGCGCACCAGAAGCCCAATGATGTATACAAACCATCATACACAGAGTCATTCTTGTGTGCATAACCGCTGACAAAACTGTATGGATCTAGGTTGTAACACCATCACAAAGTAAGCTCTAGAGAAATACGAACGACCCTGCCAAACCAGCCGAATATCCACTTCTTCTGAATCAGGCGGATAAGGTAACACTTTATGCATTGCTATGATGCGGTTTTTGTTAAATGGCTGCAGATTACCCTGTATGGCAAGATACATCTGCACATGATAATGTCGTAATGTAGTAGAGTAGGTGGTAAGTATAGTTATCACTGGCAATCTCAGAGACTTTGCGCATGGTCAATATCAGATTACAGTTATGCGACCTTCGCCCCTGTTTTATCGTCATCCTTGGCACCTACTCATATTAGTGGTTACATAATTTCCGCATTTAGGAACACAACATTTGGGCTGCCACATTCATGTATAAACAAGAAAAACCCAATCAAAAGAAACAACACCAATGCAGACACAGTGATATGACTTAATATTTGCCACAATCAATCAGTCTGTTAAAGATAACGTCATTGTACATTCTATGTTCAAGAAAACTGTATCTCTGGTTGTGGGCCATCACCAGCTGTGCCAAGGCCAATGGAATTAGCCTGTGATCAATGAGCAAGTAAGCACAGAAAACCACCCAGAATCTGACCAATCTGACTCCACAATGACCTATCACCATGCAGGCTTTCCCAGATGCATTTGGTGCCACTCCTCAATGAATTTCTGCCCTTTCCCCGCATTCTACACAGGTATCCCGCTACTGTATATCCAACTGTAACACTCGTGTTATATCAGAAAATTCAGCTTTGGCTAGCATCCCTGAGAGTCAACGATCAGCTCAACTTCTAATCAGTCTGTGACTTGCACAATCATCTGCTACAGCTCTTAACTCAGCTGGCAGATGGTAGCAGGTGTATAGTGGTCTGCCAATAAGGCATGGAAGAGGGTTTGCTTCTGGATCGTACGCAGATTGCCTAATGCTTAATCATACCGATTGAACCTATCTACTAGTGTATGCGGGCATGTCCTTTGGTAATTCAGCTGCTTTGCCAGTCATGTTCTTCGGAAGTTCCATGCTGAGATCCAGACCATTTCTCCATCTTCCAATACAACGCCTGTCACTCCAGTATTTGTTGTCTGGTAGGCCTAAGTGACCCGTCAGTTTTAACAAAGGGTTAGGCGTCTCTTTTCCAACTCTGTTGCATGAGAGTCACATGGGATGTCCAATTTCATGCCAGATAGTGATGTTAGGGACTGACACTGCATCACCAAATGGTAGTGATAATTCCACCAGAATGGAGCCATCCATGTTGATTAGTATACCATCTTATCATCAGAATCTTTTGCTACCTCCATATCTTCAATACAATCAACATTCAAATAGTTACGGATGGCCAAGAGATCCTACTCCATTGTCTGGTTTGGATAGTCTCTGTTGGGGTTTTTCAATATTTGTTATTGTGCCAAGAGCCGATGGTGAGTACTTAAGTGACACCATCCTAGTGCCCATAGTCATCTCATATGCAGGGTGCCGGGAGTGTATTGCGCATGTCCAGCACGATGTAAGTGCAAATCTCCAACGTATTGATGCTCTAGGGTAATTTTGGCTTGTCATGATCCTATCAGCATGTTTACCACATTACCATCAGCATCAGACTGTCACCGATAACAAGGAACCCAGCGTAGCCCTATGCCGGTTACGATGGCACATCTATAATTAAGTCCATCCTAAATCATTTTCAGCGTTGTGATGGTATCTCCAAGGAAACTATAATTACATGCCTGGAATACTGAGGTGCTGTGATTCAGTTGTGTACTTTGCGGCTGCTGACATACTTACCTACATGCAAGTCACTTACTGGCCAGTAGACTTCCATAGATAATAAATCAGTAGTCACAACACCTTTACAATGCCTGAATTCATGGTTGTCATGAACACGACAGCTCTCCCTTGCATTGATGTGGTTGACCTCAGGAATGAATATACACAGTGCAAAAGTCTGAAGATCTGTTGACACATTCCGTTGATTCTGCTCACACATGTTATCTGTGCCATCCACAGCTTCCTTGCCAGGTTGGTTTACCAGAATTTCGATAGCTATAGTTTCAGAATCCCATGCGGCAATGATTGCTCGCATCAGAACATCGTCTCGTTCTGCTCGTACAGATACAAGGAGTCCCACCTCAACCCATTCATTGCTTACAATTTTTTCTACCCGCTGTATAGGCAATTGCCACAAGGCTTGGGTTCTTCGTGGTGCTCCGTGACACAGTCGTATGCCGAGAGAGCTTTCATTCAGCGAGGCCACTCATCTGGTGAGCATTCTGCATGTCTGGATGGTTGGGAGATTCATGAGTTCACACCAAATTGGGATCTTTACATGAGCATTATTGCATGATACTTCTCTGCCATCTGATGATGGGAGATGACACTCTGATGGCCGGAGGTTAGTCTCGTATGATTTGCAAATGCTGTCGGCCCACCGGGTCTATTCATAGATGTGAACACTCACATTCACAGTTCAACTGGTATATATATGGCCTTGTGGCACTCTTCGATAATATACAATCAAGCGTCTCAAGCATTACTATTTCAACAGGTATTGCCATGGTTGGGCTACCGTGGATCTATGGTTTCCAACATGCTTGATCATTCTAAATCACAGGTGTCGTAATGCTGTGTGGGAAAGAGCACTTCCAGAAGTAGTGAATACCAGCCTGAATGCACTAAAACTTCAATTCAAATTGAGAATGTGTGCAATCGCAAATCCACTGGTGTCAATTTGGAGGATATGCTGTGTGGCGGGATGTATATCCTGGCGGGGTGGTGCCCATGTGAAAGTTATTGCAGTTTCCTCAGCAATGGTGTAAGTAACACCTCTGGGCTACTGAGCATCAGTCCTTGTTGAAAACAGAACTTTAACCCCAGTTTAGTTTGGGAACAACGACAAAACGAGACTGTCAAACAATGAGCAGTGCCAAACTCGGGCCGGACATGATACTGCGGTTATTGGGACCATGTTCTGCATAATGTACAGGCTAATATTCGTGAACCCAGATTTTTCAATTCAAATGAGTTTTGGAGCTCTGATTGTATGAAAATGTGTGCTATAGAAAGCATGCAGTGATTATGGGTCTATCAGCAGCCGGTCTGAGATTTACATCAGGCATGATATTTCGTAAGTAACATTGAGAACAAACTGATTGCTCTGCTCTTTTCACAATTACTCAAATGATATTAACTAGAACCTCAATTGGAGATCGGGAGGTGAAGGAGCATCTAAAAATGCATCATATACCTATATAATGCATATTGATTGGAACAGAACTCACAGTCTGATTTATATTGCATCAACCAGGCTTATTTCCGTCCGGGTGGAATGGCTTTGTAAGAGTGGACACCGTCGCTCAGAGCCGCCAGTGACACCCAGGTGGCGGAATACTCCGCACCTGATCTCAATACCACCCATCGCATCGCATCTCACCCTCCAATGACAGTTTCACCTGTTCTTCACACTCTGTCGGTCTCCTATTGTATATGAAAACTCTGGCATTGGGGCCAACTGTGACCATATATCAGAATGGGTTCATTGGGTACACGCATGCATCTGGATTGGGATGGGTGACATTGTGACAATCTCTCCTCGCGTTCCTTCTACCTGTAGGCAAAATGCAATCTCTCTTTACTAATTATACACATCATTCGAAGTCGCCAGGTCTATATGGCTATTTACAATCCATCGCTCGTTCCGTCCATCCCATGTCTTACTACTAGTACCAATCTGTGGAATTACGTGTGCGCAGCAGGCGCTGTTTCCCATGCTGAATACTTGCAAAGCCACGGCTGCTGGTGCTTTTCTCACTTGTACAAATTTCGAGATGGAATCCAAGTAACCCGAGTTTTCAGGTGTTGTGGTGAGTGCCAGGGCCAACCAGTACTCAACGAATGCTCCATCCTCGTTTTGGAGCTTGATTTTGAATTGTGATTGTAGTTGCCGCAGAAGACGCTCATTCAGCACGCCATAACACCTCTCCGTGAGTTGCTCTACCCACACACACCCTTTCGGTCGATCCCCTCTGCGCCAGCTCAGGCTCCATGTGCATCGACACATTTGAGATATGCGTTCACCATCTAAACCCTCGAATTGAATCTTCATTACATGGTAAATACAGAGCTCCGTTGCTTGCAGTTGTTCGTCCAATATATACGTCATGTTACAACTCTTATGCATTATAAACTTCCCAGTGGCGCAAAGTGTTGCCCCTCTGTGGGTTGCGTCTTGCATATTGTCGACCAACGTTCTGCGGTATTTTATCATAGCGTTAAGATCGTTTCAAATATGGGGGTTTTGGTGTCACATGAATTCGGGCTTTTCATATGACTGTGAGCAAAGGGGGGCTGCCAAATTAAGACCGAAAGAGAAGACTTTCCCGGTGGTAGCGATGTTCTTCCAACGCTGTGTGAGGGCTTGATAATTGATCTCTCTGATTTCGAAGCAGAGAATGCGACACTGAATGGTCCTTATTTGTGGCAGCTAGTTGAGATTATGATTGGAGGCGTTCCAACCAACCTTGGGGTTCGATCTAACTGCTTGTTCATGTCTCCCGGCAGAATACTGTTGAAAGGCTCCATATCAACAAATCCGTTGGGCCCATTGAGGCATCAACTGGATCTTCCAAAAGGTGATGTCAGTATCTAACTGCTTGGAAATATCTGACTCGTGACTGATATAATCCCGCAAGGCTTTCATTTCGCGCCGCTTCATGGATAGGATCTAAGAATTATCATTTGCATGTTCGTGTAGCTTTCGCTTCTACACGAGTTTCGTTCTCAGGGCATTGAGTTTATCCTTCGTCTATTCGCTGGTTCACCCAAGTGAGAAAACATCCTTGAAGGTGTGAAAATGACACAACGCGTCCTCCATGTAGCTCAATGTTGCATCATGGTCGGATTTATATCAAGCATTCATATAGCATTCTAACAATGCCCCTGTGCACTCAGTTGTGTCATTGCATATGCGATGCTGAGCGGGGCTTCCTCCTCGTAGATACTGGGTTACAACTCCAAGCATGTACCGGCTGATTTCCGACTTCTCCTTCCCATTCGAATGAGAAACGTCCTCATATGTCTTTTTTTTTGGTGTCAGGTCGTGATAAGCAGGCATGGATAACCAGATTGCATTATACTTGTCGAGCCGTTCAGGAGTCTTCATGAAGTGGAAAATCCACTTCTGGATGTGGTCAAGCATGCCGATCTGCATTGTATGGTAGAGGTCGGGCTTAAGGAGGTCGCTCACAATGCATGGAATAGGTCGAAATAACTTGAGTCCTGGGTCAACATGGCGCGACATGAGTTCGGCATCGGCTGTCTTGTTGTGGCTATCCCTGAGGGTTCCATATAGGTTGTGATCCCTAACGGGGTGTTACTTGTCAGGAGGAAAATAATCTGCAAGTTCGTTCTTTTGACACTCGCACCATAAACCGACATGCCGCTCGAGATGATGTAGGTCCCAAATCGCTGTGTAATCTGCAAGCCATGCAGCTAAAACCGGTTGGTAACGGGTGAAGTTGCTATCTGCACAGAGAACTGCGTAATACCCACTCTCGGCGCTGGAGGTTTGTGTAAAGGTGAGCGGGTGGCGTACCCTCTGGATGACTTCGTTCAGCGCCTCTCGCTTTGTCTGCCGCTGCTCATCCAGCCGCTTCTGAAGAATATAGGGGTTCTAGATTGGAATCGGTAGCAGAGCAACCGTTACGACGCTGTGCATTGAGGGGATCTGGCGAATCTTCGACAATAGATTGACAATTGTCTTTCAGGCCACTCTATCCCGTGGCCAGCAATATTTTGGGAGATGTGTTCCGTCAAACATGAAGATCAAAGCAACCAGTGTATCCCCCACTCTAAGTGTTGTCTAAACGTCGAGTAGCATGTTATATTCGTTGAGTATCTCTCCTTACCTGTGTCTGCATCAGCAAAAAATATTTCTGTCCGGGCGGAATGGCTCCGTCAGAGTGGACGCGCTCCGTCAGAGCCGTCAGAGACACCCCGGTGGCGGGTTACTCCACGCCCGCCCTCAATACCACGCGTCGCGTTGCATATCGCCCTCCGATCGCTGTTTCACCGTTTCTTCTTGCTCTGTCGGTCTCCTATTTTAAACGAAAACTCTGGCGTCGTGGCCAACTGTGACCATACGTCGGAATGGGTTCATTGGGTACGCGCTTGCATCGGGATTGCAATGCGATGGGTGACGCTGCGAAAATCTCTCCTCGCGTTCCTTCTACCTGCACGCAAAATGCAATTCTCTCTTTACTGATTATACGAGATTGCAAGGCGATGGGTGACGCTGTGAAAATCTCTCCTCGCGTTCTTTCTACCTGCGCGCAAAATGCAATTCTCTCTTTACTAATTATACACATCATTCCAAGTCGCCAGATATATGTGGCTATTGACAATCCATCGCTCGTTCCGTCCGTCTCCTGTCTTAGTACTAGTAGCTATCTCTGGAATTACGTGCGCGCAGCC
>Ga0307515_10000536_pt1 | contig 89236 bp, 85 predicted proteins | sample 17_EM_MG_FD_194513 | JGI IMG/M metagenome (GOLD analysis project Ga0307515, IMG submission 194513) | Populus trichocarpa ectomycorrhiza microbial communities from riparian zone in the Pacific Northwest, United States - 17_EM | ecosystem: Host-associated > Plants > Roots > Unclassified | place... | reverse complement strand
CCTCAGTCGCCTTCCCTTTCCCCTTCCCATCCTTTGTTCCCTTCCCTTTCCCGGTCCCTTTCTCACCGCCCTGCGTGTCCTCCTCACTCTCGCCGTCGTGATTGTCATTGCCATCGCCAGGAGGGCTCCTTCCACCGCTCGGCGCACCGGGATCCGCCCAGTTGTCATCATCATTATCCTCGTCGATTATCTCATCCCAATTCAGTGGTCTAACGGCCAGGAAGTCGCCTGGTTTGTACTGCCAACAGGTTGGCGGCTCAATCGTTGCCCTGAGATCATCGCTACTGTACAAAGAGCAAAGCTCAACGGTGCGTTTAACCTTCCCACGAGCTGAGTGTCTGCGGATTGGAGCGATCAACTTGATCCCCGAAGGCATGGGGGTTGTCCCACCTCCAATTGTTCATTTGGTCGTGGGTTTTGTCAAATATTTGCCCCATATATGAGCGGAAGACAGCCCACCATTCCCGAAAAAGCGAACTCCTGCTCCTGCGGTGCGGCAATATCCGCTGGAATTGTGAAAAGTGGCGAGTCGTGACTGGATCAACAAAGATTATATCATAAAAGCTGACCCATGCCCTCTCATCCCTGACGACGCAAACGTTGTATATCTGTATGAGTCCACGGATGTGTTCCGAGATAAATCCCTTTCTACGGTCCCGATCCACCGACAGGCGTCGCTTTACAACCGATGTCGGCATCTTTGCCCTAGCCTTCCCCTTTCCTTTGCTGCTGCCCTTTGGTGCCATCGCTGCGAGTTGAAAATGAATCTACATCCGACATGTTAGCATTATGATACAGTTGAAGCGGAAGGAAGCAGAGAGGGAAAGTACAGAGTTGTGTAGGTTATCGGGTGTGTTTTGGAACGAGAGGCGTTGTTTTGTGCAAGTCACGTGTTGTCGAGATCTGGATGCTGTCGGTGTGTATAAAACAGGAGGAAAAGAGAAAGGAGATGTAGGCGGGAAGAAGTGATTTATATACTCGAATTCCGGCGATTTCTTGGTTCAACGTTCAAATTGTGAGTTTTGTAGGTTAATGAAGACAAAACGGCCCAGCCTTCATCTTGCAAAACTACCAGGCACCTCATGAACGACAAGCCTCGAGACGAGATTTATTACTCACGGAGACGACGGTTTACCACGCCGGGCGTTGCTTTTGCATTATACATCAGTTTTACCGCTCAGACCTCGTGCATCTCGGAGCAAACTGAGTAGTTCTCAAGTTGTCCCAACTGTGCAACCATCCAACACGGCTACCAACGCCTAGTAGTGGATAAAGCACACGCAACTGATGTCATAGGATAGAGAATACGTAATTGTTTGCTTTGAGATACTTGTAGCTCTGCCAAAGGGGGATTTCTACCGGGAAGCTGAAGATATACACAATCGATGGTTCAAAATATTGTGCCAGGAATGAGTGCAATACGATGATAATCACGCCAAGATGGTAAAACACCCTTCAAGCGATGCAAATAGACCTTCAGACGTTGCTGTAACAGTGAATATCAATGCTGTGTTTAATCTGAGTTCAATCTGAGTGTAATCTGATCGCAGTTAACCCCATAATTGAATGCTTTTCAAGGGATCTCGTCACCGAGTATTGTCAGGGTTTAGAGTCTAGCGCGGTCCACACTGCGCCTCCCTTTTTTGTCGAAACCCTCCATGGTCGCTCAAATAGGAGTCTCCCTCCCCTGCCGTTGCATATGCATGCACAGGCAATTGTTCCTACTTTCTTAACGTCAAACATGGATATTGGACTATGCATTCCCAAAACCCTCACCCTGACACGACTCCGGTCGTACAAAATGTTCGAAGTCTACCTAATCGTCAGAATCAACAAAAGCGTGGGCCTTTGGGGAATTCTCAACTTCCGCCCGCTGAGAGACTCATTTCCGTACCGGTTGGTGAGAGGGAATCCTCTCAAGGAGGGAGTTCCGTACCCTGCACAATCCAAGGTCAGAACTCCACCCCCTCATCTTTGCTGAACAATTCTCGCGTTGCATATTTCAATCAACCCGTGACTTCTACCCCGGCCGCTACACAGCGATGGTCAATGAATACTCCAACCGCCACGCCGGGTACAAGCAGTCGGAGCAGACCAGCACCCGGAGGAACCTCAACGCGTCGCGTTGTATCCAGCCCCGCGTCCGGCATTGTTATCACTCCCACTCCTCTCTGAGGTCTTGAAAACCTGCCTTCCCGCATCCCTAATCCAGAAGCCCACGCGCTCATTGCAAATCCACTCCGAACGCGAGCTACTGAAAAGAATCAGAGACAGAGGAAGTGGCTATTGCAACTGCAGGCGGTGTCTACACCTCGATCAATGGTCTCCGGCTGTCGCGGCATCCATCGATTTGATCACTCAGACATGACCCGTCTTGTGTTTGCAACGGGCAGACTCGTGGATCTCTACATGTTGAACGGACGGCCGTTTATGAGTGCAACCGACTTGGAGACAGTAAGTTATGCAACGCGATGCGTTTCGAAAGCATTAGCTGAAGGCCCACACTGGCAGATAATAGAGACGTACTGGAACACCGCTATGCAGCACAAAAACATTTGGTCCATAGCATTCGAGGCACGCACAAAGGAGATCTTGAAAGAGGTATGCTGAATCAACGGCCCACGTTGGATATTACACGCTCAAACCGGTACCAGGTTCGAGCACAAGTCGATAACGTTGAATCCCATTCTATTCAATCAGCAAGGGAAAACATAGCAGAGCTTTATGATCACAACCGCTTTGAATCCGCCACAGAGCGTTTGGAATTCATTGATTCCTTTCTGGCAGACAATAAGTATCTTTTTCCAATCGCAGAGCGTGTGGAAGGTGGTGTATGCGGTCCAAATCCAACGCAGAGAAAGTCGAAAGCTCCTAACGAATGGCTAGCGTACACTGTACTTCCCGGCGGAAGCAATCCCGCTGTTTATCTACGTCAAATTTTATCATTGGGCGAATAACCGCGGTAAGTATGCTGATGGATTTTATAATTCCATGATTGACGACAAGGACGGTCATATACCCTCGCCACTGATCATGTATACTTGCACCATGTTGCGCCATGCTCTCCGGGAGTGGCAAAAGAACATAGGTGTTCATCGGAAAGCTTCCAAGTGAAAGCTGAAAGCGGACAGACCTGATCGCTCGAACTACTTCAACTGCAAGAATGACGGTGGTAAGATCACATCCTGCTGCGCTGTACCGGGTCGCAAGTTGTTAACCTCGCCTCGCGTTGCAGACACGTATACATTCTTGATGAATGCCTGGAACACACTACCGGAGAGCTACCAGCAGACGGTGTATAACAGCACTCTTGCCACAGTCAAGCATCAGATCCAATAGGCGGAGAACACAACGCCTGCCGTGGTGATCACCGTGGATGCAGCGCGTGTTGACAATCCTATTCTTCTTGACTATTTGAACTCCGAAGTGGCGCTTGAAGAACCTGAGATCGGAAGCACTGACCCAAACATCCCAATAGACAACAATTGCACGGATGACGAACTGCATTTCGGGATGCCAGGTGGCAGCTGGGATTTCGAGGATGAAGCTGACGAAAGCGATGCCATTCCCACCGCCAGTCGGCGACAACAGGCCGCGACTGAACTCGAGAGGTTTGACCTGGGAACCGGTGATGTCGACGGGTATGAGGGCGAGGATGGCGATGATGCGGAATGCAGATGAGAAGGAAGAAGCATCGCAAGCCGATGATGGATCAACGCAGAATGTGGAGGACTGAGGGCATAGTACTAGAGAGTGTGAAGATTGGATAGTATATTTCAGACATGTAAAATACGATAATGGCGAAGCAAATGCAACGGCAAGCGATGTATCCGAAGCGAAGACTGTATTGCAATAAGAGACAAAATCTGAAAGCTAAACATAAATGAGAGTGTGGCATGTGGCTATCGGCCGAAGAAAGGCATAAACATCGCCAGGCATTGCGTAAATGGCTACTGCATAACTGCAACCCCTGAGAAGAGTGTAACCTACATGTCGTTCTGATGGTGCGTATACGTCACCACATTCTGGATGTAAAGTAAAGGAAGCCTGACGCCAGAGCGGCGAGCTTAATATACAACGTGACGCGTCGCAACAATATGAGGCATGGTATAAATGCCGCTGCAAGAGATGAATGCAACGCGACCCGTCGCTTGGGCGACGGGTGGCGTCTGATTCACTGGCAGAAAGTACGAAGTTTCACCAGAGCCGTCAGAGCCGTCCGGAACACCCGGGTGTTTCAGACGGAAACTAGGTTTGTTGCTGATGTGAAAAGCTATACCGCATGTTGCAACAAGTCAAAATTCTTATACACACTGTCACTGGCAACAAGTCATTGTAACACGCTTCCCTTCACCACCTATGTCAATCTACATGCTATGCCAACAGATCAATTCCCAAAGTATAATGCCAAGGCAATTTTGGCACCTAGTACAATCCCTTCATGGTCGTTGGCTACACACACAACTTGTATACATTGTGGAGGATATGAGATCTTCAATCCCAGACAGTGAAAGTGCAATCAGAAGACATCTTCAATGATGAGAGAAATGCATCCATGTCCTGCCAGTATATAAGCAATGGGGTCTATATCAAAATTATTAGACTACTAGAAGACAAGAAATGAATCCATGAAATAAATAACCGAAACAAGCCTCTCTGAGGAAAAGACAATGAAGAAATGCTGTTAGGTAAGATATCCACATCTCATATGCATGATGCTCTTGACGAGGGAGCAGATAAGGGCAACAGCCGGTGCCTCCACCAATAGCATCAGACTGCCCACCATTCCACAGCAAATGCAAAAAAACATTGTCCACAGCCTGCATGTCCAATGAGAGGATTTAAGTGCTTGGTGTTTTGCCACAACAACCAAGTAATTGAGCCATGTTCTACCATCATCTCCAGCTTCGCCAAGAGAAAGTCGTATTACAAGTAGTCAAAGTATGGCATCCACACCCACTTGAGATCCGTTTACCTGTCCAGAATATTTGGAATGCACTGAAAGAGTGGACTGGAAACGAGCCATGGAGGAAAGAAGCACATCGATCCTACTTGTTGAGACCTTCTCCACTCTCAACAGCAGGAAAACAGCCCTGCAATAGATTAACCCGATTGGCTTGAAGTGAGTGTGTGAGACTATACACATTCACACCACATCCAGATGGTAAAAAGCACAACCAATCCTAAGGAAATGAAAGGAGACAGATTTTGGTGAGACTGATTCACCAATTACGAAGCTTAATATGTATTGGAATCTAATTTTGCTCATCAGATGATTGGTGACAATCAGGGACCACTTGGACAGAGTAACGGCCTTCGTCAATACCGATATCGACAATGATGTTATCTGTATCACCTACACAAAGAATGGGCAGAATGCCTTACATGCCCCAAAGAGAATAGTCAGACTCAGAAAAGCCATCAATGGTTAAAAACAAGATCTATGGTTATGGTACTACAAAATAAATACCTTTCTATTCCCTGTCAGTTTGGCCCAGTCCTTAGCTGACCCTGACTGTTATCTCCACACCAACAGTGTGCTGATAGATCAGTATATTGACAATATCTCCAAATCATGCCTGGGGGCTACAATCAATGTATCCATTGAAGTCAAATTGAAACCCTCAGTAGAATTCCGAATCATGAGCCTCCACCCAAAAAGCCAACTCTGCAACATAGATATCTAGTGTGAACATTAGGGCAACACTCCTGATCAGATAGCGTACATCACAGCATTTTTTATATGAGTCAGTATCTAGTATACCTGTGGTACCTCATAACTCATGAATTCCAATATTGAGCAAGACTTGGCTGTGGATCAGGGTAAGAAGGAATTGGATGATATCACAGACTATCAAGCAGATCTGAAATACCTAAGGTACACATTAAATGAAACTTGGCCAGATATGTTGTATGTAATACCTGCTGTTTCTGGCTACAATTCGCAGACATTTACCCATGATATGACTTCTGCTATGAGAGTTCTTCAGTATCGGAAAGCTGCAACTCATTTTCGACTACACTTCAACAGCATCAGCATTAGCATTGGCACTTTCTTTGGCTTTGGCATTGTCATTGTCATTGGCATTAGCATCTGCACCTGCATCTAAATCAAAATAGTCAATTGCATAAAACAGTGTACAGATTCTGATTGGGCCAATGCCCATGCAGACTGCAAGGCTCAGAGAGGACATCTGTTTCTCCACAGTGATGGAGTGATTTTGCGGCAGCCACAAAGGAAAAGTATTGTCACCATATCAACTCTCAAGGCCGAGTTCACCACATCTCTGAGGCATCTACAGAGTCAGAATGAATCCTTGCAATACAGAATGACTGTAATGGCAATGACTTACCACTTCTGTCAATCAACTGCAACAATCAGAGTGATCTCACTCATATCACAATGGAAATCATCAATGCTCAAAGCAAGCCGATCCACATTAGCAATCACAACAGTCCATATTGGTAAAGATATTGAACAGTCAACTACTCCCAGGTGTATGCAGACGAAAATGTTGCAGATATGCCAATGAATGCACTAACTAGAGATAAGCAAACACAGTTCACAAAAGCAACATGTTTATTGTAATAGAGGTCAATTGGGGGTTAATTTAAGGTTGGATTGAAGGTTGTATTACATTTCATTTTGGAAATATGAATTTCTTTGTTTTATAGACAGCCATTCTCAGGCTACAGTAGTACTCTTTCCCTGCTTACTTGCCACACAGGGTGAAAAGGAGGCTACTATGGGTATCATGAGGTTATTTGTATGTTTGATTGTTTATTGTTTGTCCTTCATCCTCTATAGATTATCAGAATTGGGGAGAGTGTTGCATATATGGTCCACCTCCCTGGTGTACAGCATGTAGGTTTCAGCTGGGCTGATTCATAATCTCCATTAGATGATGGTCATTCCAGGCTTGGCTGGACTTACCAGCTGCGTATGCATGAATACATACAAGACATCCTCTGAATGCCATTCATAAGAATACAAATAGATCTGTACTTTGGTATACAGGCTTCTAGCAATCAGGACATTTCAACAATGCTCAATATCTGAATCTTAGTGAGTATTAAGGACCTATTTGCCAGCAATCTTGGCATTGACCAGAACTGTGAATGATTAGATAACCCTTGAAACTTGATCATACCTTACTATTCTCTCTATACATTGAATATCCCCTGTTGAAACTCAAATAGACTACCTCTTATGTTGACCGCCACAATCAATAATATGACATTGAGCAGATATTACTCCGATCGATGAATGAAAGTGACCTTCTGCCAGCATGATCACCTGATCCGTCGAATCATTGAACATCATATACATGTTGTTTGCTTCTGACAGACCTACCAGGTAAGGAGGATGACATTCAATCCCTATCAATTACACTATCCGTTCGCACTCTTGTAAGTCAACCATCACCACTCACCATGGTTGCAACTGTATCCCAGTTATGCACGTTCTCAACCCAGCAACAAGTCTATGCAATGCAGTTACCTCAATTGTTGAAGCTACAGATGTATTTACTACCTCTGGAGCAGTCATACACAAGGGTGATAATGGTCAATCTGTTCCTCACTAGTTCCTGTGGCTCGCTCCAAGAGTTGCTTAAAGATCCATCCCTATTAATTTCCCGAGTTCAGCAGGTGCATATGATCCAATTCTAGGCTTGTCGGCTTTCAGAAATCTCCAATTCTTGTTCTGATAGTGCACCCATCTGGTCCAGTATACCAGATAGTTTCTAATGCTGAACAAGGTACAGAAATCAACAGTATATCTATAAATCATAGAGATGAACCATTGTGGCCTGTTTCCTGGCAAGTCTCGAATAGCATCCTGCTGAAATCAATTTTCCTTTCCTGCGGCATTTTTCCTTGACTGTATTACATTTCATTCTATATTTACCATGATATACTGTCTCTCTATATTCCCTAAATCTGACTTCCATTCATCACATGGTACCTACTCCCAGCTAGGTCATAAATGGTCATTCTCTCAAGATTGAAGATGTACAGCATGAGAGAGTACTCGCACTTGGATTCAATTTGACAAGTAATCATCATTGTCAACTACATGTGTAACTTCCAACCCTGCCTTTGAGTATTGGATTGGAGATGACTAATATAGGTAATGAGCTTAAATTGAAGCAGGATGATAGATATGTGAACCAGAAGATCAGCAATCATGTATGAGAGCACCTTAATGAGTCTACCTTCATCACCAACAGTATATGATATAATTCTAATCACCCACCAATGGTATTACTTCTAATCAAGACATGATGGGTTATGACAGTATCAACTACAATAGTTCCACTGCCCATAGAGTGGGTGCCATACAGATATTGTCTTCCCATGCCTGCCACTTCCCAATTCCCAGAAGCCAGCTGAAGTTTAGGTGTCGCTATTGCTTGAAAGACAAAGGGCAACCTTTAACAGATTATGTGAGTTTGACCCTCTACTCTCCCAGGCAATCCCCCTACCCAAATCTAGTGGAGACCAGAATATTTCACATCCAAAAGCTGGTGTAGATATCAATATTCCCCAATACCAAGGCACAACTACAGAGATAGCATTTACATTCAGGGAGGCTATCATGTTCCAAATGACTGCATGGAAAACCATATCAAATGAGAAACCCTTGATGGTCGACATAGCTTGAAAACTTACCATTTATGCTCAGAGTAGGCAGTAGGCATCTGTACCTGCTTCTGTAAGTGTACTATCTTTCTGTCAATTACCTGGTAGTCTATCGTAACATATACATCAGCAAACTGCAGAAGTTGTAAGTTATGTATTGAGCGTAATGTTCCACTATCAGACTTATAATATAGACTATATGCCAATATATTGATTGTAAAAACAAATAATTGGTAATATTCACAAATGTTGGGCATATATAATAGATTGAAATGTTGAACACAGTTAGCACTTTGATGTGTGCTCTGCGACTGGGGTTCAGATCCAGGTTAAGATGCTCATGTTTGATGATGCTGATCTCATAATGGTTGTGGGAGAAACCCAATTATGGTTCAACCAAATGGATCTGCTGGATTCACTTTGCCATCAATTCTTCTTCTTTGCCAATAGCTTACAAGTGGGCCAGATTACCACCACTCAGTTCTGTTGACCTCTTACTCCACAGACTGTAGCACTGGCAGCAGCAGCAGTGATTCATTCTGCAAAGTCTAAATATGCCATTAGCATGATAATTACAGTTATGTTTTCCCAAGTTAAATATCAAGGTAGATATTGACCTTCCCAGACACTAAATTGTACTATCAAAGCCAGATCTCTTATCAATTGAATATTGTGGGCAGCTTCTGACTTCATGTTCATTACTTCTTGCCTAGGATGGGTACTTCTCCACTGGGATACATGCTTCTTACTCTCAATCAACACACCTATATATCAATCTGTTCACCAACATCCACTATTGGCCTGCCCCCACTAGGGTGCATACTCCTCTGCTGGGAATGGTACTCTTCAATCCCCATTGACTCACCTATATTAAAATCTGTGCTGCGTGCCCCTCTGTTGCTGCTCTACCACTACTATGGGCATATCCCCATTGGGAATCATGATTCTCAATGACTATTATTGCTGCTATCTTTCAATCTGTGGTTATTATGCCCCTTTCAGTGCTACTACACTACGTTGAGCAATCTTCAACTGCAATTGGATCTCTTTGATTCCCAATGGCAGTCGTCAGCCTGAATTCAATCTCTTCTATCCCATTGCACCATCTCTCCATCACCTTCTGAACTCCTCTTTTCTACCCAGCATTTCTCATCTTGTGCCTATCTGTTCTGGGGGTGTTTCCCATTTCGCCCGCATATAGCATATTGCAATTCATATCTGGGTTTCAATTGCTGCCTAGCTATCAACTTTTGATGATGCTGTGAAATATTACAAATTGAGCACAATAACATCGGAGTTAAATGTCATACCATGACCTGGTACAAATCATTTGTGGATAAAGGAGTACTTATTCCCTCTATACGAGATTGAAGAATTGTGTGTTCCTATTTGTTTTGCCACTGATCAGATGGGAGATGGAGTGAATAACAAAGACAACCTGTTTGCTGGATATCATTTGCACTATCAGTGTGGGTAATTGCATTGATGTTTTTGCTATTTATTTAAGAATCAGTCATCTTTTCCTTTGGATCTTGAAATTGGCTACATACAACATTGTATGTTGAACTCAATGTAAGCTAGTATAGTATGATTTGGAAGTTAATAATGAACAATAATTCAAGGATTATATTGAATATGACTGTTGAATCCTTTCTTGCAATCATCCAAAAGATCTGACTTAACACCTGCTGCCCTTGAAATGATGATTCCTATTGAGTTTTATTTTCCACAGTCTGTGTTGGTGGTTTCCAAACTGGTTGGGTGACTGTTTCCGAGGCTTCAAAATTATCCCCAGCATAGTGATGTACAACCAGGCTTATTACAATTCCCCTCATTATACTCCCGTACCAGTAATCGGAGATCAAAGTTTCTCAAACCGCCTGCCCAAACCTCCTCCTGTAGTTTCATTCTCTCTGCATTGTGACAATGGTACACTTATACTTTATTCCTCTCACATACTCCTGAAGGCTCCCTGTGAGTAAAATGAATATTGCTGATGGAAATAATCATTGTGCAGCAGCAGTAGTTACTTGTCTGCCTGGTTGTCATTCACACACTGTGTTTTACATGTACTCTTGCATTGCCATAGTCTTCTCTCTAGTTGATAGGACGATATCTCCCTTCTGCAGCCACTCATTGACCGTATTGTTCATTTTCACAGCTGCTTGTGATTAACTATATATGTTTTCTAAAAGATGTGTACCTTATGACAGAATGTGCCGATATATACTAGCAAAATACAATTGTTACAGCATTCAAGATTATGCTATTGATTGTGTTGGTTCTTGGATCCCAGGAAGAAGTCACTGGGTTCTGTTGGTGCATTCCAAAATGGAAAGCTGATTGGTGTTTCTGAATATTGATGGTAAGCATGGATAATATACACCCAATGATGATGGTAGTCACCATTTCTAACTGGATTAGAGTTGTTTATCTGGAATGTCCATGTCTTGAAAACGTTTATCATACAGTGCATTGTTGAGTTGAATGTATATTGAGGTTCAGTATTAGGTATTTCCTCTGAGAAGTTGGCTGGTGCATTGATATGTTGTATTAGGACATTATAGAAGGTTACCCACTACTGGCATTGATGAGACTACAACTCCAGCTGCTACTGCTTGAGTAGAAACAACCTGTGGCTTACATGTTCTTACCACATATAGAAGTGCCAGGGCAATGGTGATTGCACAGTTGTTGACAATATACATCCAGTATTTGTTGCATTTGATCCAGCAGCAAAATATTAGACAGTGTGGAATGATTCCAATTCTCCTAAGTAATTCCAGATTCTTCCAGGGCCCTCTGATCTCAAGCAGAGTGCTTTCAGATGCTACCAGAACATTTGCAGGTAGTCATGAAGACACCTGAAGTTATGGAGCTGAAATTCAAAGACACTCGACCTCAACTAGAGAAACACCTCAAAACAGCAACAGTATAGACATAGAGACACACTTGGAGGCTGCAATTGTGTAAACGGAGAGGCTACAACTAAGTGAACTTTGAAATGGAATGGGAGACTCAAATAAAGCAAGTATGGTGATAGACGTTGAGACTTTGATAAAGTGAACTTGGAGTCATACTTGGACAGTGCAATAAAAAATCATTGGACAAGCAGTTGGAGACCGTGATCTGTATTGCTGAAGAGGTAGTAACCATGCAAACTCAAAGTTACATACAGAGGCAGTGAGTGGGTGCAATTTGGGATGGACCCAGAGGCCATGAGTGAGTGTATTTGGACATTCACTTATTGGCCATGATTGGGTGTGGGGAGAAACACCACCAAACCTGTATCCCTACTACAATGCAGGTAGACTTTTCACAAGTTAGGAGATTCACATGATTGCTGTCTTTGAGTAAACCAACAAATACACTGGGAGGTTCTGATCAAGCATGTGATAAGATATACTTGGAGACAGCAATGAAGTGCAGGTGAAGGTAAAGGTGAGGAGAGCATTTACAGAGTGGTTTATATGAAGATGATGTTTCTGACAGAATACACAATAGGAGCTGAGACAATGATCTTGGTTAAATTGCAATGCTGAAAATGTGGAGAGTTAAGTATTACAAGGCACACAGAGAATAGAAGACAGTCAATCTTTGATGGCATGCTCTTTTGATGTTCAGCTTGTAATTGTGGCATAGAGAGGTAGGAAGGGATAACTTACCTTCCTATTTAACAGTCAGGGAAATGTTGTGTACAATACTCTCAAAGATGGTGGATATACATGTAATGGTATTGGTGACCGGAGTATGAGAAAACAGAACTGAAGAGAATTTCGTGGGCAATAGTCAATTTAGCATAAACAATACAGCTGGTATAACTTCTGCTCTGACAGGTCCAAACACTCATACATGGCATTCTTATTCGAAATTGTCATATTGTAGCTCTGATATTCCGCAGCCTCTCAGAGTATTTCGCGTGGTTCCTGTATCTATCCTTAATCCCTCTCATTCTGATTCACATCTCTATCTTCATAGAACAACTTGAAGTCAAGTCTTCACACTTTAACTCCCCATGTCACAGTCATCAGTTAACAGCAAGTGCTATATTAACCCAAGATTGACTGTTTCCAGAATGCTGTTAGTCTCCCTGCATTCTCACCATGATCAGTTACAGTTAATGCCTGAATACCGCTAGCTCAGGGAATACCACTTTGCAGATTGACCACAGTCAGCCAGCTCTCAATAAGGGTAAATTCATGTCTTGCCATATTCCCATGATTGCAGAATAGCTGATGAATAAGAGTCTTAGCAATGATTGCTTCTCTCTTCAGATTGATAGCCTCATAATCATTCACCTAGAAACCAACCGCCATTTAATCAGGCATATCCAATTACACCTCCACTTTCACCCCGTCACTGGGAACAAATGTCTCTTCAAACACTTTCAATTGCAGTCTGCATGTGTATCTCCAAACTTGCTTTATTTTGTACTCCAATGGCAACACCAAACATGCTCAATTCTGGCCTCCAAGTGCATCTCCAAATTCCCATACTCATGGCATTCATTCCTTTCACCAATGTCAGTTGAAAACATCATCTATGTTCACTCGACCACAGCCTCCAAGAACATCTCTCTACTTACCAAAAACTGTCCTCACAGAGACATCCCAAAGTTCTCTCAATCAGGACATCCAGGGAAATCTCTCAGTTTTCAGTATCATGATCTTCCAGATAGTGTTAGCAACGGTTCTGGACCGCCACTTCGGGTCCTGGTCCAGGTACGAACTGAACCGTTGCCAAGGGGGAAGTCTGGGTGGTCAATACACCCGAACCGTCACCTCGGGTAGGTTCAATCAATAACTCCCAACTCGTCTGATTTTGGCCGGTGGTCAGTGGGTCTCCCAGCGGGTCCATCTATAAATTGATATTAGACACTTGTGTTTGCAGATTGATAATAGTGTATTATCAAAATCGAGTATTCAACAGCCGATAATTTGTTTTTGCATGTGTTGAATTATGCGATGTCGATTATTTTGCAATCGGTGTTTTTCTACTGATACATTGTATTTTTGCCTACCAAGGTGGTCAATATTTCTGTTATGAGCTCGAATTTCTGCGCAATGTCTTTATGACCAAAAATGCAACACCAAGAATTGATGATGCTCCGTTGATGCTCAGTTTCAGGATGTGGCTGGGAGCATGTCGCTGATGTTTTTCCCCCTGAAGGCTGCCAATATCTCATCAATGGATGTCTGCAACCAATCAGAACTTAGATTACCCAAGATGGAAAGGTACAGATTGTTGACACTCCATTGACAATCATTCTCAGCATGGGGCAGCGACCGTGTTGCTGTCTCTTTTGTCTATAAAGGCTGCCAATACGTCGGTTATGCCTAACAGCGAACAAATCACCATTCAATTACCATTCTTACATGACAAAAAATCGTTGACGCTCCATTGATGCTCATTCTCAGAATGGGGCAGTGACCGTGTTGCTGTCTCTGTTACTTCTAACAGCTGCCAAACCATCAGTTGTGGCTAACAGCGACCACGTCACTATCCAATGACCATACTTACAAGACCACAAATCGTTGACGATTCTTTGGCCATCATTCCCAGAATGGGGCAGTACCCGAGTTGCAGACTCTTTTGCCTATAAAAGCTGCCAATACATCACTTATGCCAAACAGCAACCAAATCACTCTTCAATTACCATACTTACAAGACCAAAAATTGTTGATGATCCATTGACGCTCATTTTAATATATTGTCCATTCAACATTTGCTGCCATCAATGATTGTTTTCATAATGTTTTGAACTTATTGGTTTTCTTTCTGACAGGTTGTGACTCGGCCCTGTGGCAAAGCCAAGCCCTGTAATATTCTTGCACTGTTCGCTCTCATACTGGAAACATATATATGTCTTGCCAGAAGAATGATTGCGCCCACTCTACATCTGTATATCAACCGATAGTCACAAGCGACTGCTCACCATTCGCCCATACTGTATCTCTGAACGAACCTCTCGGTCAAGTTACTTAAATGAGCTGGTGAACTATATTGACGCATTCTGTCCGACTTTTTCTTGATTCCCTTGTTCCTCCTCCTTTCCATTGAATTGACTGTCACCAAACCTAGTTCAGCCTGTCTCCTAGAGTTCCGTGTTGGCAGAATCACTTAGGGAAGATTTGGTGCAGCATGCACATCCCGCAAGTCTGGGCCTTCAGGATAATCCATGCCTGTGTCTCGCTCTATTTAACCTTCAACATCTGCCGCGCAAATATCTTCACTGTTAACTAGATTTCCCAAGTTGCCTTTCCAGTTTAGCAAATTTTGGGTGTCTGGAATGCTTTCAGGGGTGGTATCCTCATCAATTTGAACTAGATGACAGTCGATTCTTCTGATTCCACGGAGATTTAATTTTTGAGTTCGTCCTGCAGGAAGGTACTTTGCAGACAATGTTGGTGGCAAAGGTGATCTTTCCGACAGTTTAAATGCAGCTGCACCATCATGTTGAGAGAGTTACCAGAATGCATTGACAATCTCTGCTGTATCAGAAATGTATCCTACGGCTGTCATTTGCTTGATTTCAGTGCGAAACTCATTCTCTGTAGCACATCAGTTTTGGCGGCCCTGTCACATCTACAAAAAGTTGTGGACCTTGGCCAGTCTGTGCAATTTTCTATCCGCTGCCTCTCTCTTTAATTCCGAGTGGTTTTCTGAGTTCGTCGTATCCAATGCCGGGTCAACGCCAGCCATTGTCCCGTTATTGGCTTACGCTAACTGCCTTATAACAACTTTTTCGCGAAGAGTCTCGCCTGTGGTTCTTGACTGCCTCAAGCTGATCACATCTTGCCGAGGGGAAAAACAAGCCTCCACTCCGACACCATCTGGTGTGACAGAGATTATGTCTCGTGCCACATTGTAGAGATTGGCATACTCTGAGTCCAATTCCTCGTGTTTCCACCACTAGTTGGTAATATCCAGTATCCAATATGTAATGCTAATCTCCATTGGGTCAGAGTGGTAATCATTGAGGTTTGGATCAACTTGCCCCCAGTTCTTTGGTGATTCAGGCGGTGGATTCAAATAGAGCTGGCCAGTGGTCAATCAGCATGCTGAGCAATCACTTCGTCTGGGAGTTGTTTTGGCCACCTCGTTATGTATTAAGAATTCTTCATCGTCACGGGACAAATGATATGGATCATTGGAACATGGACTGCATCCTGAAGCCGTTGCACAGGGACAGAGATTGTTGCTCGGTATGCTTTTGGGTTTGATGACCGGCACATGTCGATGTTTCGCACAGTATTCATTCTGCACATATTTCTGAGATCTCTCTTGGTATTGGGTAGTATACGAAGTCACGTCCTCAGGATTGATATCCATTCCTTTCTCCCACATCCTAAACGATCGCAACCTACGGAAAGGATCAATGATATCTGCTGACACGACATGCATACCTGTCGTTGGAGTACCTTTAGCATAATATTTTGACAGCTTCTGCCAAGCTAACTTCACGGCGCAGTACGAGTCTTGCTTCCATGGAGTCTTCTGCTTGGGAAAAGCTCCCATAATGCCATCCTTATGATTGAACATGTCATTGTAGACTGTGATAACGTGATGCAATCTGACCGAGTGCCTCATCGACATCAACAGGGTCCAGTATCGGAACGGCCTCAAACCTTCCATGACGTACATGACAATGGTCCATTCATCCTGGGTTGTGAAGACGGGCCTGTATTCGCTGAATTTTGCATTCTGGAGGCAGTAGCGGGGGAATTCTCTTGATCTGTAGGCTCGCACAAGCAACTCCAGTGTCGAATTCCCATGTGACTCCACATCCATAACAGATAGTATCGAGTGTTGGCATTGGGTCTAGACCGTAACTTGGTGTCCGAGTCCGGGTCGGAACCAAACCGTTGACAAATTGGCAGGCCGGGTTGTCGATATACCAGAACAGTCATATCGGGCACGGTTCCATGGAAATCTCCCAACCCATCTGAATTGGTCGGGTCGTCAGCGGGTCGCCCAGCGGGACCATTTGTAGATTTATATAATGTTCTTGTTTTTGCAGTTGTATCATTGAATATTATTGAAATTAGGTATTCAACAGCTAATAATCTCGTTTTGCATGATTTGCGATCTGCGACATTGATTATTTTGGAATTTGTGTTCTTCCTGTTATATGTTGTATCATTGGCTATGAAGGCAGTCAATAGTTCTGTTAAGAGCTGATTCATCCGTGTAAAGCCTTGATTACCCAATATACAAGCCCAAATATAGTTGACGCTCCGTTGATGCTCAGTTTCATGATAGGGTAACTTATGTGTCATGCACTGTTTCAAATGAAAAGGCTGCCATAACATCGTCTATGAATTATTACGACATTGCAACACTTGGATTAGCCATGATGCAAGACCAATAATCATTGACACTCCATGGATGCTCATTATCAGGATGGGTCAGGGAGCATGCTGCAATTGTTTTTGCCCCTAAAGGCGGTCACTATCTCATTTATGCATGTTTACAAGCCAATCCCCAGTTAGATAACCCAAGATGCAAGACGAAATATCTTTGCCGCTGAATTGACGCTCATTGTCCGAATGGGGCAGTGACCGTGCGGTTAATCGTTTTGTCAAGGAAGGCTGCCAGTACGTCGGATAAGAATAGCAGCGACCAGGTGACTTTTCAATTATCATACTTACAAGACTAACAATCGTTGTCGCTCCATTGATGCTCCCTTACAGGATGGGGCAGGGAGCATGATGCGATTATTGTTGACTTGGAAGGCAGCCAATAACTCGTTTATGAATGGCTGCGACCATTTGCCACGGGGGTTACCCAAGATGCACAGACAAAAATTGTTGACGTTCCGTTGACGCTGATTTTCAGAATGGGGCAGTGACCGTATGGTTTACTCTTTTGCCAAGAAAGTCTGCCAGGATGTTGCTTATGGATAGCACTGACCGCGTCATCATTCAATTACCCTACATACAAGACTAACAATCGTTGACGCTCCGTTGACATGCATTTTAATGTACTGTCTAGTCAAGATCTGCTGCCATTAATGGTTGCATTCATGATTGTTTGAACTTGGTGGTTGCCTTTCAGCCTGATCAGGACTTGGCTGTATGGCGAAGCCGAGCCCAGCAATAGTCCAGCACTGGTCGCTCTCATCCGGTTAAACTTATACATCTTCCCAAATAATGCATATTACCCGCTGAACCGGTGTTTATTAACCAAGTTTCTCATGCGACTGCTCAATATTCTACTATAATATTGCTCTAAATGAAATTCTCAGTCAAACTACATAATGAACTTGGTGACAATACATCGACGCATTCTGTCCTACTTCTTCTTGATGCCCTTATTCCTCCTCGTTTCCATTATAATGACTGTCATCAACGTCTTTTCAGCTGTGCTCTTTGACCATTGTATAGGCCGAATCAATCCGGGAAGATTCAGTTGGGTACTCACATTCCGCCACTCCAGGGTGTCTGAATCCTCACTGCCATTGTCCAGTTCCATATCTGATTCATTATCTGCCTCCCAGTCGGCTTCGCTGGCGTTTGGAATATCCAAGACCCCATTCCAGTTAAGGCAATTTTCGGTGTTTGAAATGCTTTCAGGTGAACTAACCTCATCACTTTCGGCAGGATGGCGGTCAATTCGTTAGATTCGCCGGACATTCAATACTTGAGTTCGTCCTGGAGTGAGGTCCTTTGCAGACAAAGCTGGTGGCACAGGTGATTTTTCTGACAATGAAATGCAGCCGCAGCAGCATGTTGAAGGTGCGACCAGGATGCTTTGACGATCTCTTCTGTACCTGAAATGGATCCAACGGCTGTCATTTGTTCATTTTCAGCACGAGATTCCTTCTGGGCAGCTCGCATGTTGTAGCTGCCCTGCCACATCGCCAAAAAGTCCTGTACCTTGGCCATTCAGTGCAACTTCTTGTGCTCCGCCTCACTATGCATGTCCATGTCATTATCAGTAATGGTAGGATCCAATACTGGGTTGTTGCCAGCCAGTAATCCGTCATTGGCTCGAGCGTATGGCCTTACTACAACCTTTTTGCAAAGGGTCCCGCCTGTGGTTTTTGACCTCCTCCACCCAATCACATGTCGCCCAAGGGAAAAACTGGCATCCGCTCCGACACTGTGAGGTATGATAGAGAATATATCACATGACACATTGGAGAGATCGGCGTACTTTGCGTGCGTTTCTTCTGGCTTCCACCACCAGTCGGTGATATCCAGTAACCAAAATGTATTACTAATCTCCTTTGGGTTGGAGTGGTAATCATTAAGATTCGGATTAATTTGCCCTCAGTTCTGTGGTCAATCAGGTGGTGAATTGAAATGGAGCCTTGCGGCTGTCAATAAGCATGCTGCACGATCGCTTCATCCAGGTGTCGTTTCGGCCACCTCGTTAGGCATTAAGTATTTTTCGCCATCTGTAGACAAATCATATGGATCAGAAGAGGATTGACCAGATCTACAAGCCATTCCGGAGAAGATGAGATTGTTGTTTCATATGCGTTTGGGTTATGTGACCGGCAAACGTCTATGTAAAGCATAGTATTTGTTCTCGACATACTTCAGAAAGGCCTCATGGTCTTGGGTAGTATAAGAAGTCTTGTGATCAGGAATAATATCCATTCCCTTGTGCCACTTCCTAAACGATTGCAACTTCAGGAGAGGATCAAGGATATGTGCTGAAATGAGATGCATGCCGGTCGTTGGAGTCACTTCAGCACAATATTTGGACAGCTTCTGCTGCGCAAACTTCACGGCAGAGTATAAGTCTGAATTCCATTGTGTCCTCTTCTTGGCCAAAGCTCGTATCACGCCATCCATGTGATCGAACTTGTCATTCTAGACAGTGATGACGTGATGCGGAGCAACCGTATGCCGTTTCGACATCCACAGGGTCCTGTACCGGAATAGCCATCAAACTTCCATGACATCAGTGACAATGGTCCACTCATCCTGTGTGGTGACGAGTGGCCAGTAATCACTGTATTTGGGGTTCCTAAGCCACTCGCACGTGAATTCAGGTGATCGGTTGGCGCGCTTGAGCAACTCCAGCCTCGAGTTCCAACATGTCTTCACATCCATCATGGGGAGTACCGGGATGCGGACTTTCGCTGTTTGACAGTCAATGAACTCGTTTCGATGACCAGGTGTCAGTGTTATTACTACAGCAAGCATTCTCTGCTATATGAAGGTCAGTTTCAGGACATTCAAAATATCTTGAAATACAGACTTTCTCAATTATCTTTTCTAAACCTGGTCGAATGGCCCACACCTGATTGATTCTAACATTGCCCTCTTTTCGACGTCTTTGAGTTTTCCCAATGTCTGTGCTTGCATTCTCTCCAAATTGCTGATCGCGCTCATGGGCTTCCCAAGACTTGGTGCGGCCTTTTACCTCCAGACTGCTAATCAATGCACCCAAAGAGAGCTGAATGACGTGCGCCATGCATGGTATGTAGTTTCTCAATGTGGGCCACTCGATACCTGAGGCCTCAAGGGTAGTGTGTGATTCGCGAGTCATCGTCTAATTTGAGGAAGTGTTATCAGTTGTATTTCCCAGTAAATGGCTGTCAGTCAGCTCAAAACAATCAAGAACTTCCTTCAAATGTCCAGCTAGCTGTGCTCCCATATGTTAACTCTTACCAGTAATTCTTGATGAGATTTCGAAATAGGAAAAGAATGGGTTATCAACCTGATCAAATGCCAGTTGTACTTTTCGCAATGCCCAATTTCGATCCAAATAATAGGCCTTGACCGACGTTATTGCTAATTTGTTCGTCGATGTCCATCCGTCTAAAGGTAAACTAACTTTGTTTCTTGACACTAATTGCATCTTAATTGCATCCACTGTGGGTGTTTATTCCCTCCGGCAAAAATTGCTCAGGGTGCTGGCTGACTGTAACACCAACTCGCTTCGTAATGCATTGTATGAACATCGTAGCTCCAGATTTGGTATCACATTCCACGGAATGTGAGCTGAAACAAATCCTAACATGAGGTAGCAATTCCAGGCGTCTTGGTTAAATTCGGCAGTTTGAAAGTCTTTCGCGGCCAGTCTAGAGCGTTTTGTTTGTCAATTCAATAACTATGCTGAAAATCTAAATAAGAAATTTGAATTACCTTTGCAAACTTACCATTGTAATACCTAGACTTCCTTGCCTCTTGAGTATGGCGTAAGCTCTTTCATCGACCATTGGACTAGTCATTTCGGTTACTTCTGACACTGTTAATTCGTTTAATTTTGCGACGAGCGCTGTAGCCTGCTGGTGTTTGCCCATTGAGCTGGTCCAATGTTCTGATGGATGGCGAAGAACTTGAACAGAAACGATACATATGATGCCAAGGCTGCCAGTCTCCTCAATTCCGCAGTGTAAATAGACCCGCTGTGAAGGCGCATGTCTAGAATCATCCCAAGTGATTGGCCGCTTGGAGTCTACATTCATTGAAACCCACCAAGCATGGAGGATGGTTTGTGAAGTACGGTCGCTAAAATCACAAATAAAGACATGTTGATTGTTTGATGATATCATAACCTCTAGCAACGAGGTATTTAAAGATTTTGTATCTGACATCGCGGTAGGAAATTGAACTCTGGGTAATTCAACCTGAATTACTGTCAAAAGATGCCTTATAGTCAGGTAGAACGCTGTTTCTTCAATATTGACATTAGAGCTACTAGCAAGAACATAGTCAGACCCGTGAGACATCGCATGCAGATTTGTGAGGTTGAATACAAGGACATACAAAGACGAGGTGGTTGCGATATCATCACCAGCATTTCTGCCCGTGAAGGCAGTTGATAGTATGATTATGGGTCAATGCCGTTGCATTGCTGTCTGATTATCCCAGATGCATGCCCAAAAATTGTTGACGCTCCGTGGACGCTCAGTTTCAGGAGGTAGTAGCGATATTGTCTCGAGCATTTTTGCCTATAAAGGCGGCCAATATTATGATTATGGGAGTAAGCTGTTGCACAGCCCTTGAATTATCCAGGATGCATGACCAAAAATCATTGACACTCCGTTGACGCGTATTTTTAGGAGGTAGTAGGGATATCATCACTGACACTTTTGCCTATAAAGGAGGCCAATATTATGATTATGGGAGTATGCTGTTGCACAGCCCTTGAACTATCCAAGATGCATGACCATTAATCATTGACGCGACCTTGACGCTCATTTTCAGGAGGTAGTATCGATATCTCCACTAGCAGTTTTGCCTTTAAAGGCAGCCAATATTACGATTATTGGAGTATGCCATTGCGCAGCCCTTGATTTATCCAGGATGCATGACCAAAAATTGTTGACACTCCATTGACGCTCATTTTCAGGAGGTAGTAGCGATATTATCAGTAGCATTTTCGCCCATACTGGTGCCCAATATTATGATTATGGGAGTATACCTTTGCACAGCCCTTGAATTATCCAAGATGCAAGACCAAAAATTGTTGATGCTCTGTTGACACCCATTTTTAGGAGGTGGTAGCGAAATTGTCGCTGGCCTTTTTGCCTATACAGGCGGCCAATACTGTGATTGTGGCTTAATACTGTCACGCAGCCCACTGATTGTCCAAGATACAAGACCAGAAATCGGTGATGCTCCGTTGACGCTCAGTTCTAGGTTGGGGCAATGACCATGTAGCTTGCCTCTATATGTCTAAAGCCAGCTAATAACTCTAGTTTGGATCGATGTGACCATGCAACCCTTTGATTGCTGACATGATAAAACTAAAATTGTTGACACTCTGTTGACGCTCACCTTAGAGACATAGTATCAGTCATTGGGTGCGCAATCATTTTGCGTAGAATTCATACTGTCATTTTGGACAGCCAATATACTGTTTCAAGGTATAATCATTTGCATCCAAAAGCATCAAGGCCCCTCAGTTTCTGAGCCACCACGATTCACGTCACCAGTCCGATAAATGACGTAGCTCCGTCGTGATTTGGCGCTCTCAGCCGGTATGTTATGGCATTCCGATCCATCTACTGATGTTAGACATATACAGCCCAATTTCCTGACCGTTCTGTTTCCATCTCGTTTTCCTCGATTTCCATAACGTACCATAAGCAATTCTCAAAATCTCCACCATATGCAGCAGGTCTGAGCGCAGAGTTATGCAGTTAGCTGCATGGACTAACGCAGCATGACGGTTGCCATTCATCCGTGTTCAGACTGCCGACTGACCTCTCGTCCTGTGACTTGTCTGACATCACAGATTTTAATTTTGTTACTATATTTCGTCTCTATTTCAGGTTTTGCTTTCGAATGCAACCGTGACAAGCAGGCCTATTTCTTGTTTGCTGGCCGTCAACCAACCCGATTTGGAATCGAGAACTTTCTCATGGCCCATATGACCCTTGCACACACACTGATGAAATATCATGTCTCACGATTTGGTCACTGAAATCAAGCAAAAGCTGACACGTAGCAAAGTAGGTACACAATTTGGTTTTACAGGAGATAGGTCTTCAAAAGTAACTATTTGGCTATCTATACCTCCGGTGACATGGGAGCCATCATTACATCTTCATCCGTACCCGATTTCTATATGGTAATCAACTCGGGATGCATTATGCAGCGGTACACGCTTAACAGTTCAACAGGCATTGCATCCTGGATCAGTGTCAAATCGGGCGCTGCGTCGGGTAAGAGGATTGGTAAGAACTTGTGTAACTGTCGATTCTGTGAACCCAGCCTCAATTGACTACATCCTAGTCGAGAAATCACTGCCGGCATTTGCGATTCTCGGAGGATGATTTCAAGAGATTGCATGTGCTCTGCACATATCGACGGGGGTGTCGTGGCTGCAGTCGTTTCTATTTGGGGCTTGACAACCGCCAGAACCTTCACTTTGGCAGTCCCATACATCATATCTCTCACCCGGAAGTAGTTGGCAATGTCGCCCCATTCCGATTGTGTTAATTCGTCGACCGTCATGTGCTTCTGCCGGAAACAATCCATGCGGTGCTGTACTGTTTTGAAGATTGTGCCCATCACCCAGCCAGGGTAATCATCATCACTCAGCTTGCGGAGCTCTGTATGTTCTTCATCATCTTCCGCGTCTTCCCCATACTGCTCATTGTCGGGACATGCAAGATCGCTCAGACGGTCTCGGATCGCATTCAAATCTCTTTAATCATTGTTTCGGGCTGTCTGGTTGTCGTCCCCATGCTTTCAGCAGTATTCATATCTCTCAGCCATTGCATAATCGCTATCTCTGCATCTTGAACTCGCTGTCTTCCCACAGCGGTCTCTCTCTCCACATAATCCTCGATCCATTTCTCTATCTCTTCATTGCTTAAAAAGTGCATTTCCCATCATTTCTCCACTGAAAGCTTCTTTTTAGATTGTAAGCTTCGCAATGCTCCCAACGCTCGGACCCTTTCTACCTCCAAGCATCTCTTGCCTTGATTCGCATGATGATGTCAACGTGTGGACTGCTTTGGCAATTTGCCGTATTTGCCGGTATGAAGTGGAGAAATGTGCTTTTTCCGAGCATTGACCATTGTATCGTGTATTGACCTTGTTGATTGGCGAGGTGTTGGATGTTGCAAGATATGGACCACTCCGAGGCAAGCTGTGACTTTCATGTCGAAGTGCGTACATTGGATCAACTCGAACAACGCGAAATCTGTGATTTGAGCGTCATTTCATTCGGAAGAGTACCACTAACTGTACGTCGTGACTTCATACTTAGTGTAAGTCTTGTGTAAGATTCTGGCGATGTGTTGAGACATACATCACCAGAGAACCTTTCCGTTGAAGAATTTCCTTTTTATATCTATCAAAGATGAGATATCAGATGTCGTTCACTTCAATGAATTGCTGGAAACAAACAAACAAACAACATCGGACCTACTTACTGCTCATTGCGGGTCAATTGGAATCACCTGCATCTTGCAGCTATGCGCTGCCGGATAAACCTTAGGTAGAATGAGCAAGTTGACTGTCATTCATTCCATTGTGATTTGTAGCTTACTATATATTCAGCAGCACTTTCCACTTTTCGTTATCATCTTCCTCACCTTTTCCACCACAGCAATTCCTGGCTCAACACACACCTCAGCCCGGAGCAATTGCATCTGAATTGAGCCGTATGATGGGCGCTTTTTCGAACGCACCCCCGGCTGAGACACAACATCACGGCAGACATCGGTTTGTGCACTGCGACACTGCAATTGCAGCCACCAATAATATGGCCCAGGATGCACATTTCAACATTGTACATACAATCGGACGCAGCAATAATAGGAAGCTGCATGCAATCGGATGTGAGTATCTCCGTATCGATGTAGAAGGCGGTCAACTACCAATAACATGTTCATTTGGGATACATAGAGCGCTTCGTAACCAATGTATCGCTGCCCGCAATGGCAAACCTCAATGGTCAATGAAGGCATTCGTCCGCATAGTCTGCGAAATTGAATATCATGATGTAGTCTGCTCTGGGATTTTTGCGGACAAATTTCGTGATAAAGGTCCCCGGAAGTGGACAAACCAGGTTTTCAAAACCTTAGGGGAGGCGACGGAGTCGTATATGGTTGAGGTAATAGCCGAATCTCCCCTTTGGAAGCAGAAACCAATTGCTTGAAAGTTTTCAACCTGTCTGCAACTATGGCAAGGCAAGGAGGTCAGATACAGCTAGAACAGTCTGACATGCGCCTTGCATTGAATATGGCCAAAATGGCCAAAGAGGGGTTTTCTTGCGCCTCAATAGAGGAAACGCAGCAACTAATTAAGAAACCTTGTGCCGAAGTCCGAGAAAAGAAGAAGCAAGGAGTTGAGTTTCTTGGGCATGAAAAGGTGAAGGCTGCAATAGAAAGACACCCGGCAATGATTTATAAACATCATACTGACAGCTGCCTTCCATGCGAAAATGGCACAGCAAAAAATCCGCAGACATGCTGGAGGCGCAAAGGAACCAGCGCACCTCCACCAGAACGCCATCTCCACCTAGAATACCTTCTGCGCCACCAGGTCACACCGATGGAAACGAAAGTTATTAAACCGAAGGTATGCCATCCAGGTGTTTGTATATACAATCTCTGCATCCCAACACTTAAGTTTTTAATCATAATGCATATGCCAAGAATAGCAAGCGTGATGAAGATTTTTTTCCAGAATGGCTGAGTACACTATCTGCTGCAGGGAAATACCACTGACATTGATTTTGAAGATGACAGCAGTCTTTTGAGCGAATCCGAGAGTGAAAATGAGAATTGATTAATGGGAATGGGAGTGTTGAGTATTATCATTATCCACAATTAGCAGACACTTTAAAGTATATTTTAAAGGATATATTTATATGCACAATTAGAGAACAATGTAGTGATAAATGAAAACGTACATGAACAGGATAGATTAACTGCCAAAACACAGTTATCGATGTTCTATGTCAACGTGAATCATTGAATAATGCGGATACGCCTGTGGCATAATGAGCATCAACAGCGTATCAATGAATCTTCTTTCTGTAAGTCCACTCTTCAAAATGTGAATTCGTCATCGTTATCTATCATCATTGTATTGGCCGCCTTTATAGGCAAAAGAGAATGCTACACTCTCCCTGCCCCATCTTGACAATGAGCATCAACAGAGCGACAATGATTTTTGGTCTTGAATCTTAGGTAATCATGGTCGTAAATGATCGCAGTCATCTATAAACAAGGTTTTGGTAGCATTTATAGGCTGATAGGCAAGAGATGTTCCCGCGACAGCCTCCCGAACAATCCCAACTTGATTTGTTTTCAATGCTGAAGCTCAGTGATCCTGACCGTTTTAGCATATACAACTGGTCAAAACTCATTATATAGACATTAGCGGCCATCTTGCACTTTGATTAACCATCATGCAAGGCCAGAAATCGTTGACGCTCTGTTGACGCTCATTATCAAGATCAGGCAGGGAGCGTGTCACTGTCTCTTTGGCCTTTGAAGGCAGCCAATACTACGCTTATGCATAACAAAGAACTGATCACTTTTCGATTACCTGACTTACAAGACTAAAAATTGTTGATGCTCCGTCGACACTCATTTTCGGACTGGGGCAGCGAGCATGTCACTTTCTCATTTGCATTGAAATATGGCCAATACCTCATTTATGACTGTCTCCATCCAATCACCACCTAGATTACCCATGATGCAAGAGCAAAAATCATTGACACCCAATTAGCTATCATGTTCAGAATAGGGCAGGGAGCGTGTCTTTCTTGTTTGTAGTTATAAAGGCAGCTGATTCATCCGAAAAGGACAATGATGTACCAAAGTCAATATTTCGCGATTAGCAGTAGGATAACTAAATGTGACCATGACTAGAAAAACCCGAAAAACAGAACCGGAGATTGGAACTGATAGATCGAGCCAAACCCATGCAAAACCCACGGGTTGACAGGTCGGGGTCCAGGTTCGGCCAGCCAGGACACAGTGGGTGAGGTTTTGGACACAACCGGAACCGAACCGAACCATTGTTGTAGTCTGAACCCGTACCTCTTGCAGGTTACCCGGACCCATTGCTAACGCTAGTTGTACGGTGATGCTGACTGTCGCTGTTTGACCGTCAATCAACACATTTCGACAACCAGGTGTCAGCGTAATCAATACAGCAAGCATTCTCTGCTATATGAAGGTCACTTTCAGGACATTCAAAATATCTTGAAATACATATGTTCTCAAAATCTTTGCTAAACCTGGTCTCATGGTCGACACCTTGTTGATTCTAGCATTGCCCTCTTTTGGAAGTCTTTGACTCTTGACAATGTCTATGCTTTGATGCTCTCCAAATTGCTGATCGCGCTCCAGGGGCATCCCAATACTTGGTGTGGCCTTTTACACCGAGGCTGCTCATGAATGCACTGAAAGCCAGCTGTATGTCATGCGCCATGCATGGTTCGTGGTTCCTCAATGCAGGCCACTCGATTCCGGAGGCCTCGACGGTTGATTGTGGCTCACGAGTCATCAAGTGATTACAGGAAGCATTCCCAGTTGAAATTCCAATGACACGGCCATCAGTAAGCTGAAAACAATCAAGAAAGTCCTCCAAATGTACGTCTAGCTTTGCTCCAGTATGTTGGCCCTTGACCTACCATCCTTCACTAGCTTTCGAAAATGGAAAAGAATAGGAGATCAACACCATCGAAAGTGACTTATACAGCTTGCAATGCCCAATTTCGCTACATGTAATAAGCAATGACTGACGTTATGACTAGTTTGTTCATTGATGTCCACAAGTCGAATGCTATACTAACTATATGTTGTGATGGCAATTCCTTCATCCTTGCATGTACAGTCAAAGAGTTATCTCCTCGGGAAATGTTGCTAAAGGTGACTGCGGACGCCAGCACTTGGTCACTTTGTAATGCTTTACAAGACTGTCATACCTCAAAATTTGATTAAGCGTTCCATGGGATATAAGCCGAAACAAACACTAACATGAACTAGTGTTACCATGTATCACGTTGATATTCGGAAGATTCTTAGTCCTTTGCAGCCAGTTTGGAGCGTTTTGTCTGTCAGTTCAGTTGATATGGATCAAACCTGAATGTCCAATATGAATTTCCTTTGTGAACTTACTATTGCAATTCCTTGACTTGCTTGTCTCCTCAAGATGGCCACAGCCGTTTCATTACGCTTTGAACTAGTCAATTCATTAACTTCCGACTCTTTCAATTTGTTTTACGCGGCGATGTGAGCTGTTTCCAGGAGGTTATTCCTCATTGAGCTGTTTGCATGATCTGATGGATGGCAAAGAAATTGATGACAAACAATACATATGATACTATGGGTGCCGGTCTCCTCAATTACACAGTGCAAATAGAATCGCCACGAAAGAGCATGTCAAGGATTATCCAAGGCAATTAGTGCTAGCAACGGGTGCAGTTCACCGGCCAGCGGTCCTTGTTTGGACCGGAAAAACGGCTAGGTTCAGCACCAGACATGTCCAACTACCCAACACATTGCTTCTTGCTGGGCCGAACCGGTACCTGTACCCATCAACCTGCGGTGTATGACGTGATTGGCTAGACCCGTCAGTTCCCACATCCCATTCTGGTTTGTGGGTTTGTGTATTAATGGTCGCATTCAGATATCGTACTGTTGATTGTATGATATTCAGTTTGGTACGTTATTGTCATTGTTTGATGTATTGGCTGCCTTTATGATCAGAAAGAAGAGACACATGCACCCTGCCCCATGCTGAAAATGTGCTTCAACGGAGCGTCCATGATGTCGGGTCTTGCATCATATGTAAGATACTAAGTCCTGGGCACCCTCATTGAATTTTCTGGCAGTTGTTAAGCCACAAACGGAGAGGTTTGTAACAGCTCCCGCAGTGATAACATTTGGAGAACTCATGTAGACACTTGGGATTGTCCCGGAAGAATTCCACATGCCGCAAGGGACTTGTCGGTAAGGAAGTAGTCATATGTTGCTAGGTTCTGGGACACCACACTCTCACATATACATGAAATCTCTCCCGCCCACAGCGGTACCTGATTAGGCACCAATTGAGTTACTGTAATCTGTTTAACACATAAGCATTTCGACGTGGATATAGCCTCCCTAGCTGATTACAATACCAGAATCAGATTCAGATGAAGAAATTGTAACTGCTCATTCATTGTCACCAGATTGGACGCACAAATTGTGATTGTTGATGACGTATCTCGACGAACAGCAATTGGTGTACCTATTCTGCTAACTGTCAGCTTTTGCTTGAGTTCAGTGACGAAATTGTAAAACATGATAATTCATCAGTGCATGTGTAAGGGTCATACGGGTCATATGATTGTTCTAGACTCCAAACCATGTTGATTCACAATCAATCAACGAGATATCGTCTTGCCTGTTGCAGTCCAGCGACAATGCGAAAACACAATTATAAACAAAATCTACAAACAACATTTGAGTCAGTGATGTCATATGAGTCATAGAAGGAGTGGTCAATGAGTAGTGCAAATTGGTATGAATTACCACCGTCATGCTGCATTCATCCAGACATCCAACTGCACAATGCTGCACTCGGACCTGGTGCACATGGTCAACATTTTGAAAATTGCATATCGTAGGTCATGGAAATCGAGGGGAAGGTGCTGGATAAGGAATGGTGAGGAAGTTGGGGTGTATTAATCAAGAAGTAGTGGATGAATCTGCATGTGGTAAATTGCTGGCTGAAAGTGCTGGAATGTGACAGCGCTATGTCATCCATCGCTCAGATAATGTTTGTAGCGGTTGATCAGAAATTGAGAGCTCACAAAGCTTCTGGATGCAACTGAGTATTCATAGAAATGATACATTGGCTATCAATTATGGCTAAATGATTATATGTATACAATTATTGACTATACAACGACCAGTAGAATGTGATTATGGTGAGCGTCAACAGAGTGTCAACGATTTTCTGTCTTACACATTTGGCAATGAATGGATTACATTGTCACATCCTTCCAAAGTGGAAGGATTGGTCGTCTTGATAGGTAAAGAGAACAGTGACACGCTCGTTACCCCATCCTAGATATGAGCATCAATGGAGGGTCAACGATTTTGATTCTTGCATCTTGCATAATCCAAGGGCTGTGCAATGGGAGTAACCCATAATCGAAGTATTGGCCACCTTTATTGGCAACATTGTTAGTGATGATGCCACTACCACCTACATCAGCAAAATGTATTATAGTCACTGGGAGCCTCCCGGAGAGTCTGAGAGGAGGCGGAGCGTAAACTCAGAAGCGTCAACTTCAGGAGAGAACCAGACCCTAGGAGCACATTCCGGCTGGCCATCGGATTAACTGGGATCTCTGATGACTGGTAAAGAAGCACCATGGGAGTGGTTGTGGGACGTTTGGAAGCACCTGGGACTATTGCCCAACCAATGTGGAAATCCGAAACTAACTCGGGGAGATGCCGGGTTCTTATGGATATTCCTTCGAAAGACAGCAGGTGTTGCCCGAGATTCCCCAGATATACATGAGCAATACGAATATGCTCGACGTATGATGCATAGATTATTGTTCATTGTCAACAAATAAATGATACTATAGTGCCCAGTATTTCATCAACATTCTATTGTTCGCATCGCTACATTAAGGAGAACCAAAGAAAATGGCAAGTGAGTGAAACATGAAACCTGGTGAAACTGAAACACTAACCCGACAAAGTGATTGGAATGATATCAATCGAACATAGTTTCAATTTCATTCACTGAATCTCCCATCTCAGCAGGACCGACGAATGCAGGAACACACAATTCCTCAACGGCACAAAGAAGCTGAAGAATCTCCTTGTATTTCCGAATGATTTGGGCGTGTCGAATGGGCATAATTGAATTCCAATGTCGTTTTGCTCCACTTCTGATATCTAAAACGTTGCAATTGAAGTTAGCTTGCGGTGAATCAAAATTGAGTTTGAAAGGCAATATGATGAATTCGGGGGGAAAAGAGGTAAACCTTCAGGAAAGAACGAGTGCGTGATGTGGTGTGCGAAGTGGGCAAGGGGAGTGCTGATGGTGATGGAGGAGTGCAGAATGAAATTGAGGGGCGCAAATCCAGGCCAAGGAGCGCCAACAGAGATTGAGGAGTGCAAATCCAGCAGAGCCGCCAGTCCATGCTGAGCAGTGCCGGAAGGGGAGGGAGGTAAAGTGTCTAGAATGAAATAGAGGTGCTCCTGATCAAGGTCGAGGAGTGGATTGAGGAGCGCCCATCCTAGAGGATGAGCGTGGACAGACACGGCAATAAGAAGCGCTGATGGGGATTGAGGAGTGCCTATTATACTGGAGGAGCACTATAAGGGGGGGGGGGTATGAAGCAGCCCCAGCATGTAAAATTGATGAGTGCAATGCTTTCGGCAGTAATGCAATCTATCACCCTGGAAGGGCAGAATTTACCTTGATATTCATCTTGAGAAAACATACCTGTAACCTTCTTTCCAGTGACATACTCAAACTGCGCACAATGAATAGCTGTGGCCACAAGTGCTAATGTCTATGGTGTTGGAGGTTGAAAGAACTGTGATGTGGTCGGTTGTCTTCCCAAGCTATTGGCGGTGAAGAAAAACTGATGCTAGATTAGGTCCAGCACTTCCATCCACGTGAACCAGGACATCTTTTCATCGATGATCTTCAAGAGATAAGCATCATCAAACAGGAGCTCGTTTTCTTGGATTCGAAGCTCAGTCTCTGATCCTAAATCCAACCAGTAACTGCTGACAATAGTTCGATGAGCTCCATCTGCCAAACTCCATCGAATGGTACTAATCTTTAGGTTTGACTATGCATGTTTCGAGGTTTAGTATCATCATAAGTCCAATAGAGGAGCAGAAAACAGAATATACACTTACAGCTTCTCGGGTTTGCGGATCGATTGTCAGAGATTGACCCCCGGGGAATTGACACAGAGATGGTTCACCCACTGGAGCACCTGCGAATTCCCAATGACTATCCTGAGCTTCAATGGCTAGTTTCCAAGCTTCTTCAACCATCGAGTATTTTTCTTCGGAGATAATTGTCGAAGGTGTCTTTGTGAATACGAATGCCTCCACGAACTGTTTCGCTACCTCAAATGTACCCTTTTGGTGTTGAGGAAAGTTGTCATCACCACTGGCTTTTGATTGAGGATCATTGTGGTCTTCACCCCCTTGGGAAGCGGGAGGGCCTGTATAACGTCAGACTTGCATGATATGTGGATGGCTGACTTTTGGCCTTTGAGCAATGCTGGTACTATGGCCCGGACTAGATGTCATAGATTTGGAAGTGGAGTGCAGACAATGACAGTATCGGCACGGCTTGGTTTCATTGGGTGTGGAACCCTTGTACTTCGTATTGCCTCATGACGGCGTGCCTGGTCTAGATGTAGTACTTTCCGCTGGCTGTCCAAGTCGTCTTCTTCAATATCGGATGACAAGGTGGACTCTCCAGGGTCTTCACTTTCATCATTGCTGATCTCGCAATCAGTATCGTCCTCATCCTGCTTGATCAGAATAACAGCCCGCACATTAGCTATCTCCAACGCGATACCCAAAAGCTAGGTTGGAAGTTCAAACATTTGATCCCCAATGATGATTGGCTGTATTCACGAATGCAGGTGCCAGTGCTGTCTCATAGTCTGCTTCTTGATTCTTCTGTGAATAGTGATTCCTCACCTGGCTAGCTGTAGGTTCCATGATTGATGAAGTGAATTTGGGAATATGGAGAGAAGTATAGTAGGGGAAATATAGTAGGAAGTTGAATGGATTAACGGGAAAACAGGGCAACAAAGTAACACTCGGTCGAAGAAGATGCAATTCGAGTGGTGCGTGGCAAAGGTATCACTCGGCCGAGGAGGATGCAATTTGAGGCGTCCCAAGACAGAGTCAGAAAGATGTGTCAGCGGTCCGTATTTATATTGTCTCTGCTGGATCTTTGTTGTGATTCAGGAAGTATCACGTGCACTGGATTAGAGGGATTCTTCATACCCCCAATTCCCGAATGTTAGCACTCATATTCAAGGATGGTATTGATGCAAGAATTGGAGGTTGGTTTGACCCAACATACCTAGAATTGAACCAGACATGCCAGAAGAACTCGAGACATTATCATGGTTGTATGCCTAACTCACTCTCAGGAAAAGACATATGGAATACTGAGAAATAGGTTGATCATGATCGCCCCAGCATATGACTCCACCGAAGTTAGTTCATTATGCCTCTAGTTCAAGCATGTGAGTGGTGATTGCGCGGCACAGAGCTGTCGGGGTGTTGATGAATCTTGCAGGACTTGGGCGGAGGAAAGCGTTGGGACCTTGGTGAGTAGCAACAGTTCAAGTTTCATGGGTTGTAACCCAGTTTGTTGCAGATCGTGGATAAATATGAATCTCCAAATGTGGTATACCAGTCAGATGGACACCATATTTGATGAAATTCTGTTGTTTTAGGATTCTGCAGCAAAGTTAGCAGTTGATTAGGCAATGTTGTATGCAGAACTTCACTTTCAGCGGTCTGAGTCTGCTGAATCACAATATGTATGCAGTCAGTCTAAAAGAAGACAGACGATTTGGGTTTACAGAGGAGAGATTTGACAGAGAGAAAGAACTGTAAAGTTACGATGACGATTCAGGGGGAATCTAATAGATTCCAGTTGTCGTCAATGCCAAGAATGCTAGCAAATGGGTCATAAATTGTCACTCACATTCAGATGTTGTGCATAATATCTTGTAAACACCGCATCATGTAATCACAAACTCATTCTGAGTCTCAATGCTACAATGTTGACTTGACATAACTTTTGGGGTTCAAAGCAGTGCATGAGAACGATATGATTGCGCCATGAGGCATCATCTGACAGCGGAAAGACGATTAACAGCATGCAGTTCCGGCCATTTGAGGTGCAGCAAGCATTGAGTTGGCATACTCGTACAGGATTCAATCTAATGTAATGGCTGGGAATGTAGGCTTGCCTTACATTGACAATTGTACACTGAGAAACTGCCATTTCTTAACTCGAGCTTTCATCACGATTTCTTCTTCATGCACTCTTGGGATTGGACGTCGGTGGAAATCGGATATCGTCTGTGATTGATTTGTCACAAACTTCAGGCGTTCAGAATATGCACTAGGTGGGAGCTTGCCGGTCACTGATTGAGCCGCTGAGCAGAGACTGGCATTGAGATTCTATCTCTTCGAGCTCTCTTGATGGAAATCGGTTCACATAATCTATTTTATGATACGGTTTTTGGTGGCCCAAACATTCATGTCAGTCAAAATGTAGTTAAGTCTGGATTAGAAGCATTGTGAATTCAAGCCTATTCGAGGAAGTGTGGTATACATGTGAGCAGGAGTTGCCGGTCATCTGCAGAATTGCTGAGCAGAAGCTGTCAAATGAGGTTCACTCACTCAAGCTGCAGCTCGAGTATGGAGCCCGAACGACAGAAGCTATCCTAAGATCTTGAAAATGTAATGTCCGAACATACTTCTTAGTCAAAATCCAGTTAGATGTGGTTACTTATTGCCCTAGGCGGTGTATCTACGGCAAGCGTGTGGTAGACACCTTCCTCGAAAGGATAGGTTGACACAGACAATGGCAGTTATGGCATTTCAGTGGCGGCCTATATATACCGATCAAGCATAGATTCTGATATTACGCTGGGACCAAGCGAGATGAGCCGCGCCTGCACCTAAACGTTCAGTGTCTGAAAGATGACACTCTGTGTCCTGGCTGCCACAGATTGAAAGGTAATGCAAAGTGGGTATCCACAGTTCAGTAGCATGCCTCGAGTGGGATTATAGGTGAATAACGAGTGCCTGCATTGTCCAAATTAGCCCTTGAATAGAGTATGCATGCGGTGTCAAATGTGAGACGATGACACTCCACAGGAGAGTGGATCTGAGGTTTGCCTGAACTTCATTCCTGAGCGAGGAAATACTCGGCTGTAATCTTCGGGTGAGCCTGGAATACGCGAGCTGTGTCTTTGAACATGATAGATCAACTCGATATCGCTTCGGCAGTCTTTCCATCCCTGGATAAGTAGAGATCTACCCAACTGTATCAGTATCAGGACAGTTGAGAAGTTGACAGCGATTCACTAATCGACTCTGAATTATTCACCATTGTTGATTCAGAGGATATACCAAGAAATTTCGTGACTCTAGTATCCGGTGTGCCAGAAATAGACATGCAACAAATAATCGGAAACAAACTGGGCGGTTCAGGCGTACCTGAAAACACGAATCTCGTTTGCCAATTCCGGTATAATCATTGCACACCTAAAATATAGCAAAAAGACATGCAGTGAATGCAGATTCGACAGATTCTCATAAGTGAATATACAGCACCGCGGAATTTGACTTAGTCTATCATTAATCTGGCCTGGCTGCATTTCAACACATATGGGATCATCCAAATGAGGCTATGATTCAGTTTACCAGATATCTGTTCACCATTGACATTATCTCATATTCATCTCAATAATCAACTACCACGAAATGTAATCAAACTCTAACCAATACTCCTGGAGTCGTTAATTGCCCCTTATTCTCCATACCATTTGACTATTTTGCATCAGATGGTGAGATTGTGTTTGTTGAATGTTTGAAGAGGCGTACCTCGATTTCACTGCCCTGATAATTATCATTCATTCCCACCATTTGACAGCACGAAATCACCATGCTCCGTAAGCTGCTTCGTATGGTCCTGCTGACACTCCAGAATCCGGTATATCGTCATCATCGTGATGTTCCGTCGGCTCATCAGACCATGCAGGACTCTCATTTGGGCCACTCCAGAGAGCTGGTGGAGATCACTCGCTCTGTTATCATAACCATTGGGTCCTGTGTACAATAGCCATTTTTGTGGAACTCTGTTTCGCCCCATTCGGACGACCTGTGCAATTGCCTGCCGCTGCTCATTCAATACCCAGAACTTCTGAGTTATCGCCGCATGGTTTGCTGCTGTGAGATTGAGGGCTGTCCCACCCACTTTGGGTGTAGTTACAAACACAGAGGGATTTGGCGAATGTTGGAGTTTGAGCTGCATTTCTGTGTGCTCATTGATGCCCATTTGAACATACATGTAGAATATATCGAAATGGTCCGCAAAAGACTTTGTGAGCCCCCACTTCAAATGACGCACGTGGCCTGGCAGAAGACAAAATTGCACCGGCATTTGAGGGGGAGGTGCACGAGGCAAGGCACAAGAACAAATTTCAGGTGCATGCAGGAGTGCCTGATTTGATGTTTTGTCCTCGTCAGGTTCGGGATACTCCGCCGGTTCCTTGACAAGCATTGGTGGAAATTTCCATCTCAGCCATTGGAAGATCGGAGAATCTACCCAAGTATTGAGTGCCCATTCATGGTACCTTTGTCCAGACACGTCATTCTGATCCTGGGTGTCTCCCAATACCAATAAGAAACATGCCAGCTGCCATCAATGTACGCTCCATGCTCCTAAAGCACCCCATCAAGTGTATTTCTCCACAAGGGTCTTTAGTTTTGCTTTCTCATCCTCAGTCCAGTCGAGATCAACAAGGTGTGCATTCTCCTTCAGTATCCGAACAAGTGGTTTCTCTTTTGCAAGTTTCTATTCTCTCCACCTCCTAATCGTCCAGGGCTTTGCAATCTGTATCGTCCGGTGTGCCGCATCCAATTGAGTGTCTTTGTCTTCAGTGCGGATTGCATGCATCAATCTCTTCACAGCGGAATCCAGTGCATCGGCACTGTGCTTTTCCATCACAGCATCATTCTCTGAATCTTCAGCCACACCTGAAAACATCCACATCATCTGATAACAGCAGTCGTAGAGTGAATGGAATCCCAGCATTGCAGTGACTTGAAGTTGGAATCCAATTCTCGCATTTGTCACAATTCTACCGCCCATGCTATTTTTCGTCTTATACCGATGAGACTCATCAAAACTCCCAAAACTGCATGCACAGTGTGAGAGCCAGCCATTGCTTGATGGTTTCGCTCTGGATAATAAGGTATCATATAACACAAGGTGGATATTCCATCGGTTTTCCGGCTCATCAAGACTGGGGTTCAGATCCCCGTGGGTGAGATTTGCATTATCGGCGAGCCACAAGTTGACGAGTTTGAAATCGGTGCCATGTGTGATCTCGCCGATGACAGTCTTAGAGGTCTCTGTCACTCCGGTTATTGTGACCACCTATCTTGGTTCGTGGGCCGATATACATGCTGGATACCTGTGAGGTGGTGTTGTCTGTATCTCCAACAGGCGGCAGGGCACAGAATTCAATCACTGGAGCAGATACCAGTTCTGTTCTTCACCTACAATGCCGGGAAAGCCGTTGTCCGCCAAAATCACCCACTCTTCAAGTGTATTCCCCCATAGAATGGACAGTGGCAACACCATTACAACTTTCTCATTCACCAATTTCCAAAGCATTACCCCTGCAACCGAGGTGAAAGTCTTTCCAAGACCGATTTCATCCGCCACCAGTGCTCCTGGCATATCAGCATCCCAAACCCATCTCCTCACAATGAACCAGATGGCCCAAACCTGGTGCGCCAGAAACTTAGTTCCAGGCAGGCCTGGAATTTGATATTTGTGGCCTGGAACATGGTCCTCTGGTGATTGGTGAATAGGATTGGCATTCAGCAGCCAGACCACCTCATCAAGACATTTATGTTCAAGTTCGTTGTTGATCGTGATGAGAACAGTGCTCAATACTGAAATGGTATTAGGTGGATCGAGGAACTCCTCGCCAGCCACTTGCTCCTGAAACTCTCTTGTACATTGGTCGGTGATCTGTTCTTCCTCAATGATCTCTTTCAGTTGCTCCGAGGGAAGTTGGGCAGATGGGCTCATACTCCGGCACTCCTGGAATTCATTGCGATGTGGGGTATTTCACGGACAAGTATTTGGACCCAATAATATGTGGAATGTAATCAATTCTATTCACTCAATCAGAACTTACATTCAAACTATCAATCTCATTCCCACCTGCATCCTCATCCACCACTCTTTCATTTTCATCGGATCCCTCTGAAGTCTGAGTATACTGATTAGCAGTGGGCATAACCAACCATAAAGAGGCTAGCCAGTAATACCTTGGCCGGTCTCATTACCTGCTCCGCAATCTTCTTCCCTGTCACTGCCTTCATTTCTACCAAAAATTGTTTTACATTGTGTCACAGTTTCTACTTGAATGCATTAGAGAGGGATCTGTTGTATGGAATCTGAGCATATAGAGGATCATTCATCGTTTGCCCCGGTGCGTATAATCCCATATACTCTTTGTTCAATTCTTCCTGGGTCATGTTGGATTTGTATATTGCAGTCAGACAGTATCGTTCTTCCGGACAACAGTTTTTTCCCTGAGATCAATCAGCTCCTCATAGTGCCTCACATCTGTGTACAAAGCTTGGAGTTGGATGCTGAATGTCTGGTCATTGTTGCCATTTGGCACTCGACAAATCACATCCATGAAAGTTGTATTTGGCAACTCTGGGACGTAACCTCTCACTGTGTTGGCCACACCCTCTCCCAAATCCGTCGCCGGTGGCTTGTTGCCTCCCCTTCCCTTCTTCCTCGCCTCCTGAATCTCATTTGCACATTGCTTCCAAAACATCGCCACTCACTGTCGCCGAATGCATTCAGCATGATCGAAATATTCCAAAGGCAGCAGGATCCCAAATGTCTCCAAAAAATCTGCAACCGCCGTCTCCCAGTGCAGGGGTCAATCTCTCAGCCGTTCCGAACGGTTCTGTCCCGGGATAATGGACTGATGCTTCCTCTCCAGAGACCCAGCTACCCATCCTTTCTTCAACTTGTTGAAGGTACTGAGGTTCGGCTGCCCCATCCTTGTGGCAAATTGCTTCCAGGACAATTGCGTTTGCTTCAAGCTGAGTAGGGCTTTGCCTTAGGACCCACCCAAGTCCGATGAATCATCACTCCCATAATCTGCATCGAATTTTTCATAAGAAATCCTGGGTAATGGGGGCAAGTCTGCAAACCCCGCAAGATCTGTCCTGCCCAGTTCCGCAGCCAGCTGGAATCATTTCGTTGGGAGGCTCATGGGGGAGCTCCCAGGTGCGCCGGGAAGTTGCCTGTATGCAGTAGCAGCGGAACATGTCAGCTGCATCACTGGATTGTTTCCGGGCGGTGCTGGAGGTACTCGAGGTGCGCCTGGAGATGACGGCCCCTGTCCTGTGAATTGCTGAGTGGGGAACATTTGAGGTCCACCATAACTTCCTTGAGGGAGATCGTATCCTTGCCACGATGGCCCATAAGTCGCATATCCTTGGCTTGCCGACAGGCTTGGTTGTGAGCTTGGTGTCTTGTTGTATGGGGCAGTGTGGTAGAACTGGGGAGCGCCTGGAAATGGTGCCTGCGAAGGGGGGTAACTATACCCGGTGGTGGATGAAATTGATTTGGGGGGTTGCCCGAAATGACTGTCTTTGCTCGGTGTATTTCCAGCATTATCATCTGATTCTCCCACATTGTCCTCTGGGCGTTGATGTGAGCCAGAAAGCCCACCTGTTGGAGCAATATTGGTTGTCTTCGGTGGAGATCCGTTTGTCGACATTGTATGTGAGCAAAAGATGGAGGTAAACAAAGTATCAATTCAATTGCTGATTTCTTGAATGAAGAAGAGTATAGTTGAGGATAATAAAGGTAGCAGTGACCTTTGGCGGAATGAAGTCCTCTTATATCCATCTTATTTGTAACGAACTGTGCTATTTCACCGCACCTTTGATCCCATGAAACCTGGCTGAGAAAAAGACATCATAATCACACACATCATGCCTTTCTTTATTATATGCTCGAATTCGTATACTAGGATCTTGGATAGAAGCCCACCTTCATTTGGTTCATGACTGTAAAGGTCATAGAAGGGATACGACATAATATCTCCAGAAAACCAACAATAACTATATTCGGTTGCAAGGTTAGCAGGACTAAGCATTGTTCACTCAAAATGTGTGTGTACGACCTACTACTTCATTCAATATGAGGCCTGTTAGTCAAGCAGCAACAGTGATTGCTTCCATTTGAGCTCCTTGTGCACAGTTCATTGTCTCCTCAGGATCCACCTACCGGTTAAGGATCGTTCCTGACGAAACCATCCTATCAGCCTCTAAAGTTCTCGATGATCATTGAGCGGGCATACAGCCATCTATGTAACATACCTATTGATTGTATTGAGCTGATGTTATCTGCTACTTGAGGCTCGAGTGTAGACATAATCTGCACAACACGGCAATGACGTAGTATACGATCAGGCCGATCGTAGTAGCACGTGATGCCAGTTTGTGCAGAGAACCGATCGTGAGGTGACTTTGGTTTACCCCTCCTCTACATTTGGTGGGGTGTGATGCGGCTTTGAGAGTGATACACTAACCTGAGCGGCATTAAAAGTGATACACTAACCTGAGTTAGCTCACTTTCAAACAATATCCCTGAGGCTCAAATCCAGCAAAAAACATTACCCCCCAAAGCATCATCAAGATTCATCAGAACACTAAGCGTTTCTCAAATATGGTCAACACTCGTTGGAACCATGTAAAATGCTTTATCTGCAAAGAGAAACTATGCAACGAGAACCGACTTAAAGCACACTATCCACAATATCACCCAATATCGATGGATGAAGGGTTATTACCAAATGAGATTCTACCACCTGCAGGCAGGGATCACCCTGAGCCATCATGGTTTGACTATAGTAGTTGCACCTGAGTGGCCATCGACATCCTGTCAATTAATGATCTACTCATTGACCACGTACCAGGTGCACCACCACCTGAACATCCTCCCAACGGAGAACCAATCGACCCCCAGCAGCCTGATCTCACCTGTACCCCTGATCCAACCAAGACAAAGACTCAGAGGCAGGCAATTGGAGTGACAAATGCGGGCGGGAAAGCATATGGCGAAGCAACTGGATTGTACAACAAGCATTGCAAGAACTCAGAACAATGGAATCCATGACATCCATTTCGATCTGCAGACGACTTCCACCAGGCTCAGTGTTGTAGCCACCAAACGACAACCTGGATAGATCACCATTTCAGGCATGGACTGGACGACTTCAAAATCGAACGATTCCAATCAGCCGGTACCCTGCGAACGCTCCTCTCTGAACTTGATTTCGGGCTCGGCGATGATAGTTGGATTGAAGATGACTCACATATGTTCAGAACCTTATACTACAGGGATATTTTCAAATCTATCCAGTTCCTTTTGGCACATCTCCAATTTCAGAAGCACCGCGGTTTTGAACTGGTGCGCCTCGCTGCCTCTGAAGATCGTCGAATCCACAGCCAGATGATCACAGGCGATTGCTGGTGGGATGCACAGGATCAACTTCCCGCCGGAGCGACAATTGTGCCAGTCATATGTGCATCTGACAAGACGCACTTGACCAATTTTTTGGGGCATCAGCATGCCTGGCTGCTGTATCTCACGATCGGTAATATTCCAAAAGGAATCTGCCGCACAGCTAACACGCGCACCTGGATTCTTGTCGGGTTGATTCCCTGTCCCCCAAAAGGTGCCAAGAACATTGACGAAGTATCGCATTCTGCAGTTAGAACTGCGTTGTCTCAACTTTGCCATCTTGAGTTGACTGACCCTGGCTTGAAATGGGATTGTGCAGATGGATTCCAGCGACATTTTTACCATCTGTTGCCTGCCTGGGTTGGGGATAATCCGGAACAAGTCATGGTTCCTCAAGGCTCATATGGCTCATGCCCGATGTGTGAAATTCCCAATGGTGAGCCTATGGGGTATTCAACCTTTCAACCACTAGATCACTCAAGAGACCATCATATTTTCTCGGAGCTGCTGGAGGACAATCATCTTGATGCTCTGCACACTCCAGGTGTCCACCCAATTCGCAACCAGTTCTGGCATTACCCTGCCTGGAATGTCTATCGCCTTTAGCAGCCCGATGAATTGCATCAGCTGATTCTGGGTTTTGTTAAAGACTTCTTGCACCGGCGGCTCAAATACGTGAAAGCTAGAAATGTCAATGATCTATATGACAATCGATTCATATCAGTGCCAAGATATCCCGGCCTCCAGCACTTCTCTAAACCCTCTGTTTCATTGAACAGTGGCACCTGGCAAGGTAAGAGATCCATGGAATGATCAGAACACGGGCAGTGAGTTGCGTTCCAATTCTTGACTCCTCCAAAGTTGATATGAAAACAGCGGCAGAAAACGCGTCCGATGAAATGGTAATGGGAGCAGTGCGGGCATTATGTGAATTCTCTCTTCTTGTTAGCCAACACAATCATTGAAATCTATCCCTCAAAGCACTACACAATTCACTCCAGTGATTGTACCGGAAGAAGGGTATATGTTGAGAACAGAAAATGTTGAAGTGTTCGAAGGCCAAAGTGGATGACCTGTTGGCGACGGAATCCCTTCAGTTATGCGGACTAATGATTCATCAGATTCGTGCTGCAATGGAGGCCCTTGTGTATGGGGCCGAAAATGGTTTCCACAACAAAACGTAGGCAATTTCAGGTGCTCCTGAACAGAGCGCGACGAATGGCAACCAGTTGATCAGATCCTGATTGTCAGATGGCAATTGAACGATTGCAGTGCAAAATCCATCAACTGACACCTGCTAAACACAAGCTTTTTGATAAATTATTCCAACGTCATGAGCGACAACTATTGCAGGAAGTCGGGACCAATGCAACCGGTCCCAGAAGCAAATTGGCCAAACAACTTGCCCGAATGAACACTGCCACCGAAGACAAGGCTTACGGGGTGGCAAACATGATTGCTGAAAAGCTGCAGCAATGCCATATCCGCCGATCAGATGCTGAGACCGAAGCCACAACCTCGAGGTTGGCCGATCCAGACCGGGTCAATAACCAGCGGGAGAGAGAGATTTATGGAATCACCTCAAATAAACAGAAGCAGTTTATGATGCAATTCTTCATCCACTTGATCGAGTTTGAAGCTTGGTGGGAGACAATCGGCATTCTGGCGCTCCGGAAAACCATTGAACAGCATGTGATACATTTTGGATATCCAAAGATGCATCTTGTAAGCCATATATCAAAATCAATTTGGCAAAAGGGTTCCAGTGACAATTTTACCACTGATATTTCTGAACGGCTACATATCGCCAATGTGAAAGTGGCATATTGATCAAGCAACAAAGTCAATTACATCCAACAGATGCTCCACCACAATGACCAGTGTAGCAGTCTTGAATATATGGAGAAGCCACTGTCATATCTTGGACTCGAAGGCTGGTACGAGAATTACTCTGCAACCATTCTCAACCTACTGTCCGATGCCGATAAACGGCAAAGTACACTCAGAGCCGATCTGTTACGTCTCCAATCAATTCAGGACGAGCCCATCATCTGCTCTGCATTACAGCCGGAATATCACTCCAGAGAAACGCATGTCCACAGAGTGTGCAGAAGTATCAAATTAACCTCACTCAGTGATGCATCAGAAGATTTCGGAATTCCCAACTTTGGTCAGCTATTCCGCACGCAAATTGATGAGGACTGGGGACAACACGCCAGTGGACTTGTGCTCAGATATGATCAGAATGTACTCATAGACAGTATATTTATGAAACTCCAGAATGGGCTGTTGTATTAGCATCAACCATTTCACAACCCGACTGCTGTTGAGCGTCTGGGACTTGATTGCAAGGTTGAATATACCAGTGCCAACCAAGGGATCCTGCCTGAAGCCCATAACATCTGCGTCCAGTATATGCAAAGTGAAGAGAATGACCTCGATAACACTTTCTAAGGATGAATTGCTTCTACTCCTGTATTATACCTCAGCTGGACTCCACCAAATCAGATCCTCCACTTTCAGGAGCACCTGCCCCCCAGGAAAGACATATCGACCTTTTCGAAGAGGTGCAAGAAGACTCAGCAATGGGTATTATTTCCTCAAGCTCAAGAATAGGCGGTGGTGATTCCAACAAAGTAAAAAGATCTTCATGGTTGGGCTGATTGTGTTGAGTGGTTCATCCAGATTGTCAAATAAACAAATAAGATGCATATTGTACCAGTTGGAGCAATATTTGGGCTGGCGCATTTGGTGCGGGAGAATGCTACACCGGGCGGCATCGATAGTGTATGGCTTGGAAATAATCATGTTGATTCAGATGCCTACTGGACTGTAAATCAATTAGAGTAGAGTGCCTGATTCAGGTGTATAGCTGTGAGATAGTTTATCGAATTGTACTATTCGATATAGACATTACATATTATCACTCCCAGAGAGTCTGGCTCCAGGTGCACCGGGATCATCTTGGAGATGAGTGTCGTGGTCCCAGCAGCTCGGAAATTGTTCACACTTAAAGGCATGATTTTATCGCATTCTGAAGGCGACTTCATACTCTTTAGAATATTCTTGTATTCTGTTTCACCACTTCAGAAGCGTTGAGTAGCACCTGAGAGTACTCTCAGAGTACCTGGGTGGCACATTGTTTTGCATTCAGCATGTTCGGGAGCTTCTGGGAGCATCTGGAAGGATCAGTGTGGCTATTCAGGAAATCTGAATCATTGAGTTATGACTTCCGATCCATTTTACATTTTGCTGATGTAAACTGAGCTTAGCAGAGCGTAAACAATTTTTTTTCTTGTATCCTTAATATTCCAAAGACTGTGCAATGGGAGTAACCCATAATCGATGTAATAGCCGACATTATTAGCATAATTGTTAGTGACGATGTGGCTACCATCATAAATGAGTGTCAACAGAGCGTCATCAATTTTTGGTATTGTAAGTAATGTAATTGGGCAGTGATTGGCTCACTGTTGTGCATAATCAACGTATTGGCAACCTTTATAGGCCAAACAGAGAGTGACACAGTTGCTGCCATGTTCTGAAAATGAGCATCAATGGACCGTGAAGGGTTTATGGTCTGGCATCTTGCATATTCGAAGGGTTGTGTAATGGCAGTAACCCATAATCGACGTATTTGCCGCCTGTATTGGCAATAATGTTAGTGACCTTGCCGCTACCACCGAAAATGAGTTATACTATGCCAAATTGAATGATAACATATTATGGATACGCCCATGGCAAAATGAGTGTCTATGGAGCATCAACAATTGTTGGTCTTGTATCATTGGTAATCTGTGTGGCGATTGGTTGAGTCCATTTATAAATGCGGTATTGTCTAGCTTTATAGGCAAATCAGAGAGCCACACGCTCCCTGCCCTATTCTGAAAATGAGCGTCAAAAGAGCATCAATGAATTTTGGTCGTGTAAGTCAGGTAGTTCAAAAGCGATTTGGTTGTTACGAGACATAATCAGAGAATTGGTCGCCTTTATAGGGAAAAGTGATAGTGACACGCTCCCTGCCCCATCGTGAAAATGGGCGTTAATGGAGCCTCAACAATTTTTAGTCTTTCATCATGGGTAATCACAGTGTGATGTGTCTGTGATTGTCTATACACGATGTTTCGACCGTGTTTCTAGGCTCGAATGCTCATGAACTCTCAGTTGCAGCATCTTAAATGAAATAAGTTGTTACTGTCCAGGAGGCTCTTGTGGGATTGTTGCTTGCTTATCAGCCTAGAGAGGCTGCTAATTCCTCATTCATAGCGGTCTGTGATCATGCGCCACTTAGATTTCCCAAGATGCGCAACCTTAAATCGTTGACGCTCAGTTGATGCTCATTTTCAAGACAGGGCAGGGAGCCTGTCGCTTCCTCTTTTGCCTTTAAAGGAGGCCAATACCTCAGTTATGCCTATCTGCAACCAATCGCCACACAGATTACCCAAGATGCAATGGCAAAAATCCTTGACGCTCCATTGACACTCTTTTCCAGGATGGGGCAGGGAGCTTGTCTGTCTATTTTTTGATCAGAATGCGGCCAGTACATCCAGCAAGAACAGAGACGAACCATGGTTAATATTTTATGACTAACAGTCGGATATCTGAAATCGACCATGAATAGAGAAACCTGAAATGCAGCACCGGAGATTGTACTGGATCGGTCTAGTCAAGCTCAGCGATACCCCGGGTTGACCGGTCCGGGTCCCAGTTTGGACCTACACAAACAAGTGGGTGCAGTTTTTGGACTGGACTGGAACCAAACCACTCCATTTTGCCAGTTCGAACCTGGACCAATGGCAGGTTACACAGACCCGTTGCTATCACTACTTTCTGTGTAGCTTTCAGTTCACTCACTCACAATCAGCAGACACTGCTCTGATTGTACTCCAGCCCTGCCAACTGCCAGTCCAGAAGATGCTATGTAGATCAATAGATTCATTGACGCATACATCTATCAATACATGAGCAAGAATAACACCCATATACATCTTCTAAAATCATCCAACAATGAGCTGCAGCTCAGTAATTCAAGTACACCAGCTGAATTTCGGAAGAATATGCGGCATTTCCACCATTCCTCACCTGTGATTAAACATACTCCTAACATTGTGGCCAGCAGTCCCCATTGCTCCCAATATTGTGGCCTGCATTCACAAGTACCATCCACATTGTCAGCTATCATTATGTTTCATGGCAGATTGGTCACCAGCATTTCTGGGTACATCTGAAGGCCACTGTATGGGTTGAGTCAGCTAAATGAATTGTTGCCTGTACTTCCTGGTACACCTGAAAGCCACTCCATCAGTCCAGTTCACTCCTTGATTCGACTAATTGGGGATTATGATCCCACCACTACTGTGCACACCCTGAGGCTCAAAGCAATAAACATTCACTTTCCCGACAATAACTACATGTCTCCAGGATTCTGTTGATGTTTTATCACCTATTTTCATATCAACTCTGTTTGTAGTGCCCAGAGGAGTATTGCCAGTTGTTAGTATACAGTCATTAGTTCAAGGTTGATTATAACATGACCGATACTGACATGGGTGAGAATCAGCACTTTCATGCCAATGATCCCACACTACAGCAGATCTTTCTATACTTATTAAAATACAACAACATGTACTGACAACTTGGCAACTGTGGTATGGGAAGGCATCCTGCAGTGTCTCGGTCAACTACTCCAAGTACTTGTACAACAATCCATATATCAGATTGATGGTCAGCTGGATATCTTCAGTGGAGTAGTACAGACAGGTTACATTCATATCATCTGCTGCCAGGTCAGTTCCTATGTAAGATGGGATGTTTTGATACAGTTTAATAAACTGGGTAACATCTGCTTCAATGAAGGCAGGGGTACCCATTGTTTCCTAAAGTGAACCTAATCAGCGAAATATAAAGCAGTCTTGAAGGAAAATAACGTTTCCCCACACACTCCAAGCAACCTCACCAGTATATCTAAGGGATTTCCAAATCTTCCACACTCCCCTAAAGCTAAGCAAACCACTCTCTGATGCTGCAAGAGCATTCGAAGATTCTTCTGCAATTACCTTCTGTTATGGAGGTGCATTCAACTTGCCAAAAACTGTAACTTTTGTGATATTCAAATTTCAGTGCAGTGGGGGCCTGTATATATATTTGCCTAAGCAACTGGGATCTCTTGGTGGGACTGCAGAAACACCTTACATATGGCACTGTATTCTCATAGTGCTGATTATTAGAGTCCCACAAACTATTTTGTTTCTCAGATTGGTGTTAGATTACACAGTTATCAGCAAAACATATTTGAGTCACTTTATGCCTCAATGAGTTAGTAAGAGGAGGCAGATTGCATATTTGATTAGTTGAGATTTAGAAGGGAATCCAATAGTAGTGGTGGATTACAGTCAACTTTTGAAGTGACTTGAATCTCTGATGACTGGTATGGGAGCTTGATGGAAGTAATTGTAATATGTTTGGAAGTATATTGGAGTGCTGTATGGAACTTTGGAAGTACCAAGTCATGTCACCCAACATATACCGCAACTCCAACCTAACTGTGACAGATTCTTCAATTCTGGTGTACAATAAGTTGGCAATCTGCAGGCATTCTGTGAAACTCTTCAAGTGTAAACTAGGAATCTATTCCCCTTCAGAGTAAATATGATATATAGATTACTATTTAGTAGGTATGTCTAAATTATACAATCCTGGCCAACATCAGCTTTAACTGTATTTTTTACAAGACTATATTAAGAAACAAAAGAAAACGGTGAGTAATTGAAAGTTCAAACCAGGTAGACTGAAAAAATAACATGATTAAGTGATCAAATAATATTTATCAACCAAGGTGTCAAAATCATCCTCTACAACTGACATTTTTTCAAGGCCAACGAAAACAGAGCCAAACCTTTTCTGATTAATGTAAAGAAGCTGGACGGTTTGTTTTTATTTACTGATGATTGGTATTTGGCAGGAGGGTGACATTAACTTCCAATGTGGATCAGCTCAATTAGTAATATCTAACAACATTGTAAAGAAATAACAGCCAGCTGCATTTCAAAATGGAGTTTCTATGGCAATACAATATATTAGGATGCAAGAGGGGAGTACAATAACTGAAAGAGGAGTGCAAGATAGTGGGTGCTGTGTGCAAAGGCGGGAGTCTAGAATGTGATGGTGGGGCACAGTATGGAATAGAGGAGTAAGTATCTAGGCCAGCAAGTGCGGGTGGGAATTGAGTGGTGGCTATCCCATCAAAAGAATGGCAAGGATTGCTGAGAACAGCACAGAAGAAGGGTGGGGATTGGAAGTGAAAGACAAAATCAAGGACTACTGAACCAGGCACAGAAGAGGGGATTGTAATTGAGAACTCTCAAACCCAGTGGCAAAGATTGCAAAGGGGTAAATGAAGTGCTTAGAGCAATATTGAAGTGATACACTATGGTGCAAAGTGCTGATGAGCAGTTAGAAGTATATATCATAGTGGAGGAGCACAGATGGAGAGGGGTGTGAAGTGGCTGATTAATGTGCTATTGATAACTGCAGTGGCTTCTACAGTACAATTTGTCTCTGGGAAAGAGTAAAATCTACCTCAAAATTCATTTTGATACAATATTACTATATGCACCTTACCAGTGGCATATTCAGACTGCATGTAATAAATAGAGGCAGCCACCAGTGCTAATGTTTGCTCAACAAGGAGTGGAATAAACTGAAATGAGGTAGGCTGGCACCCTTAACTGTTGGCAGTGAAAGAAAATTGATGGTAGATGAAATGCAGCACTTCCAGATAGGTGGACAATGAGTTCATATTTTCCATGAGCTTTGAAAGATCAGCACCATCAAACAGAAGCTCCTCGGCCATGATCTGAAGCTCAGTACCCAATTGTAAATCCAACCGCAAATCTCCCACAGTAGTTCAGCAAGCTCAATCCGCCAATATCTGTTAAACAGTACTAGGCTTCCAGTTGATTGATATGTACTTTCGTGTGTAGTCAATGTTGTAAATTTGATACAGGAGAATTAAACAGATTACAACACACAGAGTTCCTCATATTTGCAAATCTATGTTAAGCAAAGGATTAACTGGCAATTGACTGACTGATGGTGAACTGACTGTAGTAGCTGCAAACACACAGTAACGATTGTAAGCTTCAATTGCTAGTTTCCACAGTATATCAATCTTCAAGTTCTTCTGATATGATGTCATTAGCCAAGAAGTCCATGTGACCACTATTGTCGGTGATAAACCTTTTTGCTTCCTCAGGTGTTGACTTGTGGAATTACAGAATATAGTCCTCTCCACCTCCCATATATTGCGGAATATTCTGGCCTCCTCAGGATGTGACAGTGGGAGCACCTGTGTGGGTGCATGGTTACACATGTGTAATATGTTGATAGCTGACTGTTGGTATTAAAGTAATGGCAGTGCCAAAGCTCCAACTGCATTTCAGAAAATTAGAAGTGGAGGGCATGTTACAATAGTATCACTTTGTCTCAGATTCTTGGTAGTGGAACCCTTCTATCTTCAAGTGGCATGTCCCAGTATTCCTAGCCTTAGACTTTAACTTATTTTTGGAGATCTAGAACATCTTCTGCAATCTCAGAATGCAAGGTTGAGTCTCCAGTATGCTCACACATATTATTGCCAATCTCCTAATCCTCATATTTACCATTCTTTGTTATTACAACACATGCTTGACATTATTCATCTTCAGCATAATGGTTGCAGGCAAGGCAGGAAGGCCTACAATTAATGCACAATGAAGATTGGCTGTCTTGTAGAATATGAGTGCTTTCTCATAGTATACATCATGATTCTTCTATCAATAGTAATATCTCACATAGCTGGCAATTGGTTCCATGTTAATGGATTGACCATAGAAGAGGGTAATATAGAGAGACAAGTAACCCAGGGTAACGCTGGTATAAGATAAAATTGAAGAATGGGAAGATAGTGCTAGCAAGTAGCCCAGGGTCAAGGAGGATACAACTTAAGGCAAGCTCAAATATGTTCACCATACATAATTTCAGTATGTAATATTCATACAACCAATTGAAGTCTATTCTTGAGACTTAGAAAGAGTCAGTCAAACTAGAATTGAAGGATTATGACTGCCCTATTCTGAATTCTTGCCTTCCTGTGAACCAGGCTATAGATGCTAGAATCGGAGGTTGGTTCAAGCCATTGCACCAAGAATTGAACCAAACATGCCTGAAACAGATGCATTTGAGGAACTCATGACATTGAAATACTTTTGACATTTCCTAACCCTTGTGGCTGGCTAAATGAATCAGTGAGAATTTGAATGAGACTGAGTGGCCCCGCTTAGAACTTCTACAGAAGTAGGAAATGTCTGTGTAGTTCCAGGATGTGAGAATACTGCATGGCTTGAAATTGTTGCAGCATTTACATTCCACACATCTTATTAGATTTCAGACCTTATATGTAATGGTGTTTGGATTGACAAGATTCAAACAGCAATTTTGAATAATAGGGGAGAATTATAGATCATTGTAATAGGAACATCTGTCTATAACAGTATGATCTGAAAGAAAGTCAGATGTGCTGCGATCATGGAATAGGTTCACACACTACGGACTCACTGCCCTAGACTCATCCTCAAGTCTCTACTCACCACCGCCACTACTACTGGTATTGCCAATCATGAGCTCCCATGGACCTCCATGGAGTTCCAGGCTCACATGTATGTTAAGGAAGATCTTCATCATATAGAGTACAATAGACTGTTTACGCTCAACATTCGGAACAGACTCTGAGTACGGATGACGCATACTGAAGTCACTTCACATCGCACTACTGTCGTCTCACAATCTACCAGAGCTTTAACATTCCTAACCCTCGACTGTTGCCATAGCATCAACTGTAGAAACAACACTAGGGCTCAACAGCACGATCTCTATGATCAGTTCGTCCTGGGGCTGCCACCGTGGAGATGTTTAATACCAATCACAGAATGATTCTACATTTACTCATGAAAATTACCCTACCTGGAACAAGTCTGCACACCACATTCAGATTACAACGAGGGGGTACAATAATGTCATAGGAGACGAGCTTTTCCCAAGGTAAACAGATTTGCTACACTCACTCACCAGAAGAAGTGGTACCAGACAGCCAATAATGCTACACCCCAAATCTTTGTTGGTAGAACGGATGATCTTGATCTGTGGATCGATGACCTTGATGATCAAGTGGAAATGTTGGAAACACTGCACAGTGAAGGGGACAATATTGCAAACCAGCTCAGTCGAACCAGGATCATTTGTCTGTATCACACTTTCTGTACATTGAAAGATGAAATGATCGCACAGTACTGTACTAGACTAATAAATCTTCACCATAAATTGATTAGATATTCTATAATCTTCTCCACTGAAGTGTTCCCCAACGAAACCGAGAAATTTCACATCTGCTTTTCGATTCCCAAAAATCCGAAATCAAGATCGATATTCTGCCGCAACACATTCCAGTCCCAACTGCCTGGGAAGTCGCAAAGCAACAACGAGAGGACAATGATTGTGCTGATCATAGAATGGAATAGTGAGGGAAGTCCACCAGATTCGTATGCTATAGTCACTGTAGAGAATATGTCAAGCGAGGAGAGTGAGGACATGTCAGCAAACACTGTGGACAAACCAATAAACAATACCGCTGCACGTACTGCAAAATCAACTCTCATTGTACTGACAGCTGTTCTGTTTTCATATGACTTAGCAGTGGTTCCGGATGGAGAGGTTGTAACCGACCAACAACCGAGAAAGTGCTCTGCATTCACTGCGGACATCCTGCCGATATGGGAGCCATTGCCTGCATTTGGCAATGACATCGACAGGACCAAAACACCACAAACAAATGAAGCACTCCTGCCTCACAAGTAGAAGTAACTACGATGCTGGCACAGTTTCGATTGTCACCTAGTGATTGAGATCTCTGCTAATTATCAAATTCCACTCATGCCACCATCACACTTATGTTGTCCACTGCTATATCTCCCATACTGCCATCTCTATTTAGCATAAATCTTGGAGATGAAACAATGGTAACCATCACATATCATGGACTGGCCATTCACTCAAGACTACGAATTGGATGCTTTCTGTACTCTGACTTGTGGAATATCTTTTCAATCATTAAGTTAACTCAAACACGCATGATACACAGCCACAGTTCAACACCAGAAATGCCTCATATCTGCTAATACAACATTGACTGCTTCTATTGCTGCCAACTGTATTGGAGATCTCTATATACTCCAATCACATCAAAAGCCGCAACTTTTTCCCATAAGAGAATCATACAATCCCAAATAACAAAGTTGACTTCCAATCTCACTCCAGTATCAAAAATTGCTGCAAGACTGTGCCACTGAAGATTAGCTCATCATTGTCTTGGGATTATGGAGATGTTGATTTGCACAATCACTGAAATGCCAAAATCAATGATACTGAATTCACAACCCCCTCTTTAATTTGGTGTGAAGCAGACAATAGGGCTGCATATTATCATCAGGGCATACCCAACCAGGGGCTGACAAGGTGAAATTATCGATTGCAACAAGACTCCATAAAATACATCGTATTATACACTGCATTGTGTTGCATATTCTCGAGTCTGCATGATGGTCAGCCACTCGAATGACTCTGCAATGTTACAGTGAATCTCTGTTTTGGAACGTAATGTAGTCAAGGCGTAATAGAATGGTATCTTTGACAACATTGTACACTATGATGGGTCAGATGAGCCAGAGTAGACTACTAGAATTGACATATTCAGACCACTGCCAGGAGACAACAAATGGTCAGGGTATCGCCACCAGTGTAATGGATGAGAGCATGGCTCACAGCCGTACTCAGCATATACATGGAATAGGTGAATGCATGACTCGTGGCCGCACTGAATATGTTACATGCCGACCAGTTGTTGGGACTTGCACCGCAGCACAAGCAAATTCCAATTGTCCATCAGCTTGGCACAGTACAAATCGGTGTGGAAATCGAAGTCCACCTGCTACAGGCGTGCATATTGGCCACACTGACACACACATTGCTCCTGATTAGGACGCCCACAGAACCACAGACAATCCACATAGCAGTCACTGTCCAATGTTCGAGCCACATCTAACCCTATTCAGAGACGACGTCTTTACAAAAATTCAATTGTGACAGTCTGATATGGCTACTAATGAAAGATCACAAAATCACCGGTACTGACAGACAGAGTGACAAGAAGCAGTGCACCGGTAGACGTCTCTAAACTGACATATATACTGCTAACCTCAACTAGAAGTGATGGCGATCCACACTTATCCAAGGATGCACAGCATTACCTATTCCAAAAGCAATGGAAAGCCACGATCATGGAGGAGTGCAGCTGTTTCATTAAGAATGTCACCTTCACACCAGTTAATGTACCTGGAAAGATTTGGAGCCATGCCAATGATATCTAAATGGGTTTTCAAAACAGCACTCACTACTGACTGCACAATGCAGTACACAGCCAGGCGTATAATCCAAAGCGATGAGCAAATCGACAAAGGAGAAACATATGCACCAGTAGGCAAACTCACTATGTTTTGAATGCTAATAGGTATCACACACAGTGCCAACCATCTGGAATATGGATCATCTTGGCATGGTCACTGCATTCCTTAACCCTGACATCTACAATGATGCCTTGCTCATGGAGTTGCCAGAGGGCTATCCAACCATTGAGGGCCTGATGGACGACTGCCCGGGGGTGGAAGACTGGATATCGGAAGTTATCACACTACAAAAGGCACTCTACATCCTTCAGTAGGAGCCTCATCTCTGGGCAGTATTCATCTACTTCTCTACGTTGACAATATGCTGTTGGCCTATCCACCAAACGCAGTTAATGAGGCAGCAGTGATTAAACTATTCTCTTTGCAACTTGTAAGTTAAACAACCTAGGCACTGTGCAAAATTGCCTCAGAATCAAGATTTACCAAAATGTATGTTGCGCTATATCTTGACTATCCCAGACGCAGAATGTCGGTGCCAGTACATCGCGTGCTGGGAGGCCTTGGGAGCAGGCAGATGGTTATTGCGGTTACACAATTGTGTCAAACAGATTTGAAAATAATGAATATAATCAAAACGCCCAAACCAAGTCTCTGACTATTCACTTCACAAATGAAGCTGAGATATTCACATGTGAAGTGTAAGCAATTACTCCTGTATATCGACACAAGGGGATTTGGCAAATATATTCTCAATAACATTGGGAAGACAGAGCCATGAGAAGTTTACAAAATCAATGGACTCAAGGTACAAGGTACTGATTATGAGATTAATATGCATTCAGATTGATGATGCAGATTGAATAGCTGTCCCATATCAGGCTACAGACTGCACCCAGTCCATGTGTACAGCAGCCAACAGGACAAGGGTTTTAATGAACTACCAGAGATTCCACTTTATGGATGTTTGGCACAATGTTTTTTTCTTACTCCACACAGTGTAGCAAAAGGGGGAAGTATTACTATATGATCTGTAAGGAAGTCACCTGTGCTAAGATCACCAAATTGACTCACAGGGTAAAGACTCATCGTCATGCACTGATTAATGAGTCTTCACTTGCCACTGCCTCTGCTACTTGTATTTACAAAAATAAGCTTAGGTAGATCTTCATTTTATTCCAGGCTCTTATATATTGGAAGACCGAAATTCTGCTTAGTCAGTATAATAGACAACATCCACTTTACATCTGGAATGCTGTCAGAAGGAAACACAAATTTCATCATAATCCGTGGTGTTATTATTCTGCTGGTATGTTAGCGGTTGCTAAGGCAATATTGTGCTACCAACTTCACTGTTGGCAGTTTTCCTTGGTTATGGCTGCAGCGGACGTGCACTACAATCTGTAAGTTATCGAAGAATGGGGAGAATTTTGATTCACACTGGAAAGAAACGTTCTACTGAATGACCAGTATGGTATGAGGATGATTCAGAGGTAATCTGACTAATTGAAGCTCTTGTCAGAGCCATAATTGCTAACAATTGGGTTATAAATACTCATTTACTTTCAGAATTTGTACTAAATTTCTAAAAAATATTACATCACTGAATCAACAATTTCCTATTAGTCTCACTGCTACAAATGTGACTTATAAGATGTTGGGGTTAAAATCTAGATCTGATAATGTGAATGATAGTGAAATGTCCTCTCATTGTACACTGAGTATTGAATACATATAGTTTTCACATTTCCAAGTTAATAAAGGATTGCATTGGTATCCAGTCTTCGATATAACTGTTGGGATTGAAGGCTCTCAATACGTTGACCGTTTATTGCACTCTCTGAAGATGTCATTGCTTAATATCTGCATCTATTGCAACTTGATCTCTCAGTATTCTTGGCATTTGGATGAAGGTTGAATCCTTATAGCCCAGTATCAGAATTATTATTAAACTTAGCTCTTTATGTTAAGGTGTGGGTGGGAGTTGCTGGTCACATACTACATCATGGAGAGGAGACTGTGGTTCAAATGTACTATCTTTGGGCCATGTTGGTGCCAACAAGTTGACATAATCTATATTGAGATATGGTTTTTGGCCACCCAAACATTCAATTTACCTAGAATCCAGTTCAGTCTGCATTCAATGTACTGTGAACTAAGCTTTAGTGTGTTAGTGTGGAATACAGTGTAGGTAGAAGTTCCTGGTTATCTGAAGAGTTGCTGAGCAGACATTGTCTTTTGTAATTCTGTGTCTCAAACTCCAGCTGAATTGACAGAGCACAAACTACTAAACCCATTTTACAATCTGCAAGAATACATGCATACATTAAACTTGGTCAACATCAAGATAAGTGACTGTATGAAGTGGCCAGGGCTGTATATTTAAGATACTGTATGCAGTCGCTATATTCCACCAATGGACAGTGTACATGAAGCTTATCAGACAAGGAACTTCTGCAGCAGGCTTCAGATTCCACACAAGTATAAAGAGTGATTGTAGTAGAGGCTATGCAGAATGAGCCACCTGGATCTAAATGTATAGTAGCAACTAGATGACAAGTTGTGTGCACTATCTCCACAGATTCAAACGCATTCAAAGATGAAGAAACATGCTGGGAATGAAACAAATCGAAAATTCAAAGTGCACTATGAACAAGATAAACATGCTTTAAAGTAATTTATGGTGTAACCGCCCATGACCTAGCAACCAATCCTGCAAAAAAGCATGCAAGCGCCAGAAGCAGGGATGCTTCATTATCCCACACAGAAACTCAATTTTCACTCTCTCCCCCCAACAACGCAACCATGGGTACAGTGAAGTGCAGAGATGCACTGACTGACAGAGAGAATGAGATTCGCAAAGCCAACCATGCATCCCATTCAGGTCTTGAACCATCAATCTGCTCTGCTGCTTCAACATATGGTATACCATATGGAACCTTGTGAGACCCAGTTAGAGGAGCGCAGCCAAGGAGTGCAGCACAAGAGAAGCAGCAGCTACTGACTGTGGAAGAGGGGAAATCAATTGTCAGGTTTTGTGAGACTCTAGATGACTTGGGACATCCGGTGCAAGTGAAGATGGTTAAGGCATTTGCAATGTACCTTCTACCTCTACATCGGCGATGACAACTTGGGAAGCACTTGATTACATGCTTTCGCACCTGCCATCCTGCAATCGCTGCAAAGTACAGCCAATCTCCAGATTGACAAAGGGCGAATGCAAAACATGCTGCAATTGTAAAGGACTTTTTTCGCAAGGTATATCATTTTTGTCCATTCATTTATTTCAAACTAATACTGGTCACTGTAGCTTGGAAAACTTGCCAGAAAGCACAATGCGCAACCAGAAAACATTTACAATATGGATGAAATGGGATTTAAACTTGGTCAGGCTCTCAAAGTGAAGGTGATATACTGTAGACGTAGAAGGAATCCCCACTATACCTAGGATGGAAATCGCGAAATGGTTACATTTATAGAGTGTATTGTTGCAGATCGTAGAGTTATACCACCCATCAATATCCTCAAGGGGGGCAAGCATCTACTGCGATGGCATTCTTGTGTGCAAGATAAAGAGCAAGCAACATTTGCATGGTCAACTAAAGACTGGACTGACAATGAATTGGGACTGGAATGGGTGGAACAGAACTTTGAGAAATATACTATTAAGATGTTTGTACCATTAGATTGACCTTCTGCTCATGCTAACTATTACAGTGCAAAGGGCAAACCATGAATTCTAATCCTTGATGTGCATGGCTCTAATTTAACATGGGAATTTTTCGATTTTTGCATGAATAGAAATATTCACCCTATTTGCCTTCCTGCACACTCTACACACATCCTAGAACCTGTAGATGTTGGGCTGTTCAGACCTCTTTCCCGCTGCTATAGCAATGAGCTGGATAAATATGTTAGAAAAGGAGGGAATGCACTTAAGAAAGGACAGTTTTATACGTAAGCCCACCTGCTATATCACTCTATACTCCACTCAAATTCTTTCCTACAGACTTGTAACATGCGCTAGAGCTGCAGCATACACCAAGAACAACATCTTGAGTGCCTTTGAGGCAACTGGGATCTGGCCTCTTAACCCATGCAAGGTATTGATTCGGCAGTCACGAAATATCACTCGATTTGAATCCCTGCCAGCTGTTGAACTGTACTGATTGCTTCAAGCTTGTATTGTAAGTGCAGGTACATTCGTGTTCATATATATACGGTATCTGGAGCATGTCTTGTACGCATGCATGCGCACTCAGCTGGCATCTCCAGCTGAGTCTGGCATTGCCAGCTGAGCCCGGAATGACCATCATGTTAAAGAGATTATGCATCAGCCCAACTGAAGCCATACGTCAGGGAGATAAACCATATATGCAACACCAGCCACTCCCACTCCACTCCTCAGTGCAACCCCCAGACAGCGCAGAGCAGTAAGGTGAGTAGCCTGCAGTGCACTTCACCTTGTCACTCGCCAATTACCTTCCTCTCTCAAGCTGAAGGCTCCTATAGTGCCGCTGGGAAGGTCAGCTTAGAGTGCACTTGCAGATAAGGAATCAGGAGATGAAATGCTGAGAACACTTCGCTCGGGGGCCAAAGACCCCACTGCAGTTGTTGCAAATGACCGCCACCACCTTGGTAAAGCTCATGTGTATACAGCTGAGGATGTGGTTCAGCTCAGGGAAGAAAGAGAGAGGTTAGACAGAGAAGAAGTGGCCAAAGCCAAAATGCGCCAAGAAAAGGTTGCAGCAAAGGTAGTATCCTCTGGAGAGGGGTCAAAGAGCTCTAAACATGTGGAAAAGATGATCATATGGGCAAAGAAGATTCCTGTAATTGTGCTAAGTGATTGGGAGGATAAGGAAGGAGATATGTATCGGAAATCCGCTCAACCCTGGGCCCGAGTCTGCCCGATGGCTGAGTGGCCAATCTGGTCTTCTCATTCTGTATATAGAGAAACCACTGGAGTAGAGAGAACGATATCGCTTTTGGACTTTCTCACAGCGCCCGCTACCATGTCCAACAGGTTATGAACCTGGACAGCGCAGCGTTTGAGTCAGTCTATGACTTTCACCCCCATTCATTTCTATGGCTACCTCACTGGTATACTTTCCGTTCTGAACTTCCCACCAGGTCGGGAACGCTACACCCAATTCACTTATCCAAGTGCACTTCCGGTTTATGTTCTAAGCTCCACTCGAGACCTTCTGTGTTGAGATTGTTATCAATCTCCTTCGCTCCGGCCCCAACAATCTCCGATAACTAAGTTCTTGACGCATTTGTTCTCCACTTCTCTGAACTTCTAGTTTTGTTGTTAGCGGTGCTTCTAGCGGTGGAGGTAGTAGTTCAACCGCTGGTGATAGTGGTGCCGCCACTTGGATCACCCCTGGTCACCTACCACGCTATGGTGACTTCCGGCTCAGAAATACCTCATGAAGACAATTTCTTCTAGCGCACCACTAAGGTGTTCTGATCAACTGGCACTTGGCACGCCATTCGAACACACACAGATCAATCTTTTGACAAAAGGATCTCGTATATAAGAACCTCTAGCACCCTCCTTGCTTCACATCCAATTCATCTCAACAAACTCATCTTCGCACATTCCCATTCCACACACTGCCTCTTGCATTCTTCTTTGCTCACATCCCTTCCCCACTTCTTCTATCTCCCCTTCGCTTTTAGTATCATATTCCTCTATCACATCTTGCTCAAGATGACTTCTGATCTCTCTGCTCTCACTTCCATTGGTTTCATCAAACCCCTCAGCTCCCATTCGGATTTTCGAAATTGGCTACTTGCTGCCACTGACAACTTCCCTGAGAAGGATTGGCTTGCTCTGATCGAAGGTCAGGAACCTCGACCCTCTGCCACCACTCAATCCGAATCTGCCACTGCTTCCTCCAGCTCCTCTTCCCCCATCGACTCGAAGATTGTTGAGAGCCAGCAGACCTGGGATACTAAAGCCACCGAGGTCCGTGGACTTCTAGGACGAATGCTTGATGCCAATCGCATAGAGATATTGTCGACTGAGCGTGATCCAGTGACTGTGTGGAAGATGCTCAAAGAGCGGTACCAGGGGAAGGACAAGCAACGAATCTGGTTCCTCAGGAGTGAACTGTCTCAGGTACAGTATCAGGGGGAGGATATGTCGGATTTTATCTCGAAATTGCAGAAGCTCCTCAACCAGCTTCTCTGTGCTGGGTGCACAGCCTATGAGGACGATGACAAGATCTTCCTCTTACTAAACACTATGCCCAAGGAGTACCATCCTTTCAGAACAAGCATCAACAATGCTTAGTATCTGACCTTCGAAGAGGTTTCATCCCGACTCATTCTTCAACATGAGAAGCTTGCTGGGAGGAAGGCAGCATTCAGGAAAGGAGGAGTTGCTTTCTACGCGGAGAATGAGACGCCGTCGAAGGTGGCACACAATCAGTGGCGTGGGAATCGCTCCAAGGACACTTGCAGCTACTGCCACTTCAAGGGACACTGGGCGAAGGACTGGATGAAGAGGATTGCCAGGGAGGATCGAAGGGGCCAGGGGTCTGCCAATGAGAGGCAGGCTGTTGCTTAGATGGCCCAGGTCAATGCACAGGATACTGCATACTATTCCCCTCCAACTCTGGATCAATGGATTGTTGATAGCGGAGCCTCATACCATATGACCTCCCAGCAGGGTCACTTTATCACCCACTATCCTGACTCGACCACAGTCACTCTGGCCAACATCAGCATTGTGAAGGCCACTGGTAGGGGAGATGTGGTGCTGCTCCTACCCTCTGGAGACATTACACTCAAAGATGTGCTCCATATTCCATGACTTGGATTCAGCTCGCTTCTCGCTCTTCGCCTGATCCACCAGTCAGGGTGTCAGATTGTATTCAACCAGCCAGGTTCAGGACTGCCTAATGGAGATTTCTAGGGTGCTGATCATGTCATGCAGATTTTGAATGGTCCTGATGTCACAGCAACTGCGACACTGATTGGCCACTGATATGTGCTTTACACCAAGAAGAATCCGGTTGTCCATGCTGCTCTTGCCACAGCCTCCGTGCCCATCAGATCATATCCCATCCAGCATCCATCGAGGAAATCTGCTGATTCTCAGTTCCAATGGCATCTACGCTGTGGGCATATTGGATTCGAAGGAATCAAACAGCTGGCCAAGGACCCAGCCTCTGGTTTTTAAATAACCTCCACAGCCATCGAGGCTTGTGCTGCATGTCTGCAGGAGAAGCAGACCCGACATCCATCATCCAAGACTGCTCAACGGGCCTCAAATACTCTCGACAGAGTTCACTCTAATCTCTGTGGACCGATGACTCCTCAATCTTTGGGAGGAGCAAAGTATCATATCTGTTTCAGGGATGATGTGACTTCTTGGAAGGAATTGGAACCCATCACGAAGAAAAGTGACACTTTTGGCAGTGTCATGAAGTACTTTGCACTATGTGAGGCCATGCATGGAGTGAAGATTGAGGTATTTGGCTCTGATAATGGTGGGGAGTTCACATCTCATGCTTTCGAGGAATTTGTGGCGTCCTCTGGATGCAAGCATGAGGTCTCTGCTGCCAATTCACAGGAGCAGAATGGAGTTGCAGAGAGGGTCAATAGGACGATTGTTGGGCGAGCAAAGGTAATGCTGTCTGGGGCTCAACTTACTCTCTTTCTGTGGGCTGAAGCAGCGAGGACTGCTGTTTATATTATGAATCGAACTCCCACCAGGTCTCAAACGAAGACCCCTTATGAGTTATGCACTGGGAAGCCTGCCCAATTGCTAGTCCATCTGCAGCCCGTTGGATGCGAGATATGGCATCATGTATCAAAAGACCTTCGAAGAAAGTGGGAGCCCAATCATACAATCAAAGGACATCTTGTGGGCTATGAAGGCAGAAATCAGTATAGGGTGTACTGCAACCATTCTATAATCATCACCAGAGATGTTGATTTTGTACCTCCAGCGGCAGCGGCAGCGCTATATCCACCTGTTGAAGTCATCAAGGAAGATGAAGAGGAGGACTCAGGAGTTGCTTCGAAGCCATCGCAGGCAGACTTACAGGCAGATACACCACCACCACCAGCAGACGAAACTGATCGAAGTCAGGGCAGCACGGAAACTCTTGATTAGAGTACACTAAAAGCTCCAGCTCCAAGGACAGCAGTTGACGATGAAGCAACCAGCGCAGTTGTAGGACCATCGAGATGACAGAGCTCAAGACAGACTGCTGGCATATTCAGTACCCCATGTTTCCACGAGGAACAGTCACAAAGCACTCAGCAGACAGGCAGCAACACGGGACACGCTGCAGTAGCACAGGCAACTACATCCATCGAAGAGCCTCAAACTTGGGAAGAGGCTATGAATTCCACACAACGAAGTCAGTGGGAGCAGGCATGCCATTAGGAACTGGCATCAATTTTAAAAAATAAATTGTGGACTGAAGCGTATCAAAACCAAACAGAGCATCGAAATATAATCGGATGCAGATGGGTCTTTAAGATCAAGTATGGACCAAAAAGAGAGGTCCAGCGGTACAAGCCATGACTGGTAGCGAAGGGATATACACAGTCATATGGCATCGATTATCTGGAAACATTTTCCCCAGTGGTCAAGTTTCAGACACTTCACCTTCTACATGTTCTTGCAGTATCGAAAGACTTTGAAATCCCCCAGATGGATATTGAGACAGCATTCCTTGGGCAGGATCTGAGCGGCGATGAGCAGTCCATATTCATGGAGCTGCCTCCACGCATTTCAAGAGGGCCCCAGGAGGAAGTGGTCCTCCAACTTCACAAGACTTTGTATGGCTTAAAACAGTCATCATGTGTTCTCAACAAGGCATTGCATGGATTCTTTACACTGCATGGTCTGCAGCAAGGGGAAGCAGATTGCTTTGTATACTTCAATGCCTCTCAAACTCTGCTCCTTATGGTCTTTGTGGATGACCTTGTGTTGATTGGTGATTTGGAAAGTGTCCAGTCAATGAAGAAGAAGTTGAATATTCATTTTGAGATGTCACATCTTGGTCCCCTCTCCTACTTTCTAGGAATCGCAGTTACTCGAGTTCAAAATGGACTCCATCTCTTCCAGGAGCTGTATGCTGAGAAGATCCTTCAACCGTTTCAGTTCTCCTCCAACCACCCATGCCGTACTCCTCTCAGTCCAGGTACGCAGCTCAGAAAGGAATCTGGAGCTGTTCTCTCCCTACATGATGATACTCTGTATCGAAGCATCATTGGTTTGATCATGTACCTGATGCTGGCTACCAGGACGGACCTCTCATATGCAGTGGGAGCGGTCTCTTAGTTTTCCTGTGCTCCCAGCGTCGATCATCTTGCAGCCCTCCATCACATCCTCAGGTACATTCGAGCATCTGCGCACCTGCAACTGCACCTAACGAGGTATTCTGCTTTCGAAGTTATTCCCAAGGCCAGCTCCTCAACGTCAACCATAACCCAGCCCCATCATCAAAAGATCCGATGGGATACAGAGATTGCTGGCTACAGCGATAGCGATTGGGCTGGGTGTCTAGATTCATGCCACAGCACTGGTGCTTACATCTTTCTGGCTGGTCAATTGCCAGTCTCCTGGTCAAGCAGGAAACAGGCCATGGCGGCCTTGTCCTCCACCGAAGCTAAGTATATGGCACTCACTCAGGCTACTAAGGAAGCAATTTCGATTCGCTTCCTTCTCAGTGAGATTCTGGATCGCCAGTACAAGAAGCTCCCTTCTATCACCATCTATGCAGAAAACCAATGATGCAACACACATGCGCACAGTCCCGTGTACCATGCTCGCACCAAAAATATCGATATTCAGCATCACTTCGTTAGGGAAAAGGTTGAAGGAGGAGAAGTATCTCTGGAGTATACTCTCACTGGAGTCATGGTAGCAGACTGTCTTACAAAGGCTCTGCCTAGGGAGAAATTTGTGCAGCACTGTGCCAGTATGGGCATATATTAGTTTTGGCTGCAACTGTGTTTCTTTATCATGTTTGTTGAGTTGTGTTTGATTTTACTCATTGATGGTCAGCGGGCGGTTGTCACTGAAGTGACTTTGAGCAGGGTTATGGTTATAGGGGGTCACTGCACGGACCCGGGGCTGTCAGTTCTGTTTTTCCTTGTGAAACATCCGGCTTGATGCCGAGTCTGTCTCTTTTGACTTGTACTTAGTCTTTCTTTCTTATGTTCTTTTGTTGTTCTCAGACTTATGCTCTCGTTATCTTTGACTTTTTGTATGGGTGGGGTATTCACGGAGTGGGAGTAGTTGAAATCCGCTCAACCCCAAGCCCGAGTCTGCCCAACGGGGGAGCGGCCAATTCGGCCATGTCATTCTGTATATAGAGAGACCACTAGAGTAGAGAGAACGATATCACTTTGGGACTTTCTCACAGCACCCTATACCATTTCCAACAATACGATGGGTGGAAGGGGGTGGGATGAGGAGAAGAATTGGGGGGAGGAGGACTCTGTTGTATATATTGGTGATATGCTGGACCTAGAGGATGCTATGGAGCATGGAAAAGGGAGAGAAGGGTTTAGTAGTGAACCCCCAGTAGTGACTAGGTCAGGGAGAGTGGTTAAGATGGGTCATTTGAGTCACTAAATACCACTTGCGGCCCATCAGTTACACTGTCATGGGCGGTCACCAAGTAAAATACGTTTGTGGCTGATTAGTCATTCTCTTGTATGCCTGGGCAGCAACTATATGTCAAAAATCAAGTATATCTTATCAAAGTGACATTCAGATCAACAAAAGAGTATCATGCATGACAAGATTTTGGATCAGCAGTGTATCTGAACATCAATCACTGGCCAAGAAATACTCTGCTGTGGAAGCTGTGATTTTACTCCACATCAGCACACCATATCTCATATTCTCATACTCATTCTCACAGTCACCATCATTGTCTACATTTTAGACTGTGATTGGAAAATATTCAATATTTGATTTATCATTACAACAGTCACAACACATGTGAGATACTCTGGATCATCTGCACATTATTTATTCAATCTGTTTTAGATTTTCTGATTTGCATTTCACGATAAGTTATAGATGGAAGCAGTGATAGCGATGGTTCCGGACCGTCATGTCGGGTCCGGGTCCGGGTCCAAACTGAACCGTTGCCAAATTGGCGGTCTCAGTCGTGATGAAACGCAAACAGTCCACTTATGTACGGTTGAATGGTAAACTCCCGACCGGTCCGAATTGGGCGGGTTCTCAGCGGGTCACCCAGCGGGTCCAGCTATTCATCCATATAAAGCTCTTCTATTGGCTATGTGTTAATAGTATCTTATCAAAATCATGTTTTCGGCAAACAATAATGCGATTTTGCATGTTTTGCAGTTTGCAATATCGATTAATTTGGTATCTGTGTTTCACCTTTGATATATGGTTTATTTGCCTATCTAGGGGGTCAACAATACTGTTACACAGGCGAAGATTCGCGTGACGCTTTGATTACGAAATATGCAAGACTTAATGCGGTTGACGCTCTGTTCACACTCATATTCAGGATGCGGCAGGGAGTATGTCATTGTTGTTTTTGCCAGTGAAGGCTGCCGATATCTGATCAATGGATGTCTGCAACAAATCGGAACATAAATCACCCAACATGGAAAGCTAAAACTCGTTGAGGCTCTGTTGAGGCTCATTCTAAGAATGGAGTGGTGACCGTGTTGCTATCTCTATTGCCTATAAAAGCTGCCAATATGTCCATTATGAATAACAATGAACAAGTCAATGGTGAATTTCAGTACTTACAAACCCACAAATCGTTGACACTCTGTTGAAGCTCATTGTAATTTATTGTACATTCAACATCTGCTGCCGTCGATAATTGTTTCATCGTGATGTGACCTTATTGGTTGACTTTCTGCCCGATTGAGACTCGGCCCTGTGGCGACGCCGAGCGGCGTAATATTCATGCACTGTTCACTCTCACACAACTATAAATGCCTAATCTCACCAAAAGATTCATTGCGCCTGCTATACATCTGTTTATCAACCGATATTCACAACCTACTGCTCACCATTCGCCCATAATATATCTCTAACTGAAACTTTTGGTCAAGCTACATAAAGCAGCTGGTGAACCATTGACGCATTCTGTCCTACATTGTCTTCACTCCATTATTTCTCCTTGTTTCAATTGCATTGACCGTCACCAACATGTTTTCAGCCTGTCTCTTTGACTTCCGTGTTGGCCAAACCAATCCGGGAACATTTGGGGTGGCACTCACATCCTGCTGCTCTGGGCATTCCGCATCCTCGATGCCATTGTTGGGCACTATATCGGATTCACAGTCTGCCATGAGGTCGTATTGGCTGTCATTTGGATTATCCAAGTTGCCATTCGAGCTTGGCCAATTATCAGTGTCCGAAATGCTGTCAGGTGTGATATCCTTGTCACATTCGACTGGATGATGGTTGATTCTCCGGATTCGGCGGACATTTCAGATTTTAGTTTGTCCTCCACGGTGGTTCTTTGCAGACATAGCTGGTGGGAAAAATGATATTCCTGACATTGTAAATGCTGCCACACCATCATGATGGAAGAGTGACCAGGACGCTTTGACGATCTCTTCCGTGTCCGAAATGTATCCAACGGCTGTCCGGTGTTTGTTGGGAGCACAAGATTCCTTCTGTGCCACACGTAGGTTCTGGCTGCCCTGCCACATCTCCACAATGTTGGGAACCTTGGCCATTCAGTGCAATTTCATGTCCCCCGCCTCCTTCTTCATTTCCGAGGACTTTTCTGTGTTCATTGTATCCGATAGTGGATAAGCACACGCCAGTAGTGCGGTGTTGGGTCAAGCAAACTGCCTTACAACGACTTTTTCGCGAAGGGTCTCGCCAGTGGTTTTGACTGACTCCAGCCAATACCATTTCGCCCATTGGAAAAACTGGCCTCCACTCCGACACCATGTGGTATGAAAGAGAATATATTGGGTGCCACATTACAGAGATTGGCATACTTGGAGTGCGTTTCCTCTTGTTGGCACCACAAGTGGGTTATGTACAGTAACCAAAATTTAATGCTAATCTCCATTCGGTCGGAGTGGTAATCATTGAGATTTGGATTCATTTGCCCCCAGTTATATGGGGCTTCATGCTGGGAATTCAAATAGAGCCTGGCAGAGGTCAATAAGCATGCCGCGCAATCACTTCATCCAGGTGTTGTCTCGGCCATATTGTTAGGCGTTACGTATTCTTCATCATTGCTGGACATATCATATGGATCAAAGGATGACTGACAGGATCCAGGAGCCGTTGCAGAGGGGACGAGTTTGCTGCTTGGTAAGCTTGCGAGTTTAATGACCTGCACACGTCGATGCTTGGGTCAGTATTTATTCTCCACGTACTTCAGAAAGCCCTGTTGGAATTGGGTAGTATACGAGGTCTCGTCATCAGGATTGATATCCATTCCCTTGTCCCACTTTCTAAATGGTCGCAACTTCCGGAAAGGATCGAGGATAAATGCAGAAATGAGAAGCATAGCTGTCGTTGGAGTCACTTGAATGTAGTATTTCGACACCTTCTGTCGAGCACACTTCAAAGCAATGAACAAGTCTTCCTTCCATGCTGTCTTCGTCGTAGCCAAATCTCGCATCACGCGGTCCGTATGGTCGAACATGACATCGTACACTGTAATAAAGTGATGCAATGTCATTGTATGCCTCTTCAACATCCACGGGGTCCAATATCGATTTTGCCTCAATCCTTCAATGGCATACATCACAATGGTCGATTCATCTTGAGTTGTGAAAAGTGGCCGGTAATTAGAGTATTTTGGATTTTGGAGTCACTAGCGTGTGAATTCCCGTAATCGGTAGGTGCGCTCCAGCAACCCTAGTGTTGAGTTCCAATGTGACTTCACATCCATAATCGGAAGTATTGCAATGAGGACTGTCGCTTTCTGACAGTCATTGAATTCGTTTTGGTGACCAGGTGTCAGTGTAATCAATACCGCAAACATCCTATGCTACATGAAGGTCAGTTTCAGGAGGTTCAAAATATCATGAAATACATACTTTCTCAAAGATCTTTGCTAAACCTGGTCACATGGCCGACACGTTGTTGATTCTAGCATTGCCGTCTTTTCGAAGTCCTTGACTCTTCCCGATGTCTATGCTCTCATTCTCTCCAAATTGCTGATCGTACTCATGGGCTTCCCAAGACTTGGTGCAGCCTTTTACACCGAAACTACTCATGAATTCACCTTAAACACCTGTATGACGTGCGCCATGCATGGTATATGGTTCCTCGAAGCAGGCAACTCGATTCCCGAGGCCTCAAGTGTTGATTGCAGCTCGCATGTCATCGAGTAGTTTGAGGAAGCATTGTTGGCCGTAATACCAACCAAACGGCTGTCGGTAAGCTCACAACGATCAAGCACATCCTTCGAACGTATGGCTAGCCTTGCTGCAGTATGTTGGCCCTTGACCTATCATCATGAATTAGAGGTCGAAAGCGGAAGAGAATTGGCAATCAACCTCATCGAAAGTGAGTTGAACTTTACGCAATGCCCAATTTCGATCGATATAGTAAGCAATGAACTAAGTTATGACTAGTTTGTTCGTTGATGTCCATCCGTACAAAGCTGAACCAAGTTTATTTCATCACGGCAACTGCTTGTCAATTGCATCCACGGTCGGTGCATATTCTCTGGGGCAAATGTTGGTAACGGTCATAGCACACGGCAGCACTCGGTCATCGCGTAATGCCTGTCATGACCGTCATAACTCCAGATTCCATATAGTGTTCAATGGAATATGGGCCGCAACAAATCCCAACATGAGGTAGTGATTCCACGTGTCTTGGTGAAATTTGGAAGTTTCAAAGTCCTTAGCTGCCGGTTTAAAATGTTTTCGCTGTCATTGCACTCACTATGGAATTACCTAGATGTCAAATATGATTCGACTCTGCAAATGTACGATTGTTATTCCTGGACATCCTTGCCTCTTCAGCATGGCCAAAGCTGTTTCATCAACCATCAAACCGGTCAATTGAGTAACCTCTGACTCTGTTAATTCGTTTTACTTTGCGATGTGAGCTTTTGCCAGCAATTCTTTCCCCATAGAGCTGGTCCCATGTTCTGATGGATGGCAAAGAACTTCATGACAAATGATACATATGATGCCAGGTCTGCCGGTCTCCTCAATCCCGCAGTGCAAATAGCATTGCCACGAAGGCGCATGTGTAGAATTATCCCAGGCAACAGGCCGCCCCGAGCCTACATTTAGTGAAGCCCACCGAACATTGAAGATGATTTGTAAAGTATGGTCGCCCAAATTCCAAATAAAGCCAGGTTCATTTCTGGAAGAGATCATAATCTCGAGCAATGAGGTGCTGAAAGATTTTGAATCTGACATGGTGGTAGGAATCAGAAAGTTGGGTAATCCGACTCGAAAGCCTGCCGAAAGTAACAATACAGCAAAGCAGACTGCGGGCTCTTCAATAGTGACCCTACAGGTACAAGCAAAAAATCCGATCTGTAAGTCATTGCATGCATATTTGTGCAGTTGTATACAAGGTCAGATTGCAAAGACAGACCGCGTAAAACTGCATTTAGGAACAGCACAATGCAGTTCATTGCAGTGTATTGTTCTGAGCCTCCTCAAAAACTGTTGATGTTCTGTGGGCGCTCAATTGTAGGAGGTGGACATGATATCGTCACTAGCACTTTTCCCAATAAAGGGTGCCGATAGGTTGATTGTGGGTTATCTGCATTCCATTGCCGTTCGGTTATCCAAAATGCAAGATCAAAAGTTGTTACTCCTCCGTTGACGCTCAATTTCGCACATTGTAACGGTCCTCTCGTAAGCATTTTTGCGTAGAACGGGAGCCAATTGTTCGATTGTGGATCAATGTAGTCGCATAGCCCCTTGATCTTCCAGGATGCAAGGCCTACAATTGTGGACGCTCTGTTGATGCTCATTTTTAGGGCACTGTGACAATGTCATCGAAATCATGTATGCCTAGAAAGGCCGCTGATCGATCGATTATGGGATAATGTCGCTGCAGAGCCGTTGCATTTTGCTAGATGCAAGGCCAGAAGTCGTTGACGCTCTGTTGAAAATCAGGTTTCTGACATACTAGCGATGTTGTCGCAACGATTTTCGCCAAGAAAGACGGCTGATAGTTTGACTATCGCTTTGTGTCGCCACGCAGCACTTGGATTTTCCATAATTCAAGGCCAATCATTGTTGAGGCCCCATTGACCCGCATTATTTGGACACGGTAGCGATGTTGTCGCAACAAATGTCGCCTAGAAAGACGGCTGATAGTATGATTATAGCTTAATGTCGCCGCTCAGCCATTGGAATTTCCCAGATGCATGGCCAACAGTCGTTGACACTCCTTTGACGCTCATTTTGAGGACATAGTAGCGATGTTGTCGCAACCATTCTTGGCTAGAAAGGCGGCCGATAGTTTGATTATGGATTAATGTTGCCGCACAGCCCTTGCATTCTCCATGATGCAAGGCCAAAAGTCATTGACACTCTGTTGGTGCTCATTTTTAGGACATAGTAGCGATGTTGCCGCAAGAATTTTTGCTTAGAAAGGCGGCCGATAGTTCGATTATGGATTAATGTTACCCCACAGCCCTTGCCTATTCCATAATGCAAGGCCAAAAGTCGTTGATGCACTGTTGACTCTCATTGTTAGAACATAATAGTGATGTTGCCGTAATCATGTTTGCCTAGAAAGGAGGCCGATAGTTCGATTATAAGTCAATGTCACCGCACAGCCCTCCGGATTTTCCATGATGCAATGCCAAAATCGTTGACGCTCTGTTGATGCTCCGTTGACACTCATTTTTAGGATGTGGCAACGAGCGTCTCATTTGCCTCTTTCGCTATAAACCCCACCAATACATTCACGTTGGCATTATGTGACAATGCTGCCCATTGATTGCCGAATGTGTAAGACTAAAAATCGTTGACACAGTGTTGACGCACACATTAATCAGGTCGTAACAGCCTTTGTACACGCAATCATTGTATGCAACGAATCATGTACACATTATTGACATCCATCATTGTGTTTCTATGTATTATCGTTTGCATCGAGGAGTTATGTTACCTCTCAATTTCTGATCAACTGCAATCCACACTGTCTGAAAGAGATATGATGTGGCTCAATCACATTCCCGCCCTTTCGGCCGACAATTTGCGGCACGTAGATCATTTCACTAATTTTTGGTAAATATAGCTCGACTTCCTCACCTATCCACATCCAGCTCCTTCTCCTTGATTTCCATGATGCACCATAAGCAATTTCAAATATCTCAACCATGTGTACGAGGTCTGTGCTGAGAGTTATGCGGTTGGATACATGGATGAATGCAGCATGACGGTCGTGGTTCATACAGACTCATCATGAGCACTGACCGCACTTTCTATGACACATATGACATCAGTTACTTAAATTTTGTAAGTATATTTCATCACTTATATAGCTTTCGCTTTGTCACTTAACAGTCACTTGAAGATAGAAATCGAACATTGTGCCCATGTTTCCTTGTCATTTGGTTTCTAGTACTTTCACACGGTGTGTTTGACCCTTGCACATGCACAGACGAATTATCATATCTAACAATTTGGTCACTGAAATCAAGAAAAAGCTCACATGTAGCAAAATTGGTATACAACTTGCTTTTCTCCAAGATATGATGTCAAAAATTACACTTTGCCTATCTATTCTTCAGCTGACGTGGGAGCCATCACCATGTCCTCATCCTCGTCCGAAATCTAAATGGTGATAAGCTGGAGGCTCCATGCAGGAGTAAAAGCTTACTGGTTCAAGAGGTATCATGTTCAGCAAAGATGAGGTATCTCGGTCTACAAAGGGCTCCACGACTGGATATGCGTGTGTTCGACTGTGGCTTCACCAAAGCAAGCCTGATATGTCAACTTCCTGGTCACAATGTCACCTGCAGCATTTGCGATATTCCGGGGACAATCTCAAGACACACCATAAGCTCTCCCAATGTTGTCGGTGCAGGTGCCACAGCGTCATAATCTGTTTGGGGTTGAACAACCGCCGGAACCCTGAATTCAGATGTGTCATATTTCATGTCTCTTTCATGGAAGTAGTAGGCTGCATCCTGCCATCCTGGTTGTGTCAAATCATCAAGATTCATCTGCTTCTTCCGAAACCTCTCAGTGTGCTGCTGTACCGTTTTGGTGATTGTGCCCATCACCCAGCAGGGTTCGTCATTTTCGCTCAGCTTGCCCTGCTCTGCCTCTTCATCATCCTCATTGTCCCCATCCTCCCCATCATCAGAACTTTCAAGATCACTCAGACTGTCTCCGATAGCAACCATCATCTCATCAGGTGTCTTTTTGAGCTCTCTGTTTGTCAATCCCGCGATTTCAGCATGCTTCATATCTTCCTGCTCATGCTGAACCGCTGCCTCTGCGTCTTCAACTCGCTTTCTTGCCCCAGCGGTTTCTCTCTCAACATAATCCTCAGCACATTTGTCTTTCTCATCATTGCTTAGGAAGTGCATTTCTCGTCTTTTCTCCGCCGCCAGCTTCTTTCTGGATCTGAAGCTATCCAATGCCCCAAGGGCTCGGATTCTTTTTGCCTCCAAGCCGCTCATGCCTTCATTTGCTTGATGACGTCATTGGGTAGGTCGCTTTGTTGATTGCCGTGTCTGCCCACAAGAGGTGGTGAAAAGATCTTGTTCGGAGCATTGACCATTGTAGTTTGCCTTGACTTTGTTGTTGGGCGAGATTTTGGATGTTGGAAGATATGGACAATACAGAGGCAAGCTGCGTCTTTCATGTCAAGGTTAGTATGTTTACTCATCTTGAACAAGGCAAAACCTCCCGTTTGACTGTCAATAAATGAGGAATTATTAGGCTAACCGTACAACATGACTTGATTGTTAGCGTCAGTTTCATGTATCATTCCAAGGATTCTTTGAGACAAACATCAGTAGATGTCCTGTCCTTTAGACAATGTCCTATTAATAGCTGGCAATCATGCAATTTCCGCTGTCGTACACCGCAATTCATCCCTGCTAACACACACACAACAATGGACCGACATATTGAACATTGCAGGGCTGTGGGAAACCCCTGCAACTTGCAGCGATACACAGCAGAATGGATCTTGAGTGTAACGAACATGTTGGCAGCTAATTATTTCACTCTGACATAAAGCTAACTGTATAATCCTCAAAACTTCCCACTTCTTTTCATTATCATCCTCAATCATGGATACACTACCACCTCAGCTAGATCCGAGGAGATTCAAATGAACCCCATGATCAGGCGTGTCGTCTAATACGTCACTTTTCGGCACACAGCAACGACGCAGACACCACTCACTCCATCGCGACGCTGCCAATGAACCCACCAAAAATATGACCCAGGATGCCCATTTAAAAATTGTCCGTAAGACTGGAAGCAGCACAAATAATACGCAGCATGCAGTTGGATGTGAGTATATCGATAGCGTGGTCAACGGCCGTCGATTACCTGTACACAATACAGCCGGTGTATGCCGAGAGCTACTTGACGAATGTATTGCTGCCCGTAACGGGAATCGTCCATCGTCGAATAAGGCATTTGTCCACCAAGTCCGTGAAATCAAACATGATGATGTTGTAAGCTCTGGGATTTTCGCGTACGAATTTCCTGGGAAGCATCCCAGAGAGTGGAAGGAACATGCTTTATTCACCTTATAGGAGGCTACGGAAGCAAATCTGGTTGAGGTAATAGCCGCATCTCATTATTTGAAGCAGCAACTGATTTCTTGTAGCTGTTCAAGATGTCTGCTACGATGGCAAGGCAGGGAGGTCGTGTACAGCTGGAACAGTCCGACATGCGCCTGGCCTTGAACATGGCCAAAATGGCCAAAGAAGAGTTTTCACGCGCCGCAATAGAGGAAACACAATATCTGTTCAACAAACCTCGCGCCAAGGTTTGAGAAGTGAAGAAGTGGGGTGTTGGGATTCCTGGGCATAAATAGGTGAAGGCTGCGATGGGAATACACCCAGCTATGCTTCGTCACAACCACATGCCCGGATGCCTTCCTTGCCACAATTGCACCGCAAACAATCCGCAGACCCGCTGGAGACGCATAGGAACAGGTGGACCTCTGCCCAACCAACGCAAACAGCAGACTCCAGAGCCAACTTCGGAGCCGACTCGACAGCGGACAGGACCTCTGCCCGGAACACCACCCACCTCAACCGGTAACACTTCCGCTGCTCAAAGTATCGAAATCATCAATCTGCCGGCCGGATACGCGTACTCACATACATCTCTTCACTTTGCTGAGTCATTTACCCTTGATACATCTGCCCAGGATAGCGAGCATGATACAGATTTCAATCCAAATATGCTGCCTGACGAAGAAACATCCACCGTTTAGTACACCATCTGCTGTGTGGTGATCCAGCTACTATTGATTTTGAAGACCAGAGCAGCCTATTGAGCGAACCTGGCAGTGATGACTAGCAATGATGGAACAGCACGGCATTTTGGAGATTATTATTATCCTGAATTCGCGGATACTGTAAAGTATATCTTAAAGGATACATTTATATGTATCATTTAAGGACAATGTAGTGATCAAGAAGAGAGTAGATGAAAATGCTAGACAGGCTGCCAAATCAACGTGAATGATAGACTATGCCAAATCAAAAGATTGCATATTGTGGATACACCCGTAGCAAAATGAGCGTCAATGGAGCATCCACAATTCTTGGTTACGTATCTTGGGTAATCTGGGGGGCGATTGGTTGCAAATTGTCATAAACGAAGTATTGGCTGCCTTTATAGGCAAAACAGACTGTGAAATGCTTTCTGCCTGATCATGAAAATGAGCGTCAATGGAGTGTCAACTATTCTTGGTCATGTATCTTGGGTAATCTGGGGGGTGATAGGTTGCCAATAGTCAAAAACAAAATATTGGCTGCCTTTATAGGCAAAAGAGAAAGCAAAACGCTCCCTGCCCCATCGTGAAAAGGAGTGTCGACGGAGCATCAACAATTGTTGGTCATGTATCTTGGGTAATCTGTGGGGTGATATGTTGCACATGGTCATAAACAAAGTATTGGCTGCCTTTATAGGCAAAAGAGAAAGTGAAATGCTCCCTGCCCCATTATGTAAATGAGCGCCAATGGAGTGTCAACGATTGTTGGCCTTCGATTATGGTTGATTACAGTGTAATGTGGCCGTTAACGTTGATATACATGGTTTTGACTGTTTTGGTACCCTACAAGGCTCACAAATACTTAGTGTTAGCTGTCTGAATGAATTGAGTTGTTACAATCCCAGAAGATGTGGCGGGAATATTCTGTACATATCTGCCCATAATGGTGGCCATATCCTTGTTTATGGATGTGTGTGATCAAAAGCCACTCTTCTTACAGAAGATGCAAGACCCAAAATCATTGATGCTCCGTTGAGGCTCATTTTCAATATGGGGTAGGGAGCGTTTCGCTTGCTTTTTTTGCACTAAAGGTGGCCAATACATTGTTTATGAGTGTATTTTACCTGTCTCACCCCCAGATTACCCAAGATACACGACGAACAATCGTACACGCTCCATTTACGCTCATTGTCAGGATGTGGTAGGGTGGGAGTGTCTATTCGTTTTGATCACTAAGGCGGCCAATACATCAAAACTGGACTGTCATGTAGGAATGTCAATATTTTACGATCAACAGTAGCATATCTGAATGCGACCATCAATGTGAAACCTGAAATGTGGAACTGGAGATTGGATCTGGCGGGTATAGCCAAACCTGGCAAAACCTGCAGGTTGATGGGTATGGGTACGGGTTTGGCCCACCAAGAGTCCACACGTCACGTTTTTCGATGGGTCTGGAACCGAACCGACCCATTTTGCCGGTCCAAACCCCGGACCTGTTGCCACCACCTGATGGATGCTGTATCTCAAATATGTCATTCACAAGTCAGTGGGATTGTTTCACTGGCATCAGGAAGATGTGAATCAGTACGGAATCCACAAACAAACCTTCCAGGCACTCCAGTCGACTTCACCAGTGCTCCCAATTCCTTTCACATACCTCCCTGCCCTCCTGGAGATAAGCAAAGTCCTTTCAGACTCTGCAAGAGCAATGTCAGGTACTCCTGAAAGCACCTGCAGCGATGGAGGAACCTTCAGAAGGCTACAAGATTTGACTTATAGGACAGTCAGATTGTGGAGTCAGTGAGACCTCTGTGCAGGCCTGTGGGACGATTCGAGAGGAGTTGAGACCACTATCCAGGTCTGTGAGAGACTTCAAGAGCAGTTGAAACCTCTGTGCAGCTCTCCAGGGAACTTGGTGCCGTATTTTGACCGCAGTTGTTCGTTGGGGTCCCATCACCACAAAGCATTTCATCTATCATAGTTGTCTTTGTTACAGTCACAAGATTTGCTACATCACAATCTGGCATGTATTAGCTATGTCTCACAATGTATTTACATATGGTACTTGAGCATAATTGGAGGAGCATGTGGAGACTCCAAATGTGGGACCTTAGAGATGAACTTGGAGGCCGTCATGGTGTGAAAATCAGTTTCTTGCCACCACCACCACCACCACCACCACCACCATTCAGTTTCGCGTGGGAAAGCTGGTGGGGACAAACAGAGATACAGGAATGATGGAGACGGAGTGGAGGCGTATGGAGACACTGGAAGACCGGCGATGGACTCAGTAACAGAGACTATATATCAGTTAGACTCCAGGGTACATTGACCTCATCTCATTATGCGAAATACACAATATATCATTCCCAGCTCTTGGTCCCATGCAGTCTTGCCGAGCTTTCGTAAATCCATGCATTTTGTGTGGTTCCTCATGCACTCTTGTGAGCCTTGAAAGATCGACTCAATGTGAGTAATTCATCACGGCTGAGTTCCCCTCCATGTCCTCTAACCATATTCCACTTCACAAGCCAGAACCACACTTTCACATGAATTCGCTTTGGATGCCATGAGAGGTGTGGCGGAGTGTTGGCGATGGGCTCTCTGCTTTCTAGCTCCGCCGTTTCACTACACTGTAATTGTGTGAACAATCATTTGTGCTTGGAGGCCGTGATCGAGCGAGTTATGAGATGCACTTGGGGGACGAAATTGAGTGAATTCAGTGATGCACTTCGGGGCTATGGCTTAGTAACATTGTAGACTCACTCTGAGGCAGTGATCGAGTCAGTTTGGAGATGAGCTTGGCAGCCATAACCCAGTGAGATTAGAGGAGTAATTGGAGGTGGTCAATCTGTGGGGGGCAGAGCAGGAGGGAGGTGCGACAGAAGCTGAGACTCTATCTATTGGTTAACCCATAATTGTGGGAATGTTGAGAGTTGAGCACAACAAGGTCCACTGAGAGATGAGAGATATGAGACTGGCTGGGAGCGGGTAACAGTTGATCTTGGGATGATGCAGTACATGGTGTAGGCAGTACTCAGTGGATGCAGTACTCGGTGTATGCTGTACTTGGTGTTAACTCATGATTGTGGCATGGTGAGATCAAGAGGGATGACTTAACTTCGTGTTCTCAGGTGATGCTAGAGTTGAGAACATGAAAGAGAGAGATGTGATCAGATGGGGACAATCATGATGAGAAACTGGAACTTATGAGAATTTTGTGTGCAAGTCAATATTACAATCCCCAAGATCGCAGGTACCCGTCCTGAAGTAGAGGGTCATAACACCAATACCAGGTCTACAAAACCCAATCACGCCAGTTGTTCCCCTGAATAATCATATCTGCTCATATCCTCCATATCGTTCCCATATTCATCCCCCTTCACTCTTTCTCATCCACCACTCTATCATCATCGCAGAACACAACGTTGAATCATCCCTCTCTATTTCTCCATGCCATGATCATGAGTTAACATCTAGTACAGCGTACACTGAGTACAGCATGCACCCAAGATTGTCTGTCTGCCCTTCATTCTCACCATTATCAGTTGACCTCTGATTGTTGAATCAGCTTCTGGCATGCTTCCTTCACAAGATTGAACTCTACAAGCCAGCTCTCGATGAGAGCTGAGAGATAAAGACAGCTCGTCACATTCCCACAGTTGCAAGTTGACTAACTGATGAATACAGTCTCAGCTACCAGCATGCCTTCCATCCACCGCCTCCAAGTACTCCTCCAATCTTGCTCGATCATGGCCTCACTGCACATTTCTCTGTTCACTGGATCTTGGCCTCTATGTGCATCTCTCAGTCTACTCGATCTCGATCTCCAAGTGCATCTCTGAAGTTGCCCGATCATGGCGTCCAAGGGGATCTCCATACTCGCTCAATTATTGCCTTAGAGTGAATCTCTGAGTTCATGTGATTTTCATCTTCAGGCGCACCTCGAATTGCTCTCAAGCACCCCACTGCAGCCTTCCCAGATATACCGTTTACAGATGGGTAGCTATATTGATACATAGATGAGAATCCAAACTGAATACGGGAGTATTGAAAATTGTTGAATGATAAGTAGTAGCTATAATTGCCAGTCACATGAGCACTGTTCCAAAAGAAGAGGATTTTCCCCACTACTCTACAGTGATTCAAGATGCTCCCAGGCTGGTCGCCAGCACTCCTAATCTTATCTTCAGCGCGCCCCAGCATGTCTTTGGCGCACCCCGGGTTGTTGTCCATGTACCCAGGCTTGTCACGAGTGTTCCTAGGTACACCCAGACTTGTCATCAGCGCTCGCCGACTTGATGGTGGCGCTCCTAACTGCTCCCCTAGTTGTCACCACACCTCCTATGTCCACTCAGATTTTTCGCTAGCGCTCCCTGATTCACCTGAAGGTTACTACATCAGTCCAGTAAACTCTGGGATTTGACTACCCTGAGATTCTAGTCTGACAACTCCCAGACACTCCCAGAGATAAAATGCATTTTGCTGATGGGATCATATATGATATCTGAACTCTGTGCTACAAACAACTGATGTGCAGTGCAAGGCACTGAACATTGAATCTGCTGGTTTGGTGTATGGTTACATTTCTGACAATGGCTAATATATTACCCAGTGGAGGATGAATCTTTCAATCAGTGCCTGCAAGACTTACTAAGATCCGCTCTCCACTATTTGACTACTATAGCATGATCACTGATTGGATTGTCAAAATGTTGCTTGTCAGCAAGTCTACAGATGAACAGTGTAGTGCTGTGAAGTGTGGAGGGGGCAACTTTAGAGCTCTACCATAACTGCCTGGGAGAATAGGCATAGCCTTGCAATGGTAGTCTGAAACATCAAAATGGCTATCCCGTATTGGTGGTTGGTTATGAACTAGGTGTCAAGTTGAATGGGGAACTAAGGAAGAACTGGAGAGCCCATGGAAATGATTGCGGTAAAGGATAGCAACCATATGCAGATGGCTGATGAAATTAACTACTGTATTTCCCAGATGGACTGGCTTTGCTATAGGAATTTTGAGTATTATTATCTGAATATTCCAAACAGTCATCTGGACATTGTTGCAAGGCAAATAAGCGATCCAGTTGGGTCTTATGTGCAGTGTTGGTGGAGATCGATGGATCAATATATTCCTGAATAGAATCGTTGTGAGTGAATATTGAACTGATATGTGTTTCAGAATAATATGGAGTATCATTGAGCATATTAAGGATAGCAGTAATCTTTATTGAACTAAAGGCAACGTATATCGCATGATTACATCACAGACTGTGGTGATTTAATGCACCTTCGATTCACAAAATCTAGCTGAGAAATTGAAGGCTTAATTCCATTCCATTTGTCTTTCTTTGTAACATGCTTAAATTGGAAAACTAAAATCTTGAATAAAAGCTTACCTTTATAAAGTTCATAACTATAAATATCATAAAAAATATAATCAAATTGTTCCAAAATCCCAATAAGAACACGACCATATTTGAAGATTAGCAAAACTTGGGGTATTAAACCTGAAATGTACATGGGTGACCTGAAACTTCATTCAATAGGAAGACTCTAAGAAAAGAAGAAACAATAATTTTTTATTATTAAGATACTGATACTAATTTGGTTGTTCTGCTCAGGATCCACCCCATGGTCAATGATCATCACCCGAACAAATATCCTCCTGTGCTACCACTTCTTGAGAGACATTGAGCAGGCATTCATCTAACAGAAAAACGAATCAATTCACCATATTAACTAATTGCATGATAACATTCAGCTACTGAAAGGTTCAATACCTGTTTCATTGACCATACCACAATGACATTGGTTATTGTAAAGGTATTGGTGCAAATTGCAGCAGCACCCAATGAATAGTATATATCTTTAGATTAAAATGACAATACAACAAACCTTATCATCTTGATTAGCAAGTTGGAATGGAAGATGTGCATAATTATTGGGCGGGATATGACATATATATCTTTGTTCATAAAGAAAACAGATTGTCAGAAATATTGGTTTAACCCTTCCTGTGCATTTGGCGGAGTGTAAAGTGGCTATGGAAGTCATACACTAATGTGACATAGCTTCATTGGAAATACATTTCGCTGCAGGTCTATGTTACGGGGTTTCTTAGGCCCAATAACTAATACAATATTATTAGACTAAGTACAGCCGCCTATCTATTGACTTCTTTTTCTCTCATCATCAAATCCTAAGACTCAACCGCTTGTACCTGACTTACAAGAGCTTCCAAACGATATCTCTCCCAAAGTCTGTCACCTACGTATAGGTAGACACAATTTCCCCGTCAATCAACCAGTCCTCAGAAAGATTCTTCGAAGGGTAACAACCCGGTGTTGAGATACCTCTGCACCAGGTAATTGATATCATCGAGTTCGCAAAAATAATCAACGATTGGATAGGTATGGGATAGGTGGTGCTCCTGGAATTCGTAAAGAAGATTGCCGAAGGTTTCGACAACTCGTTGCAAAGCATACTCGGATTGTGTTAGATGATGTCCAGACATAATATGCCAAGTCACCTAAAGATAATAGAGAAGTAATGGTAAAGTTTGTAATCGATAGAATTCTTAATAATATTAGAAGATCGTCTTCGGTATTCTGATTGTTGACTGTGGATTGCTGCTGGAGAGTGTTTTGCTCATTGCTGGAGCAATGCCATCTCTTTATAGTCAGCTTCAAGGGTTTGTACACCCATACTTCGACGCTAGGACTTCAATACTCATGGAAGCGCTATCGCGGTCGCTACACACCTTCTCCGTGTGCGCCCGGTAATACCCTGCCACCCTTCCCAATAGATTATTGTTTACATGCATTGTGTTTTCAAAGCATTACGCTCCGGATTAGAATCAGGCCATCCATCACATGATATCATGTCAGATAATGTGTCAGACAGAACTTGAACTTGGACATCTCACGGTCCGTTTGCCTTAGTAGTTGGAACATCAGCCGACCGGGGCCAGCAGTGCTTATTGCAATTAATTGCCTCACCTCGTGGGCTAAGTGGCTTGTGTCATACATGGAATTGGTGACCAACCGATACTATGCCAACGTAGACTGCGACGCGTCAGCTCTTATTATAAACCGATACTGACTTTGCAATGCATACCCACTCAAACCAATGAGCAGGGTTGCTTCAGGCCTCTTATCTTCAGCCACCGTCAGAATTCCCTCAGTCACGTCATGCTTAGGCTGAGACTACGTTCTTGGACCGGAGAGTACTCTGGTTGTTCCTATCTCCTGAGGTAATAGGCCAGAGGTCCCACTTACCCGCATATTGACTTTCCCCTACTGTGTCTGTGTGTTGGAGTAACCTCCAGTTCAATCAGACATGTCCCGCTAGTTTCAAGTGAAATGAATGTGGTTGAAATCATTATGCTCAGCAGAAGATTTCTCTCTGTTCGATCTTGCAATATTGATCCTTCTTCAAACATGAATCTGGTAAGCAATTGTTATGCTTATTCAATCGACATGCGACTCTTATAAACCTCCACTAAAAGGCATAAGACTGGCTCACTTACATTGTCATGAAGAGGTGTTATGCATATCATGTGACTAGACCGAGAGTACTCCGTGATATGTATTCATATACCTAATGTCAGTACCATTATCGCTGCTAAGAGGAAACCCCTAACAGTCTAATCCAGCAACAAATGTTCACCACCTCCAGTTTCATCAAGCTAATTTTGAATACAGACACTGACAAGTTCTGACATGTTGTCAATACTTGTGGGAAGCACATTATACACTTCATCTGCAAAAATAATCATTTGATAACAGTTGACTGAATGCTCACAATCAATGATCTAACTCAGTATACTGGAATGAAAAGCTTCAACTGAATAGAAATTCACCACCTGCATGCTGGGATTAACAGAAGCCATGATTTTTGACTGCTATACATACACTCAACTGGCCATCACTAAGCTAGTCGATTAATGATCTACCCATGGAACATATCCCTGGTGCACCACCCTTTGAAAATACTCCTCACCAAGACACCATAGACCCCAAGAAGTCTGATGATATCTTTCTCCCAGATACAATGACAACAAACTATTACAGGAAGGTAGTTGAAGTGGAATATGTATGGGGAAATTATATGGCAAAGGAACTAGATTATACAATAAACATTGCATGTTCTCCAAACTATGGAATCCTTGGCATCCATTTTGGTCTGCAAATGACTTTCAAGAAACTCAGTTACTTAGCCCACATACAAAGATGTAATTGGATTAAAATGTTCAGTGTGGACTGCATAACTTCAATATTGTATATTGCCAATCCGGTGATACCCTCCAAATGTTTGTTTCCGAATTCTATAATTGGCTCAGTGACGACTGTCAAATTGATGATTACTCAGATAGCATTCAGTCATTATATTAAAAGCATACTTGCAATATTCAAAGTACCTATTGGTACAGATCACATCGTATTCACCCTTGATTTTTGTATCTAAGTTCATTGCTGATGGCAACAATGATTGAACATATATCATGATTTACATTGCTCATCGGTTGCAGCTTACACAGGATCAACAGCCAGCTTCCATTGTAATTGACCCAGCCAATGTTACATGTGACAAGGTTCACATTGTCAATGTTTGAGGTTATGTGCAATCTGGGCTGCTATATTACAGTATTGGTAGTCTTTGAAAGTATATCGAGTGTATAACTACAATGCATACCTCGGTCCCTGTTGGAGTAATGCAGTTTCCATCCAAATCTTCAAGAACTACTGATGAATATTAGCATTTTGAAATTCACACTGCACTGTCCCCAAACTACAATCTCAACGTACATGGTTCTGGCTTGCAATGAGACTGTACTAATAGACTAGATAGTAAATTTTACTCTTGGTGAGCTGCCTTGGTCAGGGTGTATCCTTAACAAGTCATGGTTGCTCAAGTCTCATATGGCTCATATCCAATATATGACATTCATCATGGTGTACTGATGGTGCACTCCACCATTCCGCTGCTCCACAACTTCAATGATCACTATATTAACTCAGAGTTTCTGCAGAATACAATCATTGATGCTCTGCACACTGTTGGTGTTCACTCGAACTGAAACCAGTTTCGGCAATACCCTCTCTGTATTGTCTATCAGCTTTGGCAGCCTGAAATATTCAACAAACTGCTTCTGGAAATAGTTAACGACTGACAGAAATAGCTGCATATATACCTGATAGCTGAGAATGTCAAGGATCAACTTGATTACCAATTCCCATTCATACCTTGATCTGTGGGTTGTAAGTACTTCTTAGAATGATTCGATTCATTGAAAAGAGAGTCCTAGCAGGGAACCTACATCAGCGGACTGACAAGAATACTGGCTGTACAGTACTCTTCAATTCTTGTCTACTCAAACAATGCTAGAAATTGTGCAGCAGGCCCAGCCTACGACAACGTGGACTTGGAAGCTGTATTGGCAACATGAGATTACTCACTACTTGTTAGGAACCTGCAACAGCAAGGAAAAAGCCTGGTGTTGGAATGTGGTACCTGACCAAAGGCAGTTGATCATGAATCCAGTAGTCATCACCCATATTAGAGAATTATGGTTGTCAGCAAATATCATACTACTTTCTTCTCCAACAATTCTCACTTACTCTGGGGTTCAACTATGGCAGCAATACTGTTCATCAGAATGTGAGTATCAGTAAGGGTGCCTTTTGGCCATATTTGAGTTTACCGTTATTGAATACCTTTCATTTACCAGAAATCATCAGTTTTACCAATATTGTCAACTATGACACAACTGACAACAACATGTAGTCAACTGCACAATGTTCAGTCAATCATCCTCATATACCTTTAAAGAAAACTGCCAGAAATCAATTGCACATAGCTATAACAAATTCGAGTATGGAATACCCTATACCTCCTTATCATCGAGCAACCCCCAATTTCACCCATTGAGTCATTGCACTTCCACAGGATGCAGTCTACAACAAGAGCAATGATGGTGACTAAGTAAAAACTCCAGAAATGGATGATGTTCAAAACAGTTACCTGGGTTAGAATCTGAGCAAACCAGAGCCCTAGCCTGAACTCATGCTTACCCCACATTCTGAGCTTCTGGAGATGCAAGAGTTAATAGAAGAACAGTGATGGATGCTCAACAATGCAATCCAACAGAATACCTGACTGTATACAGCATGCCAAACAGCTGGATGTGGATGATGAATACTGCAGTGGGTAGATGTGACCTGAAGAATTGAAAATTAAAATCTTTGATATGACTCATCCAGAGTGGTAATGCAGTTAACCTTGTCAGCTTGATAATGTGCTTCATAAAGTACTGTGGAATGTCAATTCATGTATGAACTTATGTTGGCATGGAGATTTCCACACAGTTATATATAGTAATCATTTCTATACTATCTAACAATTATCAGGGTGAAGCACAGAGACAAACTCAGATATCCTATCTGCTGGAGTGTCTTTGAAATGTGTGGGAAGTCTCATCTCGCTGCTTGCATGACTTCTTGAACCTCACTGAAGAAATGCAGAAGATATATTGCAATAAGAACCAGAAAAGCATTGTGCCAATGAATGATTTGACCAACCTCCTCCAAGGAGTGAATGAACTAGTGAAAGTCTACACCAATTGAATCAAAGCAGATTAGAAAGTGGTGGAATAGCTCCCACATGATGACAAGATACTTCACAAGATTGATGTGTGTAGACTAAATTCAGAACTCAAGACCAACTTCAAGCTGTTAACCCCAAAGAATGGAAAATTCTGCACCATTCCAGAGCTTTTCAACCACACTGCGGACTCAAAGTTCAAGCCAGCAGCCCTAAAGTTACAGCAGCAACAGCCACATCAATAAAAAACAGAATTAGGTGAATAATCTCAAAAAGGCAGTGAAATATGAAATAATAAATCATTCATATCGAAGCCCGCCAATATACCACAGCCCAAAAATTCAATGTTAGACTGGAACAAGTGACACAGTCGGATGCCTTTGGTTGCACTGCAGCTCTAGGAGAGTTGGATGTTACTCAGAACATCGGTATACTAACAGTAACCCAAATATATATTCTTTTGTTGCCAGGTACATTGCTGCACTGATCTCCCTGATACCATCCCTCCTCCCGGTGACAGCAAACAAATCAAATACCAGTACTGGTTCAATAGAAATTAACAAATAAACTTCTGTATCTCTCGCAGTATCTTGCTCAGGAAGAGAGAATGGATGAATTGCACCCATGATCGCTGTCATTGGGTTTGAGTGTATAGATGGCAACATTAGGGGAGATTCTACCCCACCAGATTTCACCAAGGCTGAGGGCCATCTTAGAGTACCTGAAAGCTCTCTTGTCATGTGAATATTGATGTGGAATAGTAATATACATCAGTAAAATGTATTTTCTCAATGGGAGCTTGTGGGAGTGTTTGGGAGTTATCCGACAAGAATCACAGGGTGGTCAAATCCCAGAGTTGACTGGACTGATGCAGTGTCCTTCAGGTGGACCTGGAAGCGCTGACGATACATCTGTGAGGTCCCAGAAGGTCTGGTGCCAAACAGTGAAGCACCTGAGTACACCAGTTGAAAGCCTGGGAGCGCCAGCAACAAGCCTGGGAGCACCTCGAATTGCTGAAGAGCAGTCTGGAAAAAATACTATCTTCTTTGGGAATGCTGCTTGTGTGCCTCAAAATGGTAGTTACTACTTATTATTGAACATTTCTTAACACTTATGTATTCCGTTTGAATGCTCAACTATGTATCTATGTATCAATATACCAATTCATATACACACAGTATGTCCGGACTGTCTGCGGGCATTGCTTGAGAATAATTTGAGGTGCGCCTGATGATGCTGTCCAAGCAAGTTTGGAGACAGACTTGTGGAGGCCATGATTTTGTGAACATGGATGCAGTGATTGTGTGAGATTGGAGACGGACTAGGAGGCCATGATCAGGCAAGTTTGTATCTACACTTGGAGGCAAAGATCAAGCGAGTGCGGAGACACAATTGGAGGCTAGGATCGTGCGAAATCGGAGGCCAGGGACCAGCATTCTTAGAGATTCAATTGGGGGTGATGATCTTTCGAAATTGGAGGCGGTGATCAAACGAATTTCCAGATGCACTTGGAGGCAATGATAGAGCGAAATTGGAGGAATACTTGGAGATGGTCGATCTAGAGGCAGTTGATTGGGAGGCATGGCAGGTGCTGTGGGTCCATTCATGGGTTAGTTAACTCACAACTGTGGGAACGTGAACAGTTGACTTTAACTTTGAGCCCTCATGGAGCTGGCTGGTAAGGGACGATTGCTAGGGAGGCACACTACAAGCAGAAGCTACAATCAGGGGTGAACTCATCATCGTAAGAATGAAGGGAAGACAGTCAATCTAGAGTAGATGCTATGCCTTATAGATGAGGTTCTCACTAGATACTGTACTCGGTGAATGCTGTACTTGGTGGATGCTGTACTTGGTGGATGCTGTACTTGGTGGATGCTGTACTTGGTGGATGCTGTACTTGGTGGATGCTGTACTTGGTGGATGCTGTACTTGGTGGATGCTGTACTCGGTGGATGCTGTACTTGGTGGATACTATCCTCAGTATACGCTGTACTTGCTGCGAAATCATGCTCACATCAGCAACAACCCTAGTTTCGGTCTGAAACACCCGGGTGTTCCGGATGGCTCTGACGGCTCTGGTGGAACCTCGTACCCTCTGACGGAGAATCAGACGCGACCCGTCGCTTGGGCGACGGGTCGCGTTCCATACCTCCCTTGCGGCGGCTATTATACCATGCCTTGTATTCTTGCGACGCGTCGCGTTGTATATTACACTCGCCGCTCCGGCGTCAGGCTTCCTCTACTTTGCGTCCGGAATGTGGTGACGTATACGCACCATCGGAACGACACGTATGTTACACTCTTCGCAGGGGTTGCAGTTATGCAGTAGCCATTTACACAATGCCTGGCGATGTTTATGCGTTTCTTCGGCCAATAGCCACATGCCGCACTCTCATTTATGTTTGGCTTTGAGATTTTGTCACTTATTGCAATACAGTCTTCGCTTTGCATACATCGCTTGCCGTTGCATTGGCTCCACCATTATCGTATTTTACATGTCTGAAATATACTGTCCAATCTTCACACTCTCTAGTACTATGCCCTCAGTCCTCCACATTTTGCGTTGATCCATCATCGGCTTGCGATGCTTCTTCCTCCTCATCCGCATCCGCATCATCGCCATCCTCGCCCTCATACCCGTCGACATAACTGGTTCCCAGGTCAAATCTCTCGATTTCAGTCGCGGCCCGTCGTCGCTGGCTGGCAATGTGAATGACATCGCTTTCGCCACCTTCATCTTCGAAATCCCCGCTGCCCCCTGGCATCCCGAAATGCAGTTCGTCATCCGTGCAATTGTTGTCTATCCGGATGTTTGGGTCAGTGCTTCTGATCTCAGGTTCCTCAAGCGCCACTTCGGAGGTCAAATAGTCAAGAAGAATAGCATTGTCAACATGAGCTGCTTCCACGCTGATCACCATGGCAGGCGTTGGGTTCTCCGCCTGCTGGATCTGACGCTTGACTGTGGCAAGAGTGTTGTTATACACCCTCTGCTGGTAGCTCTCGGGTAGTGTGTTCCAGGTATTCATCAAGAATGTATACGTGTCTGCAAGGCGAGGCGGGGTTAACAACTTGCGACCCGTTACAGCGCAGCAGGATGCGATCTTACCACCGTCATTCTTGCAGTTGAAGTAGTTCGAGCGATCAGGTCTCTCCGCTTTCAGCTTTGACTTGGAAGCTTTCGGATGAAGACCTTTGTTCTTTTGCCACTCCAGGAGAGCATGGCGCAACGCGGTGCAGGTAAACATGATCAGTGGCGAGGGTATATGACCGTCCTTGTCGTCAATCATGGAATTATATAATCCATCAGCATACTTACCGCGGTTACTCGCCCGATGATAAAATCTGATGTATATAAACCGCGGGATTGCTTCCGCCAGGAAGTAAAGTGGACGCTAGCCATTCGTTTGCAGCTTTCGACTCTCTCTGCATTGGATTTGGACCGCGTACACCACCTTCCACACGCTCTGCGATAGGAACAAGATACTGATTGTGTGCCATACGGGAATCAATGAATTCCAAACGCTCTGCGGCAGATTCAAAGCGGTGGAGATCATAAAGCTCTGCTATGTTTTCCCTTGCTGATTGAATAAAATGGTATTTAACATTATCGACTTGTGCTCGAACCTGGTACCGTTTGAGCGTGTAATATCCAACGTGGGCCGTTGCTTCGGCATACCTCTCTCAAAATCTCCTTTGTGCGTGACTCGAATGCTATGGACCAAATGTTGTTTTGCTGCATTGCGGTGTTCCAGTACATCTCTATTATCTGCCAGTGTGGGCCTTCAGCTAATGCTTTCGAAACGCGTCGTGTTGCATAACTTACTGTCTCCAAGTCGCTTGCACTCATAAACGGCCGTCTGTTCCACATGTAGAGCTCCAGGAGTCTGCCCGTTGCAAACACAAGACGCGTCATGTCTGATTGACCAAATCGATGCATGCTGCGACTGCCGGAGACCATTGATCGAGGTGTAGACACTGCCTGCGGTTGCGATTGCCACTGCCCCTGTCTCTGAATCTTTTCAGTAACTTGCGTTCGGAGTGGATTTGTAATGATCGCGCCGGCTTCTGGATTAGGGATGAGGGTAGGCAGGTTTTCAAGACCTCGGAGAGAAGTGGGAGTGATGACAATGCCGGATGCGGGGCTGGATACAACGCGACGCGTTGAGGTTCCTCCGGGTGCTGGTGTGCTCCGACTGCTTGTACCCGGCGTGGCGGTTGGAGAATTTGTTGACCGTCGCAGTGTAGGGGACGGGGTAGAAGTCACGCGTTGATTGATATCTGCAACGCGAGAATTGTTCAGCGAAGATGAGGGGGTGGAGTTCTGACCTTGGATTGTAGAGGGTACGGAA
>Ga0307515_10000535_pt1 | contig 89416 bp, 92 predicted proteins | sample 17_EM_MG_FD_194513 | JGI IMG/M metagenome (GOLD analysis project Ga0307515, IMG submission 194513) | Populus trichocarpa ectomycorrhiza microbial communities from riparian zone in the Pacific Northwest, United States - 17_EM | ecosystem: Host-associated > Plants > Roots > Unclassified | place... | reverse complement strand
CAGCAACGCCCACACCGGCCTCGGCCACTGCCACACCGAAGCCGGACGATGGGATGAAGCCGAAACCGCCTACCGCGAAGCCCTCCACCACAACCCCACCCACAGCAACGCCCACAACAGCCTCGGAGTGCTGCAGTGGCTGCGGGACGATATCGCAGGTGCCGAATCTTCCTTTCGCTCCTCGCTCAGTGCTGGCGCTCGATCGATCGCCGCTCCTCGCTTTGGCCTTCTGCTTCTCCATACGGGACGAACAGATGAGGCGCGGGCTGTCTTGGAGAAGGCGCGCGCAGGCGATGTGCGACGCGAGTTGCTCCTTGCCGTCGCCCTGCACGCTTCGGAACCGGCCCGCGTGTCCGCCTGCCTACAGGCCGCGCTCGCGGCCAGCGAGCACCCCTTCAACCCCCGGCGTGTCACGACCCCGTTCAACCGGGCTCTCGAGCGGGCCTGGGCCCTGGCCGCAACAGGACGCGGCACGGAAGGGGCCGCAGAACTGCGTGCAGTGTCCGCCACCCGAGTTGCCCACGAAATGTTCGAAACGCCCTTCTACGACCAGCTCGCGAAGGTGATCGACCCTGCGCAGCTGGAACCCATCCTGCAGGTGTGGCGCGAGATCATCGCAGCCGACCCACACGCCTGCGGACCATGGGGACCACCCACCGCCCCCTGACACGCTCCAAACGCTCAAGGAGGTCAACGAGCACTGGAACCCGGCGTGGCCGGCGGACTGGCAGCGGCACTTCGCGGCGCTGCGCGACGAAGAGGGCCCGGCGGAGGTCGTGGCGGGGTTCACGGTCCACGGCGTGGACGTGGGAAAGTGGCTCGCCCCGCAGCAGAAGCCCGAGGTATGGGCGGCCCTGACGGAGGGCCAGCGCGAGCGCCTGGAGGCGGTCGGGATCAACCCGCCGACCCCGACCTCCCTGGCACCAGTGGAGACGGACGAGCCCGCGGAGCCGACCACGGCGCCCGTCAGCGCCTTCGAGAGGGGCGTTGCGACCTGGGTACAGAAGGGGCCCGCACCGGCTCTGTGACGGTCCCCAGGACCCACGTAGAGGCGTTGCCGGACTGGTCGGAGGTGAAGCTCGGGGTGTTCCTGTCCAACAGCAAGAGCCGCCGGGCCAAGCTGACCGTCGACATGCTCCGGCCGCTCGCCGCCCTCGGACTCGACTGGGCGGCAGAAGAAGCGGCAGCGTGATGACTGATAACAGTTCTGAAGAGCAGCGAGGGACGGCGGCCGTACGGCCGCCGTCCCTCGCCCTCAGGCGCGAGGAAGCAGCTGCACGACGACGCGAACACGAGGACCAGGGCGACGACGCCGACTCCGTCCAGGAGCGAGCAGCCGGCCACATTGAGCGCCTCGGGGACGGCCTCCGCGTGGTCCACCGCCGGATCGTTTAGTAGACGCCACCGTACGAACGACCTGCCCGCGGCGAACTGGGTCCAGTTCGCACTACTTGCTACGGCTCTCTGCTGACCCCGAGTTATGCCGTTTGGTCGCGCCCCAGGAGAACGTGGCAGCTTGCTGCGGGCCCTACTTCGCTCCCTGGCGCACTGACCCTCGGCACCGGAAGGGCAGGGCTTGCCGGACTTACCCACCGGCCGTGCAAGTACCGATCGACGACACAAGCTCTCCGTGCCGATCTTGCCCGACTTCACAGCGGGTGTACGCGAGCCGGTTCGAGTCGAGTTCTTCCTACCGAACGACCTGCTCGTATGCGGTGACCGCCATCACAGTGGTCACGGAATAGAGGTCTCCGAGGACTCCCGAGCGCGCGGATGACGTTTCCGTCCCGTACGCCGAACTACATGAAATGGAGGACTGATCGTGCACTGCGGTGTCCCATAAAGAGCCAGGTCAGGGCGCGTTGATGGAGGGTCAGCAGTCACTACTGTGGGTCCCCGCAGTTCCGCCACGATTGTGGTCGGTCCACCGGGGCTGCGTAGGCTTCTCCTTGACCAGCAAGACGGACGTCCGAACCGTGATCCCCACCGGGACACGATCGACGTCCCCCGCGCCAACGGCTTGCTGATCGCCACGTAGTCCGACAGTCCCCGAACACCTGGAGGCAAAAAAAGCAGCGGCCCCCCGCGCCAACGGGGGGCCGCCCACGTAGTCCGACAGCCCCCGCCTGAACCCAACTGTGAACTCAAGATCAGGAGAAGAACCATCAAAGACGTTCCCGAGCGTAAGCGCCTCAGCGCCATCTCGTCGAACCGGGTACCTCGCAAAAGGGTGCATTTCAATATTAAGTTCACACCTCTTTGCCTGGTGTTTCAGCCATGCGTTGGCCTGAACACCACTCATGGGGGGACTCGATGAGCCTCTTCGCCATCGTCGCGCTCTCCCTCGCGGGCGTAGGTGTATACATCGCCTACAACAACCCCAAGCTCGGAGCGGCGATCCTCGTGGGGGTCGCGATCATCACGCTCCTGTGGCTGATCGGGAACCCTTCCGAGGTTCAGTCCCAGCCAGGGCCGGGCGCATCCTCCCCGACTTCGCCGGCCGAACCGGCGCAGAGCCCGACTTCTGCTCCGGCGACTCCCACTTCGACGACTCCGGGTTCGGCAGCGGCACCGGAGCCGGATCCGCCGGGGTCATCGACGTCAGCGCCTTCGAGCTGACGACGACCATTCTCGCCGTACGTCTCCGAGGTGGCGCACGGCGGGCATCGGTGACGTACGCGGCGACGCGGGCCGTCGGGGACGGCGGGAAGCGAACTGATATCAGTGCGCACTACCTTGCTGCTTTTCCCTGCTTCCAGCCGCACCAGCAAGTTGGGGCGCAGGGGGAGTTTCACGAACAGCGAGGGCAGCCGATCACGTGGGTGGGCAGCGCGCCCGACGGCTGGTGAGTGCACCAGGTCGTATGCCCGTCCTCGGACTGGAGTCGGCGGCGCCGTGACGCGGTCGGGCAGGACCCCGGGTGCCTTGTGCAGCCTGGGGTCGTTCGCTTCCCCGAGCCGTCGGGCTATGTGGCGGCCGGGAGGGTGAGGCGGTCCAGCCGCGTGTAGAGGGCCCGTACGAGGCGGGCACGGTTCTGGGCGCAGCGGGCGGTGCCTTCCAGCGGGGTGGACAGGCGCCTGTCGGCTTCGCGGAGGACGACTTCGGCGAGAGCGCCGCGGCCGTCGCTCTTGGGCAGGGCAGCGGCGTGACGCCGGACGTCGGCGGCCACCGCGCGGGCGTGCCCGGTCAGTTGGAGGGCGATCTGCTCGTAGTCGCGGGGTTCGAGGCCTGGGTCCTTCCACGCGAGGACGGCGGTGACGAGTGCCTCGTACGGGGCGCGGTCCAGGAGTTCGGCCTCGATCGGACCCAGAGGGTGTGGAGCAGGACGTTGCGTGTCGCTCATCGGGTGCCCGCCGCGTCGTCGTTCTGGTTGTGGTCGCCGGTGCTGGAGGCCGGGGCCTGGACGGTGAGGAAGCGGGCGTAGCCGCGGGCTGCCCGGGCGATCAGCGCCGGGGAAGGCCGACCGAAGTCGGACGGCTGGAGGCCGGGGCCTTGCGGTGCGGGGCCGTCGGGTGTGGGTGCGCTCATGGGCACCGCCTCCGTGTGCTGGGTGCGTCGGTGTCGTTCGACGCTACGGAGACCGTCGCTCGGTCCTCAACGAAATTGCGGGTAATTGCGGAGGGTTCACTCCAGGGTGTCGATCGCGGCCCGGATCAGGTCGCGGGCGGCGTCGCCGTAGACGGCCATCTCCGCGAGGCCGCTGAACGCCTTGGCGTAGTCGGCCAGTTCGCGCGGCTGCGTCACCTTGATCTCCGCCGTCAGTGTCTCCACCATGGCCACGGTGTCGTCGTGGAGGTAGAACGCCTCCAGCGGCCACACGGTGCGCTGCGCGGTGAACGGGATGATCCCGAGCGAGACGGACGCCAGCGGCATCACGGCCAGGAGGTGGCGCAGCTGGCCGCGCATGGCGGCGGGGTCGGCGGTGCGGTAGCGCAGGACGGATTCCTCCATGAGGACGACGTAGCGGTGGCCGCCCTCGTAGAGGAAGCGGGAGCGGGCGACCCGTGCGGCGACCGCTTCGGCGACGTCGTTGGGCGTGCCCTGGAAGCGGGTGATCTGCCCCATGAGGGCGGTCGCGAAGCCGGCCGTCTGGAAGAAGCCCGGCGGAACGTTGGAGACGTAGACCCGGCAGACGCGGGTCTGCTCGTGCAGTGCGTACCAGCCCTCCTGGACCTTGCGCATGCCGTCTTTGTGCAGGCGGCGCCACTCCAGATATATCGAGTCGACGGCGCGGGCGGTGGCGATGAGGTCGTCGGCCTGGTCGTCCGCGCCACAGACCGTGCACCAGGCGCGGATGTCCGCGTCGGAGGGCGGGGCCTCGCCCTTCTGGATGCGGGTGGTCTTCGCCGGGTGCCAGCCGCACCGGGCGGAGAGCTCCTTCCCGGAGAGGCCAGCGTCCTTGCGCAGGTGCTGCAAGCGCACGGCCAGTGCCTCACGGGCCGCTTGTGCGCTGGACGATGGGGATGCGGTCACGGGGCTTCTCAGGTGCCTAGACGGTGTACTTCTCGTGCGGGATGCCGCGCGCCCAGACCGTCTCGAACGCCGACGCGCACAGGGCCACCGCGGCCGGGTCCTCGGTGAGCTCGCAGCCCGGGGCGACCCAGTCGCCGTCGCCGCTGAAGAAGTGGAACATCACCAGGCGGTCGTCGATCAGCCAGAAGTCGTTTCCGGGCAGGGCGATGGCGGAGGCGTGGCGGCGGGGCAGCCAGCGGACCTGTTCGCCGGCGCCCACGTTCAGCGCGGTCACCGCGTGCTCCCAGCGGATGTAGTCGGTGACCGGCTCGGAGACGATCCGGGCGCGGCGCATCACCACTCCCCTGGCCAGGGTCTCCTTCACCAGTCCGAGCCACTCGGGCCACCAGCGGGCCGTGGGGTCCAGCTCGATCCGACCGGTCCGGGCGAACTGCTCGATCTCTTCCGCCTCGTCACCGACGCCGTAGCGGTCGCGCATCTCCAGGTGCACCGCGCTGTGCTGAGCGCCCCTCAGCAGTTCAGCGAAGTCGGGCACGCTGCTCTGCGACATCACACGCCTCCCTCAGGATCGAGATCATCCGGGCCGGAATCCGGATCACCGTCTCATGCGGCGGGATCCCCACCGCATGGCCGGCCACCCACTGCGTTCCGCCCACCTGCGCCCGGAGAAGCTCTTCGGCTTCCTCGCCCTGGAGGACCAGGTCGGCGCTCTCCTCTTCCACCCACACCGTCGGTGATCCACCCCCGCCGGTGTTCGGGTCGATGCCGACGAACCGTAACGTCATGGAGCTCTCCCCTGTGACTCGGTTGCGCGTAGTTGCGCAGACCGTCCCGCAGACCGGTACCGACGTCAAGAGCCCCTACGACGACACCTACCGCGAGGCGGCGTCCTGCTCCGGTCCGGGGTCACGCAGCGGATTGTCGTGACCGCAGTCCCAACACTTCACGGTCTCCGGGAGGTTCTCGAATCGCATGCCGAAAACGCCGAAGGAGCCCTCGATGCGGAAGCCTCCGCAGCCCCGGCACGGTGTCGCGTGGAAGGGCTTGTCGCAACGGAAGCAGGTGCCTTCCGCGCTGGTCTCGTCAAGGCGGGCAATTTCGGTGTCTGCGCTGCCACACCGCACGCAGAACGCTTCTCGGGTCTTCATGATCCTGGTGTACATCAGATTCACCGGGACGTTCCCCCTGCTCCGATCCGACGACCCCGCCGGTGGTCACCGGGGCACGTGACGCGAAATAGGAAGTCATCTGCATGCCTGCTGGCCCTAGCACTAGATTCAGGGCCTATGTCGCCTCGTTTCCCCCGAGTTGAAGCCCTTCTGGGTGGGTCACTCGAACAGGTCACCTATACGCAGCTCACTTCCCTGGTGGGGAACCCGGATGCGAGGGAAGACGAAGATCTCGACTACAAAGGACCGCACTACAAAGCCGATCAAGCGGGCCGGACCGAGCTGGCGAAGGATGTCGCGGCACTGGCGAACGGGATCGGTGGCGTGCTGGTCCTCGGGCTTGCCGAGGACCGCCAGACTTCCATCCCCAGTGCGGTGACTCCGGTGGAGCTCACCGACGGAAAGCTCCGGCAGATCCGTCAGGCCATCGCATCCAACCTCCGACCCACACCACGGATCGAGCTGTTCACGAAGCCGGACCAGCCCGGCTCGCATCAAGGAATCCTGCTCATCGCCGTTCCCCGCAGCATGGACGCACCACACGCCGTCGTGGACCAGCCCCGCCTGGCCTACCCGCGGCGGAACGGCAGCACCACCGCATGGCTGACCGAAGCCGAGATCGCCACGGCCTACCGCCGGCGCTTCGAGCAACTCGCCGACCGCACGGACCGAATCTCCCGGATCGATCACGACGCCGAAGAAAGCGCCGCGCGCCTGGAAGGGAGCAGGCTCTTGGATTACGGCGACCCGCTGCTGACGGTGTCGCTCGTACCCGACGTCCCCGGTGACATGGTGATCGACCACGCGAGTGTCCAACGCGTGAGCGCGCAGGAGTTGGCGGCAATCCCCCTGCTAGGACGCACCGCAGCGACCTTCAGCGGCACGGTGGTCGGCGCACGCCGCGTTGTCCTGTTCGACAACCGCCCGCCCCGGTACATCGCCGAACTCCACTCCGACGGATCGGGTGCCTGGGCAGCACGGACCCCCACGGTCGGGTTCTCCCCGGACGACAGCACTACCTGGCCCGACGGCGCCGACACCGACTCCATCGTCACTCTCGTGCTGTCGGCCCTGCGCCACCTCGCCCAGCATGCGGTCACCCGCACCGGAGCCGCCGGCACAGCTGCCCTGCGCGTGCGGCTGGAAAGCCAAACGCTCTTTGAGGGCGGCCCGATGAGGCTGCCGAATATGCCGCGCACGCGGGCGATCCCCCTCGCCCACGAGGCCCTCGTTCCGCAGGAGACGGGAGTGCGGGTCGGCACCACCGCCCACCGAAGTGCCGTCGGGTACGCCCACGCGCTCCTCAATGACCTGGCAGACGGCGGGACCGGCCTCGTACAGTCCGCGTCGCTGCTCATCAGCGACCTGTTCCAGCACTACGGACTCGCCGAGCCCGCTCAACTCAGCCGCGACGGCTCGATCATCGCCAGCGGATGGTCCGAACCCGAACGAACCCGGATCAGCACCTGGGCACAGCAAGCCGCCGTTCCAGTGACCTGATCCACAAACCGATCGCGCGGCCCTTGTTCGATGTGGTTCCGCTCGGACACGGCACAGGTGCCGTCGGCGTCACGCCATCGTTCCGCGCGGCGCGTGCCGTGCGGAACATCAACCCGGCGCCCCGGTCCCCTCGTTCGCCGCCCGAGCTCCCGCCCCACCTCCCTTTCCTCCTGGTGTTCGGGCGGGCGTGGGTGGCGTAGAGGGGATGTCAGCTCAACCGGAAGCCCCGACCATGGCAGCTGACCAGTGACAACAGCAGGCCGCGGAATCCGACGTGCGCAGGAGAAGACGCAGGAGAAGACGCAACGGATGGCGCAGGAGAAGGTGCGTCCCCGACCGCGTTCCCCGGTCCGACCGGGGACGCGGGGCGTCCGGCGGGCCACGACGTAACGCCGGAGTCGCGCCGTCGTTGGACAGCGCGACTCCAAGTGCCGGGCCCCGGGGATGTCGTGGCTGATACCCCGGGGCCCGTGGTGTGTCCGGCTCGGGGTCAGCTCTGGTTGTCCGTCGGGTCGGTGAGCCAGTTGACGACGTCGGCGTCGGTCATCCGGACCGCCTGCGTCTCGTGGGCGTCGCCCTGCTGGACAACGTGGCAGCAGCCCCGCTGGGGGTGACGCTGCTTCGGGGCGGGGCCGGCCGCCGGGGCGAGGCGCCGCCAGGTGTCGGCCGTGAACCGCGCCAGGATCACCGTGGCGAACTGCTCGCGGGCCTCCAGGCCGAGGACGGTGGTGTCGGGCCGCCCGTCGAAGATGACGTGGACGTGGGCCGCGCGTCCCGCCCACAGAGCGTCCTCGATCGCGGTGATGGCCGGGGACGTCTTCGGGTCGTCCTTCTCCCGGAACGTCTCCCAGTAACGGGCGAGCTGCCGCAGCGTGGTGTTGGCCTCGTCGATCGTGACGATCAGCCGCGGCACGCCGTCCAGGTCGCCGCCCAGGTCGAGGCGGCGCTTGAGTTCGTCGGCGAGGCCGGCCAGGGCGTCGTGGATGCCGGCGATGTTGCCGCGGTGGGTCACCGTGGGCAGGGCCCTCGCCCACAGGTGGGAGATCCGCTTGGGGTCGAGGACCAGCGCGTGGGCGCCCTGGTGCAGGAACTGGGCGGTCAGGGAGCGCAGCATCGTGGTGCTGCCGCCGCCGCTGGCGGTGCAGACCAGAACGTGCGGGGTTTCGGCGTCCAGGTCGACGGCGATGGCCCGCCCGTCGGTGCTGATGCCGATAAGGGCGGTCCCCTCGGGCAGTGCCTCTATCTGCTCGCGCAGGTCGGGGGCGGAGAAGCTCAGCATCTTCGGGAGCGCGGTCTTCGTCATGGGTGCGGTGTTCCTCTTCTGTGCGGTGCCTGGCGAACCGGGTGTTCTCCAGGGCTGGGTGGATCGTGTCGGCGAAACCGGACAGGCCCTGTTTCGCCGGCGTGGGCGGACTGGCGGGTCAGTCCAGGTCGGTGGTGCCGGTGGCGGCGCGGGGCCGGTTGCGGGCCCACTTCTTGAGGTCGCCGATGCGGTAGAGGAGTTCGACGCCGCGCTTGTCGACCGATTCGGGGAAGGAGCGGTCGTTGGCGCGGGCGTAGCGCAGCGCGGCGACGGTGATGTCCGGCAGGTGGTGCTGGTGGGCCTCACGCAGTCCCACTGCCTGGTCGTCGTCGGCCGGGGCCGTGGTCGCCGGCGGCGGCGCCGTGGTGCTGCCTACGGGGTCGCCCGGGTCGTCGGCCGGGGCAGGGGTGAGGCTCCAGGCATCGGCGAGCAGGTCCCGGCTCACGGACGGCTCGGGGGCGGGCCAGGCGTCGGCGAGGACGTCGGCGGGCGGCTTCTGCAGCTGCACCGCACCGCTCTGGTCTACCGCTTCGGCCTGCTTCCCGGCGGTGGCCCACTGGCGGGCTTCGGCCTCGGTGAAGAACAGGATCTGCGTCTCGCTGGCGGAGCCGCCGCTGACGACCTGGGCGCGGCCTTGGTGCTTGGTGGCCTTCGGCGCCGGGTGGACCTCCGGGGCGAGCATCCTCCAGGCGTTGACGCTGTAGCGGGCCAGGATGCGGGTGGAGAACTGCTCGCGGACCTCCGGGCCTCCCAGGGCGCGGGCGGTCGCGGACTGGGCGACCAGGAGCACGTGCATGCGCAGCTGGCGGCCCATGTAGAGGATCTCGTTGAGCGCGTCGACGGCCGGGGAGACCTTCGGGTCGCCGGACTCGCGGACCTTCTCCCAGTAGCGGGCCAGCTGCTTCATCGTCGCGTTGACCTCTTCGAGGAGGATCAACAGGCGGGGGCCGATGGCTTTGGGGTCGGCGTCGATGCCCAGGTCGTCGGCGACCCGGGTACGGCGCCGGCCTTCCATGCCGAGCGCGATGAGCTGGTCGTGGATGTCGGCGATGTCGGCGCAGTAGGTGACGCCGGGCAGGCCGCGTGCCCACGGGTGGGAGATCCGCTTGAAGTCGAGGACGAACACACGCGAGCCGTGGTGGAGCATCTGGCAGGCGATGCAGCGCAGGGTCACCGACTTGCCGCCGCCGGTGGAGGCGTTGACCAGGATGTGCGGGGACTGGTCGTCCAGGTCGACGGAGACGATCCGCCCGCCGGCCCCGAACCCGATGATCGGCGCGGACTCCTTGGCCTTGGCCACCAGCTCCCGCGTCCTGGGGTCCTTGAAGAGGGCCTTCGCCGGGGGCTTGCGGGTCTTCTTCACCCGCACGTACGGCTTGCGGCCCTCGGGGTGCCAGGAGAACGTCACTCCCTCCAGGGCGAGCTTCTGGGTGATGAGGTCGGCGACGACGTCACGGGAGAAGCCCAGATGACGGGGCAGGTCGATGCGTATCTCCGCGTCGTCGTCGCTGAAGTTCTTCGGGACGTGGAGGTAGCGGCGCGGGTCGGTCTGCTCCGCGAGCCCGAGCGGCCGGTGGATCGCGTCGTGCAGCGGACCGACCCACTCGCGCATCAGCTCCCGGCGCTCGCGGGTCAGCACCATGTACGCCGCGGTGCCCACCGTCAGGACGGAGGCCGCGCCGATCCCGCCGGGCTCCAACATGGCGAAGGTGGCGTCCCTGTTCTCCCACAGCTCCTGGAAGGTCTGCATGGTGGCGTCCAGATCCTGGGTGGCCAGGCAGCCGGTCTCCCAGACGCCGGCCCCCAGCGCTACGCGGAAGGACAGGCGCCGCCAACCCGGCTTGTAGGAGCGGCGCCGCACCTTGCCCTCCACCTTCGGCAGGACGCGAGTGCCCGAGCGCCAGAACGTGGCGTCGGTCCGCTTCACCCCGTCCAGGTCCCGGCCGGCCAACACCCGGCCGATGCCGAACATGAGGGATTCGGCGTTCTCCTCCACCTGCTTGTCGAACTTCGTCTGTGCCATCGGCCGTGCCCTTTCGGTCTGCGTCCCGGCACCTCACACCCGGAAGCGGACACGAACCGTAAAGCCGTTGGCCTGTGGACAGAGTTCGCTGAAAAGTGCGCCCTGAGCTGCGGGTTGTGGACAACTTCGCGGGCCAAAAAATCCGCAGTCGCCCCGACTGTGGAGCGCGGTCGGTACAACGGTGAGAGGGATCAACCTGGGAGGGACTGCATGACCGAACACGAAGACGCGACGGAACGCGCAAAGCGGTACGAAAGGGCAGCCGCCAACTATGCCAAGAAGGCAATGGACGGCGATGCGGGCGCAGCACAGCTTGCGCAGACGTTCGCGTCGTTGGCGGTCGCGGCCCGGATGCAGCACATGGACTGGCGCATGCGTGTGCTCGGTGACCAGCTGGAAGACGTGAAGAAGTCGATGGACCTTCTCCGGCGCAAGCTGCCCGAACGGTGACATCCACGGAGGCGGTTGTATTTGTCACACCGCCGCCCGGCAGATCGGGTGAACCTGTTTGCGGCCCTGTGATCAGTGACCTTGGTGGCGGCAGTGTCGTTGCGGAGACGTGCACGAACGTCTTGAGTCAGCGATGCAGCAACTGATCTGTTCCCGCTCGCAGTTGGACGGCATCGGCGCAACTCTCGCGCCTGGGCAGTTGGCCGGCTCCAGTCCGGAGGAACGCGCCGCCCGGACGGAACTGGCCCGCGATGCCCACCAGCTCCTGGAAGACGCGGAAGCCGCGGTCGATTCCGGAGAGCCGTTGGAGCACATCGTGGCCCTGGTCAACGCGAGCAATGAGCTCGCCGTCCGGCTGCGGGACCACGTTCTGGACGCGGTCGTCGCAGCCAGCCCTGTGCCGGATCACTGGCCGCTGTAAGAGGCCGTGAAGGCAGAACCCAAGTGATCAAGCGGCTTGGGCCAGGTAGTACGGGGTGGCGTCGCGTCGTTCGGCAGGGCGGGCCCTGCGGCGGGGGAACCCGGCGCCGGGAAGCCGGTCAGGACCGGCCGGGGGTCAGGCCGCGCGGTAGGTCGCGGACATGTCGCGGGTTTCGGAGACCCTCACCGCGGACAGTCCTGGCATCTGGTCGGCCCACTGCTCGTAGGCCCACACGGCGAAGAGTTCGGCGGTCGGCCGCTCTCCGATGATCGCGTTGAGGTACTGGCCGCGCAGCTGCTCTTCGGCCCATCGCTGGAGTGCCGCTTCGCGCTCATCCGCGCCGACTGCGGCCGGTCCGGTGAACACGAAGCCGAGTTCGTACTGGTGGCCGTGCATCGCGTGCTCGTGGTGCCAGCGGGGCAGCCTCGGCATTTCGTGGGTCGCCTCGAAGTGCAGGGTGATCTCCGTGGTTCCGGTCAACTCCGCTGCCCTCTCTACTGCTTGACGTCCCGGAAGCCTACGCGCTCGGGCAGCGGCGGCGCAGTTCCTCGGACCAGGCCCGGAGCGGAACGGCGAGGGTGAGGTTGTCGCCGCGGCTCACGGTCTGGAGCAGTTGGGCGCACACGGTCGCTTCGGCGGCGAGGCCGGCCGGACTGCCCAGCACGGGAAAGACGGCGCGAACATGGGCGGCGGCATCCGGCTGGAGCAGCGTGTAGGCGTAGAGGGAGGCGGCATCGATCCCCTCTGGGGCGCGCCCCCACGCCTCCCAGTCCAAGATCTGCAGAGGTGCCGTGAGGTTCGCCCAGTGCAGGTCGCCGTGGGCGGTGGTCCAGCAGGGCGCGGCCGGGGCCGGAATCCCGAGGAACTCGGGAATGGCCCGGTCCATGTACTGCTGCCGTACGGCGACGCGGTCGGTGCTGACGGCCGCCACCTTCTCCAGCGTCCCGGCGAGGCTGGTCCACCAGGAGTCCGGCAGCGGGAGGTCGTGCTGGAGGACCGGATCGTCGGACAGGACCGGCTCGTCGACGCGCACCGACAGCTCCGCCCGGTAGGCGGTGGTGTCGTCGACGGCGTCATGGACAGCCAGGAGGGCGGGGCGGTGGCCGTCGAGGTCGCCGAAGGCGTGCTGGGCATCGAGGGCGCCGTCCCACAACTTCCCCGACGCCTTGTCGGCCGGGGCGGACACCAACCGCAGCCACACGGGCGCGCCCGTAACGGTGCGGGCCGGGGCTCCCAGGGTGCGCCCGGCCCAACCCCAGAACTCGCCGCCCGGCTCCACCTGGACGTCCAGGGCCTCGGCGGTGTGCGCGTGGTGGGCGCGCATGCGCTGTTCGGTGTCCGGGTCAGGGGGAGGCGAGTACATCGGTGATCTCCCGCAACTGGGCGGCGGTCAGGGGACGTTGGGCGGCGGCGTCGGACGCCTCCTTCCAGTGTGGCGCACCGGAGGCGGCGATAAGGACGTTTGTCACTCCTGGGCAGGACGCGACGGCAAGGACGCACGCCTGTGCGGGGGTCAGGCCCGGACGGATGAGGTCGGCGAGCTCCTGGTCGACCATGCCGGGCAGTTCCCCGCCGTGCAGCGGAGCCGACGCCATCACTCGCAGGCCCGCGTCGGCGGCGGCCGGGAGCGGGCCCCGGCCGTCCAACGCCTGGGTGATCGGCGTCATCATCACCAGGCTGACCGGGAGCTGGAGGGCTGCGAGGTGATGCTGTGCGCCTGCGGCTTCGGCGGCCAGGGCGAGCAGCTCCCCCACCGTGAACGCTTCCTCTTCCAGGCCCGCCCAGGTGGCGATGCCGTACCCGGCGACGTGCCTGGCCGCCACCGCTTCCTCCAGGACGACGAACGCCTCCCGCATCGCGCGGTGCAGGGCGGGGCGGTCGCCAGGGTGGGCCCGCTCGGGGTTGTGCAGCAGGACCAGGTCCAGCCGGTCCCGCCCGAGCTGGGCGCGGTTGCGGGCGATCTGCCAGCCCACATACGCCGGGGTGAGGCTGTGCCCGGCCAGGGCCTGGTCCTCGGTGAGGACGCCGGCGTTCACGGCCTCGGTGCCGGTGGCCGCGGTGAAGTATCCGGTCTTGGTGGAGACGTTCAGGGCCGGGTGAGCGGCCAGGGCCGGGGCCAGTAAGTCCTGGGCGCGGCCGGTGGCGTAGTTGGGGGCGGTGTCGATCCACCGCGCGCCGGAGGCGGCCGCACGGACGGCCGCCTCCGGGATCGCCCGGCACCGGTAGGTGCCCAGAGCGAGATCCGCTGTCACAGCAGGCTCCCCACCACGGCGGCCTGCCCGGCAACGAGCTCCTGAACCAGCCCGACAACATCCTCCAGGGCGAGGCCGGCCGTGTCGGCGAGCGTGGCCAGGCCCACGGTGCGGCCATCGACCAGCGGGCGCAGCACCGCCTCCGCTGCGGGCGCGAACTCGTACACGGTGCCGGCCACGGACAGCGTCACCGCGTCCTCGCCGACCTCCAGCACCGCGCGGGCGGTGGTCAGCCGGACCCGCAGAGCGCCGTCGACGGGGACGCCGTCGATGTACGGCAGGCTCGGCACCATCCGGCCGACGGCCTGGCCGTCCATCGCCGCCCGGTAGCGGGCGATCAGCGCCGGGTCGTCCAGCAGTTCGGCGAGCCGCTTGCGCATCCCGTCCACGGCATCGGCCTGAACGTCCTGCGCCGCGAGCAGCGGCAGGTCGCGCCGCCAGTCCTCGTGCGTGAGCAGCTGCTCGGACACCCACGACAGGAGGTCGGTCGCGGTGTGGGTCTGCAGGCCGCAGGTGACGTGCAGGGAGCGGGTGCCCTGGTCGGCGGAGACCGCGTGCCACACGCCGCGCGGCACGTACAGGACGTCGCCCGGCCACAGGACCAGGTCGGCGACCGGCTCGGTGGGCGCCTCGCCCGGGTCCTCGATGTCGCGGTACAGCGGGAACGGGCGGGTGGTGCCGTAGATCTTCCAGCGCTTGGCGCCGTCCAGCTGGACCACGATCGTGTCGTGGTCGTCCCAGTGGACACCGAAGCCCTTGGTGGCGCTCCAGGACGCGTAGAGGTTCGCCTGCACGCGGGTACGCAGGTCGCGCTCGATCGCTTCGCAGAGGCGGGCGATCGGCGGGTGGAGTTCGTCGACGCTGTCCAGGGCGAGGGAGGCGCCCTCCTTCAGGCGGGCGTGGAGTTCGGCGGGGTGCAGGCGGTGCCACACGGTGTGCCGTCGCGTGGCCACCGGAGTGGTGTAGCCGCCGACCAGCAGCGTCTCGCCGTCGCGGGACAGCCTCATCCGGGGCGGCTGGAGGCGGTGGGCGGCGAGGATCTGGTTGAGGTCGTCCCAGGTCATCATCCCGGCGACGTCGATCGCGCCGGGTACGTGGCGGTGTTCGCGGTGCAGTGCCTGGGCGAGGAAGTCCTCGCCCAGGCACGCCGCGATGGACAGGTGCGTCATCGCGTGGGGCTCCCGATCGGTTAGTCGTTGCCGTCGCTCTTGCCGGTGCCGCCGCCGTCCGAGGGGATGGTGTTGCGGCCCCGCGCGGTGGCGATCAGCCGGCGGGAGCGGACCAGTCCGCCGGACGTGGCGGGCGGGGGCGTGGCGGGACTCTGCATGGAATCCTCCTGCGGGGTTGGTGGCCGGCCCTGGACAGCCGCGGCCTCGAACTCCCGCCAGTACAGCCACCCGGACCGCAGGCGATAACCCCATCGTGGGGACCCCACGATGGGTATGGTCGTTGGGCTGACGCTTCGTCATTCCACGGGATTCAGGGGGACTTGTGGACGACTTACCGCCGTCACCAGCCCAGCTCCCGCGCCATCTGCTGGCCGACCCCGCCTTCGTGCGGGCGCTGCGCGAGCGGGACTTCACCGTCGTCTTCGCCATGGCCCACGAGGCAGGGCTCTCCTACAACCGGATCGCCGAAGCGTGCGTGCTCAAGTCCGAGCGCGTCAGCCAGATCGCCCGGGGCACCACGGCTGTCACTGCGCTGGCCATTGTCGAGCGAATCGCCGGCGGACTGCGCATTCCCGGTGCTTCCTGGGACTTGCTGCGCAACCCTGGGAGGACACCGCCGTATCCAGCACGGAGTCCGACCATGGAGAAGATGATCCGATGAAGCGCCGCAACCTGCTGCGCGGCGCACTGGCCGCCGGCCTCACCGCTCCGGCCCTCGCCGCGCTCACCGCCGCCCGGACCGACGTCGACCAGACCCTCTCCCCCGACATCCCGCAGGACCTGCCCGACCTGGAGGCGGCAGCCGAGAGCTACGGGTACGGCTACCACGGGCAGCAGCCCACCCGCGTCCTGGCCGACATGGTCGTCGACTTCACCGCCCTGCGCCCGCTGCTCGCCGTCCCGCAGCCCGCCTCAGTACGGGCCAGGTTGTGCCGGACGGCCGGGCAGATGGCCGGGATGACCGCGATCTTCCTGCACGACGTCGGCAGCCGAGCGGAGTCCCGCGCCTGGTTCGCCACCGCCGCCCGGGCCGCCGCCGCATCCGGCGACCATCAGCTCTACGCCTGGGTCCGGGCACGCGAGGCGATGGTGCCGCTCAACTACGGCGCTCCGAAGGCGGCGGTCGAACTCGCCGAACAGGCCCGCCGCGCCGCCGGCACCCGGCCGACCGCCGCGGCGACGTTGGCAGCCGCGGTCGCCGGCCGTGCCTACGCCCTCAACCACCAGAGCGAGCAGGCCCGTACCGCGCTCGCGGACGCCGACGCCCTGATGAACCGGCTCCCCGAAGGCGAGCGGTCGGACACGTGGCTGACGTACGGCGAACAGAAGCACCACGTGCACCTCAGCCACGCCTTCACCACGCTCGGAGACACCCGCCGCGCGTTCGAGAGCCAGCAGCGGGCGCTGGAACTGTCCGCGCCGACCAGCAGCATGACCCGGACCCTGCTCAACATCGACGCCGCCGCCTGCTCCCACCACGACGGCGACACCGAGCAGGCCTGCCGCCGTGCCGTCGCCGCCCTGACCGCGCTCCCGGACGGCTACCGCACCGGCCTGGTCCGCCGCCGCGCCCTGGATCTGTACGAAGCGATCCCCGCCCAACACCACCACGAACGCGCCGTACGCGAGTTGCGGGACGCCCTCGCTATTTGAGGTACAGACACCGGGGTTCTATTCAGCAGGGTGGTCCGGCCACACGAGGCGCAGGACGACCGTCCGTCCTACTTCGGCATCCCGCATCGCCTGAACCCGGTGCTGGCCGTTGATGAAGCCGTTGCTGATGTAGTCGTCACCAGAAGGCTGGATGGCGACGGGCGGACAGTACAGGGAATAGAGCGCTGCTCGTTCCCACGTGCTCGCGCCGGCCGCAGCAGCGTACGCATCGGCGTAGCGCCTCATGTCGTCCGCTTTCACATCCTCGTCTCGTGCACGCGAGAGCGCGGTGAGCGCCACGTCGTTGACGCGGTGCCAGTCGCCTGAGTGGTACCAGCAGCAACGCCGCCGCAAGAGACGGTCCGTCCAGCTCCGCGCCCGGGATGTAGCGCCCGAACTACCGGACATGCATTCTTCGCGGAACGGGCGGGGCTGCGCCAAGCGCCCCAACTCGATCGCCTCGAACCGCAGTTCCGGCTCTGCTTCCGGCTCGGGCGGCACGTATCCCTCGCCGCGGTCTTCGGCGACCGACCCCCCGACCAGGTGCACGACCTGCTCTGTGCTGATCGTGTCCCAGTGCGGATCGTGCACCTGATACGGCTCGGTCTCGCCGAAGGTGACCAGCTGGAACTCCGGCTCCCTGCCGAACGCTCCCGGAAACAGTCGCTCGATCCATACCGGCGGCAGGTCCTGGTCAGGGCAGTGCTGCTGCCACACCGCTTCCGCACACGACTCAGCCGTGTTGGCCAGACTCGGTGCCTCATCGAGGTCCTGAGTCACCACCGCCACCGCCCGCTGCCCGGGGGCCGTGAACAGCTGCAGCCGAAACGAGGTGCGCCCTGCACGGAACATGTGGTCGTCCACAGTGCGCTCGCGCGAAGCAGCGAGGCGCAGTACATCCGCCAGCGCCTCCCCGGACAGGCCGGGATCTGCTGCATCGGGCCGGGTGGGCGGCGTGTCCTGCGGTGCATCGTTCATGCCGCCATCATGGCCGTCGACCGCCTCGGTACATCGCTCCACCTCGCAGGCAGCTGCGGGCAGTTGTGTGCCGTCAGGCCGTGCAGGAGCTGCGAGACGCATCGCTGCCTGAGAACGCCGCGCCACGGCGCAGGATCCCGGCTCTCGCCGTGCGCCCCGACGTGCCCGGTTCATCCCTCCGGCCGGGTGGCAAGACCCTGGCACCCGGGGCCCAAACCCCGGCGTCGTGGCCGTCGCCCGCCCTTGCGTGCCAGTTGCGCCGGACCGGCCGCGGACCCTGGAACCTCGGTCAGTCCCAGAAGCCGGCGCGCGTCGGTGGTCGCGGCCGCGACCGCGGCGAGGGCCTGAGCGAGTTCCGGTCCGATCTCGGACACCGAGGCAGTGAGCGTGTCGACGGCATCGAGCGCGTCTTCCAGGGCGCCGCGCTCAAGTGACCGGCGTGACCGCGTCCGCGAGATGGCACGCGCTCACCACAACCTGATCGGCATGTGCCTCGACTGTGAGCGCGGCCTTCAACAGCAGTTCCATACACGGCACAACGAGCCCGGCGGTCGTAAGTGCGTCACCTCAACCACGTTTCAGCCGCTATCCGCCAACTGCCCATGGAGGGCTGGCTGTCACCCGCCTGTGGGCTCCTGGCGCAGGAGGTCCGGACGGGTATCGGCTAAGAACTCCTGGCAAAATGAACTGCTTGTGCCTTGTAGTGACGAGCTGTCAGTTCATGTGGAGAAACGTGCCGACACCTTCCATGGCGCCGCGTCGACAGCTTCGATCCGCATCCGGTTACGGGCGTGATCAGCTGCCATCCATCGGACTGACCGCGGTGTCACCCCCGTCTGCCCGATGGGCACTCAGCAACGCGACCACGCTTCTCGGGGTAGGAAGTGAGGGAGGTCGTCCAGTGCCTCACGGGGCACGAACACCGGTCGCGTGAGCAGGTGATCGCCTGCGCGCTGCACATCCAGAACGACGCCCAGCGATTCCGACCCAGGAACTCCAGCGTCCAGATACGAGAGCTCCGAATGCGGCTCGCGGGCCTCGGCCCGGCCGATCATCCACTGCTCCAGAACGGAGGGGACCCGGCCGACCAGGGCTTCCCCCTCCACGAAGACTTGGGGTCCTCGCAGCGCATCGACCACGACGCCGGCCAGACGTTCCTCCCGGTAGTAGAGCTTCAAACCAAATTCTCGGTACTCGCCCTCCTCGACAGCGTCGACGGTCTCGCCCGCACGACGGCGAAACCTGTGACGCTGAGCTTCCCTGGTGGCACCACTCAGTACCTGCGACGTCTCGTCGGGACCCATACCGAACGCCAGCAGCCCCACACTCACGAACGGATCCAGAGTCCATTGCTGCCGTTCGTCATCCGCCAGCACATGCCACCACTCGAACATGACCACGGAGACTACGGCAGCGCCACGGACCCAGGGCCACCGGCCGCAAGGCCCGCCAGACAGGCCCTACCTAGTCAAGGGTGGTCTTCAGGCGACGCCAGCAGATGATGGCGCAGCCGAGAGCGAGGAAGGCTTCGTGGAGGTCTTCGCGGATCTCCCAGCGGGTGCGCAGGCGGCGGAACCAGTGCAGGAGCGCGAAGGCGGCTTCGACGACCCAGCGGTGCGCGCCCAGGCCGGAACCGTGCTCGGTCCCACGGCGAGCGATGACCGGGCGGATGCCCACCTCTCGCAGCTCGCGGCGGTAGACGTCGTAATCGTAGCCGCGGTCGGCGTACAGCACCTTGGGGCGGCGCCGGGGACGCCCGCGCTTGCCCCGGACCGGAGGCACGGCATGGACCAGGGACATGAGCTGGGTGACATCGTGGCGGTTGCCGCCGGTCAGCGAGGCAGCGAGCGGGATGCCGTGCGCCTCTACGATCACGTGGTGCTTGCTGCCCGTCCCTCCCCGGTCCACCGGTGACGCCCCTGTCTTCGCGCCGCCCTTCATCGCCCGCAGGTGCGAACCGTCGACCGCAGCCCGGGAGAAGTCCAGCAGGCCGGCCGCCCGTAACTCGGCCAGCAGGAGCTCGTGCAACGCCTGCCACACTCCGGCCTCCTGCCAGTCCCGCAGCCTGCGCCAGCACGTACTTCCCGAGCCGTACCCCAGCTCCTGCGGCAGGAACTCCCACGGGATACCCGTGTACAGCGCAAACAGGATCCCGTTGAGCACCCGCCGGCCATCCAGCCGCTTACGCCCCGGATACCGCTTCCTACGTTCGACCACCGGCAACAGCGGAGCGATCCGCTCCCACAGCCCGTCCTCGACCTCCCACGGCCGACGCTGCCCCACACCCCACCCCGATCCATCGGATGCAGGCACAACACCGACTGACAGCCTGTCATTCCAAGGCAACAGCCGGTCATTTTGCTAGGACTCCTAAGTCGAAGGCCCGGTGCATCAGACCAGGTGCGGAGCGGGCCTTCGAGAGGGCGGTTGTCGCCTGGCCGCGCCTGCTGGATGCACCAGATCGCGGCGCCTACGTGCAAGTTCCGCTCAAATACGCGGCTGTGTACCAGGCCTTAATTCGATGCGGATGCTGTCGTCGTCCTCAATGACGTAGGTCGGATCGATGTCCTTCTTCCAACCGAGGGGAAGCAGGTAGTAGACGTGGTCACGCTCGACCAGCAGGCGCAGACCGGTATAGCGATATCGGTAGTGCGCGTCCTTGCCCAGATCCTCAACCTTCGGGCCGGGCGGGGCGATGCTGAGCCGATCGGTGCTGAGGACGATGACGGAGACGCGTCGGACGAGCTGGTCGGCATCGTTCCGTGCGTCCTGGGTGCCGAGTTGTCCTGCGACCAGTGCGACGACCCAGATCAGGAAGAGTCCTGCTACCAGGAATGATGCGGCGCGCTGCCATGCCGGTTCTCTCGGCTGCCCGGACGGTTTGGCGGCCTCGGCTCGACCGAGGAGGAGTCCAGCCGCCACGAGGAGCGGGGCCGCCCAGCCGAACGGCTGGATCCATGGCCACAGGAGCATGAGAACGACGCCGGCGATGACGAGGGCGAGGTAGGCCCGTGCTACCGAGCGTCCGACGCCCTGCAGGCGACGGACGTGGCGTTCAGGGACACGAAGGAACATCAGCAACTGCGGGAGCCGGGGCGCCAACAGGGCAAGGGCAAGTACCTCGAGGGCCGGCAGGCTGGCGAGTCGCAGGCTACGGACGATCAGTTCGAAGGTGTCGAAGCCCACGGCGAAGCTGTCCAGGTGGAAGTAGCCGAAGTACGCGTGAGTGTAGATATAGCCCGCGTACAGCATCAACGCGCCGACGAACGACGCGACTCCGGTGACTGAGTTCACAAGCTCCAGCGGGCTGTCGGCGTGGGTCTCCGGGTTTGGAGGCGTCGGCGGACGACCTTGTGTAGCGTCCGTGCGGGCAGGCGCCGGGCCTTGTTGAACCACTCTTCTACGAGGACGTGGGCGGCGCGGCTGAAGAGCGTCGGGCGGAGCAGGGTCCGCGCTGCCTTGGAGCCGACCGTCGGCCATGCTGTCAGGATCCCTCGGGCGACACGCTGCTGTCGGATACCTCCGGAGACGGAGACGGCGGGCAATCCTCGCCCTCGGGTGGGCTGGGTGTGCAGGAGGGGGAAGCCGGTGTGGTGGGACTGCCGCTGAGGCCCGGACCAGGCGTGGTCGGTCCTGTGTACGTCGGCGGTGGTGCCACAGGAGGGATGCCGGGATCCCCGCCGCCGGAGCCATCCTTCGCGCTCCCGCCACCTTGGCTGACTACCGGTGCTGGTGATCCGTCACCGCCCTGACCGGGGGTGTCCGGCCCTGACACGTTTACTCCCGGCGTCGTCCCGCCCCCGTACGGACCTCCTCCGGGCGACCCGCCCGCGGAGCCGCACCCTGTGGTGGTTCCAAAAAGCAGTACCGAGGCCGCGATGGCCGCCGACGCGGTACCGCCACCGAATATGACACCTCGACCTGCGCGCATGCATCCCCCTCACACCGGACTCATCTCACGGCATGTATGCGCATGGTTGTACTACGTGAAGAGAATTGTCTCGTCTTCAGGTGAAATTACGTACCGCAGCACACGAACGCGGTACGTGGTGGCGCTCAGCACGACCCAACTACTCCGGCCCGATCTCGGACACCGAGGCGGTGAGCGTGTCGACGGCGTCGAGCGCGTCCTCCAGGGCGCCGGCGCTCCAGGTGACCGGCGTGACCATGTCCGCCCGATGGCACGCACTCACCACAACCTGATCGGCATGTGCCTCGACTCCGGGCGCGGCCTTCAACAGCGGTTTCATACCCGGCACAACGAGCCCGGCCGTCGTGACGGCTTCACCTCAGCCGGGTCAGGGGGATCCGGACAGCACCAGGGCGCCGTCCTTCGCCCTCCGGATCTCGCTGAGCGTCAGGTGCGGCGACGCGTAGAGCATGGTGCTGTTCCGGAACAGTTTGTACTGGACCCACTTGGCCCGCTCCAGCTCGCGCCGCTGCTGCGGGTCGGCGTCGGGCAGGGTGAGTTCGACGTACCCGCGGCCCTCGCGCGTGACGCCCTGGCACGTGATGCTCCCCGTGATGGTCACCGAGGTGATGTCGGTGACGAGGTGGACGCGGTCACCGTGGATCGGGAGATGGCCGGGGAATCCGGTCATGCCGTCACCCCCGCGACGGGCACTTCGGCGATCAGGAAGTCGAGGAAGCTGTCCACGGTCAGGCGATGTCCTCGCACGGGAAGGATGTCGGTCTCGGTGCGGACCTTGACCCAGACCTCGGCATTGGCCGGCACTTCGTCGACGCCCGCTTCGGCGGCGGCCGCGGCGGCGTCGCGTACGGCCATGGAGGTCAGCCGCCAGTCCCGGGTCGTGTGCCCGGCCGGGCAGGTGATCGTGGTGTCCTCGCCGCGTGCCGACAGGGTCAGCCCGGTACGTGCCCCGCATTCAGAACACGTCATCGCCATCCGGGAGTTGAAGGCCTCGCCGCGGCGGTCGCGGTAGACCGCCCAAACACACCGACAAACGCACGGGCGAACAGATCGACTTCCTGTTCTCCTACCGCGCGCACCGTCTCCAGCGGCTACATCAACAGCACCACCATCCCCATGCTCTGCCGCAAAGCAGGCGTACCGGCGGTCGACGCCCGCGGCAGCATCACCAGCCACCGCGCCCGCTCCACCATCGCCAGCCAGCTCTACAACGCGAAAGAACCCATGACCCTGTTCGAGCTCCAGGCGTGGCTCGGACACCGGTCTCCCGAATCCACCCAGCACTACGCGAAGATCAGCCCCAACACACTGACCAAGGCATACGAGGACGCCGGGTACTTCGCCCGCAACATACGCACCATCGAGGTCCTCGTCGACCGCGAGGCGATCACATCCGGCGCGGCCGCAGCCGGCGAACCCTGGCAGCACTACGACCTGGGACACGGCTACTGCACCTACACGTTCTTCGAACAGTGCCAGCACCGCATGGCCTGCGCCCGCTGCGACTTCTACTCCCCGAAGGACTCCACGAGAGCCCAACTCCTCGAAGCCAAAGGCAACCTGCAGAAGATGGCCGTCTCGATCCCGCTCACCGAGGACGAACAGGCCGCTCTCACCGACGGTCAGACCGCGATCGGCGAACTCCTCGGCAGACTCGCCGATACCCCGACCCCGGCCGGGCCGACACCCCGGCAGATCACGGCACCCGGCACAGCTCAGCTCCTACAGATCGTCGGTGTCCGACAGGGCAAAGCGGCGCAAGCATGACAAATCTGATTGCGCAGAAGGGTCGCACATCTGTCGGGCCCTGTCGCGTGCCCGTCGTTTACGGGTGCGTGCGGAGTCCGTCGAGGATGAGCGCGAGCATGTGGGGCGCCCGGTCCTCGGGGCTGGACGCGGCGCGCCACAAGGCGCCGGTGAGTTGGAGGAAGTCGCCTGGGTCGGCGTCCGGGCGGATACTTTCGTCCTTCTTGCCGGCGTCGAGGAGTTCGGTGATGGCGGCGATGACCGGCCCGTAGCTCTGCTCGCTGATCGCCTGGTGCGCGCCCGGGCCCAGCGCGTCGCCGAGGCCGTGCTTTCTGCGCATGGCCTCGACGAGGTCGGTCGTCCAGTGGCGGAGTGCTTCCAGTGGCGGCATCCGGGCCAGCAGGTCGGGCACCGTGCCGATGATGCGTGCCACTTCGTCCTGGTAGACGGCCAGGACCAGCGACTCGCGTGTAGGGAAGTTGCGGTACAGGGTGCCCGCGCCGACTCCCGCGCGCCGGGAAATCTGGTTCATCGACGTGCTGCCGTCCGCCGCGAGCGCTTCGCGTGCGGCGGCGAGGATGCGCGCCCTGTTCTCACGGGCGTCCGAACGGACCACCGGACCTCACCTTGCTAAGTGGAGAGTTCTCCACTACGTTATGTGGAGAGCTCTCCACCTACTCTACGGAGCGTCATGCAATACATCAAGCTCGGCACGACCGGCCTCGACGTGTCCCCGATCGCGATCGGCGCGATGACCTACGGCGAGCCCGACCGCGGGCACCCCGTCTGGTCCAAGGGAGAACAGGACGCGCGCCCGCTCATCAAGCACGCGCTGGAGGCGGGGATCAACTTCTTCGACACCGCGAACATGTACTCCAACGGTTCCAGCGAGGAAATCCTCGGCCGCGCCCTGAATGACTTCGCCGACCGCGACGAAGTGGTGATCGCGACCAAACTGCGCCACCCGATGCGGCTGGGACCCAACGGCCGCGGCCTGTCGCGCAAGGCGATCATGACCGAGGTCGACCATTCGCTGCGCCGGCTGGGCACCGACTACATCGACCTCTACCAGATCCACCGCAACGACCACTCCACCCCCTGGGAGGAGACCCTCGAAGCACTCAGCGACCTCGTGAAAGCCGGCAAGGTCCGCTACCTCGGCGCCTCGTCCATGCACGCGTGGGAGTTCGCGAAGGCTCTGCGCCTGCAGAAGGAGAACGGCTGGGCGCGGTTCGTGTCGATGCAGGACCACTACAACCTCCTCGCCCGTGAGGAGGAGCGCGAGATGATCCCGCTGTGCCTGGACGAGGGTGTCGGCACGATCATCTGGTCGCCGCTGGCCCGCGGCCGCCTCACCCGCGCGTGGGACGACGCCCGCTCGACGGTGCGCTCCGAGACGGACGGCGCCTACGCGGACCTGCTCTACTCGCCGGCCGAGGAGGCGTCCAACCGCGCGATCATCGACGCGGTCGGGCAGGTCGCGGACGCCCACGGCGTCAGCCGCGCACAGATCGCGCTCGCCTGGCTGCGCAGCCGGCCGGTGGTCACCGCGCCGCTGGTCGGCGCCGGCTCGGTCCGGCAGATCGACGAGGCCGTGGCCTCTCTCGACATCGAGTTCACCGACGACGAAGTGCGTGCTCTGGAGGCCCCGTACACCCCCCGCTACGACTGGCAGGGCGTCTCGGACGAAGCCGAGATGGAGGCCATCCGCCAGCGCGTGCCCGGCATGGCTCTCGCATGAAACCCATCGTCCGCTCCGGCGCTGCTGCCCGCGCCGGAGCCCTCCTCATCCTTCTGGGCCCGCTCGTGTCCTGGGTCGCCGAGTTCGTCACCGCCGCCGCATGGCAGAACCCGCCGTACTCGCCCCTGTACAACTGGGTCAGCCACCTCGGCCTGACCGGCCCGCCGCAGACCGCGTTCGGACAGGTCGCCAACTCCCCCCTCGGCGCCGTCATGGACGCCGGCTGGGTGATCTACGGCAGCCTCCTGATCATCGGCGCGTTCCTCGTGTTCGATCCGCGCAAGGGCACCCGCCCCATCATCATCATGATCCTCGCCGTCCTCGCCGGCGTCGGGGTCTCACTCGTCGGCATCTTCCAGGGCTCCAACGCCAACGTCGACAACGGCCTGATCGCGTTCCACACCGTCGGCGCGCAGGGCGTCATGCTCGCCGGCAACATCATGGCGATCGCTGTCGGAACGGGCGGAACCCGCATCGGCCTCACCAAGGGCCGGTCGCTCGCGAGCACCGCGCTCGGCACCGCCGGGCTGATCGCGTTCCCCCTCTTCATGACCGACGTGTTCACCGGCTGGATGTGGAACATCGGCCTGTTCGAGCGCGCCGTCATCTACCCGATCATGATCGGCCACGCCCTCCTCGGAAGCAGCGTGGCCGCTGCCCAGCGCCACCGGGCGACGCACCCGCCGGCACCCCTCACTGCACGAGTCGAGAGCTGAGGAGAGACAGATGACACGAGTACTGGTCACCGGAGGAACCGGATTCATCGGGAGTTGGTGCATCCAGGCCCTGCTGGATGCCGGGCACACCGTCCGCACCACCGTCCGCGACCTGCAGCGCGAACCGGCACTGCGCTCCTGGCTGCACGCGGCCACACCGTTCGACGACGACCGACTCACGGTCGCACGCGCCGACCTCGAACACCCCGACGGCTGGGACGCCGCCGTCGCCGACTGCGACTTCGTCCTCCACGTCGCCTCGCCAACCCTGCGCCACACGCCCGCGAACGACGACGACCTGGTGATACCGGCACGCGAGGGTGTCCTTCGGGTGCTGCGCGCAGCACGCGACGCCCGCGTACGCCGGGTCGTCCTGACAAGCGCCTTCGGCGCCATCGGGATCGGACACCCCCCGCGCTCGACCCCGTTCACCGAGGAGGACTGGACCGACGTCGACAGCGACATCCCGCCCTACCAGCGTTCCAAGACGCTCGCCGAACGCGCCGCCTGGCAGTTCGTCCAGGACGAAGGCGGCGGTCTGGAACTGGCGGCGGTTCATCCCGTGGGGGTCCTCGGCCCCCTGCTCGGCCTGGACGACCCGCCGTCCCTGCGTCTGGTCCGCAGAATGCTCGAAGGACAGGTTCCCGCGTGCCCACCCTTCGGGATGGGCTTCGTCGACGTGCGCGACGTCGCGGACCTGCACCTGCGCGCGATGACCGATCCGGCAGCCGCCGGCGAACGCTTCCTGGCAATCGCCGGGCACAGCCTGCGCGTCATCGACATCGCACGCATTCTGCATGACCGCCTCGGTGAACGGGCCGCGAAGGCCCCGACCCGTGAACTGCCCGTGTGGGTCGCCCGCACACTGGGCACCGTGAGCCCGGAACTGCGACTGCTCAAACACCAGCTCGGCCGGGATCTCGACGCCACAAGCACCAAGGCGGAGAAGCTCCTCGGATGGCGAGCGCGTCCCCTCGCGGACACCATTGAGGACACCGCCGAGAGCCTCCTCGCCCACGGCATCGGGACAAAGACCGCCCCGTAACCGACCGCCGCGGCAGCCCTCCGTCGGCCGGGTGACGGCGTTGGCGTCCTGGCCGGGGAGAGGCGGCCCTGCTCGTCGGCAGGGCCATGATGATCAGTCCCGTTCGTGCTCTCGGGAGAGCTGCTGGCCCGTGCGGCGGGAAGTCCGGCGGGTGATGTGTCTGGTCATCAGGGTGGTGGCAGCCCGCGTGATCAGCGACTCGCGCTCTGAGTTGCCTGTAGCGCACCCTCGACCATCCCGTCGGAGCCACCCACGCAGACCGGCTTCCGTCCATAGGACGGCCCCGCACCGCATGCCGAGCTGCTTGACAGACCCTGATTCCACAGAATGAGGGTCTGGACCGCCATGTGCCTGGAGCGCATCGACCGCAGGATCGCCTATGTCCAGAAGCGGCAGGCCGAAGAGGAACACGGCCGCCGCAACCGTCCCCGGCCCCCGGACTGGGTCGTCGAACTGAGCCGAGCGACGGGCGAGCCGCTCCAGGTCCACGACGGCGAGTGCGGCATGAAGGGCAAACGGCACCGTGCGATCAGCCGCGACGAAGCCCGCCGACTCCTCACCACAGACGCAGTACCGGCGTGCCCGTTCTGCCACCCCGACACCCAGCTGCGCATCATCACCGGCTTAGCCGCCCGGCGAGACCGCTCCGGCCGCGCCTCGAACGATCGTTCCATCCCGCCCGCTATCGTGCCGAATAGGCGACTTGTGATGACCGCCTAGAACAGGACCCTCCCGATGACCACGGCTCCCCCGCGCACCGAACCCGACCCGTCCGCACTGACCTGCCCCGGGGACCGGGTCGGCCTCTGCTCCGGATGCCAGCGCAAGACCCACAAGTACGGGTCCGGCGGCAGCCTGCTGTGCCAGTGGTGCATGGCGCCGGTACAGGCGGGGTGGGGCACGTTCGTGCGCTACGTCAGCACGCGCGTCTGACCTCGCACACGCCGTCGACCCGGATGCCGGTGGCTTCGCGGTCGGTGAGGGGAAGTCGCCGGGTCAGGGTCAGCAGCACACGATCCTCGCCCAGCACTGGCTCGACAACACCGCCCACGTCAGCGGCTGACCGGCGCAGCATGAAAGGCCAGCGGGGCCCGGACTGGTGTCCGGTCCCGCCCGCGGCCTCAACACTCTCCTCACCCTTGCGGGCCAGACTGAGCAGTTGACGCAAAATACGGTGCACGCGATCGAGCGCGGCTTCGGCAGCTAGTGCCGCATATGGCGGGACGCCCGGTCGCCGCGCGGGCAGCGCCTGACGCAGCAGCGGATGCAACTCCCTGCAACCCGAATCGCGGCCGGGCGCCGGGTCGTTGGCCGGACATGACGACGCACAGACCGGCCGACGCCGACCAGGTCGCCGGGGAGACCGCCGCAGTGGACCTGGTCCTCGCCTACCTCGCAGGGGCGGTGCCCGCGGCGCCGGCCCTCTCCCCGCTCGCCGCCGACTACATGGAACAACAAGCCTCCGGACTGCTGTCCGGCGCGGTCATGCTCGACCCCGGCTTCTCCCCGCACCGGCGGGCCGTGATGCCGCCCGCCGGACTCGTGTGGCTGGAGAGCGTGTCCATGACCGAGCCGGTCGCCACTGCGGTCCGCGCGCTCGCAGGGGACGGCGGCGGCCGGTTCTCCTTCCTGTCCCAGGAAGAGCGGGTCATGGCCCTGGCCCTCTCCGCCGCCGCCCGCCTGGCCGCCCTCTACGAACCGGCGGAAGGAGCGCGGCGGCTGCACAAGGTCCGCGACGTCGTATCCCGCCCCTGACCTTCCGCCAGCTTGTTTCGCTCTCAGTCGGTGCTGAACGCCTGGTCGACGCTCAGCGTGTCCTCGTAGAGGTGCATGCGGACGATCTCGCCGTCTTCGACCACCAGGTGCATGGCCGACGGGGTGGTGAACTCCTTGCCGGTGGACGCGACGGTGTGCGTGAAGACCCCCAGCAGCATCACGTCACCGCCGTCGACGATGACCCGCTCCAGCACGACCTTGCTCTTGCCGGGTACGAAGTGCGGCCACATCGTGGTGAAGTACGGCGCGACTTCCTCCCGATGGGCACGACGGCCGGTCCAGGGCAGTTCGTCGTTGCCGGGGACGTGCCAGTCGATGTCTGCCGCGAACAGTTCCTGGATGCCGTCCTGGTCCTGCCTGCCGAGGCGCTCCACGAACTGCTCGGCCACGGCCCGTGAGGTCTGGGTGTCTGTTGCCATGGGGTTCTCCGAATCTTCGAGGTAACCATTTTTGTTACATTGACGGGCGCGGAAACGTGCCACCACCGAGACCAGGGGGTGGGCTAGGCGGTTTTGAGCACGTCCCGCAGGACGTCCTCCAGTGTGGTTCTCGCCAACTCCCCACGGAGGACAGCCTCGATCTCGTCGTAGACAGAGGCCAGCGCCGGCCCTATGCCGTGGCCCACGACGCACTCGGGGTCGGGCAGCGAGCGGTGCAGAGCGAAAACCGGCCCGGCGCCGATCGCCTCATGGACGTCGAGCAGGGTGATCGATGCCAGGTCCCGGGCGAGCATCCAGCCTGCTCCTGTACCTCGCCGCGAGTCGGCGAGGCCGGCCTTGCGCAGTTCGGCCAGGAGGCGACGGATCACCACCGGGTTGGTGTTGACGCTCGTCGCGATCTGCTCGGAGGTGGCTACCTCGCGACCGCGACGCTGATACAGACCTATCCACGTGAGCACATGCGCCGCGATGGTCAGCCTGCTGTTGGCACTCACCTCGAACCTCACTTCCCTCGAACCTTCAACTTCATCGTAACAGTAATAGTTACAACGCCGCTGCCGCGCTTGACGAACCTGATTCCTCAGAATGCGGACCTGGCATGCCATGTGGCTGGCCCGCATCGACCGCAAGGCCGCCGAACTGGAACAGCGTCAGGCCGAAGAGGAGCACCGCCGGCCAATACCAGGCTGGATCCTCGAACTCAACCGCGCCACAGGGCACCCGCTGGCCGTGCACGTCGGCGACTGCGGCATGGCCGGCCGCCGAAGACGGCAGGTCGACCGGGACGGCGCCCGCCGCCTCCTCACCGTCGACGGGGAGCCTGCCTGCCCTATCTGCCGCCCAGACACCGCACTGCACATCACCGACTAGCCAGCACCTCCTTTGTGCCACTCGTCCGCAGGTCGGCGCAGCCCTCCTCGCCCCCGTTGCGGGGCGCACAGTTAGCCCCGTACCGGCATCGAGTACGGGGCCCACTCTCGCGTGTGACCGAGGAATCTCGGGTCGGGCAGCCCTCACGCGCGCATGACGGCAGCTGAAACGACCACGCCCGCCACCCACGCAAGCGCAGCAGCCTCCCATTCCTGCAGTCCGTTCTGGAGCGCCCATCTCTTCGCGATCGTGTGAGCGCAGGACCCTACGATCGCCGCAGTGATCTTCTTAGGCACGATATTGCCTCTCTGTATGTGCGTCGACTTCGCCCCAGGAGGGGGCCTGTGTTCTCAGCGAAGCAGGGTGAATATGCAGGTAGCAAGGGGGTATAGCCAGTTTGCAAGTTATCGGAGCCTCCCGTGGGAGTACCCAGCACGAAGGAGATATCGAATGCTCTGCTGGGAGTACTTACGGGGCTACGCTCTCTCCATGACTGTCGACCCCGCAGGTATCGAGAGCGACGATCTGCTCCAGGCCGCAGCCGCAGCCGGGCACCCCGTAAGCGAGCGGCTGCTGGAGGAGTTCCGCTCCCGTGCACAAGGCCTGCTCCCGCACCCTCAGCGCGGGCCGAATCGAGGTCGCAAGCCCGTGTGGCTGTACCCGCCCGGCGCCGAGCGGCAGTTGGTGAGCCTCATGCGCTGGCGCGAGCACACGAAGGACCGCAACGTGCTGCGGGTGCTGCTATGGCTCGACGGTTTCCCTATCGCGACCAGCGCTGTGCGTGAATCCGTGAGTGCCAGCCTGACCACGATGACCCAGACGCTGGAACGCGAACTTGAGGCGGAGGCCTCCCGCCGGGAACTGGATCCGGCGTCGGACCGCGAGGCCGCGCTGAACTCCATCGCCTCGACTCTGGCTGCACGGCGCGGACCGAACGCCCTGCCGCGGACAGTACGGGTGACGGCTTCAGAGCGCACCAAGGCGGTCGAGTTGACGCTTCGGCTGTTCGCGTTCGGGGAGACGCTCGACACGACCGAGGAGGAAGCCGAGACCGTCGAAAGGGTTCTCGGTGTCTCTCCGGGGCGTCGGCAGCGCGTGGACGGGGACGGGCCGTGGCTGGTCGGTCCGGCGCAGGATCTGTTCGATGCGGCGCAGGTCATCTCCGTGCCGAGGATGGCGGAGACCCTCGTGGACGCAACGGATGCGGAGCTGGAGTCGGCTCGGCAGCTCGTAGCGATGCTGTTCCGGTTCCTGCCTCTCGTTGCCAGGATGATCGGCGCCGTGTTCGGCAACGACAACTACGCCGGTATGGAAAGGGTGGGGCACCTCGACGACCATCCGGAGTTCGTGATGCTGCTCGTACCGATGGTCGTCGCGATGATCCGTGCCGGATGGCAGGAGAACTTGGACACCATCGCGACCGCCTTGGAACCGTTTCCTGCGCTGACGGCCGAGATCCGGCGTGTCCTCGATATGCCGTCGAACGAGGTGGAACGCAATCTCGAAGGTCAGCCTGCCGCAGTACAGCGACAGGCGCATCGACTGATCGAGGCCGCCGTGGACGGGAAGCTGAACCAAGCGCCGCACCGGCGGCCCTGACCTCCGGATACGTCAGACCGACGCCAGGTCCGGCCGTGGACCGAACGCCCTCCGGCAGCGCGGATGGGAAATCGGCCACTCTGCGGCGTCCTCGACGGTTCGCACTGTGCGGTTGGCCTTGTCGGAGTCCTGATGGGTGGTCCAGCCGCAGTCGAGGCCGTCGAAGACCTCGACCATCGTGACGCCTGCCTGGCGGGTGCGGTTGAGGGTGCCGGCGTTGCAGGCGACGGCTGACTTGGCGAGGGTGGCAGCTTCGGCCCAGGCCCGGACCGGGACGCGAGCACCGTTGCGGTAGACGACGTGGGTCAGCTTGTGCTCGGTCGCGAGTCTGCCCGCCATATTCTTCGCGGCCTGCTTCGCCGTCATGTTGCCCGCAGCAAGCAGCGGGACCTCTCGGCGGGCTGCCTCTCGTGCCGCCCGATAGAGCTGGTTCGCCATGCGCTCGGCTTCCTGGGAGCGGCGCAGGAAGTCGGCGTAGGAGTCGGCCGCGAGGGACTGTAGGGCGTCGCGGTGGAAGGTGGTCCAGGTGAAGGCCACGTCGAGGGCTTCGGCGGCGGCTTGAGCGCCGGCGGCGTACAGGTGCGGTAGTTGCCGTTGGACGAACTGCCGGGCCTCCTGGTCGACGCGTTGGCGGAAGGCGCGGATCGCCTGCTTGAACTCCTCCAACGACGCCACGGTGTGCGGCGCCCTCGGGTTGTCGGCGAACTGGGTGAGGACGGCGCGCTGTTGAGCGGCGAGTCGCTGCCAGGCATCTTCGAGGACGGCCGCGACGCGACGCGCGATCTCGTCCGGGTCTCCGGGCACCGGCGGTGGCCACTCGTACGGCATGCCGGTCTACCGTCCCCGGCGAGCGCGCAGCAGCGGCGCGGTCACGAGGTCAGTACTTTCCTCTCCATCGACCAGTTCGTCCGGTGCAACCAGGTCCACGAGCGCAGTGATCTGGCGTTCGAGCCCCGCGAGGTTGTTGCTCTGGTCGATGGTGACCACGCGGTCCACGGTCATGCGGAGCGGGTCAGCGAGCAGCTTCGCGCGCCGCTCGGCCAGGACCTCGTTTGCGACAGCACGAGCGGAGGTCAGCCGCGTGTAGCGTGCATCCAGGTCAGCGGTGTCCGTGGTCGGGCCGAGCTGAGCCAGCAACCAGGCTCGTACAGCGATGTCCATCCGATGCTCCTGTCGTACGAGGTGAGGCTCGGCACCATGACAGTGCCGAGCCTCACTGGTGATGTACCGCTACCTACGCACCCGCACCGGCTACCTTCGCGGTCCGTCGCCTCGGAACCATGACGGGCTCCGGCTCCGGCTCCGGCTCCGGCTCCGGCTCCGGCTCCGCCACGGTCGGTGTGTCTGCCGCATCGCCGTCCGCGCCGACCGGGTTCGGGGTGGCCTCATCCGAAGGGGGAGCCGCCCCCGACCATGCGACCGGGTTCGGGATGAGCGGGGCGAGCCGGTCGGGAACCTCCTCCCCCGCTTCCAGCCGGACCGGGCCCTGCTCGGGGTCTCGCAGGAATACCGTGCGCGCCAACTTCGCCATGACCAGCTCCCGTTAGAAGACCGTCGCGGCGATGTGGATGTCCGGCACGTACAGCACGGGCATCGCAGCAGCAGCGGAGATCGTGGACAGTTGGACAGGGGTACGCGTCTGCACGTGGGTGGTGATCACGATGCCGGGGGCCTCCTCGGCGGTGATGACTCCCTTGCCGCGCAGCTCGATCGCCTCGGCGGTCAGACCGTACTGGGTCTCGCCCCACTGTTCGCGGCGCGGCGGGATCATCGCCCACAGCGACTCCGGGGTCGTGCGCACCAGGGTTTCGCTGCTGTCGTACGCCTGCACGTCGTAGGTGGTCACGGGCGGCAGGTTGTACTTGGCGCGGACCCGGTTGACCTCCTCCGGAGCGAGCATCCCGGTCGGGATCTGCTCGGTGGACGGCGAGTTGTGGAACGCGGCCCGGTACTCCGCCGTGGACCCGAGCAGCCTCAGCGCCTTCTCCGAGCTGATGACCCGCTCGGAGCGCGGTACGCCGATGCTCTTCAGGTACTGGATCCACGCCAGTTCGTCGGCGATCGGGGTGGCTGCATCCGACTGGGACCACGGCACCGCGACCGTCGGCCGGTTGGCGGCCGGCACCTTCCAGTCGACGTCGAGGGCGACTCCGGGCAGGGACACCACGCCGGTGGACAGCATCTGTCCGGCGGCGATCTCCATGGCGGCCTTCGTGGACCTCGCGGCGGTGCAGGATGACCGCGAGTGCCTCGGCCAGGCCAGGGACGATGTCGCCGGCCGCCGCGGTGCCGGGGACGGTCACGGTCTGCTCGGCGAGAGCGGCCACGACCTGCTCGGTCATCTTCTGCGCGGTCCGCATCCGGGGGCTGCCCCGAGGAGAGTGCGGGTGATCTCTTCGGGGCCGGCCTGGGCCAGCGCGGCCGGGGAGCCGAAGGCCTGCAGCAGCGCCAGCACCGCCGGGTGACGCAGGCGGGGGCCCAGGACCCGTTCGAGGGCCGGGTAGATCGAGGTCAGCAGTCCGCGCAGCCGGTTGGAGATGCGGGTGGCATCACCGGCCAGGTCGTCGTCATGGCCCAGCACCATGGCCAGTTCGGCCCGGACACTCTCGTCCGGTGTGATGCTTCGCAGCAGGTGGGGCATGGTGCGGGCGGCATCGAAGATGACCAAGGCATCGCGGGCGTCGGTCTTGCCGGAGCCCGGGTGGAGATCAGCCAGCCGTCGCATCGACAGGCCCGGCAGATAGGCCACCTCGCAGCCGCTGGCGCGGGCCACCGCCACCGGCAGCGCGCCGATCGAGGCAGGCTGATCGACCACGACCAGCACCCTGCCCTTGCGTTGCAGACGGGCGAACAGGTCCCGCAGCTGCGGTTCGTTGTTGGGCAGCGGCTTGTCGAAGGTCATCCGGCCGTCCGCCAGCAGAGCCGTGCCATGGTGTTCGGACTTGCCCACGTCCAGAGCACAGAACACTGCGATCGACGTGAAGTTGCTGGTCACCGGCCTTCCCTCCCCGGAGTTCGTTCCGGGTGGCCTGCCAGGGCACCGGCAGTCGACAGCCACATTACGCAGCCCGCCTGACGGCGGACACGCTCTCATCAGCGATCAGCCGGTGCCACCAGAACCAGCGACAGCACCCCCCGGATCATCAACAACAGGGGCAAAGAGTCCTACCGGACCTGGAGGCCACGAGCCCGAACCGGGCGCTACGAAGAAGGTAATTGGGCGGGCCGGGGGGCTATCGGGCTGCGTCGATCGCGCACTCGGTCGCCGGTACGGTGGTTTCGGGGTCGCTGGGCGAAGACCCGGCCGCTGTCCGGGCCCGGGCGGGCGCGGTTGCGGTCGCGGGCGTCTCACCGTCGTCGTCCGCGTCCGGTGCCGGGGCCCTCTCCCCTCGCTCGACCAGTCCCAGTGCCACCCCTGTGATGATGATGACGCCGCCTGTCGCCTGGGCCAGCCGGATCGTCTCCCCGTTGATCACGACGGCGCCGATGACGCCGATGACCGGAACCAGGTTGAGGATGTTCACGGCGACGCTCGGCGGCATCCGGCGCAGGCCGTAGTTGTAGAGCAGGAAGCCGCCGACCGAGCACGCCAGGGCCAGGTAGACGAGCAGTGTCGAGGCGGTCGCGCCCGGCATCCGCCAGTCGCCGGCCTCCAGCAGGGAAGCGAGGAGGAATCCCGCCGCACCCGCCAGGGTCTGGTAGTACGTGACGCTCACGGCGTTCTGGCCGGCGCTCACGCGCTTGGTGAGCACGTTGTACCCGGCCCAGGCCAGTCCGCCGAGCAACAGCAGGATGTCTCCCGTCCACCGTGAGCTTCCGCCGACCTCGGCTCCGTTGCGTACGACGAGGAAGGCGCCGACGGTGGCCAGCAGTACGCCCGTCACCCGCAGCAGCGGCATCCTGGTGCGCAGGAGGACCAGTTCCAGCAGCATCGTCATCATGGGGTAGGTGGCCACGATCAGGGACGCGTCGGAGGCCGTGGACAGATCGACGCCGACGTTCTCCAGGATGAAGTACACGGTGATGCCGAGGAATCCGCTCAGGTAGAGCTGCCGGCGCTGCCGGGCGTCCGGCCTGGCGGGGCGATGCCGGTTCAGGCGTATGAGCAGGCCCAGGAGCAGGGCCGCCAGGGTGAACCTGATGGCGCCGATGCTGAGCGGGCCGACCTCGTCCAGCAGCTGTTTGGTCACCGCGTACGAACTGCTCCAGAACAGGGCGGCCGCCACCACCGCACCGACCGCCCTCGCGCTGGGCCCTCGCTCACGCATCCGAAGTCGCCTCCCTCTACCACCGCTACCACTGCCGGACATGCAGACATACAGCCGGCGTCCGAACAAAAATCAGCCGTTTCCCGAGGAGGCTAACAAGATTCACAAGAAAGCTGCGTACAATCCGAATTACCTTCGGATTTTGCAGAGTGAGGCACGTGTGGACGAACTAGATTCGGCGTTGGTACGGATGCTTCAGGAGGACGGACGGCGCACCAACCGGGACATGGCCCAGGCGCTCCGTATCGCCCCGTCCACCTGTCTGGAGCGGATCCGGTCGCTGCGCGAGCGCGGCATCCTGACGGGGTTTCACGCGGAGGCCGACCTCACGGCGATCGGCCGTGGCCTGCAGGCCGTGATCGCCGTACGGGTCCGCCCGCCGACGCGTGCGGTGATCGAGGCCTTCCAGACCTTCCTGGAGCAGATGCCCGAGGTGATATCGCTCTTCGTCCTCACCGGGAACGACGACTTCCTGGTGCACGTCGCCGTCCGCGACACCGACCATCTGCACGCGGTGGTCCTGGACAAGCTGACGAAGCGTCCGGAACTCGCCGACGTACGGACCTCGGTGGTCTACGGGCACATGCGCAAGAAGGTCATCGGGCCGGCCTGACGCCCGCGGGGACCCCTCGCGGGCGGGTCACCGGGCCGGTGGCCTCGTGGGCGGTCACCGGGCCGGTGGTGCGGTCTCCTTCGCCGCCGTGATCAGCAGGTCGTTGGCATCGGGGCTGCCCAGGGTCACCCGCAGACCGCTGCCCGGGAAGGCCCGGACCAGCAGACCGCGCCGCTCCCACTGCGCCGCCACCGCCTGCGAGGCCTCGCCCGTCGCCAGCCACAGGAAGTTGGTCTCGCTGGGCAGCACCTCTCAGCCCAGCCCCAGGAGCGCCGCACGGGTCCGCTCCCGCTCCGCCACGATCCGTTCCACCCGTTCGAAGGGCTCCCTCTCCACGCTCAGCGCGGTCAGCGCGGCCTCCTCGGCAATGCGGCCGACCCCGCACGGCACGGCGCACTTGCGCAGCGCCTCGGCGATCGCGGGCTGGGCGACGCCGTAGCCGACTCGCAGCCCGGCCAGCCCGTAGGCCTTCGAAAAGGTGCGCAGCACCAGCAGGTTGGGCCGCTCGTGGTGCAGCGCGACACCGTCGGGAGCGCCCGGCGAGCGGTAGAACTCGAAGTACGCCTCGTCCAGGACGACCAGGACATCACCGGGCACCCGGTCCAGGAACCGCTCGAGTTCGGCGGTGCCAACGGCGGTACCGGTGGGGTTGTTGGGCTCGCACAGGAAGACGGCCCTGGTCCTGGGGGTGATGGCGGCGGCCATGGCGTCCAGGTCGTGCACGCCCTCGGCGAGCGGCACCTCCACCTGGACGGCCCCCACCATCCGCGCCACGATCGGGTCCAGCCGGTACCGCACGGACTCGAACAGACCGACGGCCGCACCCACACCGGCCGCCACCACACCCGCCGTACACCCGCCACCGTCCTGGTCACCGGCCACCGCCGCCGGCAGCCGCCCCGCCAGCACGGCACCCTTCTCCAGACCACGCGCCGAACCGGTGCCGGCCACAGGAACATCAACCCCCGAACGCGGACAGGCAGCCACATGCCTGCCGGACCTGCCGGACCTGCCGGACCTGCCGGACCTGCCGGACCTGCCGGACCTGCCGGACCTGCCGGCGGGGCCGCGTGCCCTGCCGCCGCGGGGCGACGAAACACCGTCCCGTCGTCTCGTCAAGGGGACACCGTTCGTTGTCTCGCCGAGGGTTCGAGAGCGCCGCGAAAACCCGCCCCCGGTCCGCCACCCCCATCACCCACAGGCCGCTGCCGTACTCCCCCGCCACCCCCACCCCATCCGCAACACCCAAGGTCAGAGCATCGGGACGGGTTTCAACAGGGAATTCACCGGAAGTGCTGCGCCGGGTACGGCAGACGCATAGCGTGCGATGACCGGGCCGTTCCCCGCGCATCCACGGTCCGTGCCTCGTGGGGCCCACGACCCTCTAGGAGACCCTGGAATGTCCTCCGACAGCTCCGAGTTACGTCCCCTGCCGCACCGCGCCGCACGGCACGCTTCCGCTGTCACACCCGGATGGGCCACCGGCCGGGCCCGCCCCTGGACCGGACCGCACCGGGACCTGCGCCTGCTGCGCCGGGCATGCCGGTGGCAGCGGCGGATCGCCGCCCTCACCGCGCTCGGCTACTTCGCCGTCTTCCTGACACTGACCGTCCAGACACCCTCCCTCATGGCCCGCCCGGCCCCGGGCGGACTGCCCCTGGGACTGTTCCTGGCCCTGGCACAACTCCCGGTGACCTGGCTCGCGGTCATCCTCTACGAACTCACCGCACACCGCCTCGTCGACCCGCTCGCCCGCCGGGTACGGCGCCAGACCCGCGACGCACAGGCCCGGCCGTGACCGACTTCGCGGGCCCCGCACAGTCCTGGTCGCTCGTGGCGTTCTGCAGCGTCGTGACCCTCACCCTCCTGCTGTGTGTGATCACCGGCCCCGACCGCGAGGACCTCGACGAGTTCTACACCGGCTACCGCTCCCTCTCCCCCCTGCGCAACGGCCTGGCCATCGCCGGCGACTACATCTCCGCAGCCACCGTCCTCACCGTCGGCGGGATCATCGCCCTGTGCGGCTACGACGGCGTCGTCCTGGCCCTGAGCACCCTGCTCTCCCTGCTGCTCCTGATGTTCCTGCTGGCCGAACCCCTCCACCACACAGGCCGGTTCACCATGGGCGACGTCCTGGCACACCGCATGCCCGGACGCGCCGTACGGATCACCACCTGCGCCGTCACCCTCGCAGCCCTGGCCCCCATGATGGTCGTACAACTCGCCGGCGTCGGACAACTGCTGGCATTCGTCCTGGGCTTCTCCGGCGGCGCCATGCGCACCGGCTGCATCATCGGCGCCGGCACCCTCATGATCACCTACGCCGCCATCGGCGGCATGCGCGGCACCGCACTCATCCAGATCCTCAAAACAGTCATCCTCCTCGGCTCCGGACTGATCGTGGCCGCACTCGTCCTGCACACCTTCGGCTGGAGCCCACAGACCCTGTTCACCTCCGCCGCACACAACAGCGGCGCCGGACCCGACTACCTGCGCTACGGCCTGCAGTTCACCGGCGGACAACACCCCGCCCTCGACATGATCAGCACCCAGTGCGCGATCGTCCTGGGCGGCGCCAGCCTGCCCCACGTCACCATGCGCATGTACACCGCCGGCAGCACCCGCCAAGTACGCCGCGCCATGTCCTGGGCCGTCTGCGCCGTCGCCCTCTTCATCGCCGTGATGACCGTCATCACCGTCGGCGCCACCGCCCTCATCGGCGCCAAAACGATCGCCGCCGCCGACCCCCGCGGCAACACCGCCTACCTCCTCGGCGCACGCGCCGCCTTCGGAACCCACCTCTCCCGCACCGAAGGGCTGCTCCTCACCACCGTCACCACAGCCATCTTCCTCACCCTGCTGGCATCCGTCGCCAGCATGACACTCGCCTGCGCCAACTCCCTCGCCCACGACGTCCTCACCCGCCCCGGCACACCACCCCTGCGGGAAATGGCACGGGCACGCCTGGCCGCACTCGCCGTCGGAACACCCGTGATCACACTCGCCGTACTCGCCCAGCACCGCAGTCTGCAGCCGCTGGCCATCACCTCCTTCTGCCTCGGCGCCTCCGCCATCGCACCCGCCCTCCTCCTCAGTCTCTTCTGGCGCCGCTACACCCGCGCCGGCCTGCTCTGCACGCTCATCGGCGGCACCCTCACCGTCCTCATCCTCATGACCGGCACCAACCTCGTCTCCGGCACCCCCCAATCAGCCTTCCCCGGCGCCGACTTCAACTGGTTCCCGTTCACCACCACGGCCCTGGTGTCGGTGCCTGCCGGTTTCCTGTGCGGCGTACTGGGGACGGCCCTGTCGGGCAGGAGGACCGGCACACGCGAACGCCACCACTACGAAACCGTCGAAACCGTCGTCCTCACCGGACCACCACACCCCCACAACGGCTGACCCCGGCCGTGCGCTGTTTCGGCACGGTGCGCGGCGGGGGTCAGCCGCTGCCGACGAGGAGCACGGCGACGTAGGCGGCGCCGCCGGTACGGCTGAGCACGATCCGGGGCGGCGGCGGATGCCCAGGGCGAGGAATCCCAGGCGGAGGCCTCGCCCCAGCCGTTGTGCGCATAGGAGAAGCCCAGCACCACGGCGAACATGCCGACCGAGGCGAGCAGCACTCCCCCCTGTCCATCCGGGCGCCCGACCTGGGCCGGTCGTGAAGCAGCGTCATGCCTCCGAAGAACGCGACGGCGGCGAGCAGCACGCTGACGTACAAGCACCAGCGCCGGCCCTGTCCGGAGGCCAGTGCATCGCCGTTGGGATCAGGCCCACGCCCAAGCCGTCGGCCACGGCACCGCCTCAGACGCCGAAGGAATTGGTCCGTTCCTTCAGGTCGGTGAACGGGGTGAAGGAACGTCCCAACCAGCCGGGCCGTCTCCTCTCCGCCGCCTTCAGGAACCCAGCACGGGGGCCGCTCGAAACCACTGGAGAACTCACTGACGCCGGGGCCGGGGAAGTCGTGAACAGATGGTCATCGGTCCGTCCCCTCAACCCGAGAGGACTACGACCACACCGGGAAGGAACGCGACACCGGCGCCGGCGAGCGCCGCCGTGCCGGCGCATCCCGCGTGCAGGCGGCGGCACACGGGCCACGCAGAAACCCCACGGCCGGAGGACGACCGGGGCTCTGGAGAGCGGCGGCGGCCGGCCCAGTGAGCGGACTCCGGCGGTCCGGCGGGGGTAATGGCCAGCGCCAGCGGGTCCGGTGGGCAGGGCTGAGCAGGACAGGGCTGCGAGACGGCAGACACCCAGGGTGTGTCCGGCAGATCGGGTCACGGCAACGGGGCGGTGACTGATCGGTGTCACGGACGCGGGGTGATACAGACACACGGTGCGGTACGTGCGGCTGCAAGGCGAAGCCGCACCCCACGTCCGCGGCATGAGCAGCCGGACCGCCCCCCTATGCGGCCGTGCCCGCAGTTCCCGCCGAATGCCCGGTTCCGGGCGCGGTCGCGGTGGCCGTCACTGGGGCGGGGCGGCCGGGCGGGCGGGGCAGGCCGCCGTCCGTGGGCTGGCCGATGATCCAGCTCAGCAGCGGGCCCGCCATCACGGTCGTGACCACGGCCATGACAACCATCAGCGAGTACAGATCCCGGCCCGAGTAACCCAGTTGCAGGCCCACGTTCACGACGATGAGCTCGGTCAGGCCGCGGGTGTTCATCAGCGTGGCCAGCGCGGCGGACTCCCGCACCGGCATCCGGCAGAGACGGGCGGCGGCGCACGCGCCGGTGAACTTGCCGCCGACGGCCACCAGCAGGATCAGTCCCAACGTGCCCAGCCCGCCGGCGTCCAGGTGGGACAGATCGACCTGGAGACCGGCGACCACGAAGAACACCGGCAGCAGCAGCGTGCCGCTCAGGTGGCCCAGGCGCTCGTGCACATCGGCGCGCAGCCGCTCCCCGCCGCGCGGCAGGATCACGCCGAAGAGGAACGCGCCGAAGATGTAGTGCAGCCCCACCCACTCGGTGACAGCCGCCGACAGCAGCAGCCCCACCAGAACCGCCGCGAACACCGCCGGAGTCAGCGTGAGGACGGCACGGCGGGCCACGAAACGGCGCACCAGGGGACGTACGACGAAGAACATGCCCAGCAGATAGGGCGCGGCCAGCAGGACACGCCACTGGTCAGGGCCGGCCGAGCCGCTGACGGCGATCACGGCTGCCAGCAGGGACCAGGCCAGCACGTCGTCGACACACGCACACGCCAACGCCACCACGCCCAGCGGGGAACGGCTCATGCCCCGGTCGGTGAGGACACGGGCCAGCACCGGGAACGCCGTGATGGACATGGCGACGCCCACGAACAGCACGAACGCCGTCCGGTCACCGGTGCCGTAGCCGTCCATCAGGTACAGCGCCAACAGCGTGCCCAGGCCGAACGGCAGCAGGACGGAGCTGACGGACACCGTGGCCACTAGGCTTCCGCCGCCGCGGATCATCGCGCCGTCCCACTCCACGCCGACGAGGAACATGAAGACCGCCACACCGACCACCGCCAGGGCACCCAGCAACGGCCGGACACCGGCCGGGAACAGGGCGCCGGAGAGCGCCCCGTGGAAGAGGGTCGGGCCCAGCGCGATTCCGGCGAGGACCTCGCCGATCACCGCGGGCTGGTTCAGGCGCCGGGCCAGCCCGCCCAGCAGGCGGGCCAGCAGCACGATGGCGGCCAGGCCCAGGAGGAGCGAGGAGGTCTGATGGGTGGTCATGGCGATCGGTCTCCGGACAGTGGGATCCGGCCCGCGAGCAGAACAAGAAGGCTGGCATCACACCGCCCTGTCCCCGTGCTGCCGGCGGCACAGACACAGGAGAGACACGAAACCCGGTACCCACAACGTGCAGTCACCCAGACTCCCCAACCCAACACCAACAACCGTGCCGGACACCGGCAGGCCGGTGGGGCGGGTGGGGCAGGCACCGGTGTCCTCGCCATAAGCGACGAAACCCTCCTCGCAACAAGGAACAAGAACCCTCCCGCGACGCCGAGTCCGAAGCCGGCGGAAAGACTCGCCAACCACGAAGGCCCGACCCTGCATCCACACAGCCGGGCAAGCACGGCATCAGGTGACACAGCGCCAGCCATCCGAGCCAGCGGAACGGACCGCCGGGCCGGCCGGCCCGGGACGGGGCACGGAGGCAGAGCAGGGCGCGGGACCGGGTGAAACAGCAGCCGCCGTACACCAGCGGGCCATACCGAGACGGTACGGAATCGCCCTGGTGGTACGGAAGTTGGTCCGCCATGCCGGCCTCAGCCGTTCCGCGGCCTGCCAAGTGGCACGCCCACGGCAGGTGTTACGGCGTCTGCCGGTGGGGGCCGGGCTCGGCCGGGACCTGGGTGAAGGCCGCGAGGTGATCCCGGGCCCAGTCCCGGAAAGAACGGGCCCCGTGACCCGTCACCATGCGAACGGTGTCCTCCACCTGGGCCTTGGCGCCGGCCCGCTGGCGTTCCGCGCTCGCCAGGAGGGCCTCGACGACCGGGGGCGGGTAGCGTCCGCTCAGCGCGGCGCGGGCCTGGTCCGGGGTCAGTTCCTCGAAGCGCAGGGGGATGCCGAGCAGCCGGCCCAGCTCGCGGGTCTGACCGACAGCTGTCACAGCCCGCGGTCCCGTCAAGGTGTAAGCACGACCGGCATGGCCTTCCTCGGTCAGAACCCGCACCGCGACCTCGGCAACATCACGAGGATCAACACACGCGTTGGGCGACGTCCCGTACAGCGCGCGGACGGCGCGTTCGCGGCGCACGGGCATGGCCCAGGACAGGCAGTTGGACATGAACGCGCGCGGACGCAGCAGCGTCCACTCCAGGCCGCAGCCGCGCAGCAGGTCCTCGTTCGCACGCTGCCGACAGGTGACCAGGTCATCGGCCCCCGGGGCCAGCACGGCCGCCGCGGAGAGTTTCACCACCCGCCGCACCCCGGCGGCAACCGCCGCCGAAACGAAGGCCGCGTCGTCAACGCCGTCGACACGGGTGGTGACCAGAAACGCCGTGCGCACACCCCGCACCGCCCCGGCCAGCGACACCGGGTCCGTATAGTCCCCGGCGACCACCTCCACCCCCGGGAACACCCCCGCCGCCTTCACCGGGTCCCTGGTCATCACCCGCACGCACAGGCCCGCAGGCAGGGCACGGACCACTTCCCGCCCCACCGTCCCCGTCCCGCCCGTCACCAGAATCACCGGCGCCCGCCCACGCCCGGCACGCCACAGCACCCGCCACCCGCCACCATCCGTCCCTCACCCACTCCTCTGCTCCTCCTCGCCCATTCCTCCGCGCCTACGTCCCCCTCCGCTCCCTGCATCCCCGTTCCCCATTTGCGACATCCCTTTACGCCAATTATTCGCACTTTCGCCCGCATCTTCCCTTTCCAGCCCGGCTGGCATCCCCCACCGAAAACGAACCGAGCAAACCAAGGCACCGGGGTACCGGGGGTGGTACGGCGGGTCCGGTCTGCCGGAGCGAGGGCCGGACGCCATAAAGATCCGGACTGGACGGTTTTTATTCTGCCCTTCGCGCTCACCGGAAACAGCGCACCGGGGCGGCGACGCAGGACCGGGGCGATCCTCACCCCTCAGGCGATTCCCGCCGCAGCGGCCAGGGCCTTCGAGCAACGCGACTACCCGGCCGCGACGATCAACGAGTCCCCCGCCTGGGCCGGGGCAACCGATCCGGGAGCCGGTCGGCCAACTACTCGCGGCGGGCAGCCAGTTCGCGGTCCAGCAACTGGTGGACACCCTGGTCGTCCTGCCCGCCCAACGGCTGCGCACCAACCCGGCGATCCGCATCGGAGAGCGGCTCGGGCTCGACCGGCAGGCCAAGGAGCTCGACTGCGGGGGTCCCTTCGACGCCAGGCAAGGTCGCCGGTCTGCTGGAGCAAGCGCGGGAGCGGGACGAGTTGCTGCCGCACGTGGTGCTGACGGAGACCGCGGGCTTCCGGGTGGGAGTCTTCGCCGAGGTCCACGCCATCTCCCGGTTCCTGTGCGGCTACCAGGACCTGCCACACCAGGTCACCGGCCTGCTGCGGCACGCGTTACCGTCCGTCACGCTCCCCCGACGCCAGCCACGGTGGCCTTCTCCGAGACCAAGGGCGCCCGGGTCCAGGAACAGCTGATCGACACCCCTCACCTGACCACACCCAGCCCCTCTCCGACCTGACCGCACCCGCCCCGCTCCCCCTCATCCGACCGCCTCAGCCCCCACTCCGGCCCACACCCACGCCCGCGTCCACCCACGTCGCGGTGGCGGTGGCGGTGGTCGCCCCCCTCACTCCCACGCCCCTCACGCCCACGCCCACGCCTCCGCGCCGTGCAGCGGGCCAACGACCGGAGGGCGGTACCCAGGGGCAGGCCGGGGCCGGGGGCGGCGGCCGGTGCCCGAGGCCAGGAGCGCCCGGCCGGGCCAGGCCGGGCACGCGGTGAACTGTCGGGCCGCACCGCCGACGAGGGCCGTCACGAGGATGATGTCGAGGCGAGCCGTAAGGATGGAGCACCACAGGCGGCTCAGCGGAGCCGAGAGCTCCAGACCCGGTTCCCCAACGAGGGTGATACGTAACCGCACCGGCCCTCGCGGTCCAGCGCCACCATGAACCGGCCGTGCAGACTCTCGCGCCTCCGGTACCGATTGACCAGCACCTTCAGCACCTCAGCCCCGGCAGCAACTCGCTATGGCCACCCAAACGCAGGTCGGCCTCAATGCGCTGGGCCGGCGCGCACAACCGGGCCCCCACCAGCCGCCGGGCATCCACACCTATCCGGTTACCGGTCAGCCCCGACCTGCTCCACCAATCACGCGTATACGCCTAAAGCGCCTGACGAAACCTCACTCCAGTCCGGGAAAACCGACCCACCCACACCCGGCACAAGCACATCCACTGCACGACCCCGCGCCCGATCATCCCGATCGCGCACAACCCCTCTCACCTCACACCAAACCCATTACTATACGAACTGGACGGTATTTTTAACCAGCGGGCTCCGCCCGCAACGAAAGAAGCCACACCATGCTGCAACCCAAACAAGACCGCGCCATCCGCACCCGCCACACCATCCTCATGGCCGCAGCCGCCGTCTTCGAAGAACGCGGCTACCAAGCCGCCACCATCAGCGAAATCCTCACCACCGCCAACGTCACCAAAGGCGCCCTCTACTTCCACTTCAAATCAAAAGAACAACTCGCCCAAGGCGTCCTCGCCGGACACGACCAAAACCTCACCGTCCCCCCACAGCCCTGCAAAACCCAAGAACTCATCGACATCACGATGCTTCACGCCCATCGCCTCCAAACCGACCCCCTCGTCCGCGCCGGCGTCCGCCTCACCCTCGACCAACGCGCCGACGGCCTCGACCGCACCGGCCCCTTCCACCACTGGATCACCATCGTCACCGACCTCCTCACTCAAGCCCAGAAACAAGGCGAACTCCTCCCCCACGTCAACCCCACCGAAACCGCCCACATCCTCGTCGGCGCCTTCACCGGCATCCAAGCCATGTCCCAAGCCACCACCAACTACCAAAACCTCCCCGCCACCCTCACCACCCTCCTCCAACACACCCTCCCCACCATCACCCACCCCGCCACCCTCACCAACCTCAACCTCACCCCCCAACGCGGCCACACCGTTCACACCGAGACCACGGCAGCCGCAGCGCCGGACGAGACGACGACGGAGGCAGCGGACAACCAACCGCCCACGGAGCCCAGCTGATCCGCCCGACCCGCTCGTACTCGAGCAGCCCGAAAGCCGCAGCGGTACTCATCGGCAGCGACCGAACCGACAACGGCCATGGTTCTGACGGCAGTTGCGCGATGGCCGCGACTGGACGAGAACCTGGCCTCCAGGCGACGGGAACCAGGCTCGACCGCGCACTCACTGCTCGGCACTCTTGAACCGGCCATAGCGGCCCTCGACCGCACCGGAACCGTACGGAAGTTCCGCCCGATCACCGGGTGTTGACGTTTTCCGCAATCTTGACCGATTCGGCGGCCGAGTGATCGTATGTTGTCGGCCATGCCACTTCGAGGTCTTCGCGCCAAAGGAGCCCTTGAGCTTCTCGTGGCCAGTTGCTCAGGGCTCGGCTGCGTCGCCGCGCTGATAACCATCCTCGTCGGTCAACTCACGCCGTGGTGGGCACTGGTCCTCGTACCCTTGGGGATTTTCAACGCCATCGAGGTGATCGGCTACTTCGCCTACCTGCCGGTCGTCATCAAGCCCTATGTCCTCGTCTCCGCCGGCAGCGCCGACGGAGACAGCGAGCAAGGGGAAGGACAGCAGAGCGGCACCGTGCGCTGGCAGCTGGACACCGGCGGAGCGGTGAAGGAATCGTCACCGGTCGTGGTCGACGGCACTGTCTATGTGGGCAGTTGGAACCATCTCCTGTGGGCCGTCGACGCCCTGTCCGGCAAAGAACGCTGGCAGTGCAGGGTCGGCGGTGTGGTGGCCGCGTCGCCCGCCTTCGCCAACGGCACTGTCTACATCGGCAGTTGGGACAAATGCCTGTGGGCGGTGGACGCCGTTTCGGGCCGCGAGCGGTGGCGGGCCAGGACGAACGGCCTGGTGCGGTCCACGCCGGTGGTCACCAACGGCATGGTCCTCTTCGGCAGCAACGACGGCTTCTTCCGCGCGGTCGACGCCGTCTCGGGGAAGAGCCGGTGGCAGGTCCGTGTCGGCACGGGCGTGCGCTCCTCGCCGACCGTGGTGGGCGACTCGGTCTACGTCGGTAGCGACGACGGCGTTCTGTGGGCCCTGCACACCGCCTCCGGCCAGGTGCGGTGGCAACTGAAGACGCTGAGCGGACTGTGGTCCTCGCCGGTGGTGGCCGACGGCATCCTCTACATCGGCAGCGCCGATCGGCACCTTTGGGCGGTGGACGTGGCATCGGGTCGGGCCCGGTGGAAACTCCCGGCCGGCACCTGGGTGAAGTCCACACCGGCGGTGGCCCACGGCCTCGTCTACTTCGGCACCGGCGACGGATACCTGTGGGCTGTCGACGCGGTGTCCGGCGAGAGACGGTGGAGTCGCAAGGTCGGTGTCTGGGTGCGCTGGGCTCCGGTGGTGGCGGACGGCACGCTGTACGTCGGCACGAACGACGGCCGTATGTGGGCGTTGGACTCGGTCTCGGGCGAGGAACGCTGGCAGGCGGACACCGGCAGCCCGGTCTTCTCCACGCCGGCGGTGGCCGACGGCGTGCTGTACTTCGGCCTCCAGAACGGGCGTCTGCTGGGCGTCCGCGCCTGACCGGGAAGCGCGCTGCTGTCAGCAAGGTCCACAACGGACACCTGCGCACCCACCACGCCACCGACTCCGTCGTTCTCCCGCCCGCACAGGCCTGACCGGGCCCCTTCACCACGCAATACCCCTTCCCTGCCCGAGGCACGGACCAGCCGTGTGTCCCTTCCCCCGCTGTGCCTCGCACAGCGAGCATGGTCCCTCGACCTCGCGCCGCGGCTGCCAGACCCGGCTGGAGGCAACGGGCGTCGTCGAGGTGGTCGGCGGTCCAGACGATGCGGACGGCCGTGGCTGTGGCGTGTCCGTCCATCGCCGCGCGCCGCGGTGGAGGGAGTGGACCAGGCGTGCCTCCTGCTCGGGGCCGCATGAGAGAGGTTCCGGCACGGCGCCGTGCCGGCCGAGACCTGCGGCCAGGTCCCGATAACAGTCGGACAACCGGCCGACGCTGTCGAGCAGGATCACCCGGGCCTCCGAAACCACGGCAGCCGCAGCACCGGACGCCGCAACGACGGAGTCAGCAGCCGAAACCACGCGGGCCGCACCGACAGCAGTCGGCCAACCGCCCCCGGAGTACACAGCGGTGCTCAGCACCGCCCGAACCGATAACGGTCCTGATTCTGACCGCAGTTGTGTGATGGCCACGTCTCCAGATGCCACGGCAGGGCGGCCAACCCGGCGGCGAGCGGGGCTCCAGACGGGCAAGAGCCCGTCCCGGCGACCGATCGCAGACGATTTCCGGCTCGTACGTTGTCGGCGACAGGGCATGGTGATGCAGTGAACGACGACAACACGACCTCACCGGCCCCGCAACCGACCTCGGAGGAGAACCGGCACGCCAGTTGGTTGGAACTGTTCTTCGACCTCGTCGCCGTGGCGGGTGTGGCACAGATCGCGCACCAGCTGCACGGCGTCCCGGACGTGTCCGACCTGGGCCTCTACGCGTTGCTGTTCCTCGCCTCCTGGACGGCTTGGATCTGCTTCACCCTGTACGCGAACGCGGCCTACGAGAACACCCACGTCCGTCTGGGCCCACGATCCGACGCGTCACTGGCTCTGGGCCCTCGGTATCGCCCTTGATCTGTACGTCACGTTCGCGGTCTCCGCACGCGACATCGTCGAGCACCAGGAGGCACGGGAGCGCCACGACAACCGAACCGCCCAACGCGATTCCGCGAGGGTCACATCGCTCGCGCGGTCGCAGACGGAGCACCTGAGCGAGCGGCTCGGCCTCTTCGTCATCATCGTGCTGGGCGAGGGCGTCGCCCAAGTGGTCGAAGCCACTTCGGACGCGGAGTGGGACAAGAACCTGTACATGCTCGCCGTCGCGGCGTTCTTCCTGATGGCCACGCTGTGGGCGTTGTCCTTCGGACACGGCTGCGCGGGGGTGCCGCACCGGTGATCAGGACGAGCAGCCAGACCACCGTCACGGTGCGGACATGTGCTGTGGCCGATCCTCTACGAGCGGCGGGCGACGAGGCCGTCCAAGAGGGCCGTGCGGACCGGGGTTTGAGCCACGGGACCAGGTTGTACCGGTGGCGCGGCCTCGGGCAGGCTGGCTTCCCCGTCGCCAGGAGGAGCGGGATGACCAGAAGGAGTCTCAGGCATGATCGACTGGGTGCCTCTCCGTACCGGAGCACGGCCTGTCCCCTCGCCCTTGGCCACGCCACTGGTCTGGGCCGCGGCATCCGGCGGCGCGTTGGTGCTGGTGGCACTGCTCAATGCGCTGATAGGTACCGATCGGCCCTCTCCGGCACTGGCCGCGCTGTCCTTGTTCTCGGTACTGCTCGGCCTGTGCGCCCGCTTCACGGCGGCCCCCGGCACCGCGGTGCTGTGCTGGCTCTTCCTCAACGGCTTCGCCGTCCCGCCCGCCGGCACCCTCACCTGGGCCGGACACCGTGACGCGCTCTGGCTCGCCTGCCTGTTCACCGCCGCTCTGGTGGGTACGACCCTGGCCCGACTTCTCCACGCCCGAGCCGCCTACCGCCGTCTCACCACGGACATCGGTGGCTCGACACGGCCCGGATCATGAACGGCGTGGCCGCTCGCCGAGCCGTACCATCGCGCGGCCTCCCAGGGTGCCCTCCCGGAGCAGGCCACTCGGTCGGGTGACGGCCGACGCCATCGTCCCTGCTCACCGAACCGAAAAGAGCCGTTTCCGGGCTTCATGGCCAGATCCCTCCTATCGTGGAACGACACAGTGACCCTCGGCGTCGAAGCGGGCAGGCCATGCAGGATCCGGAGATCGACTATGAGGCGGTCTTCCGCGACCTGCCCGGCATGGTGGCGCTGCTCACCCCCGAACTGGTCTACGTCGACGCCAACCAGGACTTCGAGCGCCTGTCGGGACGCAAGCGCGAGGAGCTGGTCGGCCGCTACATCTTCGACGTCTTCCCCGAGAACCCCAAGGACCCGGCGGCGGCCGGCATGCGCGAGACCCGGGAGTCGATGCTGCGCGCGGCGACCACCGGCGAGCGCGACACGATGGCCCTGCTCCGCTACGACATCGAGGACCCGCTGCGGCCCGGCCGATGGGTGGAGCACTTCTGGAGCCCCGTCAACGCGCCCATCCGGGGCAAGGACGGCGAGGTGACGCTGATCGTCCACCGGGTGGAGGAGGTCACCGAGTTCGTCAGGGCCTTCGGTGGCCGGGCCGACGGCAGACGGGCTCGGGTACTGGAAGCCGAGCTGTACACCCGGGCACGTGAGCTGCAGGAGGTCAACGAGCGGCTGCGCAGGGCACACGCCCATGAGCGCGAGGTGGCCCTGACCCTGCAGGCGGCGATGCTGCCCCCACCGCGACCGGTCGGCCACCACCGGGCGGCCGTCCGCTACCGGCCCGCCGTGGACGCCCTGAACGTCTGCGGTGACTGGTACGACCTCGTCGACCTGCCCGACGGCGGAATGGCGGTCGCCGTCGGTGACGTCGTCGGGCACGGTCTGTCGGCCGCCTGCGCCATGGGCCAATTGCGCAGCGCCCTGAGCGCGGCCTGCCGGGTCGCCGACGGGCCGGGCTCCGCCCTTGAGGCCCTCGGTCTCTACGCCCGTTTCGTCGAGGGCGCCGAGTCCGCCACCGCGGTGACGACGTTCATCGACTGGGACGACCACACGATCACCTACAGCTGCGCGGGCCATCCTCCCCCGGCGCTGCTCGACCCCGACGGCACGGTGACCTTCCTCGACCAGGCCACGGACCCGCCCCTGGGCGCCAGACCCGAGCATGTCGGCCGGCCGCAGACGAGCATCCGCTTCGCCGAGGGCGCCACCCTCGTGCTGTACACCGACGGACTGATCGAGCGTCGTACGGAGGACATCGACCGCGGTCTGGCCCGCCTCGCCGACTCCCTCGCCCAGCATCGACACGCGGAACCCGAGCCCCTGGCCGACGCCCTCCTCGCCGACCTGCTCCCGCCCGAGGGCAACACCGACGACACGGCCCTGATCGTCCTACGGCTGTGACGGCGGCTTCGCGCCCGGCACCGAACCGTCGACCTGCCGCGGGCTCAAGGTGTGGGCGCCGCCCCCCGAGTCTCAGCAGGGAAAGGGGAACGCAGCCGGCGCCCCGGTCTGACCGACAGCTCCGGTCCTCTTTCGTTCTGCTTGCCGTGACGTCCCGTCAGTCTCCGGTTTCCGGTGCCGGCCTCGATTCCCTCTTGTCGGCGGGCAGTTCCTGTTGGACTCCGCGTCGCAGGCCGAACAGGGCGACGACGAAGGCGACGGCCATGATCACGCTCATGCCGAGCAGCACCGAGCGGGTGGCCTCGGCCACGCCCAGCCGGACGAAGTGCGGAAGGGACGCGGTGCCACCACTGCCTTGTCCTGAGCTCAGCTGGGAGATCGACTTGGCCTCCCGGCTCGCCGCATCGTGGCCCATACCCTGTGCGGTCAGAGACTGGGTGATCCGTGACTGGAGCACCGAGGCGAAGATCGTGCCGAGGACGGCCAGGCCCAGGCTGGAGCCGTAGTTGCGCACGGTCTGCGTGACTCCGGTCGCTTCGCCGTAGGACAGCTGGGGTACCCGGTTGACCGCGTCGGTGTTGGCCTGTCCCAGCATCAGTCCCATTCCTGCTCCCGCGAGCACGATGCACCACACGATGCGGCTCTCGCTCAGCCCGGTCACCCGGCCCGCCCACAGGAAGTAGCCGACGCAGGACAGCGCGCAGCCCAGCACCACGGGCCGCTTGGCGCCGATGCGGTCGAGCATCCGTCCGCCGACCTGCGCGGCCACCACGAAGCCGAGGAAGAAGTAGAGCAGGTCGAGGCTCGCCTCGGAGGGCTTCTTCCCGAGGGCGACCTCCGCGTACACGCTCGTGAAGAAGAACACCGGCACGAAGGCTGCCATCGCCACGCCCAGGACGACGTTCTGTACGGAGAAGGCCCGGTCGCGGAAGAGTTCGACGTCCAGCAGCGGATGGGCCGTTCGCCTCTCGACGAGGACGAAGACCACGAGCAGCAGCAGGCCCACGACGATGCACAGCCAGGTCGCCACGGAGTGCCAGCCCCACAGATAGGACTGCTGGAAGCCGAAGATGCTCAGGCCCACGCCGGCCACGATGAGGGCCAGTCCGCGGTAGTCCATGGGCGCCGGCCGGTGCGGGCTGTGCGGACGCGCCATCGCGATGAGCACCAGTGCCACGACGGCGACGGGAATGTTGACCCAGAAGATGGCCCGCCAGGTCCATTGCGTCAGCCAGCCGCCGAGGATCGGACCGACCGCGGTGAGACCGCCCGCGATGCCGAAGAACAGGGCGAGTGCCTTGCCACGCTCCTGCAACGCGTAGGAGTTGACCACGATGGCCAGGGCTGCGGGGTACATCAGCGCTCCGCCCGCCCCCTGGAGCGCCCGGAAGGCGATCAGCCACCCCTCGGCGGCGCCGCCCTTGGGCGTCAGCCCGCACAGCGCGGACGCGACGGCGAAGACGACCACCCCGAGGACGACCATGCGCCGGTGCCCGACGGTGTCGGCCAGCCGTCCCCCGAAGGCGAACAGGGCGGCCATCGCCAGCAGGTAGGAGTTGATGGCCCACTGCACGCCGGTGTTCGACAGCCCCAACTCCGCCTGGATGTTCGGTGCGGCGATGGACACGATCGTCTGGTCGATGAACGTCATCGCCACCGCGAAGATCATCGCGGACAGTGTCAGCCGTCGGGACGAGGAGGAGGAGGTTCCAGTTCCGGACATCGGTGTCCTTTCCGAGCCGTGTGCGCTTACGGGTGAGCAGTCCCCTGCTCCGAACCCGTCGGCCGGGCGGCCCGTGGAAGGAGCTCGTCGCGGGCAGGCCCGATCAGGGGCTGCCGTGGCGGAGTCGAAGACGGGCCGACGGATCGGCCCTGATGTCCGACATGGTCTGGCCGGTCCCGGTCCCGGCGCGGGCGCTCGCGCAGGCCATCGGACCGCCCGCAGTGGCCGGACGGGGTGTAGTGGGGCGGAAGCCCTGCCCAGGACATTGGCAGCGGTCTCCGCGCAGCCTGCCGGCGCCTGCCGGACAGAAGCCTCACGACGGTGCCGGCGAGCAGGGCCGACGGTCCCACTGCGGCGTCGGGCAGGTCCGCGCGCATTGTGGTCGGCGCGAGGCGGCACAGGCCATACCGAAGAAGTTCAGCGGAACACGTCATACGGGAATCTCCACTCGCCTCGATGAGGCTCATGGTCGCCTCCATCTGCGACTTCCGCATCCGTCGGCCTGGTGCAGAGGTCGACCGCGACGCAGCCGCCGGGCAGCGACCGGGCCGCCTCACGACGCCTGCTCGTGCGCCCGTCGGCAGGCAACCGGATCGTGCACTCGGGCGACCACGCCACGATCACCGGCCGTTCGGACGGGCCGGCGACCCGTGTCTTCCGCTCCGCCGGGACCTGCGCGAAGGCGGTGGTCCAGACGTTCACCCGACGCTTCCTCCGATCGAGGGATGGCCGGCGTCCGTCCCGGATGGACGCCGGCCATCCCCGAGCGACCGCGACACCGCACCGACAGGCGGGAGTCGGCGCGGTTCGTCACCTGACGTCGACGAAGTCGCCTTTCGCCGTGGACGGGCCGGTGGTGGGGGTGCCGGTGAAGACGAAGCGGTAGTAGCCGTCGGTCTTGGCCTTGGTAGTGGTCCTCAGTTTGCCTCCGACGCCAGTGGTGACGGTCTTCAGCGCGGTGTAGACGGAACTGCCCTTCTTACGGAACTGCAGTTGGACCGGCCGCCCCTGGTAGCCGGTGTAGGTGCCGCTCTCCCAGTTGGCGCGGGTCAGCTTCCCGGTGACCGTGATCGTCCTGCCCTTCTTCACCGGCTCGGGCGAGGCGTTGACCGTCACCCCGGCGTACCGCTTGAAGTTCGCCGTACCGGCGACGTCGGTCTCCGTCCAGTTGTCGTCAGTGTCCTGCGCCCCGGCGAGCACCTTCCAGGCGCCGGCGAGGCCGTTGTGGTCGAAGTCCCGCGCGGCGCTCACAGCGATGCTCACCTTGCAGGCGGCGGCGGTCGGGTCGGCCGACGACACCACGCATGTTCCCGCCAGCGGGTACAGCGGCAGGATGCCGTCGGCGTCGTCGGTGTTGGGACCGTGCCACAGGTAGGCCCATGACGCGGCAATGCCCTCCGGGTCGTGGGCCGTCCACGTGATCGTGACGGTCTTTCTGGTGGTCGGGCCGAGCACGATGTCCTTGCCTCCGTTGACCACGACGTTCGAGAACGTGGTGTCGTCGGCAGCGGCCGTGCCCGACGCTTGGGCGGTTGCCGGAAGCACCGATGCTGAAAGGGTGGCAGTCAGGAAGATGACCGCCACGGCCGGGCGAATACGCATGAAGTCCCCCCTCGGGACACTGGGTTCGCCGCCTCCCCGCACGACGAAACCTGATGGTGTGTCATCGGTGGCTAGACCCGTGAGGGACGGTCCCGGTTGCCCTGTTCTTCGAACCAACGCCCGCATTCACCGGGCAGGGAGACGATGCCCCCGGTGCAGCCCATCGCTGCGACAGGTCCGGTGCAGCACGGAATTCGCGTTGTGGGCCGAAGGGCGCCGCCATAGGGTCACCGGCATGTCTCTACGTCTTCGTATGCGTCGAGCGCTCCCGGAAGCGATGCGCGCAGGTGACAAGGCCGCGGTGAGCGCCCTTCGGGCAACCCTTGGCGCGCTGGACAACGCCGAGGCGGTGCCCGTGCAGGAAACCGAGCTTCGTGGCTCGGCCCTTGAGCAGTCGCCGCTCGGTGTCGGCGTCACGGAGGCGGCTCGGCGTGAGCTGAGTGAGCACAGGGTGGTCGAGATCGTGAAAGCCGAAGCCGCCGAGCGTCTGGAGGCCGCGGCCCAGTTGACCGCGCCCGCGCACGCGCACCGAACCGCGCGGCTCCGTGCCGAGGCCGCCGTGTTGCTTCGCTTCCTCGATGATTCGAGCCCCGCGTAGGAACCGGATTCGCTCACCCGCCTCGGAGCCGACGGCGACTCCCCGGCGTCGGAGGGATTCCCCGGAGTCCCAGTCCTCAGCCGTCGACCCCACCTCGCGAACGAACCGACGCTCGATCACCCACACGTCAGCGTCGGCATCCCCCAGTCCCCGTGGTCGTTGCCGTTGCCGTCGCCCGCGTCACCGACCTTGAGGTCGATCACCTGGGCACCGCTGACGTCGACGTCGATCGGCACCGCGCCCTGCCCACCGCGGATCGTCGGCGTGGTGACCAGGGTCTTGCCGTCGGCGACCACGGAGAACGTCACCGTGCCCACGCCGCCCGTCTCGTCGTCGACGCCGACGTCCGCCGTCAACCGCGAGCACTGTCCGGCGAGGTAGAGCTCGACGTCGCTGACGGAGTTGGTGCCCAGGCCCTTGGCGTAGCCGGCGCCGGCGATGGTGATCGGGCGGCCGTCACCGGCCGCCTGTTCGCCGACGCTGGTGTCCCGCTCCACCGGGCCCCATCCGTTCGTGGAGGAGAGGAACGGCAGGGCGCTCACGTCGCTCTTCCCGGCAAGCGGAGCGGGCGGTATTCCGCCGACGATCCGTTCGTCATCGCCGACGAGCTGCCGTCCGTTCTGCCGGCAGTGCACCGTGGCGGTGAGTGCCGAGGCGGATGACAACGTTCCGGTCGGCGGCTCGACCTGCCAGGTGAAGGTGGCCGATGCCCCGGGCTCCAGACGCTTGACCGAGGTGGGGCTCGAGGCGCTCACGCTCCAGCCGTCGGGGGCGGAGAGCGACGCCGTCAGTCCGGAAGCGGACTGACGGTCCTTCGGCACCCGCACCGCCGCCCGGGCGGTGAAGGCCTGTCCCGGCTGGGCGGTGTCCGGCACGTCCAGGGTGACGTCCGCTCCCGGACGCTTGGGCATGGCATAGGTCCGGGCGTCGTAGCGAGGACTGTCGTTCTGCGCGACGCGCAGGGACGAGGCGTAACTGCCGTAGTCGGTCAGTGCGACCTTGCCGAGGCCGCCGGTGGTGCCGTCGAGGTTCCACACGGCGATGGCGATGCTGTTGTGGCCGTTCGGGTTCAGGATGCCGTTGGGGACCGGGAAGGTGTGCTGCGGGCCGAGGTAGTTGACGTAGTTGCCGACCTGCCAGCCGTTCACGAAGATCGTGGCGCGGTACTTGCGTGACGGGTCGTCGGTGAATGTCAGCCCGAGCGACGTGTCCTGGCCGTGCGGCAGGTCCAGCTTGGCGTCGGTGCGGTACCAGGAGACACCGGGTGTCGTGTCGGTCGTCGGGAGGGACACCCGGTTCCAGTCGCCGTCCGGGTAGCCCGGCAGGGACCAGCCCGCCCGCTCGCCGTAGAGGCCGCCCGTCGAGAGCGGGCCGCGGACCGTGTCCTGGAGGTCCTCGCCGCCCCGGACGCCCTGGAGGCGCCAGGTGACGGACGTCAGTGGCGCGCCGACGAGGGAGGCGCTGGTCAGGCCGCGTGCGGTCTTGTTGCCGTTGGAGGAGTTGTAGTCCTCCTCGTGCCCCATGTTGACGGTGAGCACGGAGAGGACGTTGTCGCCGGTGGACTTCACGGAGCCGGCCGGGAAGGCGAAGTCGCCGCTGCCTGTGGTGGAGCTGCCCAGGAAGGTGCCGTTCAGCCAGGCGGAGAACGCCTGCGCTCCTCCCCCGGAGTCCGACACCAGGTGGATGCCGGTCTCCTTGCCGGTGGCGCGGAAGCGGCCGCGGTACCAGGTGTTGCCGGTGTGGAAGCCGTAGTCGTCCGCGTAGAGCACCGGCAGTGAGTTGGCGCCGGAGACGCTGTTGGTGGTCGACTTGTCGGCCACCTGCCAGCTGGTGTCGTCGAAACCGGGGGACGCTTCGGGGGATTCCTCGGCGTGCTTCCAGTCGGTGAGCGTCGGCAGGTGTATCGGGGCGGCGACCGCGATCTTCCCGGTGCGGCTCCCCGTGTCGGTGGCGTGGGTGCCCAATGTCCTGCCGTTCCAGGTGACTTGGGCGGCGGAGGTGAACACCTCGATGTTCTTGTCGTCGGCGTTGTCGCCGGTGAGTGCCACGGTGTGGCCGCCGTGCAGGCTGGTCGCCGTGCGCAGCAGGTGGGTGCCGCGCACGAGCACCGGGCCGCTCGCCGTGTCCTGACGCCAGAAGGTCTTCGCCGTGGCCTTGTCACCGAGGAGCAGGAGCAGGGGGCGCTGTCCGTCGCCGGTGATGCTGACGCGGATCAGGCCCTTGTGCGTGTAGTTGAGCCGCAGGTCTCCGGTGGCCTGGTCCCAACTGGTCGCGACTGTACCGCCGTTGGCGGTCACGGTGGGTCTGGAGCCATAGCGCAGGACGGTTTCGCCGTCGCTGCCCTGGTCGCCGTAGAGCACGGCGATGTCCCGGTCCCCGATGGTCGCGCTGGTCATGATCTCGGAGGTCGAGTACTGCAACTGCGCTTCGCCGAGGCGGTAGTTGGCCACGATCACGTGGGAGTCGCGTCCGTCGAGGGTGATCGCGGTGCCGGGCTGCTGCGGCACGACCGGGTAGGTCGGCTCGGCGGTGGCGGCTGTCGGTACGTCGATGGCGTCGACGGCCACGTAGTTGTCCGTGGATCCCGAGCTGTGGTTCCCGGCGACGACGATCTTCAGCGTGTGTGCGCCGGGTGTCAGCCCGGTCTTCTGGAAGAGCACGGCCTGGCTCTCGCTGCCGGAGTCGTCGACCGTCGCCACCTTCGTGTCGTCGAGGTAGACGTCGGCGTTGCCGTGGTTGTTGGTCTTCGAGCCGATCCAGCGGATCGCGGTGCCGTCGAAGGGGACGGTGAGCGAGTCGCCGGCCTTGTTCGAGAACGACTCCGTGTGCTTGTAATCGCCGCCGGTGTAGCTCGTGTTGGCCACGTGCGACCACGAACCGGCGTACTGGAGCGCGGAGTCGGGGTCGTCCCAGGTGTAGGTGGTGTCATTGGTCGGCTGGGCGTTGAAGTCCAGGGAGATGTGGGTCCTGTCGACTGCCGTGGACGTGGAGTTGCCGTGCCGCAGGACGTGGAACTGCGTCTTGGTGTCGGGGTTCATCCGGGCGGTGTCCACGACCGCGGAGTCGTCCGGCGGTGTTGCCCGGATCGCCTCGGTCTTGGTCAGCGGGGCGACCGACTGCGTGAAGTAGCCGATGAGTTTGTCCTCGTCGTACTTCGGATCGAGCTGACGCGTCTCGCGGATCGCGGCCCCGTAGTCGTACGACGTGTAGTTCTCGGGCATGCCCAGCCAGCCCCAGTTGGTGCCGCCGTACGTCATGTAGAAGCTCTGCGCGGTCGCGCCGACGGCGATGTTCTGCTTGTAGAAGACGTTGGCGAACTGGTCGTTGATGAGCTGCGCACACTTGTCGTAGCCCGGCCCGCCCCAGGGGTCGAAGGCGCCGCCCTGGAACTCCGGTGAGTACAGCGGTTTTCCGGCCGGGTGGTCGTAGCTGATGTCCGGGACGCCGTTCCACTTCGCGGGGTTGGAGCAGTCGAAGCCCTGCGGGTAGGAGTCCGGGCCGTCGACGTCCAGGGCGCCGGTACCGGAGTTGAAGGTGCCGTTGTTGTTGCCGGTGAGCGGGACCGTGATGCCGTCGGCGCGGGCCTTGTCCTCCAGGTGCTGCATGTAGGAACGGCCTGCGGTCGAGCCGTTGTAGTACTCGTTCTCGACCTGGTAGGCGATAACTGACCCGGTGCCGTTGGTGAGTTGGTGCCGGGCGATGATCCGGTCGATCTGGGTCAGCCACTCGTCGGCGTACTTCAGGAACCGCGGGTCGTCGCTGCGGTTGTTCTCCGCCTTGGTGGTCAGCCAGCCGGGCAGGCCGCCGCTGTCGACCTCCGCGTTGATGTACGGCGCCGGGCGGGCGATGACGTAGAGGCCTGCCTCCTGGGCCATGTCGAGCAGCTTGTCGACGTCCCGCACCCCGGTGAAGTCGTACACCCCCGGCTTTGGCGAGTGGTAGCCCCAATCGAAGTACAGGGAGGTCGAGTTGAAGCCGGCGGCCTTCATCTTCTGGAAGATGTCGCGCCACAGGTCCTGGCTGGGGAGCCGGAAGTAGTGGAACTCGCCGGACCACAGATAGGTGCGTTTGCCGTCGACGAGGAAGGAGTAGCCGTCGAGAGTCACGGTGTGCGCCTGCGGACCGACGACGGGCGGCTGCTCGCCGACGTCCTGCGCCGCCGCCGTGGCCGGCGCGATCAGGCCGGCCGCCAGGGCGATGGTCGCGGCTGTCGCGAGGATCGCTCTCCACCAGCGACGGCGACCGGGTCTCGCACTCTCTGAACCGTTCCGACCATCCCGCACGGCGGCCTCCAGACCGACTGGGCGAACAGCATCAAACAGACTCAGGCAAAGCCGAACAGTAAGGGGGCGTGGGCCCAACCACAATGGGTCGGAAGAACACAGCCGAGAGGTCGTCGGGTCCCGGGCTCACATCCGGGACCCGACCCGGCATCGTCAGGACAGCCAACGCCCGTTGGCCCCCGCTCCCGGTGCACCGGTCGGCCGTCGTGTCACCCGGAGGCGGCTTGCTGGACCCGCTGTTGAGGGTCTGGTCCGGAAGGCGAAGCCGCGCCCGCTCGGACAGAGCGTCCGGGCGGGCGCGACGTGAACGGGTGGCGGTGGGGTCAGGTCGCGGTCAGCGACAGGTCGGCCGTCGTGGCGCGGCCCGGCAGCAGGGTCAACTCCTTGGATGCAGAGGGGTGGCCGGCGGTCGGGGCCGTGATCCGCAGCGGGCCCGGGCGGGCGTCGAGCCAGAGGTCGTAGTGGCCGTCGGAGTCCGTGCGTACGGTGTGTACGAGGTGGCCGCAGCCGGTCGTTCCGGCGTGCGCCACCGGGCAGATCAGGACCGTGGCCGCCGCGAGCGGTGCCCCCGTGCGCTTGTCGGTGACCGTTTCGGAGAGATGACCCCAGGTCCGCGGGTTCGTGACCTTGAGGCTGACACCACCGAGGCGAACAAGCTCTACAACGAGGCCGACGCCAAGATCTGGGCACTGGGCCACTCCATCCCGGTCTACCAGCGACCCCAGGTCCTCGCGGTCCGCTCGCCCCTCGCCGACTACGGTGCGAGCGGCCTCGCGCACGTCGACTGCACGAAGGTCGGCCGGCTGAAGAAGTGACCCGCCGGAGGACGGATCGGCCGGCTTCGTGCCGGTACGGCGGAGATCTCGGACAGGTCTCCGCCGTACCGCTTCAGACGCAACGCACGGCTAGCGGCGCCCGCCTCGGCGGTCCGCGAGCCGGTGGACCGCCGCGATCAGCGTGTCCACCTCCCCGTGCGTGTTGTAGAAGGCGAACGACGGACGGACGGTGGCCTCCAGCCCGTACCGGCGCAGGATCGGCTGTGCGCAGTGGTGGCCCGAACGTACCGCGATGCCCTCCTCGTTGAGCGCGGTGCCCACCTCGGCCGGCTCGTAGCCGTCCAGGACGAACGACACGATGCTCGCCTTGTTCGGGGCCGTGCCGACCAACCGGAGCCCGGGCACGCCGCGCAGGCCTTCCGTGGCGTGTTCGACCAGGGTGTGCTCGTAGGCGGCGATGTTCGGCAGGCCGATGCGCTCGACGTAGTCGATGGCGGCGGCCAGGCCCACCGCGTCGGCGATGTTGCCGGTGCCGGCCTCGAAGCGGCCCGGCGGCGGCTGGAAGCTGGACTTCTCGAAGGTGACGTCGGTGATCATGTTGCCGCCGCCCTCCCACGGAGGCATGTCCTCGAGAACCTCCCGTTTGGCGTAGAGCACCCCGATCCCGGTCGGCCCGAACAGCTTGTGCCCGGAGAAGACCAGGAAGTCCGCGTCCAGCGCCCTGACATCGATCGGCAGGTGCGGGACCGACTGCGCGGCGTCGACCAGGACGCGTGCGCCGGCCTGGTGTCCGATCGCGATGATCTGCTCGACCGGTACGACGGTGCCGAGCGCGTTGGACATCTGGGTGACGGCCACCAGCTTGGTCCGGTCCGACAGGAGCTCTGTGTACTTGTCGAGCAGCAACTGGCCGCTGTCGTCGACCGGGATCACCTTGATCACCGCACCGGTCTGTTCCGCCAGCATCTGCCAGGGCACGATGTTGGCGTGGTGCTCCAGATGGGAGAGCACGATCTCGTCGCCCGCGCGGATGTGCGCGGGGCCCCACGCCTTGGCGACCAGGTTGATCGCCTCGGTGGTGCCCCGGACGAACACGATCTCCTCGGCGGAACCCGCCCCGACGAACCGCGCGACGGTCTTCCTGGCGCCCTCGTAGGCGTCCGTCGCCCGGGCGGCCAACTCGTGCGCCGCCCGGTGGATGTTGGAGTTCTCCCGTGTGTAGAACTCGACCAGCCGGTCGATCACCGCCTGCGGTTTCTGCGTGGTCGCGGCGTTGTCCAGCCAGATCAGCGGACGGCCGTTGACCAGCTCGGACAGGATCGGGAAATCCCGGCGAACCGCGTGCACGTCGAAGGCTGGGTGGTGGTCGAGCTGTAGTCCCGACGGCGCGCCGGACGTGTCGGGTTCCTGGACGAAGTAATACGGCGCGGTCGTCGCCGTCGGTGACGCCATCTCGGGCAGGCGCGGCAGCCCGAGATGCCCGAAGCCGGGAAGCTCCGGCGCCTGAGCAGGATACCCGGGTGCCTCGGTGAGGAAGTAGTACGGCCCGGGGTCCGGGAGGTGGGCAGGTGCGGCCGGCGACGGAACGGGCGGTGGCCCCGGGGCCACCGGCGGGGCCGATGCCTCCGGGGTGGATCCGGCGCCGCCGGGCGCACCCAGCGTATAAGGGCCTGCCATGAACGTGGCGGGGGCGCTGGTCGGTGGCGGCCCGGACGGCGGGCTCATTCCGGCGGTCGGCGCCGGGGGCGGCGGGTCCATGGAGGGAATGCCGGTGGGGACCGGCGGAAGTGGGTCCGCGGCCGGGCTGCCGGTGAACACCGCGGGAGCGGATTCCGCAGCAGGCAAGCCAGTTGGCACCGCAGGTGCGTAATCCGCCGATGGCACACCGGCCGGCTGGACAGGGAACAGGCCGGGAGCCGGCGGACCGGTGGGCACAGCGGGGGCGGACTGCGCGGCCGACGGCCCCGCAGCCGCCGTAGGAGAAGAGTCCGCGAGCGGCAGGCCGGTGGGCGTCGGCCATTCCGACGGGCCGTCGGAGACCGGGGCCTCCGTGTCCGCCGGCTGCCCGGGGAGTGCTCGGAAGAACTCCCCGGCCATTCGGCTCAGCGTCTCCTCGTCCGGCAGCCACGCGGGGGCGGCTTCGTTACCGGTGGTCGGGGGCGTGGTCATGGCTACCGGTAACTCGGCGCGTAGTCATGGAACTTGTCCACCTCGACGTCGTCCAGCACGGCGAGGGCGTCCTCCGTGAGTACCGCGAGCGAGCAGTACAGGGAGATCAGGTAGGAGGCGATGGCGCTGCGGTCGATCTGCATGAAGCGCACCGACAACCCCATCCCCTGCTCCCCCGAGAGCCCGGGCTGGAACAGCCCCACCACGCCCTGGCGCGACTCGCCGGTGCGCAGCAGGATGAACTTCGTCTTCCCGTTCTCCAGCGGGACCTTGTCCGACGGGACGATCGGCAGGCCGCGCCAGGTCAGGAACTGCGAGCCGAACATGCTCACCGTGGCCGGCGGTACACCTCGCCGGGTGCATTCCCGGCCGAACGCGGCGATCCCCTCGGGGTGGGTGAGGAAGAAGGCCGGCTGCTTCCACACCTTGGTGATGAGGGCGTCCAGGTCGTCCGGCGTCGGCGGCCCGGTCATCGTGGAGATCCGCTGCGTGTCCGCCGTGCTGGCCAGCATCCCGTACTCCGGGCTGTTGATCAGCTCGCCCTCCTGATGCTCCTTCACCGCCTCGATGGTCAGCCGCAGTTGCTGCGCGGTCTGGTTGTGCGGGCTGGAGTACAGGTCGGAGATCCGGGTGTGGAGGTCCAGGACCGTCTGGACGGCCTTGAGCCGGTACTCCCGGGGTTCCCGCGCGTAGTCGACGAAGGTGTCCGGCAGCGGCGACTCGTCGTAGTTGTCGCATTCGATGCGCACCGACTCGGGGTGAACGACCTTGTTCACCCGGTAGATGCCGGCTTCGACCGGGACCCAGGACATCAGATGCACCAGCCAGCGAGGCGTGATGGAGCTCATCTGGGGAACGGTCTTGGTGGCGTTCGCGAGGGTCCGCGCCGCGCTGTCGCTCACCGACATCGATCGCGACGGTGGATTCACAACCGTGGTCATGCGGCATCTCCTTTCCGCGCCCGGGGCCGGGCACGCGTGACGGGGTGAGATCGCCGACGGTCACCGACGGGAAGGTGTGCGGCCGCGATCTCTCGCACCCACTATCGATTCACCGTCGCAGTAGGTCCGGTAATGGTCCAATGCGTGTTTTCGAGGCTGTCATCGACGCGGTCTATGATTCGCAAATGATCGACTTGAGTCGGTTGCGCGTATTGGTCGCCGTCGCCCGCGAGGGTTCGATCACGGCAGCCGCCGAGGCACTGCACTACGCGCAGCCGTCGGTGAGCCATCAACTCGCCAAGCTCGAGGCCGAGGTCGGCATGCCGCTGTTGCAGCGGATGGGGCGCGGTATCCGGCTCACGGAGGCCGGCCGGCTGCTGGTGGACCGCGCCGAGTCGATCCTCGCGCAGGTGGAGTCGGTGCACGCCGAACTGGACGAGCTGGCCGGGCTGCGCACCGGCCGGTTCCGACTGGCCGCCTTTCCCTCGGCGTTGGCCACCCTGGTGCCGCTCGCCGCCGCCCGCGTCCTGGACCGGTACCCCGGCATCGAGCTGACCTTGCGGGAGGCGGAGCCACCGGACGCGCTCAACGCCCTGCGCGAGAACGACGTCGACGTGGCGCTGATCTTCGAGCGCGGCGACCCGCCCCAGCGCGATCGCCGCGACACCACGATGACACCGCTTCTCGACGAGCCGTTGTACGTGGTCACGCCGGCCGACCGCTCCTGGGACGGGTCCCGGACCGACCTGGCCACCTATGCCGACACGCGCTGGATCGCCGGGTGCGAACGCTGCCGCGAGCATCTCGTCGCGGCCTGCGGGCGGGCCGGGTTCTCGCCGGTCGTCGAGTTCGAGACCGACGACTACGTCGCCGTACAGGCGCTCGTCGCGGCCGGACTCGGCGTGAGCCTGCTGCCCGGACTCACTCTCCTCGCCAACAGGCACCCCGGGGTCAGGCTCCACCGCATCGACGGCATGCGCAGACAGGTCGTGGCCGCCGTCCACGGCAAACCGCCCGCGTCCCAACCCGCCCAAGTACTCCTCGACGCCCTCACCGCGACCCTCTCCGAACCGGAGTGGCCGTCCTGACGACACACGCAGGTACGGAACGGCCGTGACCGCGAACACTTTGTTGCGGCTGTGTGCAAGGGCAACAGGCATGGCCGACCAGGGAGTTGGCGCGCCCTTCCCGACCCACCATTGACGTACGACGACGCCGCTCCGTACGATCACGATCGGCATCGAGTGTCAGCGTGAAGCCCTGGCTTGCTGACCGGCAACCCTCCGACGCGGTGGGGTGCTCCAGGTGAAAGCCCGGCAGGGTCACCGACGATCTCTGCAAGCGCGGAACCCCGTGACCGGGGCCGGAGATGTGGAGGACGGTCATGCGAGACAGCAGTGACCAGCGTGCCTCGACCGCTTCCTCTGTTTCTCTGACGGCCGCGACGGTGTTCTCCCGCCTCTCGCGCCGCCGCCACATCGATCTTCAGCGCTTCACCAGCTGTCTGTGTCGCGCCTGACCGCTGTCCGGCCCGCTCTGACCACGTCCGCCTGACGTCTGTCTGACGTCCGTCGCGCGGCCAGTAGGCGTTCGCCCGCCGTCTCTCGCGGTCTCGTCCGTACGTACGCCCACGGGCCTGTGCCGCGGCCGCCCCGCATCTACTTCCCCTTCCCACCCCACCCCTGAACCGCGCCGTCCCGTTGTCGCCATAGCGCCGACCGGGGCCGCACACCCGCGCGCCGCCGTGGGAGCGCAGGGCATCACCCGCGTAGTGACACGAGTAGGAGCACCCTCCGTGAGAGCACATCCGGACATCCGGCCCAACCGATCGGCGGCGCTGGCCGCCCTCCTGACCACCAGCGTCCTGCTCACCGCCTGCGGATCCGGCAGCAGCGGCGGCTCGGGCAGCGGCGGTGGACCGGCGAAATCCGGTGGCACCCTGACCTTCGCGGTGGGCTCCGACGCCGGGTGTGTGGACCCGCAGCAGGTGGCCAGCAACGACACCATCTACTCGGTGCGGCAGATCGTGGACTCCCTCACCGACCAGGATCCCGAGACCGGCGAGATCGTGCCGTGGCTCGCGAAGAGCTGGGACATCAGCTCCGACGCGACGGCGTTCACCTTCCATCTCAGATCGGGTGTCACCTTCAGCGACGGATCGAAGCTGACCGCCCAGGTGGTCAAGGACAACTTCGACGCGGTGCCGAAGCTGGGTGCGCTGGGCACCCTCGCCGAGGGCTATCTCAGCGGCGTCACGAGCACGACCGTGGTCGACCCGCTCACCGTCAAGGTGACCTTCAAGCAGCCCAACGCCCAGTTCCTGCAGGCCACTTCGACACACTCGCTGGGCATCGAGTCGTCGGCGAGCGTGAAGCAGAGCCCGCAGCGGAAGTGCAGCCAGGGAGTGGTCGGCTCCGGTCCCTTCACGCTGAAGCAGTACGTGCAGAACCAGTCGATCACACTCGCCAAGCGCACCGGGTACGCCTGGGGTTCCTCGCTGTGGCACAAGAGCGGCGAGGCCTACCTGGACAAGGTCGTCTTCAAGGTCGTGCCCGAGGCGGGTGTGCGGGCCGGCAGTCTCCAGTCCGGGCAGGTGAACGCGATCAGCAGCGTCGGCAAGGCCAACGAGGCGGCTCTCAAGGGCGGCCAGGTCACCCTTCAGCGGCGGGCCAACCCCGGCGTGGTGTTCGGCCTGGCCTTCAACAACGCGCGGCCGGCTCTGCAGGACGCCCGGGTGCGCCAGGCCATCGGGTTCGCCATCGACCGGGGGCAGATCGCCGACACCGTGTTCCCGACCGGAACCCAGCCCGCGACCAGCGTCCTGGCGCACACCACACCCGACTACGCGGATCTCTCCTCGGACCTGACGACCGACGCGGCCAAGGCCAAGTCCCTGCTGGAAGCGGCCGGTTGGAAGACCGGCAGCGACGGCATCCGCACCAAGGACGGCAAGAAGCTGACCCTGACCGTCGACTGGATACCCAACTCGGCCACCAACCAGCCCGCGTTGGAGCTGATCCAGCAGCAACTCAAGGCGGTGGGCGTCGGCCTGACGCTCAAGCAGCTCCAGGTCACCCAGCTCGCCCCGACACTGCAGTCGGGCGACTACGACGCGGCGTGGGGGAACATCACCCGGGCCGACCCGGACATCCTGCGCAACTCCTTCTCCACCAAGCTCGCCAACTTCTACCGCGTTCCCGTGACCGAGCTGGACAGCGCGCTGACCGGACAGGCGGCGACCACGGACGCCACAAAGCGCAAGCAACTCGTCCAGCAGGCACAGCAGTTGATCGTGCGGAACGCCTACTACGCACCCGTGGTGGAGCTCCAGACCCAGATCGGCGTGTCGAACAAGGTGCACGGCCTGACCTTCGACGCCTCCAGCCGGATCCAGCTGCACGACACCTGGATCGGCTGACGCATGCGCCGCTATGTGATCAAACGGCTCGCCCAGGCGGTCGGGGTGCTGTGGGCGGCCTACACGGTGTCCTTCCTGGTGCTCGACTTCCTGCCCGGTGATCCGGTCACGGCGATGGCCGGTGCCGGAATGGACTCCGGTCAGGTCGATCCGGCACAACTGGCCGCGCTGCGCCACGAGTACGGCTTCGACAAGCCGGTCCTGGCGCAGTACGCCGACTACCTCGGCAAGGCGGTGCGCGGGGACTTCGGCGACTCGGTCTCGACCGGCCGGCCGGTGTCCTCGACGCTGGCCGACGCGCTGCCGCAGACACTGCAGTTGACCGGTGCCGCGCTGTTGCTCGCGGTGTTTCTCGGCGGCGGTCTTGCGGTGCTGGCGACCTACACCTCGCGGCGCTGGCTGCGCCAACTGCTGCTGTCGTTGCCGCCGTTGGGGGTGTCGGTGCCGACGTTCTGGGTGGGGCTGCTGCTCGTCGAGACTTTCTCGTTCCGCCTGCACTGGTTCCCGGCCTTCGGCAACGACGGGCTGCGCGGGCTGATCCTGCCGGCGGTGACACTGGCGGTCCCCACCGGTGCGCAGGTCGCTCAGGTTCTCGCCAAGAGCCTGCTCACCGCGCTGGATCAGGCCTATGTGGAGACCGCCCGCGCCAAGGGCGCCGGCCGTTGGCGAATCCATCTGCGGCACGCGCTGCGCAACGCGTCGCTGCCGGCGTTGACGGTCGTAGGCCTGCTGGTCGGGCAGTTGATCGCCGGTTCGGTGGTCGTCGAGACGGTGTTCTCGCGTGACGGTCTCGGCCGGGTGACGGCTGCCGCGGTCACGGCCCAGGACATCCCGCTCGTCCAGGGCGTGGTGGTGTTCGGGGCGCTGATCTTCGTGGTGACGAACCTGGTCGTCGATCTCGTGTATCCGCTGCTGGACCCGCGGATCGTGGTGGCCCCGGGCCGGAAGGCGGTTGCCGTATGAGCCGGGATCTGGTCGACGACACCGCCGTCGATGCCGCGCTCGGTTTCGCCCGACCGGTCGAGCCCGGCTCCGACCCCGGGCCGGGACACCGCGTCGACGTGCGGCGCGTCCTGCGGTTCCTGGTGCGCCGTCCGGGCCTGCTGCTGTCGGTCCTCCTCGTCGTGCTGGTGGTGCTGGCCTCCTTCTGGCCGGGGTTGTTCACCTCGCGCGATCCGCTGACGGGGGTGCCGTCGCAGAACTTCCGCGGCCCGAGCGGCGCGCACTGGTTCGGCACGGACGAACTGGGCCGTGACGTGTTCTCCCGCGTGGTCCACGGCGCCCAACTGTCCCTGAAGGCAACGCTGATCGCGGTGGCGGTCGCGTTCGTGGTCGGCAGTCTGATCGGTCTGGTCGCCGGGTTCGTCGGCCGCTGGGTCGACGACGTGCTGATGCGCTTCGTCGACGTCCTGCTGTCGATCCCCGCGCTGTTTCTGTCCCTGGCCCTGGTCACCGCGCTGGGCTACGGCACGGTGAAGGTGGCGGTCGCGGTCGGCATCGCCAGCGTCGCGAGCTTCGCCCGGGTCACCCGGGCCGAGGTGCTGCGGGTGCGCCAAGCGGTCTTCGTCGAGGCATCACGCGCATGCGGGACCCGCTGGTACGCGGTGCTGGGCCGGCACGTACTGCCCAACGCCGCGGGCCCGGTGATCGTCCTGGCCACCCTCGACTTCGGCTCCGCGATCCTGGCCGTGTCGGCCCTGAGCTTCCTCGGCTACGGCGCCCCGCCACCGGCGCCGGAGTGGGGCACGCTGATCTCCGACGGCCGCAACTACCTCGCGAACGCATGGTGGTTGACCGCACTGCCCGGGCTGGCGATCGCCGCGACCGTGCTGGCCACCAACCGCATCGCACGGGCACTGGACGGCGAATGGTCCAGGCAGCGATGACCGGCACCCCGACGAACACGCCTGGAACGGACGACGACTTGAGTACGACACCGAGCACCGAGCCGGTCCACCCCGAGCAGGGCGCCGCGCTGGAGATACGCGGCCTGTCGGTGTCGTACCGAACGCGCGGCGGCATCGTGCGGGCGGTGCGGGACGTCGACCTCGACGTGCGGCCGGGCGAAGTGACCGCCGTGGTCGGCGAGTCCGGGTCCGGCAAGAGCACCACCGCACATGCCGTCACCCGGCTCCTGGCACCGAACGCCCACATCGACTCCGGCACGATCCGCTTCGGACGCCACGACCTCACCACGCTGACCGAGGCGGAACTGCGCACCGTACGCGGCGCGCGGATCGGCCTGGTGCCCCAGGATCCGTCCGTGTCGCTCAACCCGGTCAAACGTGTCGGCGAACAGGTCGCCGAGGTGCTGCGCATCCACAGCCTCGCGACCCGCCGCTCCGCACCGGCGGAGGCGATCGCCATCCTGGACCGGGCCGGGCTGCCCGACGCGGCCACCCGCGCACGCCAGTACCCGCACGAACTCTCCGGCGGAATGCGGCAACGCGCCCTGATCGCCATCGCCCTCGCCGCCCGCCCGAAGCTGATCATCGCCGACGAGCCCACCAGCGCACTCGACGTCACCGTGCAACGCGTCATCCTCGACCATCTCCAGCACCTCACCGAGGAGTTGGGGACGGCGATCCTGCTGGTGACCCACGATCTCGGCGTCGCCGCCGACCGGGCCCAGCACCTGGTCGTCATGTCGCAGGGCCGGGTCGTGGAGGCCGGTCCGACCCTGGACATCCTCGACGACCCCCAACACGCGTACACACGACGGCTGTTGGCGAGCGCGCCGAGCCTGGCCACCGCCCGACCGCGCACCCCGCTCGCAGCGCCCGCGACCAACGAGACGCAGCCGCTGCTCGAACTCCGGGGCGCGGTCAAGGAGTTCCGGCTCCCCCGTGCGGGCGGCGGATCCCGGACACTGCGCGCGGTCGACGACGTCAGCTTCACCCTCCACCGGGGGCAGACCCTCGCGCTGGTCGGCGAGTCCGGCTCGGGCAAGTCCACCACCGCCCGCCTGGTGCTCCGCCTGACCGACGCGACCGACGGACACATCCTCTTCGACGGGGAAGACGTCACGACCGCCCACGGCGCGCAGGCCAGACAGCTGCGCCGACGCGCGCAACTCGTCTACCAGAACCCGTACGCCTCGCTCGACCCCCGCTTCTCCATCGGCGAAGTGATCACCGAACCGCTGCGCGCCTTCAAGGTCGGCGACGGCGCCTCCCGTCTCGCACGAGCCCGCGACCTGCTCGACCGGGTCGCGCTGCCCGCGTCGACGCTGGAGCGCCGTCCGGCGGAACTCTCGGGCGGGCAGCGCCAGCGCGTCGCGATCGCCAGGGCCCTCGCACTCTCTCCGGATCTGGTCGTCTGCGACGAGCCGGTGTCCGCGCTCGACGTCTCCGTCCAGGCCCAAGTCCTGGACCTGCTGGCCGAGTTGCAGGCCGACACCGGAGTGGCGTACCTGTTCATCTCGCACGACCTGGCCGTCGTACGCCAGATCGCGCACCAGGTGGCCGTCATGCGGGCGGGCCGCATCGTCGAGACGGGTGCCCCCGAGGACCTCTTCACGCACCCCCGCCACGAGTACACCCGCGAGCTGCTCGCGGCGATCCCCGGCCGCCGGGACGACCACGACCTGAGGACGCGGACCACATGACCATCACCTCCCTCGCCTTCCTCACCCCGGGCAACTTCGCCGACGACGACCCGTACACCGGTCTGGAGGAGACCCTCCAACTCTTCGTGTACGGGGAGGAGTTGGGCTACGACGGGGGCCTGGATCCGGCAGCGGCATCTCGAACACGGTGTGGGTTCGGCCGCGGTGTTCCTCACCGCGGCCGGCTCTCAGCGGCCACAGCCGCAGCCGCGCAACCCCGGTCTGGTGGACCGCATTTGGTACGGCGGCGGCAGCCTGCGCTCGGCCCGTTGGGCCGGCGAGCACGGACCCAACCTGCTTTGCGCCCGAACTGGGCTGGCGGCCCGCGCAGTTGGAGGCCTCGCGATGAGTTCCGTACGACTGGAGGTCCACGACCCGGGAGCCGTTCGCCGCCGGGCATCGCTTCAACGGCGAAGGCTCTTCAGTCCCGCGGCGGCACCGACGGGTCAGCCGCCCGCGACCCCGCGTCGGGGGCGTGGAAACAGGCGCTGACCGACTTGCCGTGACGGCAGGGGTGCGACTCCCAGGTATCCGCCACCGCGTCCACGAGGAGCATGCCCCGTCCGCCGAGACGATCCGTACTGGCCTCGCGGGGCGTGGGCAGGTCGCCGGACTTGTCGTGCACGGTGACATGCAGACAGTGGTCGTCGCACGCCATCACCAACTGGGCGCTGCTGTGGGCATGCCGGTGCGCGTTGGTCACCAGCTCGGAGACGGTGAGCAGTACGGCGTCCACCGTTTCCGGAGCGGTGGTGGTCCAGTGCAGCCCCTCAAGATGCCTGCGCGCCCAGTCCCGGGCCGATTTCACTTCGCTGTTCAACGGAAGCGTGCGGGCCCAGCCGACTGCCCGGAGCGACGAACCTTCCACAGCGATCATTCCTCCTTGGGTGACGGGTGCCGCTCACCAGGCGTACTCAGCGGCGGCCGCGGAGTTTGCCCAACAGGCGCCGGGCCTGGGCCTGGCGGCGTGGGTCGGCAGCGGCTCGGCGTACCTGTTCCACTGTGCGTCGCCCCTGGGGGCTCCTGGCGAACCGCTTGATGCGCTCCATTACGCCCGACATGACGTTCCTCTCCTCGAAGCACCGCGTTCATCGCACCGCGTTCATCACTGTCCCGACTACCCCGCTCCCGCCGACTCAGCCCTGTCACCTGGTACTTGCTGGGCGCGGAGGGGTGTCAGGAGATGACCCGGAGCCGCCCGTGGGACCCGCGGCGGAGTCGGTCGACGGCCTGCGCCGTGCTGTCGTCGGCAGGGAGGAGGACGATCAACTGCTGTGCGTCCGACGGGAGTTCGAGGGTCTCGCGGAGCAGCCGGAGTTCGTACCCGGACGGGTGGCTGAGGCGGAGTGCCCCGCGTCGGGGAACCACGTGCCGGTTCAGCCGGCGGGTGAAGTCGGGGCCTGCGGCGCGGGCGAGTTCCGTCGTGAACCACTCGGAGTTCGCCACGGACGGTCCGAGCCACAGGTCGAAGGCCTGCTCGTCCGCGACGTCGTCCCAGTCCGTGAAGAACGTCCGCGCGCGGGGGTCGGTGAAGACGTAGCGCGTGAGGTTCGGTGTGTCCGTGTCGAGCAGTCCGGTGCCGCGCGTCACCGACTCGTAGCCGCTGGTGTGGGCGAGGACGTCGCCCAGCCGGTTGGTGACCATGGCGATGCCCGGTTCCAGCAGGCGGAGCGTCTCCAGGACCGACGGGCGGACCTCGCGGCGCGGCGGCGCGGGGCGCGTGTGCGTGGGGCACGCACCGCCGGTGATCTTCGTGAGGTAGCGCAGGTGGTCGCGCTCCGAGGAGTTGAGGCTGAGCGCGTCGGCGAGCGCGTTCACCACCGCCACCGAGGGATTGCGGTCGCGGCCCTGCTCGATACGGGTCAGGTACTCGACGCTGATGCCGGCCCGCGCGGCGAGGTCCGAGCGCCGCAGCCCCGGTGACCGGCGGCGGCCGTGATCGGGCAGTCCCAGCGACTGCGGCTGGATGCTGTCCCGCGTGGTCCGGATGAAATCCCCCAACGGCGAACCCATGCCGTGAGCTTACGACGCCGCCCGCCGGCCGCGGAGTGCTCAGCGTGGCCCTGCGAGGGCCAGCCTGAGCACGGTCTGGCTGCTGGTCCCGTGCGGTCCGATCGTGGTCGGCATGGAGAACAGACCTCAGCTGGTGATCATCGTCGGAAGCACGCGTGAAGGGCGGTTCGGCCCGGTGGTGGCCTCGTGGGTCGAGCAACAGGTCGGCCCGCACGGTGTTTTCGACGTGGAAGTCGTCGATCTGGCCACCGTCGACATCCCGTTGGCGCTGCCCGCGGCTTCGCCGAAGTACGCCGGCGACGACTATCCCCGCCCGGCCGGGATGGCCGCGCTGACGTCGGCCCTGACGCGCGCCGACGCCTTCATCGTGGTCACGCCGGAGTACAACCACAGCTATCCCGCGTCGTTGAAGGCCGCCATCGACTGGCACTTCACCCAGTGGGCGGCCAAGCCCGTCGCCTTCGTCAGCTACGGCGGTACCGCGGGCGGCCGACACGCGGTGCTGCACCTGGAGAACGTGCTGACCGAACTGCACGCGGTGACGATCCGCGACGGCCTCTCCTTCCCGAACTACTTCACGGCGTGGCAGGACGGCCGTCCGCTCGATCCCCAGGCCCCTGTGTACGCCCGCACAGCGCTCGACCAGCTGGCCTGGTGGGCGGTCGCGCTGCGGTCGGCGCGGGACTCCGTTCCCTACCCGGGGTGAGCGGCCGGTTCGCTCGGCTTCGCCGCGGCGGCCAGGCCGGGTTGGAGGCGGCGGGCCGCGTTGAGGTGGTCTGCGGTCCAGATGATCCGGACGGCTGTCGCCGTGGCGTGGCCGTCGTCGCCGCGCAGGTCACGGCGGAGGGAGTGGACCAGGCGTGCCTCCTCGTCGGAGTCGCGTGCGAGCGGCGCGGGCACGGCCGTGTGCCGGCCGAGGCCTACGGCCAGTTCGCGGTACCAGTCGGCGAGCCGGCCGACGGTGTCGAGCAGGGTGAGCCGGGCCTCGGAACGGTCGGGTTCCATCGGTTCCTCACCGCCGTTGCGCTGCCACAGTTCCAGTACCGCGTCCGAGGCCAGGCGCAGCCCTACGATCCCGGTGACCAGGGTGGTCATGTCGGACAGCCGTACCGGCTTGGCGCCGCGTTCGGCGAGGTAGCTGCGGAAGGCGTCGTCGAGCCGGCGGGCCGCGGCGGCCGCTTGCCGGCCCGCTTCCACCGGGGCGTCGGTCGGGATGCAGCCGATGCTGCAGCGACTGGCCGCGTACTCCACCGCGTCGGCCAGGTAACGGGCACTCTCGGTGTACGCCGCCGACAGTGCCTGCTCCACGGCGGCCGCCGCGCCGCGTGGCCAGAAGAACAGGCCCACCAGGACGCTCACCCCGCAGCCGAGGGCGATGTCCTCGATCCGCAGCAGCACGATGTGCCAGTCGGGGTCCTGGCCTATGTTGAACAGAATGACCAGGGTGACGGTGAAGGCCGCCTGGCCCGCCGCGAACGAGATGGCGGCGGGCGCGATGCCCGCGATGAGCACGGCGACGGGCAGCAGGAACCAGAGCACCGTGCTGTGGTGCCCGATGAGCTGGAGCAGCCCGGTCCCGATCAGCGAACCGACCAGTGTGCCGCCCAGGGCCCGGAGCGCATTCTGCCCAGTGTTGAGCGCGTTGGACCGCAGCACCGACAGGGTTCCCAGCAGGATCCAGAACGAGTGCTGGACACTGGTCACGTTCGCCAGGGCCACCGCGATGCCGAGGCCGAGCGCACCCCGGAGACTGTTGTGCAGCCAGACCGAGCGCGGCTCCAGGTGTGCGGCGGCACGCTCTACGGCGGAGGCCAGCGGCTGGGTCAGCGCACCGGGTTCCGTGCCCAGCAACCGCTCGGGCCAGCTGCGGCGCTCGGCGGCCGCGGCCAGGTCCACGTTGCCGGCGATCTGGAGGGTGGCGTACCCCAACTCCTGGGCGCGGAACGACAGATCGAGGGTCTCGATGAAGGCGCGGACCTCCGATTCCGTGCCGGGTTTCGGCCGGTGCACGGGCAGTCGGTGGGTGGCGCGGACCTCCATGCCGTCCATGGCCGTACGCAGGTTCACGAGGGCGGCGCGGAGGGCGTCGGGCGCGTTGCGCGGCGCGTCGAGCATGGCGGCCGCCTCGTCCAGGGCCGTGGCCGCCGCGCGCCGTACGGCGTGCGCGTCGGCGTCGCATGCCCCGCGGTCCTCCAGTGGCGGGCCGCTGTCGGCCACGATGGCGCTCAGCCAGGTCAGTTCGTCGACCAGCCGGACCAGGGCGCGGGAGCCGGCGGAAAGACCTGTGGGCCGGTAGAGCGTGGCGTCGAAGGCGGCACGGAGGTCCGCCGCCGCGGCGGCGGCCTGACCCGCGGTGACCGCGCACTGCCGGGTGGTGGCCGCGTCCGGCCCGCCGGCCAGCCACGAGGCGTCGGTACGCAGTTGCTCCGCGGCCGCGCGGCAGACCCGGGCGGCGGGTGCGCTGAGCGGGTCCGCGGCGGGCCGGGGCCACAGCAGCGAGATCGCGAGCATGGCGGCGGCCGCCGCGAGGCCCGCGCCGGCGAGCCGTTCGGGCAGCTGGGACAGCGGGGCGGGCGAGGTCACCGGGAGGATGAAGGCCAGCAGCAGTGCGGTCGTCGCGCCCGCGAGGACGGAGCTGACGACACCCGAGAACAGCACCAGGAAGCCCACCACGACCATGACGGCGACCGCGAGCCAGGTCGTCCGGGCCACCAGCGTGCCGAGGCAGATGAGCACCGCCCAGGCCACGGCCAGGCCCACGTGCGCCCGCAGCCGCTGGACCATGGGTCCGGTGAACTCCACCAGCAGAAGCATCGAGAACGACCCGAACGCCGCGTAGGTCGCCATCGTCGCGGAATGCAGCACCTGGCTGCACAGGGCGAACAGCGCGGGCATCACCAGCGCGGTACGCGCGGCCCGGCGGGTCGCCACGAGTCCCGGATCATGGGCGCGCAACCAGGCGGGGATCCGCCCGGGCAGGTCGCGCCAAGGTACGGCCATACGCTCGCGCACCTCCTGTCGGCACAGTACCCACATGCCCCGCTGTTCCCGAGTATCCGGCATTCACGGTGCCCCCACACTGCGCCGGGCGCCGGGGACCGACGGGGGGGCGGGGCTGGGTCCGGCGCCGGATCATGGGCTGCCGCAGGTGGGTCACGGCTTGACGACAGCTCGCGGGCAGCCCCCCGGTCAACAAGCCCCCGCCGCGGTGAGCAGGGCGGCTGTCTCGGGATGCGGACCGTTGCTCGCCCAGTCCAAGGGCGACCAGCCCGTGCCGTGGTCTTCCCGTACGTCCGGATCGGCGCCGTGGGCCAGCAGTTCGCGCACCGTCTCGGTGTGCCCCCAACATGCGGCCGCGCACAACGGCGTTCCCTCCGCGCCGACTCCGCTGCTCTCGGTGTCGGGGGCGGCACCGGCCGCCAGGAGCAGCCCGGCGATCACGGCCTCTCCGTTCACCGCAGCCGCATAGAGAGGTGTGGTGCCCTCGCTGTCGGCTCGTTCGGGGTCAACTCCGGCCCTCAGTACCGACGTTACAGCGACCGTGTCACCTCCCTGTATTGCTCCGAAGAGACGTCTGGAGAGCTTCTTCTGCCGCCGCTGGTTCATGGGCCGAGATTAGGGTTGAGCCGCGAGACGGAGCCAGCCATATCCGCCGCACTTCAACTCGTACGCCGGTAATGGGAGCCCGATCGGACCGTGTGCCGTCCAACTCGGATTCCGCGGAGAGCGATCGCCCTGTGCGCGAGGTGTCCGGTACGGCGAGCGCCGGGCACAGTGGGTCCATGACAGTGGGATTCAGCGGTGCTGTGGCCGAGTACTACGCGGAGTTCCGGCGTGGGTACCCTCCTCAGGTCTTCGACGTCTTGGAAGACGCCTTCGGGCTCTCTCACGCCGATGTCGTGCTCGACGTGGGGTGTGGCACCGGTCAGCTCGCTCTTCCCTTCGCCTCCCGGGTTCGCGCGGTGATCGGGGTGGATCCGGAGCCGGACATGTTGCGGCTGGCCCGGTACGCGGCGGAGGCCCAGGGGGTTCGGAACGTGACCTGGGTGCTCGGTGCCGATGCCGATCTCCCGGCGCTGGGCGGGCTGTTGGGAGAGCGGTCGTCGGCGCTGATGGTCGTCGGCCAGGCGCTCCACTGGATGCGGCACGATGAGCTGTTCCGCGCCGCGGCACCGCTCCTGCGTACGGGCGGGGGCATCGCGGTGATCTCGAACGGCACGCCGTTGTGGTTGCAGGACAGTCCCTGGTCCCGGGCTCTGCGCGGTTGCCTCGAAAACTGGATGGGCATCCCGCTCACAGCGACCTGCGGCACCAGCAGCCGTGATCGGCTGAGGTATGCCGAGGCGCTTCGGTCGGCGGGCTTCGACGGTGTGCGGGAAATGGTCGTCGAGTACCGCGGTGAGCTCAGCTTCGACCAGCTGTTCGGCGGGGTCTGCTCGGCGATTTCCGCTGATCGGTTGCCCGGGCGGGACGAGCGCGACGCCCTTGCCGAGCGTATCCGGCAGGCACTCCCCACCGGCGAACCGTTCACCGAGACCGTGCGGGTGACCATGCTCGTGGGACAGGTCCAGGCGGACGCCGAAGCCTGATTCTCACGGCAGTTGATCAAGGCTCCTCAAGAAACCTCAACGAGCCTCAAGGAGGATTTGGATCCCCAGTGACTCATTGCCGTTCATCGTGGTCACTGGGATGGTTCGGGTGCTGATGGTTTCGAAGCCGGCGAGCAGCGTGGTGAGCCATTCCCGGGAGTGGTGGCGGCAGACGGCGCCGTCGTCGGTCTCGAACACGCCATAACTGTCGTAGAGGGCGGCGTAGTTGTCGTAGCGGTCGCGGTTGCGCTCGTCGTCCTGCAGGAGAAAGTCGCTGATGTAGAGGAAGCCGCCCGGCTTGAGGATGCGGTTCAGTTCGGCGATCAGGCGGCGTTGGGACTCGTCGCCGGGAATGCAGGTCAGCACGGCGAAGAGCAGTATCGCGTCGAATTCGGCGTGCGGGGTGGGCCAGGTCGGCGGTGTGTCGAGTGTCGTGAAGTGCCTTGTGGGGTGCAGGTGTTGGGCCCGTCTGATCATTTCCGGTGAGGTGTCGGCGCCCGTCAGGTTGGTGAAACCGTGCCGTTCGAGTTCCGCCATGGTGCGCCCGTAGCCGCATCCGTAGTCGAAAATCGCGGCGTGCCTGCTGATCCCGCGCAGCCAGGGCAGGTGGAGTGGGTGGGTGAACGTCTTTGTCGCCGCGGCGGCATCCCAGTAGGGGATCTGGCTGTTCGGGTCGGACAGATACCCATGTGACCGTGGCCGCACGACCGCTCCCTTCAATCACCCTGAGAAGCGTGCTGGTTGGGAGCGTCCCCAAGGCTCTCGTGCCGTACACCCCCTGCGTCAGACGTCGCCCTCGCTCAGAATTCCGTACATCCGAGTGCGCGACAGTACGGAGTTCGCGGCGGCGTCGTCGGCGACATCAGGGGTCGGGTCGGCGAGGAGTTGGGTCAGCAGGGCGTCCGTCACCTGGGGGTGGCGGGCGACGCCGCGGCGGAGGAACGGCTCTGGCGCGGCGGCGAGCTGGTGGAGGACTGCCACCGGTAGCTCGGGGTCCCGCAGGGCGACGTAGCGGACGTGCGGGTCCGGCTCGGTGGCGAATGAACGGAGCGTGTGGCGCGGGAAGTTGGGGTGTTCGACGAGCGGTGGCCGGATGTGGAACGCGTCGCCGTGGGCGCGTACGAGACGCTCCAGGACTTCCGGTGGTGTGTCCGGGCGGCGTGCCGCGGTGCGGCGGACGCCGAGGTCCGAGTCGTCGTCCAACCGGCGCCATGCCTCCTCGGGCAGGTCGCGGCAGGACGCCAGGACGCGTCGGAACACCGGCTGGCGGCAGTCCAGATAGGTCAGCCGCTCGTCGAGGGGTGCAGTACGCAGCCAACTCGGTTCGGTGGAGCTCCAGTCCAGTGCCACTTGGGCCGCGATGCTTCCGGCCTCGCGTTCGGCTTCCACGAGCGCGTACAGCCGGTCCCGGGTCTCGGTGTCCACGTGACGGCTCTGCGCGACCGCCACGCGCACGTTCGGGTCGTCGACATCCAGGAGACGGGCGACCATCTCTGTGGACAGGTGCGGGTTTCCGGCTACGGCCTGACGGATGCGCTCGTCCTCGGTCCGCATCAACTCCGCGAACTGGTCCGGTGTGAGCGGGACGTAGCGTGCCACGTTGGCTCGCACGGCCGGGTCGGCGAGACATCGGGCCGTCCATTCCGGCGGAACACCCGGTTGCGGCCGTACGGTGGCGGCCGCTCGGACCTGCGGGTCGGGGTCGGCGAGCAGCGCCGCCTGGACCGTCATCGGGCGGTCGTGCCAGGCTCGCGCGACCGCGGCTCGGAGCCGCGGATCCCGCGCGTCGGCAAGCTCCGTTCGAGGCCTGCCGTAGACCTCCTCCAGCAACGCGATGCCGACCGCTTCCTCAAGGTCCACCATGAGACGGACGAAGTCCGCGCGTCCGTCACGGATCGCCGGATCCGGATGCTCGGCGATCCTGCGGCGCATCTGCGGGGAGATCCAGTCCTCGCGCAGCTTCATCGCCACGCCCGCGCCGTCATGTGCCAACAGAACCTCCACCACGGCGTCCGCCAACTGCCCGCCGCGCAGGGGCAGACCGTGCCGACCGGCCGGGTGCGCGGCCAGGCGGACCAGGACGTCCTGGGGAGCGGCCGGGTTGCGCGCCAGCCCGGAGAGCCGCGGATGCGCGAGGGAGGTCATGCGGTCAACGTAGTCGGCGCCCGCCGACGGCTCGTCGGCTCCTGACAGGCCGACCTCGGCCTCGACTCCTCAGAAACGTCAACACCTCACGCGTCCCCGGCCCCCAGCACATACAGCCCCGGAAGGTTCACCACGATCGCCTCCTGCGTGCTGCGCGCGATCACCACCACGGCCTCTTCCGCAGGGTCCGGGTTCTCCTCGCGGTGCGGCACGAACGGCGGGACGAAGATGTAGTCCCCCGGAGACGTGCGCAGGCGGATCTCCTCCGGCCGCGGGCCCGCGTCGTCGAGGAAGACGAACTCGGGGTGCCCGCTCACCACGTAGATGGCGGTCTCGGACTCGCCGTGGTGATGGTCGGAGGACGCGGTCGAGGGGGCCACATGGGTCTGGCCCATCCACAGTTTCTCGGAGCCGACCGTCCGGCCGCTCACCGCGGCGAATCTGCGCATGCCACCGCTCTGTGCGGTGTCGCCGTCGAGGGCGTCGGCGCGGACATGGTGCAGGCGGGTGCGCAGGGGGGCTGCCGACTGCCCTGCGGCGTCGTGGAGATGGGGGTGGAAACCTTCGCCGGGGGTTGTCAACGGCTTGCTCATGGTGGGCGACGCTAGAGCCGCTCCGAAAAGGATGTCAAGAGGTGTCCATTGTCCTTCACCTGCGGCAATGTTCCCGCAATGTTGGACGGGGACGTACGAGAAGAACGTGTGAGGGGAACCCGCCGAAGCCCTCGTGACCGGGCCCGCGTCGGGCATCATGTGCGTATGCATATTTCCGCGAAGGCGGACTACGCCACGCGGGCCCTCCTGGAGCTCGCCCGCGAACCTGCCCGTCCGCTCACGTGCGAGGCGATCGCCTCCTCGCAGCAGATCCCGTTCCGGTTTTTGAAGTCCGTGGTGGGCGAGTTGCGCAGAGCCGGTCTGGTGCGCAGCCAGCGTGGCTGCGAGGGCGGGTACTGGCTCGGTCGGCCCGCCGACGAGATCACGCTCCTGGACGTCTCCCGTGCCGTGGACGGCGAGTTGATCACCCTGCGTGGCGAAGTCCTGGCCGGACTCGACTACCCCGGCCCCGCTTCCGGTCTGCCCGGAGTGTGGCGCCGGATCGAGGCCGAGGCCGCCGCCGTCCTGGGCGGCACGACCCTGGCCACCCTGCTGCCCGCCACGACGGACGAGGACGAACACGCGCCGGGCAAGCAGCCGTCGAACAAGCACGCCGCGGGCGAGCACCTCACCCGCCAGGGAGCCGCATGACCGCCGCCGCGGAGCAACTCCCCCTGGAAATCGTCGAGTACACCGACCCCCTCTGTCCCTGGGCCTGGGGATCCGAGCCCGTGTTCCGCCGCCTCCGCGCGGCGCTGACCGGCGAGGGCCGGGTCCGTTGGCGCCGGGTCCACTGCATCCTCTTCGACCACGACGACGACCCCGCGCCCGACCCGGCAGCGGAGACCGCCTGGTACGCGCGCTACGTCGAGGACATCAGCGCGCACACCCACGCTCCGCGAGCGCTTCGCCTGAGCCGCGTCGCCGCGAGTTCCTGGCCGGCCGCACTGGTCGCCAAGGCCGCCGAAGCACAGGGCGCCCAGGTCGCCGACCGGGTGCTACGGCGGCTGCGGGAGAGCGTGTTCGTGCTCGGGGAGCCCGCGGACACGCCCGAGTCGGCGCTGTCCGCGGTGTCGGGTGTGCCCGGCCTCGATGTCGGCCGGCTCGCGACCGACGCGGCGTCGGCCGAGGTGCTGGCGAAGGTACGCGCCGACCACGCCGAGGCTCGTCGCCCCGTACCCGAGGTGCTGTCGGTGCACGGCTCCGCCTCGCCCCATCCCGGCGCAGCGAAGGAGACCCCCGACGGCCAACACCGGTACGCGCTACCGACGTTGCTCGTGCGCGGCGCCGCCGGACACCGCGTCGTACCCGGCTGGCGACCGTACGAGGAGTACGTCTCGGCCATCACGGAACTCGCCCCCGGGCTCCTGCCCTCCCCCGCGACACTGCCGCCGGCCGAGGCGCTCACCCGCTACCGCACCCTGACCGAACCGGAGCGCGTGCTGCTGACCGACGGCGGCCCCTGGCCCCCGGCCGGGGCCGTCCGCGTCGACACCGGCAACGGCCCGCTGTGGCTGCACCCGGAGGAGGCCACGGTGCACCCCGCCGTCGTCCCATGCCCTCCCGCCGTGCCCCGCTAGGCCTCTGATCAGCGGTCAGGGACCGTCCGCCGAATGAGACACCATTTGGTGTCCATTGACAGCCGCCGACGGCTGGCCCCAGGATGTGCAGCATGCTCACGACGCACCCCGGTGTGGTGTGCCGCTACGTGGACCTGCGGCGCACCTGTAGCGCTCTCTGTCGCTGACCCGCCGCCCCCGGCCCACAGGCGCCTGACCCCGCTCCCGTAGGCATCGGCGCCCCACCGCCTCGCCGACCGGCGCGTCTCTCCCGCGCCGCTCCCTTCGCGCTTCGTCGCCGTCTCTCCGCCTCCGTATCCCCGTTCTCTCCCGTGATCCGCCGACGCCTCATGTCCTGGGCGCGGCATGCCCCCGTGCGCCTCGAAGCCGCATCGGCATGTCCGTCGTCGCGATCTGTGCGCTGTCCGGCCCTCGGGTCGGCCGCCCTCGCTCTCCTTCCGCTGCCCCGGCGCGGCCGGGAGCCTTCGAAGAAAGAAATCAAGATGTCCGGACGACTCACGTCCCGCAGCCCTCGGACGCCCTTCCGCCCCGGCAGACTGCGCGCCGCCGCCCTGGGGACCGCCCTCGCCACCGTGCTCGTCCCCGCCCTCAGCGCCTGCGGCGGCGACGCCTCGACGGCCGGCGGCAGCTCCACGCTGAAGTGGGCCTCCTCCTACTTCCCAGCCCACTGGGACCCGGTGGTCAGCGGCAGTGGCGCCCAGTTCCGCGAACTCGCCCTGGTCTACGCCTCGTTGACCCGTACGGACGCGACCGGCAAGGCCGTGCCCGACCTGGCCAAGAGCTGGGAGTACAACGCCAAGGGCGATCAGATCACGTTCCATCTGCGCCCGAACCTGAAGTTCAGCGACGGCGAACCGGTCGACGGCGCCGCCGTGAAGGCCGCCATCGTGCGCGCCCAGAAGCAGAAGAACTCCGCGCTCTTCGGCGACCTCACCTCCATCAAGTCGGTGGACGCCAGCGGACTGGACGCGGTGCTCCACCTCAGCCAGGTCGACTACCAGATCCCCCAGCTCCTCGGCGAGCGCGTGCTCCAGATCGCCAGTCCGAAGGCGGCCCAGTCCCCCACCAAACTCGACCAGAACCCGGTCGGCGCGGGCCCGTTCACCGTCACCCAGATCGTCCCGGGCACCAAGGTCCTCCTGAAGAAGAACCCCGACTACTGGGACGCCAAGGACATCCACATCGACAACGTCGAACTGACCTCGGCCCCCGACGCGGCGACCGTCGTCTCCGGACTCCAGACCGGCGTCTACAACTTCGCCGACATCGCCCCCAGCCAGGCCGAGGCCGCGAAGAAGGCAGGCCTCGACGTCTTCGTCCAGCCCGGTTTCAACGCCGCCAACCTCAGCCTCAACGTCAACAAGGCACCGTTCAACAACGACAAGGTCGTCGACGCGGTCCGCTACGGGATCAACCGCCAGGAGTTCGTGGACAAGCTGACCTTCGGCTACGGCTCGGCCACCAACCAGCCGTTCCCCAAGGGCTATGTGGCCTACGACCCGCAGTCCGCGAACGACTACGCCTACGACCCGGCCAAGGCCAAGCAGCTGCTCTCGGAGGCCGGTTACAAGGCCGGGCAGATCAAGCTCAGCCTCGTCATCCCGGCCGAGGATCCCCAAGCGGAGATCGTCCAGGCGCAGTTGGCGAAGGTCGGCATCACCGTCAGCATCAAGGTGGACAAGAACTGGGCCACCCCGTTCTTCGCCAAGGACCTGACGTTCTCGCTGTACGGGACGACGGGGCGTGACTCCGCCGCGCAGACCCTCACCGCGCACTTCGGTCCGAACGGCCCGCTCAACCTCAGCTCGCCGTACGAGCCTTCGGGCTTCGAGGCGGCCATCGCCAAGGTCCGCCAGACCCCGCTGGACTCGCCCGACTACACGAAGGTCCTCCAGGCGGCGACCCGGGCCGGACTGCAGAGCAAGGCGCTGGTCTTCACGTACTCCTCGCCCAACCTCATCGCCAAGAGCAAGTCCATCTCCGCCCTGCCCAAGAACCCGGCCCACATCGACTGGACCGGCGTGACCATCGGCTCCAACTGACGCTCCGTCACATCCCTTACGTCCACCACCCGTACAGCCACTACAGAGAGGGGGCAAGCCATGACGACGGAGGCACCGAGCACACCCGACGTCCGTCACCGGCCCGCCACGGCCAGGACGCGGAACACACTGAGCCGCGTCCTGGTCACCCTCGCCCGGTCGATCGCGATCTTCGTGCCCGTGTTCCTGGTCGCGACGTTCGTGACGTTCGCGCTGCGGTCACTGAGCGGGCTCAGCCCGGCGCGGATCCAGCTGGGCGAGGAAGCAACTCCCGAGGCGGTAGCCAGAGTTGAAGCGCAATGGGGCCTCAACCGACCCTTCCTCGTCCAGTACGCGGACTGGCTGGGCGGGGTCCTGCACGGACAACTCGGCACCAGCTGGACCAACGGCGCCGACATCTCCACCCTGATCGGCCTCGGCCTGGGCGTGAGCCTGTCGGTGGCCTTCTTCGCGCTGCTCATCGGCGTGATCGCGGGCTTCGCCCTCGGAACGGTCGCCGCGCTGCGCCGTACGACCTGGGTCGACCGCGCGATCACGGGCTTCGTCACGGTGATCTCGGTGATGCCCGCGTTCGTCGTCGGCATCGTGCTCGTCGCGGTGTTCGCGGTCGGGCTGCACGTGTTCCCGTCGGCCGGATACGTCCCGGCGGCGCAGGGGCTCGGGCCGTGGCTCGCCCATATCACCCTGCCCGCCGTCGCGTTGAGCTTCGACGTCATCGCCGACGTCGCCCGGCAACTGCGCACCAGCCTCATCGCGGCCTACCGCGAGAACTACGTGACGGGCGCGGTCGTACGGGGACTCGGCCCACGGCGGATCTTCTTCGGGCATGTGCTGCGCAACGGCCTCGGCCCGACGCTCGCGACGCTCGGCCTGAAGTTCCCCACCCTCGTCGGCGCCTCCGTCGTCACCGAATGGATCTTCGGGCTCCAGGGCTTCGGCCGGTTCGCGAACGACTCCGCGCAGGCCGGAGACGTACCAGCCGTACAAGGGGTCCTCGTGGTGTCGATCGTCCTGGTCGTCGCCTTCAACCTGATCGTCAACCTGGTGCTGGCGCGTGTGACGCCGGCGTCCCAGCGGGGGGTGTGACCATGGTGCGCCGCGTGCTCTCCCTGACGTCCGGCCGGATCGCCCTGGTGATCCTGACCGTGATCGCCCTGCTCGCCGTCCTCGGGCCGCTCATCGCGCCCGACAACCCCCTGGCCACCAGTTCCGACACCCTCGCCGAGGCGTCGGGCGCGCACTGGCTCGGCACCGACTACCTCGGCCGCGATGTGCTCAGCCGTCTCCTCGACGGTTCCCGGGTCAGCGTGCTCGGCTCGCTCGAAGTCGCCCTCACCGCACTGGGAGTCGGCGCCGTCCCCGGCATCCTGTCCGTCTACTTCGGCCGGGTCTTCGAGTGGGTCACCCTCCGGCTGACCGACACACTGGTCGCCCTGCCCTTCCTGCTGTTCGCCGTCGCGGTCGTCGCGCTGCTCGGCAACGGCATCACGCAGGCGATGCTGGTCACGGGGGTGCTGGTGTCCCCCCTGTTCTACCGGGTGTCCCGCGCCGCGACGCTGGCGGTGGCTCAATCGCCGTACGTGGAGGCCGCGTTGATCTCCGGGGCGTCCATCGGGTGGGTCGTCCGCCGGCACGTCTGGGTCAAGGTGCTGCCGCCGATCGCGGTCGCGCTCGCGCAGACCATCGGTGTCGGCTTCGTCATCGTCTCGACGCTGACCTTCCTGGGCATCGGCGTCCAGCCGCCCGCGCCCACCTGGGGCGGACTGCTCGCCTCGGACCTCGGCTATCTCACCCAGAAGCCGTGGGCGCCGCTGGTCCCCGCCCTGCTGATCATGGTCACCGTCTGGGCCTGCAACCTGCTCGCCGACGCGATCCGTGACGTCTCCGGCGAGGCGGGCCGCGCCCTCGTCAACAACCGCAAGGCCCGCGCCAATCGACTCGCCGACACCGACTCCGCCGCCCACGGCGACCCCGCTCACGTTCACGCCGGAGGTGCGTGATGGCAACCCTCTCCGAGAAAGTCCTGACCAAGTCCGCGCGGAACAGCAAGACCGAGCAGAACGGCAGCGGGGCCGAGGTCGAGGACACCGGCGCGACCAGCACGACCAGCACGACGGGGGCAACCCGGCCCGTCCGCCCCGCCGCCCCGTCGACGCCCGTCCTGTCCGTGCGCGACATACGCATCAGCGACCAGGCCGCCGGTCAGGAGATCGTCCACGGCGTCAACTTCACGCTCACGCCCGGCCGTTCCGTCGGCATCGTCGGCGAGTCCGGCAGCGGCAAGACCCTCACCTGCCGAGCCACGCTGGGCATCCTGCCCGCCCACTTCGAGGTCACCGGCGGCTCGATCGAGATCGACGGCCAGGACATCTCCGGGCTCTCGTCGGCCCAGTGGACGGCCTTGCGCGGCGCCACGATCAGCGCGGTCTTCCAGGACCCGGCGTCGTATCTCAACCCCTCGATCCGGGTGGGCGCGCAGATCGCCGAGGTCCTCAAGGTCAAGAAGGGACTCAAGCGACGCGAGGCACGCCGGCAGGCGATCGACCTGCTCCACGCGGTGCATCTGCGCGACCCGGAACTGGTCTACAGCCAGTACACCTACGAACTCTCCGGCGGCATGCTCCAACGCGTCCTCATCGCCGCCGCGATCGCCGCCGACCCGCGCATCCTCATCGCCGACGAGGCCACGACCGCGCTCGACGTCACCGTCCAGGCAGAGATCCTCGACCTGCTGGCCGACCTGCGCGAGCGCACCGGCCTCGCCCTCGTCCTGGTCTCCCACGACCTGGCCGTCGTCGCCCAACTCTGCGACGAGGTCCTCGTCATGCGACAGGGCGAGGTCGTCGAACAGGGCCCGACGCACGAGGTGTTGCACAACCCTCAGCACGAATACACCCGGCTGCTGATCGCCGAGCACGAGCAGTACGGCCTGGACAAGTTCCTCGGCACAGACGCCGTGGAGCCCGCGAAGACCGACGCCCTGGACACCGCAGACGCCGTAAAGGAGGACGCGTGAGCACCGACCGCCCGGCGTCGCAGCCCGCCGAACCCACCCAACCCGTCCTGAACGTCGCCGACTTGGAGGTGCACTACGGCCACCGCCGGCGCCGCCGTCAGGTCCTGAACCGGGTCTCCCTGAGCATCGCCCCGGGTGAGACCGTCGGCATCATCGGCGAGACCGGCTCCGGCAAGTCGACGCTCGCGCGGGCCGTGCTCGGCCTGGTGCGTGCCTCGGCCGGGTCGATCGTGATCGACGGCGAGGAGGTCGGTTCGTACGGCCACCGCCAGTGGCGCGCGCTGCGTCGGCGCGGAGTCATCCAGTACGTCTTCCAGGATCCGCTGCGCAGTCTCGACCCGGACGTGACGGTCGAGGCGTCACTGGCCGAACCACTGCTGATCCAGGGCGTTTCCCGGCAGGAGGCGGCGGCACGGGTGCGCGCGTTCCTCGACCGGGTACGGCTCTCCCCCGAGCTGCTCGACCGGCTGCCCGGCGAGTTGTCCGGCGGCCAGCGTCAACGGGTCGCGGTGGCACGGGCGTTGGTGACCGAACCGCGTCTCGTCATCCTGGACGAGCCGGTCAGCGCGCTCGACTCCGCGAACCGCGTGCAGATCCTGCAGATCCTCAAGGAACTCCGTGCCGACGGAGTTGCCCTGGTCTTCATCTCCCACGACCTCGGGTCCGTCGCCGGAGTCGCCGACCGCATCGCGGTGCTGTACCAGGGTGAGTTGGTCGAGGTCGGCGCCACCGGCGACGTCATCAACCAGCCCCAGCACCCTTACACGCGCCTGCTCGTCCGCTCCGCGCCCACCCTGCACAGCGCGGCGGCGGACCGGGCCGAACGCGAAGCTCTGCGCGCCCTCCTGCATGCCTGACTCACCATCACCCCCCTGTCTGAAACTCCCCTGACGGAAGAGGAACAGCCATGTCCCGCACGCTCCACCTCGCCCTCCACCCCTACGGCGTGGGCGGTCCCGGCCAGCACGGACTGTGGAAGGACCCGCGCGTCGCGAAGAACGCCAGCATCGACATCAACTACTACATCCGGCTGGCGCAGGCGGCCGAACACGCACTGTTCGACGCCCTGTTCATCGTCGACAGCCAGTTCATCAACTCCACCTACCCCGCGCACTATCTCAACCGCCTCGAACCGCTGACCCTGTTGTCGGCCGTCGCCACCCACACCAAGCACCTCGGCCTGGTGGGCACGGCGAGTTCGACGTACAACTCGCCGTTCAACCTCGCCCGCCGCTTCGCCTCGCTCGACCACATCAGCGGCGGCCGGGCCGGCTGGAACGTCGTGACCAGCTTCGACACCGGTACCGCGCGGAACTTCGGGCTCGACGAGCACCTCGACTACGCCACCCGCTACGGCCGTGCCCTGGAGTTCGTGCAGGTGGCCCGGGGGCTGTGGGACTCGTACGAGGACGACGCGTTCCCGGCCGACGTCGAGCGGGGCGTGTTCCTCGACCCGGCCAAGCTGCACGAACTCGACCACGCGGGCGAGCACTTCAAGATCGCGGGCCCGCTGAACCTCTCCCGCTCCCCGCAGGGCCAGCCGGTGATCTTCCAGGCCGGGGTGTCCGAGGAGGGGCGCGATCTCGCCGCGCAGGTCGCCGAGGGCATCTTCGCGCCCGGGGGCACCCTGGAGTCGGCGCGGGACTACTACGCCGACGTCAAGAAGCGCGCGGCCGCCTACGGCCGGGACCCCGAGCACGTCAAGATCCTCATCCACGGTGGCCCGGTCGTCGCCGCCACCGACGAGGCGGCCCGCCGTCGCGAGCGGGAGATCTTCGAGGAGGACGACGACTTCGGCCGCAACCTGGCGCTGCTGGGCCGTTCCTTCGGGGCGTACGACTTCAGCGTGCACGACCTGGACGCACCCTTCCCGGATGTCGCCCACCTCGCGGAGAAGGGCGGGCGCACGGGTGCCACCCAGCTCATCGAGCGGGCCAAGGCGGAGGGCCTGACGCTGCGTCAAGTGGCGGAGTCCATCAACCAGTTCCGTCAGTCGCCGTTCGTCGGGGACCCGACGACCGTGGCCGACACCATCCAGCAGTGGTTCGACGCCCGCGCCTTCGACGGCATCAACCTGGCCTTCCGCACCGAGGAAGAGCTGAACTACTTCGTCGACGGCGTCGTCCCGATCCTCCAGAAGCGCGGCCTGTTCCGCACCGAGTACACGTCCGACACCCTGCGCGGCAACCTCGGCCTGCCGATCCCGGCCAACCGCCACTCCCGCGAGCGCCAGCTCGTGAACGACTGAGAGGGCCGGCACACCATGACGAGCGAGAGACCACGCTTCCGGCTCGGTTTCCTCACCCACGTCCAGGGCCGCGACAACGACATCGCCCGCACCTACCGCAACGCCCAGGAACTCTTCGTCGTGGCCGACGAGTTGGGCTTCGACGTCGGCTGGGTCGCCCAGCACCACGTCCCCCTCGGAGGCGGCGGACTGTCCTCGCCGTGGACCTTCCTGGCCCACGCGGCGGCCCGCACGACCCGCATCCGGCTCGGCACCGCCATCACCATCCTCCCCCTGGAGGACCCGGTACGGCTCGCCGAGGACATCGCCACCGTCGACACGCTCAGCGGGGGCCGCGTGGAACTCGGCGTGGGCAGCGGATCGAGCGAGGTGGAGTACGCCGCGTTCGGCAAGGACGTCGCCCGCAAGCGCGAACTCACCAGCGAGAACCTCGACATCGTCCGCCAGGCCCTCGACCACCGCGAGGTGGGCACACCCGGATTCCGCATCCAACCCCGGCCCGGCGACTTCAACGACCGTGTCTGGCAAGGGGTGTTCAGCGAACCGGGAGCCGAGTACGCCGCACAGGGCGGTGCGAATCTACTGCTCAACCGGGCGGCCTACGGCTTCGACGCCCCCACCGACGAGGTCCAACGCCCCTGGGCGGACGCCTACTTGGCTACCTGGGACCAGCCGCACCGCCCGCGCATCGGCCTCTCCCGGTTCGTGTTCCCGGCCAAGGACCGGCGCACGGCACTGCAGTCGATCGGCGACGACGTCCACCGGGCGGCGCTGCGCATGGCGGAGCACGGCGCGTTCCCCAAGGGCCTCGACCGGGACGAGGCGTTGCGTCGCTTCCACTCCTTCTACGGCCATCCCGAGGAGATCGTCGCGGCGCTCGGGCAGGAGCGGGTGCTGCCTGTCGCGACGGACCTGATCACCCAGTTCAACCCCGCCGTCCCCGACCACGACGCCGCCGTCCGCGCCCTCGAACTCATCGCGACCGAGGTGGCACCCGCGCTGGGCTGGAAGCCCGCACCGACGGCCGCGGCCGTATCCGCAGGAGTGTGAATTGGATTTCTCTCCCTCGTGAATGAGGGCGAGTCCTACGGCTCGCGCCGTGGGGTTTTCTGCTTCGTCGCCGACTGCCCGCCCGGAGAACTCCGTTGAGGTCTTAGAAGGCTTCCGCTTTCCGAACGTGAGCGTGCGGTTCGAGGCTGGTGGGCATGAACTCGGCTCGTAGGCGGGAGAGATGGGGCGGTTCGTCTGCTTGTCTCGTCC
>Ga0307515_10000534_pt1 | contig 89703 bp, 72 predicted proteins | sample 17_EM_MG_FD_194513 | JGI IMG/M metagenome (GOLD analysis project Ga0307515, IMG submission 194513) | Populus trichocarpa ectomycorrhiza microbial communities from riparian zone in the Pacific Northwest, United States - 17_EM | ecosystem: Host-associated > Plants > Roots > Unclassified | place... | reverse complement strand
CCCTGTACCTCTGTACACTTGCCATCATTCAGCCCATCACCATTATCAATGTATCCCCATACGCCCTCCACCAGCATCTCTCTGCCAAGCTGAGTGGCAGTCAAGGTGGGGAATAAATCTTCCTGCCACACCATTGCCATAACATCGAGATTGAGTGCATTGGGACGCCTGATTCCACAGTAATTCAACAGGCAGAACAAGTTATAACAAGGCATAGCCTTTCAAAAGAAGTCGAAATTGAGTACAATGGGACGTCACATACTATGGCAAGCCAACAGGCAGAGCAAGGCAGGGTAGTCACTGAACAGTGGGTGATGGAGAAGGATGACCGAACCTGAAGGATGATAGTCTGAATCGAATAAGATGTTGCATCAGAGAGATTACAATTCCAATTCTAAATCAACAATAACTGCCAATATCAATTGAGATATCCAAGTTACACTGCTACCGAGCCACGATGGCACTTGACAGAAGATATGATTCACTCCCCGTTGACAGAGCAACCAATATTCACAAATGGAGAGCTCGCCCTGCCAGACCAGTCAAGTCCTACAGACAAATGAAAAGGTCCCCTGGAGGCAGTCCGTCAAGACATGCACCTACAAATGTACCAAGAAATCAACTAATATTCTTCTTCAACAATCCATCCAGATTGCAACCATGGAGTGAACTGGAAGGTCATGGAACCGAACTTCCAAAGATGATTAACTAGTCAGGCAGCATCTTCCAGTACCGATGACGACAGGTTGCATTATATCCTCTCCTGCACCCCCGGATGGATTGCATGATGGCTCAAGAGAGCACTAGCGGATCTGAATCTGGTAAGTACAACAATCTGTAGAAAGACTCACTGGTTCTGTGTTGATCAATGTGATTTGACAACACCCGTTACAATTGAAGTATTTGATTGATGCCTCTCACTGATGCTGGCAGCGGAAGCTCCTGTGAATACCAGCTCATGAGTGGCAGTGCTACCACCCTGACTATTCCGAGAAGATCCTGTGCTGAGATGGTATGAGCTACGAGTGCGGTGCTAGATGGCAGGTTGGATGCAGCATTCATTCAGAAGTGGCGAGACGGAAGAAGCGAGGTCCAAGACTCAGTAGTGGAGGAAATGGGTCAATAGAGTTTCAGAACTTGGGACTGTAGGAAAAAAACCATTTGTGTTTTCCTTTCTGCTGGTTTTTCTCTTCCCTTCCTCTCTCCATATTGCATTACTTCTTCTGATCCTAGCCTGGTATAAATGAGATTGGCTTGGGTTTTTGCCACCTGCCACTGAAAATGAAATTTGTTTGGCCACTGGATCCAACGAAAGGTTACCCTGAGCGATACAGATCAGTTGTGGGACATATGGGTTTCTATGATTGTGTACGTAGGATGACTGTTTTATTCCTTGTTTCCCTGTTGTTGTCTGCTCTATACATCTGCAATTCTGTCAATTCCGGCCCAGTACAAATGACTTCAGCTTGGGTTTCAACCACCTCCAGATCCCAGCCAGGTGGTGGTGCAGTTTCCCTGTGCACTGGATCCGCTGAAAGGGTACCATATGGTGCTGATCGGTAGCAGGACTTTTGAGTTGTACAAGTGTATACACTGGATGATTATATGAAGCTTTCCTTTTCATTTCCCTTGTGCAGTTTAAGTAACCCAGGAGGTCTGCAACTCAGCAAGGGTATGATGTAATGCCAGCACATGATCCGGGCTGGGTAACGGCTATACATTATACTTAACTCCCCACATGTCTTAGATCTCTAGTGATAATCTGACCTATACATGTTCATCTACTATCACTCGTATCCATATTTGCAAAGCAATTCCTATCCATACCACAGGTGTACCCATGAGGCCAAACACAGGCATACATGTATTTGAAAAAGGCATATACCTCCAGTTGGCCTGAACTGCGAGAGATTGAAATATCAAACAATGGATACTATGTAATTTCCCATTGAACGAAAGATAGTTTCATACACAACACATGGATTTCAAAGAATAACAGACCTTGGGAGAGTTACTGCATAAGTATGCTGCAATATATATGTTAAGAATAACAATTTTATGAGAAGCTTACTATATTGATTGGAGATTATTATAAATTGCCTATAATAGAAAATATTGATATCACAACTTCAATAATGACTATTGTGACACAGTTGAGGTGAGATCTCAATTCTGATTGAGAATTTCACTAAGACTACTATTCCTAAACACAGCAATGTTATATTCCTGTAACTATTCACAAGTCTAAATTTCGTATACAAAATGCTGAGCAGGTTTGCAGGTAGTGATTTTGATACATCGAAGGAAATATGCACCCGTTGTGATAGTTTGTTGTTACTCTTCTTCTCATCTTTATGTCTCTAAACTATATCGATTTAGTGAATCATAGCCAGCTTGAACTAATCACAGCATACAGTTATATTATCTGCCACTGGAGCTGGAAATTCACAGAAGCATATTAGAAGAGTTTTAATACTATGCAGTATCTTTTGTTTGTGTAACTTGTAGATATGTATCATTACTTGCATGAAATAGTTGTTTCATTGTGGTTAATTCTTGCTAATTCTTTACTACCCTGATAGGGGATAATATCATTTAGAATATCAACAATATAAGAGGACACAATTACCCGGAACAGCAAGGGAATGTGTATTCAGAGCTGAGTATTAAATATTAGTATCCTTAACCTGAGTATTGGACCTCCATTGATACTATTAACATTCCTATAGTATACTATACCACTGAGTTTTCAAATGTATATTAGAAACTCTTTCTATGTATATGTTGCCATATGTGTATATAAGTTCTTCTTTCTATCAATTGATTTGTTATTCTTAATAATATTTACTAGAGTTGGATCAAGTGTTATCTGCTCTGTGGCTTTTGGCTGCTTCTGTTATACAAGATACCATACTGTAATTCCACATAGTATGGTAATATGTACTGCATATTAATGATAGTTAGTGATTTGAGACTATACATTGATAAAGATCTGAACTGGCCTGGGTCTCAATGTATGGTTGTCATACTGGAAATCACATTGAGTAGCTTCTGAGCAGGTAACTGTATGTGGTTTGAAGTTGTATATTGTATTCAATTGCTATAGAGTATATATTTGTAATACTCTTTTTGTGATTATATAACTATATACTCTAATTCTACAGAGTGGTCAAATCTATCACTACTACTTATAAGACATAGCTTAAAAAATCATTGATAGCCACTATTATAACAGCTTAATAAAATATAATCTATATTATTATCCTTAATTGTACAAAGTATGATAAATTGACACACACTGTATAAAATGCCCATACCAAAGTAGGGTGGTCAAATACTTTTAATTATCCTCCAGTATAACAATATTGGATAATTATATACCCAAAAATACCTGTCATAGCATGCATGGAAATAATTGAACTTGCAGTCATCTATAAATCTACTGAGTTCGGGTAGTTTATTTTAATAACTAGATCTAAGCATGGTAATGCAACTTTTACAATGACCCATAACTTCATAAATATAACGCATATAATTATGGGCTTTTACCCCTCATATACTCAATTACTACAGGTTGAGTATTTGCCATATTGTTTGTAATAATATTGCGATTTTCACAAATATTGCAACAATGTTTGAAATACTACTTTGGCTATACTTTAACAATATTATTAGTTTAGTCAGAGATGCATTTTACAGGTTTAGATTACAGTTACAATAGTGACAGAATCTTGGCAATTTGTTTTTCCACATGGAAAATCTAGACTATTGTTTTTAGTTTAGTTTCCATGCTAAAAACTTACCTTTACAAGCTTACAATTTTAGCTCAAGTTAAGTTTTTGAGTTCTCACCATATTCTGATATGATCTATATGTGAAATGTATAGTGTTATATACCTTTCACCTCCTAGTCCCATATTTGTAATTGGTTCAATTTCTAACAAGTTGCAGTGGAAATGTTGAAAATATGGCGATATTTTTGGTTATAATTCTCAGTAGCACTATGTATAGCAATTCAATCACAAATCAGAATTTGGGTGGCTAAAGAGCACATGCAACAGCAGATGTTATGTATAGATAATAGTAGTTCTGAAGAAGGATTTACCCCGCTATTGAATATAAGTAATTTAAAATTGAGTATCTCCTGTCTGCTTTTAGCCAGAGCTTGAGTTTGAACTTGAATGATAGCAGAAGTAGAATGCAGCAGAGAAGGAGATATATAACAGATAAAGAACAGCAGGCATCAGATCAGTTGCAAGTGCAGTACCTATCTACCCACCCCAATGCATCTGTATATAAATTGTCCAGTTTGTATATTATTTACTCTCGATCTACTACATGGCTAGTCGCTCTCCAGGGAAGTGACCAGCTGGAGCAGTCGCTGCAATGGTAGTCACTATTCATCTGAGGTAGGAAAGTTGTTTATGGTTTGGTTACACTGCAACAAGTATCTTGTTTTAATTTTTGCTATTGTGCTAGTTCTCATGCTGTAAAAAACTGTATATAATAAATAAAAATTATATACTGGGGATAGGGTAAGTTTACTAGTAATAGTAATGGTATATCAAACTTTATATTGAATCCTACATGATAACTACATGTTTATAACCTTGAATATTGTGTAAAGTTATTGGCAAAAGTGCAAATTGACTTAGTGTAATGCTGTATACTTATATATATATGGATGGCTCCTTGCAAGCTTCCTGTGGACCCCTGTGAAATGTGCAGTATATAATTATCTATATTTAATCCTAACAACAAAGAATGTAGATCTATCAAACTATATATAGCTTGTTGCTGAAGATTGGTTCAATACCTGTTTCTACTGGCTGAACAAACCGCTGGTAAACAAGCAAGGTACCCAGTATCGCTGAGTTGGCTGGAGAGTGTGCTTGCAAACTTACTGGATAAACAGCGTACGTGCCTACAATAGAAATCAATGAATCGAAGAAATCAATACATGCGTTATACTAATGCAGGAGGGAAGATTTCACTAAGAAGCTTTTCGCACATAAACATCCATTGTGGTTTGCACATTAGACACATATATGGCTCATATTGTGTAAAAGCTTTGACACTCAAGTTGACGAAGCCAACCCACTTGTATAAGTACTTCTGGTACTATGACTAGCATCAACAATATGATTACTAATACCATTGCCATTGCCACAGCCATTGCCATTATCAGCATTAACCAGGGACCGAATTACCTAAAGATGTCTACATTTAGGGGACAGCAGGCAGCAAATTGAGCTGGAAAATCTCAGTTTGAGATATACTGTTCCAAGATCCAATTATTTTACTTTCATGCAGACTCTACAGCTGCCGCTGTTGATATTATCAGTATAAGGGATTCTGAGATCTTGTCATGGTGGCCATACTAAAGTTAAAGTTCAAACTATGATATTTACTGATATTATCATTTTGGCCACCACATGCCGCCTGTTACATATTACTTGCTATATAGTATGCACCACAAGGTGTACTCTACTTCCAAAATACTGGCTGCTATACGCTACATGCCTTATACTGTCCTTTGGCTGGTGCCAGCTTCCCAGCAAGTCTCTGGATCAACTATGGAGAACAAATCCAGGGAGTATATAGCTTAGTGAGATTGGAATTGTCTTGCATTTTGAGAGTTTACTTGGAAGTATAGAGCTAGGTATACTGGGAGTGTACCACTGAGTGCAATTGGGGTATGCTTGAAAGCTTTCTCAGCAGTATCTATGAGAGTACAATGGAGAGTATGCTTGGGAGTATAGAGTTTAGTGGGCTGGGAGTATACCATTGAGTGCAAATGGTAGCATACTTGAGAAGATATTATGACATTACTTCTGAGAGTACTTGGGAATATACTTGAGAGTCTACTTAAGGGTATACTTGGAAGTATAATAAAGGGTGTAAGTGAGAGCATATGCAGAGATATACTGGGCAGTATCTTGAGAGCTGACTTGGGAGCTAACAGGCAAGTAGACTGGGAGTATAAGGTAAAGTGCATTCAGGTTTGTAATTTAGACTATACATTGGAGCATGCAAAGAAATGCATTTGGCAGCTTGATTTTGAGTTAATTGTATACAATACATTGTCAAGTACATATTATTGCATGTGTATTGAAGTAGTCTAGTCAATGCACATGTCCATATGACCTCATAGTGCCACTTGTCAAATATTGTATGCATTATACTTTCAGAAATAGCTTCACTATTAGCTGCACATTATCCCAGTGTCAATTGTCAAGGTGGTTATACTCATGGAAATAATAAAAAAGGTGACTCAGGGTACATTATGCAAGTATAGCAAGACAATCCTGTTAGGGTAGCCAGGGCAAGTGAGTAAAGCAAGACTAACAGAGCACAGAAGCCAATTGTGGATCATCTTGCTTAGGAAGTATTCTTAGGCTAAGTATATGGTGCAAATTATATATAGTCTATTTTCAAAGGCAAGTGAATATATATTGGCAAAAGATGTTAGCAGCCTTATATGTATCACATGTACTTCTATGTTCTATGGCATTTAAATGCAATCTTTTCACATCAAAACGGTTCAAAATCTTTGTCCACTGGCCTTCATTCTGTCATGAGCATTCCAATTTCCACTTATAGCATCCATTGTCGCTACGTTTGACTACACAGTATTATGCTCAACTATTACTTCCACAGAACTGCACTTTCCACACTGAGGTATTAGTCCTGGCGGTAATCATGCTCGACATCACATACTGCTATGGCTTATGCTGAATACATCGTATCAAGTGAATTTTTTGCTCTCATGTCAATCAGTTGGGATTGTGTTAATCAATTAGTGTCTTTGATTCACATTGGGTAATGTCAATTAGTTTACATTGCATTGATCTGTTGGTATTTATGTATCAGTCAGTGTTATAATTATTTGTCAACATTGTCATATTATTATTGTCTTCAGTAAGTACTTTATACCCAATAGAGAATTTCAACTAATTTATACCAGTATTGGTATTGATGTTGATATTAGCCTTTGAGGTATATTTCCATTTGTATTGTCAAACTACTCCTGTTATATTATGTGTGTTATTCCAAACTGAATAGTGACTAATTGCAGTGTTGGCTAGACATCGGCAAAAGTGCAAATCAACTATAGACTGCGCTATGCATACATGCACACACGTGCAGCTCACAGCAAGGATCCCGTAGACCCCTGCCCGATGCGGAGCCTATGGTCATCCATAGTTGGTCCAGAGACATCTGCATGTGGACCTATGGACGCACATATGACCGGTGGGTCTATGAGTGGACTACCGTCGGACGGATCTTGCCCCGTGCGTGCCTGAAGGCACAATGCATTAGAAGAACGGATATTCGGATATCCGGGGGACGTACTGAGCCCTCGATGTTCCAATCTGACTACTTGTGGTCCGCTGCTACGTGTATCGAGAACGCTGCAGTGCCGCTAGATGGAGGCTGGATATCCTATGATTGCACAATGAGTGTGCGGCAACTGCAAGTCAAAATCACATTATATCTAAAGGATCAGATTATGCCGCCAGATGAAGGACGGTTATTTTGCAATTGCACAATGGGTGTGCGGCAACTACAATTTGAGTCCACACTGGAACTATGAATGTTCTGAATGGGCATCATATACTGCTATCGGTATATTCACCAAATTTCCGCATGAACCCTGGCACAATGGTCAATGGTGTTTCTGTGGAGCTATGCTACGATTTCCACTGGAGTTATGGCACAATGATCATAAAGTTGCGGTAGTCTACCAGTGCTTTGGGACAATTTCCAATTGAGCCATGGTACAATGGGCACAGAATTGCAGCAGTCTACGAGAGCTATGGCACGATAACCAGTGGAGCTAATGCACGATGATTCTATACTTCCTGTGGCTGCAAGAGAGCTACTGCATCATAAAATTCACACTAAAATATACGTTTTCACTAGCAAATGCAGTACTTTCAGCCACAGGTCTAGTCTATCGGCCAAACCGTAACCCCACACTGCAAACTTCAATCTATTCCTTAGCCAAACTGTAACCCCACACTGCAAACCTAAATTTCATTCCTTAGCCAAACTGTAACTCCACACAGCAAAACAAAATTCCATTCCTTAGCCAAACCTGCGGACACCGTCCTCTCGAACCTTACCTGCAATACTACCCCAGGTGCCATGCATACCACTCTGAACTAGTTAGCATGGGGCACATGACCTCAGGTATACTTCCTAACTGTACAGATGATGGCCATTATTCAGACTTGTCCGAGTCTTGCTGGGCATCTAAAGTTGCCTGTCTTTCCTTCATCGGGCCGAGGTTGTCCTCGCATGACCGGAATGCCCTCGGTATTGGTAGGCATATACGTTGAATTGCTTTGCCAATGTGTCTTCTGATATCAGGAACCTTATGTCCGATTATGGCCATGGCAATATCTGACAATTCTGGCGTTGTATACGTGATATATTACATCTCCTGATGCCACTCGTATGTTGCTGCGACGATCAGTTATTGTGTAGCCGCTATTGGAAATACCACTCACCCCTGGCGTTTATTGAGTTAAATAGCCACGCTTGTACAGCCTTGCCAGTGGTAATGCAAATGTAGAGGTGCCACTGGAGAGCGGTTGACTTTAGACAGATGAACTCAGGTGACATTTGCGCCAGAAAGCGTGAATCTTGGATGCCTAGGGATTTGTTCGCCTTGGAGAAACAGTTGTAAATGGTGGTGGCGATGTGGCTGCTAACATATGGCTCCTTGTGAGGTTGAGGATAGATCTCAGCATTATTCCTACCAGTGGACGTATGATACCTGCCTCTATGTCTTTCTTCTCAATGATAGATTGTTCATTGTCAAGCAGCCAGCGAACCTTACCCTTCCACGTTGGGGGTTCCATCTCCCGGAGTTGGTATATCTCTTTGAGTTTTATGCCAATCTGCGAGACTGCAGTGCTTAGCACGGAATAGTGACATCCTGTGATCTGTAGCTGGGGGTCGATATCAGTACCAATGAAAGTCTACGGGCCTTGCATAGGCCACCTGTTCAAGCACCGGTTGTTGGGCGACACTGTCATCAAATTTCCACAATCCGCGGGCCTGTATCGAGGAAGCGGCAGGCAACTCATCTACATATCCCGGGAAGGGGTTATTGAACAATGTCCTCCACCTGATCCTTATGGAATCTCATTCTGGAAGTTTTGTAACCCGTGGAGCCTTGAACTGGTTAATACCTCTCAACTTCTGTCATCGTTGAGTTTTGTTGGCCGGCTGAGGTTTGGAATCAGTATCAGCCCCAGCACATTTCTGCTGGGCACTCCAAGGGCTTGAATGGAAGGTCCCAGTCATCAAGGCCCTTTCGCTAGAATCATCGGTTTGCTGGGAACTACCAGGACCAGATGCCGGCATTCACAGGAGATTATCCACCGACAGCAATGATGAGAAGGTGGGCGAAAAGCGTTTCGTGGGTGCTTTGCGTATGGTCTGGTTCGGTGGGTTTCGAGCAGCAGTCGTGATACATCTGGTGGCTGTTTTCGATTTGGGAAGATTTGGAGTAGGAGTGACTCAGTCATGGAGATGTTCCTCGTTGGTATCCTCAAAATCGTCCGGTACAGCAGAGAGTTGGTCATCTGTGAGTTCGACATCTGGTCGATTCTATCCCACATCAGTATGGCACCCTGGCCACAGGGTTTAAGCTTACCAGTGGCCCAGATGAGGACTTGAACAAAGGGCGTGGGGTTTCAGTATACCCATCTTCGCTTTGACAAAAAGGATTTCTTCCTCTTCCTCCCTATCTTCCTTTTCCTTGAGCAGTCTCGTCGATTGGCTGGTGGCATTGGATTTGGCCACAGCATTGCTCCTGGGTCTGCGAGTGATTCTTCGCGCCATTTCGACGCTGATGGATGAGGTGGGTGGAAAGAAGTGTAAAAGAGGAAGGAGGAGGAAGGGAGAGCGTCTTGCGGAGTGCACTTGTCATAGTATGAGTATCTAGTTGAGGTCCGGATGTTCCACATGCGTCAGTGATTGTCCATTAGATTCCACTATATGACGATGTTGATCTAGATTACTATGACCGAAATTCTACTCTCCGAAACTTTGTTCCCGCTGGATGAAGCTGTTTATCTAGGTCACTATAACCGAAGTTCTAATCTCTGTAACATTGTTCCTGCTGGATGAGGATCTTGATAGACGTCTCTATAACCAAAATTGTACTATGTGAACACTTACATCTCTGTAACTGTAATCCTGCTGGATGGAGATTTTGATCTACATCTCCATAGCTGAAATTCAAATCTCCATAACTTTCTTCCCACTGGATGAAGATATTCATCCTGATGTCCATAACCTAAATCGCGCTAAGCGAACACTTAGATCTCCGTGACTTTGTTCCTGCGGGACGTAGTCTTTGATCCAGATCACCATCACCTACATTCCGCTGGACGAGTATGATCGAGATCTCCATAGTCTTATTTCCAATGGATCAGCCTCACAGGCCACTGGGAGTGATGCATGAATCATTGGATAACAATAGAATACGATTGATATGGATCAAGTATAATATATAGCTAGGGTAAAGCAATCCACGTCGTGATATCCAAATCACAATAATCAAGTAAATGAATCAAAGCAGCCAATGGAATACCATCCAAACAACAGATAAACAGCCCCAAGATACATGACCAGCAGGAAAACCAAACAATGACCAACGAAATACCTTCCAAATGACATACACAGCGGCCCTTGATACTTGACTGGAGGGACACTAAACAACAGCCCACCGGAAACCATCCGATAATAATAACCCCAAAGACACATGAACAAATTCAATTCCCCACAGTCTATACCAGTAGCCATAGGAGGTTCATCAACCAGGTGAATGCTGTTGACTGCAGTCTGCAAAGCACCCACTGAACTGAAGCCAGAAGACAAACTCCATAGGCATCGGGCGCAGCTTGCGGCAACAGCAGGAGAACCGGATATGGGATATCTTTGTCCCAGGTACATTTGAGCCACGTGGAGATGCACTCGAACTGCTGAATACAGTCCATTCTCTCCCAAGGCAAGGACCATGGAAACCCACCGGACTGATATAAATGGCTGATGTACCTCGCTGCAGGCCGGCCCGATAGACTCACATCCTGCCACTTTGGCCCCCATATAGTCTCATGTGACCACCGGATATCCAGAATGTGGATAGTATTCTCGTGATTATTGCGGTATCTGACAAAGCTGGCCACATTCATCGCACGGTGGTGCCAGATCGGCCAACTTTTGGCTACCCATCTTGCCGGTGGGTTGTGATCCTCCAAACAAGGCAACCCACCACAAAACAATCCACCCAGGGTGTCTGCCACAGGGGGAGGGCGAACGGGAAGAAGGCGAAAAGCAGGAGGGCTAACCTGAGGAGGGCAAACCGGCGGACTTCCAATGATGGGAGGGTGACCTGCGCTAGTTGGATCGGCCGCAAGAGTAGGATTGACCATGGGAGTGGGATTGACTGTGGGAGTAGGATTGACCGTTAGAGTAGGATTGGCCGTGGGAGTAGGATCAGCCGCTGGAGTAGGATTGACCGCGGGAGTGCAAATGGAAGAGTCAGGAGTCCATGGTCCCGGTTGTACATTGGGTCCCTGTTGTCTAGTCAGTCCAGAGGTCATCGATTTCTCAGGGGTTGGCCTTGGGGTGTCATCGGTTCTTTTTCTTTTCTGCTGGCCCTTTTTGGCCCACTCCTCCAAGATGTGCATCAGTGCGCACCAGATAGCATCCTCCCCGGGTTGACCATCCAAATCTTCTCGAGAACGTCTGTTGGCTCCACGCTTCCATGCACAACGGAACCGGGCACATATGACAAATTCAAAGATAACCTCATCAGTCACCATCCAGAAGTCTGCTGACCCTAAGGGATTCTCCTTTTTCCTTGCAACTTTCGGGCATTCCAACGCTCGAAATTGGTCCTCGGTGTGCCTCCTTGTCGCATCCCATTGTTGCTTCACATTTGCAGATGGCCTCTGGACTGTGAGCCATGACAATGTGACTTCCATGGTTGGGAGTATGTGATGTGTTGTTGTCCAGATGGTCAGTTTCATTACATTGGCTAGATTCCGGATGGAGGACTTATAAGTGATGTTGCGAACTCCTTTCGAGAGCCCATGGGCATCCACTTGAGGGCTCTGGTATCATTGTCCTCAGACAGATTGTCGTCTTCCTCCCAACGCTGGTCTGGCCGAACAGGTTCCTCTCTTTCACCGGTGTTGGCTCCCTTGTCTTGCCCACCACCCTTCACATTGCCATTGCCATTGTCATGATCTTCATCATTGGAAAGATCGCAGTTCCAAAGTGCCATTTGCCGTTCCGTATTTTCCAGCTACTGGCAACCTGGTGTCTCCACTGCCCACCGGACAAGATCCTCTCCACACCTAACTGAGACCATGTCAGTGACGTCTTCCCAAGTAGCTGCTCTGGAGTAGATCTTGGCTACTGTGCCAAGTTGAGGAATATGTTGTGAGAACGTATTCAGAGCCGCCGTCAGGTCTTTGTGGAACCATCCGGTGCCATCCATGTTGGTGACGATTGAGAGAGGGATGGTGTTGTACCATATCTGTTGAATGTAATGTTGGCAGGTCTTCAACAATCCTTTGTCGACTCTGATGATGGATTCTGCGGTGGCTGGAGGCACGATATACAGATCGCCTCTTCCGAGAGACCTGTATCCCTATACGGTGGTCAGGTATATTCCTCTGGATGCCCAATGATACTTTCTACGTAACCATGCACCATATCCCGGCTGATATAGGGCATATATTCATCCTCCTCATCCTCGTCATCCATGTCCTTGTCATCTTCATCTTCGTCTGTCTCCACCACCAGCTGTTTGTCCATCGGCTGCTGCTTCAACCCCTGCTCCCACTCCTTGTTGCTCTTGCGATCATCAGAGATGGCAATTGCCTTCATCACTTTTGATATCTGGACATAGATTGAGCCACCGGTTGTGACCTTGGCCAACCACGGATTGCCCTTTGCAGGCCTGCCAGTGCCTGTATTTGGGTGGTCCCTCTCCAACCGGTGGCCTCTTGGGTGGTTGGGGTTTCGTTGTTTGGGTTTATCAGTCAGTGACGCCACCGTATGTAGGCTGTATCAAACTAACCTGCCTTGGTAACCCCTGTGCTGGTTGTTACAATAATTTGGTGGCAAGGATTATCATGTAGGCAGGGTGACATCGGTAGCTTTAGTATCAGAGGTCAGAGGTTTGGGTGTGGAATCGAGCTCGAATTGGTAATATCGGTGCCATTGGAACGTCAGTTGTCGGGGGGTGAGAATGTGGACGGTGTGAAGTGTATGAAAGATGGAGGAAATGGGTGCGATGACTTGAGATAGTCTCTATATATACTACATATCAGCTGGGATTGTGAGCATATGGATAGTAAACTGGATCTAAGACAATGTCCTATGAACTTCCCAACTTCAGTTGCTATACCGATTCCATTTCCCCAGCGGAACGATTGAATCTGCTGGAACCTGCATCTCTGAAGGATCTGTTGATATGAAGAGCCGATTCATTGATTTCCACACTTCCAGGAGATGAGAGAAGGCCTTTGGTGATCCTTGAGACTGACAATAGTGGATGGTCGTCGACATCATTTAGACAAAGAGAAGGTTGAGAACTAGCTGACGTCAGTCTGCCACACATGTGCACCCACCCCCAGATTTGCCTCTGCTACCTGTAGCTAACCAAGGCAAGCCATCGGCATTCTCTGCCTGCTAGATCTTTCTCAATCCCTGGGCTCGAGTCTATCATCCAACGTTAAATGCATTGACACACAATCCATGCATCGTCCAACTTTGTATGCATCGTCACACTTTATTTGACGAAATGATAAAATGATTTACAAGATGGCTCTTGTTTGTTCAAGCATTCCATGATTCAACACACTCTCTGACAATCTGACAGATCTCGAGTGCTCTTTGTATATCAATTTCATCAAATGTACCGCCATTGACCCATTCCTCGGCTTGCTTTGTGCAGGAACTGGTGACTTGGTAAGTGAATTCATCCAACGGACCGCAAACACCATCTAATCATTTGGCAGACCTCGAGCCATGCCCACAGCACGCAGACCACGGATAAGCGCCTTAGACGCACTCGAATGCCCATTTGCTGACTGCATGAGGATGTTTGTCTGGCAGGGAATCATTAAACGCCATCAGTGAATCAGCCTGCATGGTCAGATGATGCCACCAGCCAGCCATCGACAAAGCCACCGGGCGCATCGACAACTGTATTCACCCCATTGGCAGAGTCCTACAGAATCCCCCGAACCAGGTTGCAGTATCGCAGCCCCTGTAGTCAGTGCAACTCCATAGCAAACTGACTACAAAGACGATAGTTTCTATGAACACATCCCACACCCCCATTGTTCGGTTCAGCACTCCGATACAGAGGAGGCTGACCCCTGGGAAACTCGGATGGATGAGGACAATCCGGAAATCGAGCTGCATCCCATGGCTGGGAGGACCTTCCGTGACAATCCGGTTCACAATGAGTTTCTAGTTTTCATCAAAAGCCTGTGGCAACCTCTTTATTACCCCGAAAACTGTAAACAGGCCATCAGATTCATTGAAGTGCAGTATCCCAAGTCACAAATTGGTCACCACTTCAATGAGGGCGGATGCAACATTACTGAGCACTGTTCTGACACCTCCGGATAGATGATTTACAATCCAATCTACAAGGTGGACAACCAGCTGCCGAACTGGAGGGACGCCGCCATCTGGACACCCAATGGTCAGCGGTTTTTCGATTGTCGAGACTCGGTTGAATGTGCGCAGTACCTCCTTCGCAAACGCCCATATGAAGACCACGTGGTCTATTGACCAACCCGGACCATAGACGTGGAGGGTGATGGAGTGTATTCTGCGATGAATCCGGCAGACTGCAAGTGGGAACTGCAGGATAGACTTCCTCCGGGGGTAACAATTATTCCACTGATCAGTGGATTGGACGACACGCAGCTCACCGACTTCTCCGGCGACAAGGAAGCCTGGCGAATGTAGCTGACCACTGAGATTATCCATTCCGCTATGCAGAACAAATACACCTACCTCACACAACGTGTGCTTCTCTTCCTTGCTGTGCCACCCAAATTCCAACGGAATTCCGCATCCAATGACCGAGCCCAGAGGGATATAAACCAGCAGGTGCTGTGTGATATTGCCGACATAGTGCTGGATCTGGTCATACGATTTCCCGAGGGAGAAGACATCAATTCAGCTGATCTGTGGCCTTGTTCCGATGGCAAAATGTGCCATTGCTGGCCAATTGTTGTGACTTCGCTAGCGGATCACAAGGAGCATGCCAACCTTAGTGTGGTCATGTAATGTGCTTGCCCTAAGTGTCAAACTCTGAAGAATGAACTGGGGTCGCTTATCCTTCCACTGGACTTGGAGTCTCATCAGCGCAAGCTTGCGGTCTTCCAGCAGAACTTGTGGGAGTACCAGAATGCCAAAACTGCTACCAACCCTCAGGTTATAAAGCTCACTGGGGACTGGTTAGAGTCAGTCAGTGTGAGGCCGGTCCTGTGTATCTTTTGGGATCTTCTGCATGTCAAAACCTATGACCTCCACCAGACTGATATCCTTCATATCACATACATGGGAATGTTCGATCACCTTATGACTCGGATCGAAGGCTCCCTACAACTAGTGTTAGCAACGGGTCCAAATTGCCGGGTCAGTTCCGGGTCCGGATCCACACAAAACCGGACCATGGCAACGGGTCTTACCACACGAAAAACCCGGACCGTTGGAAATGGGCTGGTTTTACCACCAAATACCCGGCATTTCAAGTTCCCATTTTTGGCTGCAATTAAGTATTTGAGTTCTGATCATATCACAACACAATCAATATGTAGATTGTGCAGTTCTAGTCGCTCTTTCACCTCCCGCTTTCAGATTTGCGAACAGACCAATATTCGTGGAGTCGCGCTCGAAAACCTGCGGATTTCGCTTCGAATTGGCCCTTTTTTCACAGCCACTCAACCAATATCAGTCGGATCGCAAATGTGAATACTGGAGGTGACAGAGCTCATAATTCTGCAAAATCTACGTACTGATCATGTCACAGTACGATCAGAACTCACATACTTAATTGGAGACAAAGCTGTAGGAACCGTAAATTTGGAACAGCGGTTCAGTTCCAACCCGGCCAAATACCCGCAGTTCTAAGTCGGTGCCAGGTAATAACCCGCCAAGACACATGCGGTTCAGGTAATTGGCCGGGTCTGGAACCAAACCAAACCAAACTGCCGGTCAAAACCCGAACCGCTGGCGGGTTACCCGGACCCGTTGCTAACACTACCTACAACACCACGGGAATCCCAAGGTATTTGATGAGATCTGGGCCGGCATCTATACATACCCAAATTTCTGTCGCTGTGGCAAAGCCTACCAGCAAATTTCGCAGTGGAGTGGTAAAGAGATGCTACATTTCAGTCGAATCATCTCCCTGGAATAGGGAGCAGCTTTGCAAGACCCACTACTCCGTCACCGAGTGGTCTCCCAGAGAGCATTGACCTGCATTCACTCACTGGTCTACTGGAGTCTTGTGGTACAATACCGGACCCACACAACTCAAACTCTGAACTATCTAGCAGACTATTTAGAGCAATTCCATGCAACTAAGCATGTTTTTATCACCTACTAGATGTCAAAGGCCACAGACAGCATCGCCCATGCATGCATGAATGACCCAACGATGCAACTGAAGGCCAAACATGCCGTCGAGGATGAAGAAAGGGCCAAACGCGGTGAAGCTCTTTGCTGCCCCCAAATGGAACACTGAAGGGCACAGGATGGAAAGCACCTACAGCAAGTCTACAATTCAACGGTACACTAACATCCCAGCTTTGACTTCATCAGAATTCACCTCATGCTGCATTATGAGGGATCAGTTCGGCGCTTTGGACACTTAGTCAAGGACAGGACCGAAACGCAGGAAATGAACCATCAAATGATGTGTACAGGCCCAAATCACCAGTCAAATCGCAACTTTCGGTACCAACGGCTGATTCTCAAAGATTACTTATCCAGCCATGTCCTCCAGATGCGGTGCCTTCACCTCTAGCAGCTTGCTAAGGAAGGCCACTGGACTCCCGAAATCCAGGAGGCACTTCAGTTATATCGACCAAGGGATCAAATTGTTGTCAACAAATGCAACTGTGAGGAAGTGCCAATACCAGAGAATTCACCCCTCAGCTTGCACAAGGATGAGGGAAATATCCAAGCCCGAGGCTTGTGATCCCCCAGACGAAAGGGCTTATTTGTCCTGATTGAGCATCTTCCAATGTACAACTTTCCACTTGTAGAATACATATATTGATACTATAGATACGACCTTAACATACCCACCGCTGATAGGAGGGGCATTGGCTGGATGTGTGACACCCAATACAACCTTTTCGATATCCCGGTGGCCAACTTGCAGTCCTTCGGCAGTTGTGATTCCACTGCCCATAAGTTGTGCTGCACGGATGATCAATCATTTCACGATGCTTACCCTCCGAACGACTCTGTGTGGTTCTGGATAGATGAGCCGCTGAAACGTGATGTAGGGGACCTATGATTGGCAAATCTTGTGACGATTCTACTATTAAAGCATGGCCTACAGATGAGATGTGTTGCACTTTTGTGGGAGCTTCAGCTTGAAAACCAAGGCGTGTATCTGCCATCCAGTGGGCTGCTTAGAGTCTCCAACAAAGTTTTCCGTTGGAACCAGGCTGACCTTGTTGTAGTGACTATCAAGTGCGAATGGGCGGCCGCGCACCTGATTTGCATCCCTGGTACCAGATACTGCTATGTATATATTACTATTGGCCTGGTCATATTCAATCGTTTCTGGCCCAAACCACCTGAAGCAGAAGGTGATATGCAGACTGTCAATGACACTGCTAGGCCAGAGGAAAACCGTAGAAACTGAATTGCCAGTGTTGACAAGGACAAAGAGGACGAAGAAGAGGAGGAGGAGGAAGATGATGAGGAGGACGACAATGCTCAGTAGGAGAAGATACAGTCTCCACAGGGCTTCAGGTGTCATATAGCTCCGACCCTCCCGCGTTTCATGGCTCGATCTGTATACATCCTGCCAGAGGTCCCAGGACTCCGACTCACCCACAATCCATAGCTCGATATGTACAACATATTTCACCAGAGGCATCAGTCCCGGCTCTCCTGTGATCCATAGCTTGATATGCAGAAAATACTTTACCAGAGGCATCAGTTCTGGCTCTCCCGTACTCCATAGCCCGAAATGTTGAACATACTCAACCAGAGGCATCATTCCTCTGGCTCTCCCACGTTCTATAGCAGTACCTGTCGAGAAAAACTAGCCCCAGGCATCAGGCCTCTGGCTCTTCCGCGTCTCATGGAATCTAGCGCAATTTCTAGTCATCAAGTACAATTGATATAATACAGTCTGCATCCATGCGAAAGTCCATAGGACTTCACAGTGCCATGTGTCAAATATGGTATGGATTACTGGCCCACAAACTACTTCACTATGAGTTACACATTGCGTATGGTCATTTTTCCTGGTGGAGCAATCATTGTGCTGTAAATATATGTTATCCTTGTTTTATATGACAGTAAATCCTGTCAATCTAATTGATTATTTTTGAGTTGTCAATACAACACTACCACAGTTATTATAAAATAATATATATTATTGTTGGGTCCAATTACTATCTTGTATTATTGACATATCATTGTCCCATTATATTCTCCTATTGCTATAAATCCCATTGATCAACCAAACTCAATTGCTTATAAAGCCAGCAATAGAAAATACACTCTGTTCAGTATGATTGATTTCTTGTCACTTTTAGGATAGAATTCTATTGTGGTGCCATCAAGTCACAAGGTGCAAAGTATGTAAGTCAATTGTTAGATGCTTGCCGATATACATATACAGAAGAAATTACCCAGCTGACATACACCAACTGTGCTTTCTATACCAAGCCAGGACAGTAAGGTTGAGTAAATATAAACAGACTATGGATGTATATCAAAACATAGTCACAGATACAGGCCAAGAATATATAGCAAGGCCTAATAATTGTAGGACAGATGTGCAACTGTAGCAAGGCAAAGGAACAATAGAAATGTTGAGTGAGAAATATCTGAGGAAATACACCAAGACATGTGTATGCTACAATTTCCGTTCCAATTATGATTCTGAGTTTTGGTCAAGTCACCAAGTATTCCATACAGGAAATATCTATGACAATATGTATCCCAATAAGTATTGTCACTGCACGATCTCTGATTTCTGATATCTCCAATATTTTTTATGTTACTTCAGTTTCTGTCCAAAAGACTATTGATCACATATTCTTTTGGACAACATTATATCAAATATTGGAAATAATGAAATTAGAGACAGAGAAGCGAAAGGATATATGGTTCTGCATGTGTTATGGATAGATTACTATGTAATCAGACTAAAACCAATGCATGTAGTTATAAGGGAAATTGTAGATTTACCCAGTTATGTTTAAGGCAACAATGTATATACTGCCAGCTAACCAATGAGAATATTTCTTGGTGACTGCATATTGATGTCACCTATGTATGTATACAGATAATAGTGATATATTGAAATCTTCAAATTTCAATTGAGGCCAAAGTTGAGGAATCTAGGCAGTGAAACCACAGTCCAGCTACAATTTCATCGGAAACTGAACAGTTTTAATTCCAGTCTGCTTAACAATCTGTATTTGTGTCAGCTGTCTATGTTCTTGACTGTGGCTGACCCAGACCGGGGTTTCTGGTCTGGTTGCAAATCTGGTTAGTTGTCTGGTAATCCAGCCGCATAGCAAACACTATACAAATGTAAAATCTGTAAACAATATAAATATTCTATTTTTATACATAATACAGCTTACAATTCTTCATGACTATAATTAACTTTCCACTCTATACATTTTTTGATTATATATGATTGTAGCTGAAGTTTCAACTACATTAGTGTATATTTGCACCATTCTCACACCAAGCCAAGTAAATTTTGAGAATTTCATTTCATTTCCAAATGTCATGTACAGTGAGAATTGCAAAAGTTACACCTATGAAAAACCCTCTCCAGATATATAATTCAGGAAGTTTCCACCACAGTGATATTTGGAAGTATATCCAATATACAATAAATATTATCTTCTCCCAAGTATAGGTGACTCTATCTATCAGGAAACACAATTGCAACTTGAATTGGGGGAGAAATGAAATGGAATAGATAAGACTCCTTTTACTTATCCTTGGCTGCTAACAATTACCCCTTGTCAGGCTATAAATTGTGTATTAAACTTGATACCCAGATTTGACAAGTAGGTTTTTTATATGTGATTATATTCTGGAGAATTGTTGGCATACCACTGGTACTGGTTGTGAATGGATTGGAAAGGGTGTGTTAATGACTTCCCCCTTCCAAGAGGCCTGCCAACCATTACTCCTCAGCATATCACAGTACCAGAGCTAAAATATCCTGAAATTCTTTTGAATATACTGAATCAACTCTGTACTTATATTGGGCACTTCAACCAAGAAATTGTAGACCTAGTGAGGACAATACTTAGGGAATTCTGTGTAATGAAAGAGGATATTATATCACCCACGATGGCTATAACAATTTGTTGTGAAATTCAATCTCTTCTATCAAGTACTAGCAATTGTTTGTGTACAAAATCTTACATATTTGTTGGCCATGTACTATCTGGGGCTTGGATTGAGTTAGCCGGTTTGCAAGGTGGTCAAGTAGATATATATACTGCCAAAAATCTAATATGATTCCTCAATGTCAATCATTCAAATCATTGAAAACTGTACCCAATAATCATCTGAATTGGACCTGGAAAGCAGCATTACACAAAGTAGTACTGTATTATCCAGTCAAAATATTGATTAAAGAATACTAATATGTATAACATAACTATAAAATATTTACTCAATACTATTTAGAATACTCTATAAAGCTTAGTACAAGTTCCGTTGGTAGATGCATTAACCATGTATAAATTCCATCATATTACTATTCTGTATTTCCTTTTTCAAAAGATCTGGAAGACTCTCTCAATCACTTTACATAGTAAGTTAATAATTTCAAAGAAATATATTATTAACTGCATCCACTATTTCACCCTGCATAATACAACTAATCCACTACACAGTTCATATTTAATCTATATTACATGTTATCAATTTATAGATCTTGAGTTTGGTATCAATATATACAGCCCAGGATAGAAAAATTCAATCTCAATGCAGCTTGGCTTGATGAATAATATCGATCATCTGTTGTAGATGTTTCGGGGCCTCAATCAAAATTATTTTCTAGTACAATCTAATAATAGCTAAGTAAAAGAGAAGTACAGGAAAAGAGTACAATATAGCAATAATACTATCTCTTCAGAGTGGCAAGTACAGCTGGATTACAGAGTAATTAATTGCTAGGATATATTGTATACTAGTCGGTAGTAAACTATGGATCAGCTTCTACCGTCAAACTGATTACCCAACAGTCTATTCAATAACAAAAATTACTTGTTCAACAATATGAAATGGTGAGCTTCCACTGAATGGCAAATGCTAATACCCAACATTAAACTGTACTGGCTGTGAGATTTTTGAATTGGACAGTAATAGGTTGAATGTACTGAGAATTAACAGGTTGGATGTTCAACTATATTGGAAGTGAATATAAATTTGTATTAAATTGTATAAAGGAATTCCTTTCATAGAAGTTATAATTACTAATTATCGATATGAAACTATATATTTTGGGCTCAAACTTTACTTATAACATAGCAATTTGAACTGCAACAATGAACTGATGTATAATATGTTGAATCTGCAAATCATTACTAAATTGTACCAATTGTAGTTTTGACAGTAAAAAATTCTATTTCTCTCATTATACTGCCAGTCAAATCTATACAAATACATTGCAAACTTACAGCTTCTCATATTTGAGGTTACACATTCAGACAGAGATTATCCAATATTTGTAATAAAAAGATATCCCAGCTGAAGCACCTAAAAATACATGCTTATTATAATTATGATTAATATAGAGTTTTTGAGCTTCTTGATTATCTGGAAGTTATCATGTAATATTAAGCAGTGAGCAGTCTTTGTGACTTTGATAGCCTCAGTGTACTTGTCAACCACCTTGCAAGAAATTCACTTGAGCTTGCAAAGATGTTGATTAATAGTAGTGATTAGTGGTAGGAGCACCTGTGCTCTTTCACGATCTTTCTTCTGCAACATAATAAACCTGACAGTTGATAGTAAATCAACAGTGCTATTATATCTGTGTGGATATGTTGGAATGAGTAAGTGGTGGGTGAGTTTTAATATTAATAGTGCAGGTCAATTTCTATAAAAATTGTTTATTTCAAATAAGCATTATGTAGTACTGGCATATGCAACTTTTGAATTGATTCTATAGCAGGGTTGTCTTACTGTGCTTGGGGATATGAGATAACCAATTAACTATTGCAGTGTAATTATTTTCACCTTAATCAGTTTGAGAATCACAGGATTTTTCATTATCATCATTGTAATAAAGTATATTATATATAGATACTCCTTGCAACAAGAAATTTGAATCTGCAGTTGCAAACCTGATATCTGATAAAGATTTCAGATGTGATGTAATCTACAATGCCTTTGCTATCTTCTGCTATGCCGGTTGATTCTACTGCATCTTGTTCTTTCTAATCTGCATGCTAGATAGTTTCACATTAAATCCTCTATTCAGAATTGGATTGTTTGTTATTCATGCTATACTTGAAGTCAAAGAAGATGTAATACAGATGCATAATAGTATTGCCAGGGCAAACAAGTTCAGGATTATGCAGTTTGAGGCACATCTTGAAATAGTCAGAAAGAGATAATTCTAATAACTTGTAAATTTAACTACTAATTCAAGTAATGTTTATGTATATCTTTCACATATACTGAACTGAACAGATAGGGTCATGCATAGTGTGGAATATTTGGATATTGAGAGATCAGCCACAAATGGATGAATTGGTTACTTATTGATAGCTGTATATTATAGTTTAAACTCGACTCATCTGCAAATCTTAAAATTTCAACCTGGATTTGCCAATATCTTAGAGTTGTAGCTAGTTAAATAGAAAATAAAGATTGATGTAATAATGGTTAGAGCTAGATCAGATATATCTATCTGTATTTATTGTTAATATATTTTCAGTATTTCGGCTTAAAAAATAGGATCAACTTTATATCATATACAGAATAGTCAAACAGAAGAAGGTTTTCAACTATATTACAGAACAGTTTGATTGGAGAATTATACTCTAAGATTGTGAAACTTAGCAGATAGTTAAACATCTCTATCCCCTGGATGGTGAACAGTCTCCAGACTCTCCTGTCCACCTATGTAACTGCCATGAATGTCTCCCAACAGTCCCCAGCCATGGTTCTTCATTGAATAGATTCTCCTCTAGTACTACTTTCAAGTTTCTATTCGACCACATTGTAAATTATATCTGGCGGCACTTTGTAAACTTTACTGCACCCCCAAAATCCACTCCCTCCAGCTACCGCTCCACCCCCTCTCCCTGTCCAACCGCCCACCCTATACCATTCCAGCTGATCAAACTTCACAAAACCAACATAATCACTTTTGAATTACAAAGGCCAATCACATTAATTGAAAGCCCAGTTGGTTCTTGTTGGAGATTTGGCATTTTTTGTGGGACTATTCCTCTGATTCCAGCAGCAAAGCCAACACCCATTCACTTTGCCTCCTCAATGAGAGCCAGATAGTACACACAGTCACAGCTTCAGCCAAGGGGTAACAATGTAGCCTATTTAGCATTGGAGTGGGTGGATTTGGTGCTTGTGGACTGTAAAATCTGTAATGAGAAAATTGGTCCAGACATAGTTAGAATCAACCCCCAGGTATACACCAGGTGGAACTCCCAATGTGGAATGGTGTTAGAACTCTGAGGCCAATCCTGGTAGTTGAAATTCGCATTTGTAACCATGGCATTACATGCTTAGAAGAAAATAGACCACAATGTGTGCATGGATGTCAGCTATGCATTGTATTAGTTGCACAGTTCATGTACTATATCTACACCACCCATGTTGTGATTGAAATCATTAATGTATAGTGGAATGATCATGACTTTCTTCTCACATTGACCAAAGGCCTTCTGGGTGATTTTGGCATTGGTACAAATTAACACTGGCTAGTTTCATAACCTCTCTGGCTGAGATTCCAAGTCATGTCCTGTACTGAGAATTGTAACTGGCACATCATCAAACCACAAATGTATACCAACCAGCTGGCCACATTGGCTGTCATTGATGGCAAGTACTTTGAGGCATTGTACTCAGAGTTTCCACTATCTGGCCTTGGGATTTCGAGTTCTAGCCGAAATCAAGTTGAGGAAAAATGTCGAGTTCCATAGATTCCCATTCAAATATTATGAGGCCATCTTCCCAGCATTGGAACTGTGGTATAACAGTTATCGCAGTAAACAATCCAGCACATAGTCCCGGGTTGCATCCATATGGGATGGAATACAACATCTTCTGTTTTAGACAAGCCGTCAGTAGATGCAATAAGGTCAGAATAACCCTGGCATAATGATTCATATTATTCCCTGATATACCTCTGGCCAGCAAGGCAGTGAAAGCTAAATCCTTGTTCAATGGGCTTTTTGAGTATCTGGTGTGTGTCAGGGAACGACCGAGTGGCTTCTATCATACATTGATTATGGTAGGTATTGGTTGACAGGATAGGGTATCGCAGTAAACTTTTCCAAAGTTGCTCCAAAATGACTTCGACTTTACTGGGACTTAATTGCCTTCCTGTTGGTGCAATCTTCAGGAGATCTGAGGAGGATATACAATTGTACCGTTTGATCTCCTGAAATTGAGTTAGGCTCATATACTGTGAGACAGGGTGGTGAGCATTCAGTCCATTATGCTTCCAGGAGTCCTGTATTGCATGGTAACTATTTTCCCAATGTTCATCACAATCTACAACCAAAACCCCAATTTCTGTTTGCGAATTATCATTCCACTTCATTCCAGCCTCCGGTTTACATTTACTGGTGTTAGCAGTACCATATCTATTCTAGTGGGCTGCCATATCCTCCAACAATAATCATGTCAATTATAGACTTAAAATCACAATGTGTTCTACTGTGGACTGATAATACATTTTGGATGGCAGGGTATTGTAAGCAGTATGTGGGTAATACCTTGGATCAATAAGATGTGAGGTGCGAGGTTGCTGCAAGATCTGTGGGGTGGGGAACAATCTGTGTTGATCTGCAGGGGTGGGCAAGTAATTACTTGTGATTTATCATTATCACAATTGTCAATCATTCTTAGATTTTGTTGATAAGCGAAGTTCACCAGCAGTGGCTTCTACATCATTGTTGAGCTGACCAAGTCAGTTGAATGTGTAGGGGTCCAACCATTGTAGTATTCTGGTTGACATATCGAGTTTTCTCCAGTGCACATCTCTAGATTACACCCCTACTAGAGTGGCTCTATTTATCACTCCCTCTGTCTGGCAGCTTCCCTCGAACTTGCCAGAATACAGCTATAATTGAACTAAGTAGCATTACAAAGTCTCCGGTTGACATTTCATGATCTTGTTTCTTCAGTATACATTTAGAGTTTGGGGAGGCAGTTGTCATTGGCCAAACAGTCCAATAGTTGATAGTAACAATCGATGGGTAAACATGATATATGATTTGATTTACTGAAGTGAAAACCGAGCTATTGGTCATGCTGCTGATAATAGCGATTTGAGGCATATTAGTTTAGCTGTAATTTGGGTATCTTTCAAAAGGACATGCTATTTGATGATAGTTCCACATGGAAGAAGTCTGGAGCTGTATTGGTTGGCAATAAAGTATCATTCGGTGTGAGGATTTATGCTAGATATTTATTCCATCAAATATGTATCGAATGTACTTGGTAAAATATTCATCTGTAAAGCCAAGTGGGTAGAATAGCTATGTCTGGGATAGCACTCCATTGCACTATTGATGTGTGGCATTATGATACTCTATGAATCTGTATATTGACTAGAGTACTATAATCTGCATTCAATCATATACACTGGATACTATATAATACATTGGATACAATGAACTGGAAACCAAGCTGTGAAGTGAACTGTATAGTATACTCCAACGGATACTGTGATGTATATTTCTGATCATATTCAATTGCATTAGCTCCGCATGCTTGAATGTATACTCCCAAGTTAGCAATGATGATACTGTGAAGTACACATGTGAGTATACTATATAGTATTCCGGCAGATATGGTCTAAAGTATGCTACCAATGAGGCTATTGTGTATTTATTCAATTGGATATGATGGTGTACTCTGAGGCTGTTTCAGTGTATGCTTTCAGATACCATTTCAAGATAATACAATGTACTCCTCCAAGTCAGCTCCTAAGTTGATATACTGGTATACCTACATGTTTTCCTCTGAATATACCTTAGTATACAGCTTAGAATACAGTTATGGAAATGGATTTAAATAGTCTCAAAATGATATCGTAATGATTGCTCTCAGATACCCCTCCACATATGTTTCTTGGTTCTTATTACAGTATGTGACCAACTCTGTCTTTGAGTACACTTCAATCTGTTCCTCTGAGTATGTCTCCTAGTACACTGTACTGTATGCTTCAAAGTTTATGTTCCATTTACACTGAAATCCTGTTCCGTAGTATAAATCTGACTATATTCACAACTACCCTCTCAATTACATCCAGTGGTACACTCGTAGCCTACTGGCCTCTATTCTTCCAAATATACTCTATAGTGGCAATATACTCCACATCTCACTTGACGATATGGTAGTATATGTACCCCTGCATAGTTGATCCCAAGACTAGCTTACTTGCAGGTGAAAGACGCTGAACAATATGCAGTCTGTGGCATGAAGTAGGTAGTGTGATGTATGTATTGTGTGGTGTATGGTATGTGGCAGGTAGTGGGTGGCAGGGAGCATATGGTAGCCAAAATTGCAACCTTGGCCAATATTATAGTCTGAATCCTAGCATTAAGGTGACAACTATAGTATAGTTATACAGTTCCTCTTGGTTACAGTGTTGCCAATTGCAATCTTATATTTGGTAGAAAATGTAGACAATTGAATTGTAGAGAAAGCAGAACTTCCCCTTAGTGTTTCCAGTGAAAACAACTGCTTGCTGACTATGAATTGTTTACATATGCATTTCTATTCAGCATGATACTGAGGTTGATAATGGCGATGTCATTCATGATGGCAATGGCAAAGTTGTTGGTGATGGTTATTTTGGTACTGGAAGTATCTAGACAAGCTATTGGCTATATTAATACCTGTGTCCAAGAGTTTATTGACTTTGAGTTTTCCATTAAATCAAGCATCCACAAACTTAAAGACCTGTATCAGCCAAACATTCTACAAACTTAGAGTATTCCATAGAATTAAAGTATTGTGGGAAATACTGTACACGTTTTAAAGTAGGGCTCTTTCAAGTCCAATGATCCCATGGCTGGCCTGTTCATGTAGGCTCTGAAGCGACTATCATGTTGAATTTTACCCAGACTGTCAAGCAGATTATAATATACCATTGGAATTACAAGACAACTCTCAGCAATAGTGTGTAAAGAAGTGAATCTAGATTTCACTGTTTTATTGTTAGAGAAAACACTTCATTATCTCAATCTGAGTTTTAATTTTGTCCATATTAATAATACTACATGGCGTACTCCTCTCCTTACTGTAGCGTGTGGTATGAAATCTTGATTATACATTTTGATCTACTAATGATGCTATTGAAACCTCTCATTAGTACAACTCAATACTTTTGGTGGATATTACCCATTCAGCCATTATAGCACTTATAACTACTTTGTAGTAACCCAGTATATGGAACTCTGTGTTTGTAGAGCTAGTTTACTGCAGTACATTGCTGATTTAATCGATACAGTATACAGTACATTAGGGTTATGGCAATGGAGTTGGCAGCAGCTATACTAAACTCAAATATATGACCATTTTGTGTGGTTACAAAATATGACAGTTTGGATAAGTTTTGAACTATAAGAGAAATATTTATATTACTATCATTGCTATTTTGCTCATCTAGGTGGATATAATCTACCTAATGCATGATCCACCTTGTAGAGAAGTGTTTTGTAGAATATTTTCATTTGTAAACTAGCTTTGGATTTTGGTATTGGCTACTAACTAATATCCATGTAATACTTTCTCAGATATTTAAGTATTGACGAATTCACAGTCGTCCAAAGTCGGTTTGTTCAAATACCACTTATCGAGATATGATAATTTGTTGTATTTCTCATATTATCAACATCTAGACAAGGCATTATATGTATACAATCATTAATGTATAGACTATACTTTGTATATACTCCGTTGAAAGTGTACTGTAATAGTTGGTATTCATGATTCAATTCCAGACCTATATAAAAGGTAAGTACCTTTCAAACTGCATGTAATAGTTGTGCAATTGCATCTATTGATCCAGACAACACATGGAGCATCCAGCTCTTAGTGAATTGTATTATTCTATATACTACAATTTTGTGAATATTAGTTACTTCAGTTTGAAATACATGTATTATACTCTGCACATCTGAATTTACTATCTTGTTACTGTCAATATCAATAACACTATTATCTGCTATTAATTGCACAATACCCAAATATCAAAACATGATCCAGTAACAGAAATCCAAGTGGCAGTAAATCTCTGGTATTTGTGTAACTTCCAGAATACATTCATTGTAACCTCTATTGCAATTGGCTGATCATGTGTGTCATAAGTTTTAAAGCGATAAATCAAAAAAAATATGCGAATACTTGATCAGCATTTGGAGAGTTAGCCATCGCTTGTTGCCTGCAATCCAGATATTACAGTATTATAGAAAAGCAGAAGGATATTTTCTCAATTACTAGTAAATCTCTCGTAGTATTCAGATTGTGCTTGGTCACATTCTAATTTTCCACTGATGATAGATTTGAATTTCTGTAGTATGTACACTGGGTTATCCAATTAGCAGCAGTTACTCAGTCTCCATAAATTCACGCCTTGTAACCACCTCGATTTATTAACTGACCTGAATAAGTGTTTAGTTCCCCTGGGGAAGAATTGGGGATACCCCACACTCATGACATGATAGTGTATCCAGCTATGTACATATTTTGATCGAATTGTATCCATCGCAGGATTGAAATGGTTATATTAATCCATAGTGACTCAGTTGTTGGGTGTATTGCAGTGTAAAATACTTACTGGTTACCCATTTACCACTGCTTTAGTCAGAAATTGGAATATTATTGGTCATACCAATATCTTGTAGATTTTGCTAAGATTCGTTTCAACCACCTTGTATACTAATGTCATAGATGTATATCATATCTATCTTTTCATATTGAATAATATTATCCAATCTGATATACCTAAACCTCAGTTTCTCACAGGTCCAATTGTGCATTCAATTCGCCCAGATACTCTATCATTCTGTGTTTTTCCAATTGAACTGATAATGATAATTTGGTACACTTGATTTAGATATTTATATATATATGTATTACAGGTTATACTGACAACTAAACTGTATACACACCCTCTATCTTTTTAATCAGAGTCGTCTACTATCCTGTTGCTATTCATTCTCCCTGGAATTATGCTCTGCATGTCGCTACCGCTGCAGATATTATTCAGATGTTTCGGGATGGGTTTTATTGCTGGGTTTATTCCAGTATTATTTTGAAGATCATACTGATTTTGTTCATAATACAGTGAATCTTTAGAAGATTTGAAATTATGTGGAATATAATTAATATATTTTTGTAAAGTAACAGACATTAAAACAATATTAGCAACAGTGCAAATGTACTCAGAACTATGCTAAGTGTACATGTCTACACCTACAGCCTGCAGCAAGCATCCTGTTAACCCTAGCAGGATGTACACTAAATAATTGACTATAGTCAATCGATATAGATGTGTGCAAATGCCAATTCATCCATAGCTGGCTGACAGCCTGAGGTAGACCTATACTTGTCTTTAGTGCCTGCAGTTATTACAATTATACCAGTATTGTACGGAAAATTGCTGAGCATCTGCTTGAAAGCATTCGGGCATTTAAGAGCATGCAATACAGTCTGTTGAACAGTAGGACTTGATAGACTGTATGAGAGCCGGATTGAGAGAGCTATACAGAAGACAGCCAGTCTGGAGAGAGCTGCACATGCGGAGTGTTAGCAACAGTTCCAGACTGTCACTTCGGGTCCGGGTCCGGGTCCGAACCGTAGCATTGCCAAATTGGTGGTCTGGGTTGTCAATAAATCCGATCCGTCAACTCAGGTATGGTTTTATGGTAAACTCCCATCCTGTTTGAATTGGGCGGGTTGTCAGCAGGTCGCCCAGCAGGTCCATCTATAGATTTCTATTAGGATCTTTTTTTTGCAGTTTGTTAATAGTATCTTATCAAAATCGTGTTTTCAACATCCAATAATATGTTTTTGCATGTTTCGCAGTGTGCGATATCAATCAATTTGGAATTCGTGTTGTCGCTTTGATATGGTGTATTGTTGCCAATCAAGGCGGTCAATAATTCTGTTATGGGTGTAAAGAACCGCACAAAGCCTTGATTACCAAATATGCAAGACATAAAACTGTTGATGCTCTGTTGACGCTCATTTTCAGGATGCAGCAGGGAGCATGTTGCTGTTGGTTTTGCGCCTATAGGCTGCCAATATCTCATGGATGGATGTCTGCAACTAATCAGAACATATATTACCCAAGATGCAAAGCAAACATCATTGATGCTCTGTTGACGCTCATTGTCAGCATAGGGCGGTGACCGTGTTGCTGTCTATTTTACTCATACATGATACCAATACATCAGTAATGCATAACTGTGACCAAATCACTGTTCAATTACCATACATTCAAGACCACAAATCATTCACGCTCTGTTGACACTCATTTTAATCTATTGTGCATTCAACATCTGCTGCCATCGATAATTGTTTTCATCAGGATTTGAACTTGTTGGATATCTTCCTGACAGATTGAGACTAGGCCCTGTGGCAAAGGCGAAGCCGAGTAATTTTCTTGCACTGTTCGCTCTCATACTACTAAAATTTATACATCTTGCCAAAAGATTCATTGTGCCTGCTATACATTGGTTCATCAACCGATATTCACAAGCTACTGCTCACCATTCCCCCAGAATAGCTCTCTAACTCAAACTGTCGGTCAAGCTACATCAAGATGCTGGTGAAACATTGACGCATTCTGTCCTACTTGTTCTTGATTCCCTTATGCCTCCACGTTTCCATTGAATTGACGGTCACCAACACTATTTCAGCCTATCTCTTTGACTTCTGTGATGGCCGAATCAATCCGGGAACATTTGGTGCGGCACTTACATTCCGCAGCTCTGGGCATTCCGGATCGTTGATGCAATTGTCTTGCTCTATATTAGAGTCCACGTCTGCCGGGCAATTGGCTTCACCATCAGGTGGATTATCCATGTCGCCATTCCAGTTGGGCCAATGTTCGGTGTCTGTAATGTTATCAGGTGCGCTATCCTCATCACTTTCGACTGGATGAGGGTTGATTCTTCTGATTCAGCGGACATTTAATATTTGAGTTCATCATTCAGGGAGGTCCTTTGCAGACACAGGTGGTGGCAAAGGTGATCTTTCTGGCAATTTAGATGCATCTGCTCCATCATGTTGAAAGAGTGACCAGGATGCATTGCTGATCTCTTCCGTGTCCGAATTGTATCCTATGGCTGTCATCTGTGTATTTTGAGCATGAGATTCCTTCTGTGTAGCAGGTAGGTTTTGGCTGCCCTGCCACACCTCCAAAAAGTCATGGACCTTGGCCATTCTGTACAATTGTCCTTCCTCCATGTGTTGTGTCGTTTCCCAGTTGTTTTCTGTGTCTGTCATATCCAATGCTGGGTAAACGCCTCCCAGGATCTCGTTAGTGGTTCGATCAACCTGCTTGACAACGACTTCTCTGCGAATGATCTCAACTTCTGTCTTCGACTGCCTCCAGCCGATAACATCTCGTGCAATGGAAAAACCGGCCTCCACTCCAACACCGTGTGGTATGATAGAGACAATGTCGAGTGCCAACTTGGAGAGATCAGCGTACTTTGAGTGCGATTGCTACTGTTAGCACTGCCAGTCGGTGATGTCCGGGATCCACAATGTACTGTTATTCTCCATTGTGTTGTAGTGGTAATCATTGAGATTTGGATCAATTTGCCCCCAGTTCTTTGGTGATTCAGGCGGTGAATTCAAATAGAGCCAGGTGACGGTCAATCAGCGTACTGCGCAATCGCTTCGTCCGGGTGTCATTTCAGCCACATTGTTAGGAATGAAGTATTCTTCATCATCGCTGGACGAATGATATGGATTAACCGATGATTGACCGGTTCTTGAAGGCACCATGGAGGTGATGAGATTGATGCTCAGTATGCTTTCGGTTGTAATGACCAGCACACATCGATGTTTCGCACAGTATTCCCTCTCCACATACTTCAGAAATGGCTATTGGTATTGGGTAGTATAGGAGGTCTCGTCCTGAGGAATAATATTCATTGCCTTGTCCCACTGCCTGAACAACTGCAATTTCCGGAAAGGATCGAGGATATGTGCAGAAATGAGAAGCATACCTGTTTTTGCAGTCACTTCAGCATAATTTTTGGACAGCTTCTGTCGCTCTAACTTCACGGCAAAGAACCAGCCTTCCTTCCGTTGAGTCTTCTGCTTAGTTAAAGCTCGCACAACGCCATCCATATGATCGAATATGTCATTGTAGACTGTTGGGACGTGATGCAATGTGACTGTATGCTTGTTCGACATCCACAGGGTCCAGTAACCGAATGGCCTCAAAACTTCCATGACGTACAGCATAATCGTCCATTCCTCCTGTGCTGTGAAGAGTGGCCGGCAATCACTGTATATTGGATTTTGGAGCCACTGATGGGTGAATTCTCGTAATCAGTATGCTTACTCAACGAACTGCAGTGTCGAGTTCCAATGTGTCTTCATATCCATAAAAGGTGGTACTGGGATGCAGCCTTGGGCTTGTTGACAGGTAATGAACTGGTTTCGATGACCGGTTGTCAGCATAATCAATATGGCAAGCATTCTCCGCTATATGATGGTCAGTTTCAGGCCATTCAAAATATCTTGAAATACGTACTTTCTCAATTATCTTGGCTAAACATGGTCTCATGGCCGACATCTCATTGATTCGAGCATTGCCCTCTTTTCGAAGTCTTTGCTGTTCCCAATGTCTATGATTTCATAACCTTCAATGTGCATATTGCGCTCATGGGCTTCCAAAGACTTCGTATGAACTTTTGCACCAAGACTGTGCATGAATGCACCTGGAGCCAGCTGTATGACATGCGCAATGCATGGTATGTGGTTCCTGATTTCCGGCCAGTTTATTCTGGAGGCCTCAAGTGTTGATTTCAGCTCAGGAGTCATCGAGTAATTTGAGGAAGGATTATTAGTCGTAATTCCTAGCAAACGGCCGTTGGCAAGCTCAAACCGAGCAAGCACCCCCCTCATATGCATGGTTAGCCTTGCTACATCATGTCGGCCCTTGAGCTATCATCCAGAAGTTGCTTTCGGAACCGGAAATGAATAGGCGATCACCCTTATCAACAGTGAGTTGTACTTCGCGCAATGCCCAATTCCGATCGATCTAGTATGCAATGACCAATGTTATGGTGACTTTGTTCGTTGATGTCCATCCGTCCAATGCTAAACCGAATGTATTTCATGATGGACATTGCTTGTTAATTGCATCCACGGTCAGTGCATATTCCCTGGGGCAAATGTTGCTACAGGTTGTGGCAGAACATAGCAATGGGTCACTTCTGAATGCTATATATGACCATCATGGCTCGAGATTTGATGTAGCGTTCCATGGAGTATCAACTAGAACATATCCTAACATGAGGTAGCGATTCCACGTGTCTTGGTGAAAGTCTGAAGTTTCAATGTCCTGAGCTGCCATTTTGGAGCGTTTTGTCTGTCATCTCAGTCAATATGGATTAACCTGGATGTGAAATATGAATTTCCTCTGCGAATGTACTATTATAATTCCTCGAATTCCTTGCCTCATCAAGATGGCCAACGCTGTTTCATGGACCGTCCAACTAGTAAATTCAGTAACTTTCGACTCTGTTAATTCGTCTCACTTTGCGATGTGAGCTTTTGCTAGCAAGTGTTTCCCCATTGAGGTTGTATCATGTTTTGATGGATGGTGAAGAACTTGATTACAAACGATGCATATGATTCCAGAGTTGCCAGTCTCCTCAATTGTGCAGTGCAAATTAAATCGCCATGAAGACGCATGTGTAGAATCATTCCAGGAAATATATCATTTCGAGCATAGATTCAGTGAAGCCAACCAAGCATCAAAGATGATTTGTAAAGTAAGGTCGCTCAAATCACGAATAAGGCCACATTCATTTTGGAAGAGATCATCAACTCCAGCAATGAGGTATTTAAAGATTTTGAATCCGACATGGCGGTAGGAATTAGAAAGCTGGGTAAATTCAAATTGAGAGACTGCTGAAAGTTAAATTATTGTAAAGCAGAATGTGGGTTCCTGAATATTGACTCTAGAGCCAAAAGCAAAAAAATCAGATCTGTGAGACATTGCATGCATATTTGTGAAGTTGTATACAAGAACATATTGAACAGACTGACTGTGTAAAACACAATTTAGGAACAATGCAAGGCAGTTCATTGCTGTGTAGCAAACTGAGCCCCCACAACAATTGTTAACGCTCTGTGGGCACTCAATTGTAGGAGGCAGACGGGATATAGTCACTGGAGTTTATGCTAATATAGGCAGCCGATACGTTGATTGTGGGTAAACGCCTGTCCATAGCCGTGACATATTCCATGATGCATGATCCAAAATCGTTAGCTCTCCGTTGACGCTCCATTGATGCTCTGTTGATGCTCCATAGATGCTTATTTTGGGACATACTTACCATGTTGTGGCGAGTATTTATTGCATAGAAAGGTGGCCAACAGTTCGATCATGGATCGATGTAGTTGCACAGCCCCTCGATTTTCAATGAAGCCAAGCTAAAAACTGTTGACACTCTGTTAAGGCACATTCTGAAAGAATAGTTGCGACGCCGTCCAAACTATTTTTGCCTAGAAAGTCGGCCGATAGTTCAATTCTGGATCAATGTGGTCGCACAGCCGCTTGCTTATGCAAGATGCAAGGCCTAAAATCTTTGAAGATCAGTTGACACTCATGTTTAGGACATCACAGCGATGTTGTCACAGTGATTATCGCGTAGAAAGGCGGCCGATAGTTCAATTATGGGTTAATGTCACTGCACAAACCATGAATTTTCCAACATTCAAGGCCAAAAGTCGTTGACCATCAGTTGACACTCATTTTTAGGAGATAGCAGCGATGTACTCCGAACCATGTGTGCCTAGAAAGGCGGCCAATAGTTCGATCACGGGGAAATTTTGGCGCACAGCACTAGGATTTCCGAAGATGCCAGGCCAAAAATCGTTGACGCTATATTGACCCTCATTTCTAGTACATAGCACGGATGTTGTTGCAAACATTGTTGCCTAGAATGGTTGCGAATAGTTCGATTATGGGTCAATGTCACCTCAGAGGCCTTGAATTTTCCAGGATGCATGGCCAAAAGTCTTGGACGTTCCTTTGACGCCCATTTTTAGAACATAGGTGCGATGTTGTTGCTGCCCTTTTTGCTAAGGAAGGCGGCTGATTGTTCGATGATGGGTTAATGTCGCTGCACAGCCCTTGGACTTTCCATGATGCAACTCCAACCCTTGTTGTAGCTCCCATAACGCTCATTTCCAGGATACGGCAATGAGCAGGTGATTTGCCTTTTTCGGTACAACGCCGACCAATACATTCACTTTGGATGGATGTGACAATGCAGCCCTTTGATCGTCGTATGTGTAAGACCAAAAATCCTTGATGTTCTGTTTACGCTCACATTGATCACATTGAGACAGAGTTTGGACACTGAATCACTGTATCTAACGAATGGTATAATCATTATTGACATCCAGTATTGCGTTTCCAAGTATTATCATTTGCATGCAGGAGCTTGGTGTCCTCTCAATTTCAGATCAACCTCTATCGACGTTATCTGAGTGGGAGATGAACTGGCCCTATCACATTCCTGCGCTTTCGGCCGGCAATTTATGGCATGTGGATCATTTCACTAGTTTTTGGTAAATATAGCTCAACTTCCTCACGTTACCTCATCCAGCTCCTTCTCCTCGATTTCCATGACATACCATAAGCCATTTCAAATATCTCAACCATGTCCACCAGGTCTGTGTGAACAATTATGCAGTTGGATGCAAGGATGAATGCAGCATGACGGTCGTCATTCAGACAGATTCCTGTGGCGTACTGATCGCCCTGTCAATGACTCGTATGACATCACTCGCTTACATTGTGTTAGTATATTTCGTCACAAATATAGCTGTTGCTTTCTCACTTCGCAGTACTTGGCAAACAGAAATCGAACTGATGGGTTGTCTTACACCCTAATTTGAATTCTAGAACTTGCACATGGTGCATTCGACCGTTGCACATCGACAGACAAAGTACCAAGTGTCAACATTTGGTCACTAAAATCAAGAATAAGCTAACACGGATCAAGATTGGTACATAAATTGCTTTTCAATGAGGTATGATGTCAAAAATACAAATCTGCCTTTCTGTTCCTCCAATGATGCAGGACCCATCACCATGTCTTTGTCCGAATCCGATTTCTACATGGTGTTCAGCTGGGCAGGGAATATGCAGGGGCAAAAGCTTACGAGTTCAACAGGCTTCGCATTCTGTATGAGTGATGAATCTTGCTTCACAGCGGGCGCAAGACCGGGTATTCTCATGATCGACTGCGGCTTCCCAGGACCTAGGCCACGATGACTCCTACCTGGTCGAGAAGTCACTTGCGGCATTCGAAATCTTCTGGGGAAGAAGTCAAAACAGTCCATACGATCTCCAAATGTTATCGGTGCAGGTGCGGCTGGGTCACAATCCACGTGCAGGATAACGACTACCAGAACCGGTCATTCAGATGTGCCATACTAATAATCTCTTTCACGGAAGTAGTCGGCTGCGTTCTCCCACCCCAGTTGTGTCAGTTCCTCAAGCTTCATATCCTTCAGCCGAAACCTCTCCATGTACTGCTGTACCATTGTGGAGATTGTGCCCATCACCCAGCTGGGTTCGTCATCTTCGCTCAGCTGGCCCTGCTCGGTCTCTTCATCACCCTCATGATCCCCATCCTCACCAGTGTCGGAAGTTACAAGATCACTCAGACTATCTCCGATGGCGAACACCTCTCCTGGATAGCATTTTCGGGTTCTGTGTTGGTCAATCCCGCGTTTTGAGCTTTCCTTGTATCTCCTAGCTTCTGCAGAACCGGTGTCTCTGCGTCTTCTAGTCGCTTTCTTGCCCTAGCGGTTACTCTCCCAACATAATCCTTGATCCATTTTCCTGTATCTTCATTGGTTAGGATGTGCATTTCTTGTTGTGTCTCGGCCGCAAGCATCTTTTTGGATCGCAAACCGCACAATGCCCCAAGAGCTTGGACTCTTTCTGCTTCCAAGCCACTCTTAATTTCATTCACTTGATGACATCATTGTGTGGACCGCTTTGTCGATTTGTCATATGTGCCAGGTGGAATTGGCAGAAAGTTCATTTTCGGAGGATTGAGCATGGTGGTTTGCGCTGACTTTGTCGTCGGGCGAGATGTTGCATGTTGCAAGAAATGCACAATATTGAGGCAAGCTGCATCTTTTTTGTCAAGGTTGGTACGTTCAATCATTTTGAACAAAGCTAAATCTGCTATTTGGCTGTCGATTTAATGGGAATAGTTTGGCTAACCATACAACATGACTTGATTGTTGGGGTCAGTTCCATGTGATAGCCCAGGGATTATTTGAGACAAACATCCGAAGACATCCATTCCCTCGAACAATCCCATATTTCTATCTGATAATCATGCAATTTCGGCTGACTTACATGGCAATTGATCCCTGTTTCCAAACAAACAACATCAGTCCGACTAATTGCAAATCACGGGTCAGTGGGAAACCCCGGCAACCTGCAGCCATACACAGCAGGATTCATCTTGAGTATAACGAACATGTTGGCTACTACGTTTTCCATTCTGACATGAAGCTAACTGTATAGTCCTCAGAACTTCCCACTTCTTTTTGTTATCATCTTCCTCTCCTATTCCAGACCACCAAATCAGGGTTACACAACCACCTCAGCCAGGTGAGAGCAGATCTGAATCAAGACAATTGACAGGTGCTACATCAAATACGGTACTGATTGGAACACAACAAGAACGCAGACACGAGTCAGTCCACCGCAATACTGCCAATGCAGCCAGTAACAATATGACCCAGGATGCACATTGAAAAATCCTCCATAGGATCAGAAGCAGCAAGAATATGAAGCAACATGCAGTTGGATGTGAGTATATCCATATCGAGGTAAACGGCGGTCAATTAATTGTATAACTTTCAGCGGGTGTACGTAGAGAGCTGCATGACCAATTTTTCACTGCGTGTATCAGGAAACCTCCATGGTCGACCACAGTATGTGTCAGCATAGTCTGCAAAGTACAACATCATGATGCAGTCAGCTGTTGGATTATCGCAGACCCATTTCCTGATAAGCATCCCGGTCAGTGGACGAAACTCGCTATGATCACCATCGAGGAGGCGACGGAAGAAGATAGGGTTGAGGCAGTAGTCGAATCTCATTGTTAGAAACAGCAATTCATTTGTTGTAGGCTTTCAACATGTCTGCTACTATGGCAAGGCAAGGATGTCGGGACGAGCTGTAACAGTCCGACATGCACCTCACATTGAATATGGCCAAAATGGTAAAAGGAGGGTTTTTGGGCTCCGCAGTAGAGGAAATGCTATATGTAATCATGAGACCTCGCGCCGAGGTCCGAGAAGGGATGAAGCGGGGTGCTGAGTGTCCTGGGCATAAACAGTTGAAGGCTGCAATAGTGAGACACCCGGCTATGCTTTATCAAAACCACACGCCTGGATTCCTTCCATCCCAAGATGGCAACGCACAGAATCCGCTCACATGCTGGAGACGCAAAGGAACAAGTGCACCTCCACCCGACCAACGCAGACAGCGGACTCCAGAGCCGATGCCACCTCTGCCAGGAACGCCACCTGCCCCAACTGGTAACAATTGCAGAGCTCAACATTCCCACATTGACAATTTGCCGGCCAGATATGTGTATTCATATTCTTCTCTTAACTGCGCTGAATCTTTTACTCTTGATGCATATGCCCAGGATAGCCAGCACCATACAGATTTCAATCCAGACATGCTGACTGATGAAGGAACATCCACTGCTTAGTACACTATCTGCTGTGTGGTAATGCAGCTAACATCCAGTTTGAAGACAAGAGCAGCCCATTGAGCGAACCTGCAAGTGATGACAAGCTTTGATCGAAGAGCACAGGATATTGAACATTATTATTATCTACAATTAGCGGACAATGTAAAGTATAATATACAGGATATATTCATATGTATTATTAAAGAACAACGTAGTGATCAAGGAGAAAGTAAATGAAAACGCTAGAGAGGCTACCAACACAATGTGAATGATGGACTACCCCAAATCACATGATTGGATATTGTGGATACACCCGTGGCAAAATGAGCGTCAACGGAGCATCATCAATTGTGTGTCATGTAAGGCTGGCAATTAACAATCGATTCGGCTGTGGATATTCATAATTGAAGTATTAGCCGCATTTATTGGCAAAAATTACAGCGACACACTCCATACCTCATATTGACAATGAGCATCAATGGAACATCCACGATTTTTGGTCATGTGTCCTGGGTAATCAGACCGCCAATAGGTTGCAGACAGTCAAAAAACAATGATTGGCTGGTTTTATTGGGAATACAGATTGCGATACCCTCCCTGCCCCATCTTGAAATTGAGCATCAACGGAGTGTCAACAATTGTTAGTCATGCATCTTAGGTATTCTGGGTGGCGACAGGTTGCAGACAGTGAAAAAGGAATTATTGGCCGCCTTTATTAGTAAAAGAGGTAGCGATACCCTCCCTGCCGCATCATGAGAATGAGTGTCAACAAAGCGTCAACGATTGTCGGTCGTGTATGTTGGTTAATCTGGGGGGCAACAGGTTGCAGATAGTCATAAACGAAGTATTGGCCACCTTCATATGCAAAAGAGAAAGTGAAATGCTCCCTGCTCCAGCATTAAAATGTGCATCAATGGAGCGTCAACAATTGTTGTCCTTCCATCGTGGTTGATCACAGCACGATGTGGCCGTCATGGTCTAAATACATCATTTTGACAGTTTTTGTACGCTAAAACGCTCAAGAATACTTCGTGGTAGCTCTGTAAATGAAATAAGTTGTTACTTTCCAGAAGGATGTGGTGGGAATATCCCGGACATATCTGCCAATGAATGCTGCCACATCCTTATTTAAGCGTGCTTGTGATCAAGCGCCACTCATATTACCGAAGATGCTAGACAACAAACCTTTAAAGCTCGGTTGACGATCATTTTCAAGACGGGGTTGGGAGCGTTTGACTTTCTCTTTTTGCTATAAAGGCGGCCAATACTTCGTTCATGACTGTGTGTAACCTGTCGCCCCCCAGATTACCCCAGATACACGACCAACAATCGTTGATACTCTGTTGACGCTCATTTTGAGGATGTTGTAGGGTGCGTGTCTCTGTTGGTTTTGATCATTAGGGCGGCCAATGTGTCAAAAACACACCCTGACGTACCAATGCCAGTATGTTACGATCAACAGTAGCATGTGTGAATGAGACCATAAATGTGAAACCCGGGACGCAGAACCAGAGATCGGAACTGATGTGTGTAGCCAAACCTGGCAAAATCCCCAGGTTGACAGGTATGGGTCCAGGTGTGGCCTGCCAAGACTCAGCAGGTAGGGTTTTTGGATGGGTCTGGAACCGAACCGACCTGTGTGTGCGGTCGGAACCCCCAATGCTCGCAGGTTAGCCAGACCTGTTGTTAACACTAGACATGAGTGAGGCATGATTGAGAGATGTACTTTGGAGAGTGTAACATTTGGTAGCCACACCAGAGAGAGTTGTACTTTGGGTATAGTAGAGTTTGGCACAGCAAAGTTTTGGCTGATGGAAATCTTAGAATTTGTCAAAGCTTTGGCGAATAGAAGGCTCTAATTCTGTAGATGCTTTGTTGCTGATGCTAACATAGCAAACCTACTGGTGTAAATACTGTGAGGGGTCACAAGAAGGTTGAGACGATTTCCTAGCTAGTGATGTGAAGGTTGATTAAGCCAGCGCTGGGTAAAATGGTCTGTGCACAACAACAGAGTCACACAGTGGGATGACTTATGTACTCCTCGGAACCTCCCACAATTTTCTCGGCTCGAAGAACACCACCACCAGACCCAAAATGATGCACCTGACAAGAACATACAGCTCAAAACTCATCGAGTATGGCTCCTGTGCATCAACAGCCTCATGCAGCCCCAACAACGCATTTCTTAGCCTTCCAACATCCATCTACAAACTAAAAGACCCTGTTCGTGATGGTAATGTTGCAGTAAATCTCTGCAGCTACCTTTCGAATTGCCCAACAGTGGCAAGTGTGGTTCGAGATATCGAAGCCAATGTATCCTGCATCGAAGGGTTTTGGCTGCAGTGCCCAAATGCTCGAGAATGGCTTCCCCATCATACTCTGGAACGATGTCTGTCATCATATGCAATGATAGTGGTGGAGGATGCTCTCGGCCATAATCCACAAGATCCTTTTTCTGCTGGGAGACAGTAACATCATTGGGCATTTGTCAGTGAGCTGGGGTGTTCAGCCTGAAGGAATTGGCACAGATAGCTTCGGTGATGTGAACTGAACTGCCAAAATGGTGTTGACACTGTCTGCACTTGAGATTGACCAACTGCAATTTAGTGTGATATGCATAGCCAATCGGGAGGAGTATGGTATTGATATAAACTGAATCTCCCACCTTGAAATCTTGTGGGTGGTGAGACTGATTAGCTTCTAAAAGCATCCATATTTCAGCAGCCTCCAACCGCTGTGTAAATATGCGGAGACCTGACATCACCTGATCAGCGAGTTTGTCTTCTTACAGGCCGATTTGCAGCTGCCAGTTGGCACTGGGGGTCAGTACCAGCGGATTAATTGGCATCCTAGGCATTAATCCCATGTCGCCCTGAAATGGAGAAGTCTTGAGAGACATATGGTATGCGGCGTTCAAGATGAATTCATCCAATGGTACTCAGTGGTCCCACTCCATTGGGTAGTGAGACACGTACATCTTCAAATAGCAATGGACGACTGTATTCGGATTCTGTGCTGGGCCATCTGTTTGTGGAAGATAGGCAGTACTGCGATGGAGTTTGATTTCCAGTTGGGCTGTCAGGGATCGCCAGAAATGTGACATAATGCGTGTATCCCTGTCAGAGATGATGTCATCCAGAATTGCTGTATTTCAAACCCACATGTCGATAAACTCTCTGCTGAATGCTTCTGCCATTGAATCATCTTCCCAGGCTGCGTTCCATTGCACCCACTTCATATGTGGATTGTCAATCATTATTTTGCAGTCATAGGCATCTTGGGCCGTTGCAGGTAATTTAATAATGAAACCAATATTAAACCTTGAAGCCTGTGTTGCCAGAAGTGTCAGCAGTTGCAGCAAGCCATACACGAGGTGATTCGAATGCTTTACATAGTGGCATACGGCGCAACCTCATACGCTTGAACTCATGGACTGAGTTAGTTACGGCCAATAGAATCGCAATGGAATGGCCGCCGCAAATTGTTCAGCTCGTCCTTGTCCACCTCCAAGCAGAGAGTTATTTACTTCCTAGATAATGTCACTTCAGATGTCAAACAGGATTCAGAGTGCCCCGGGATCCCCGCCCACAAGGAGGCCATGATCAAGTCGGAACAGTCCTGCTCACGCAATGTTTCTCAGATGGTGTTTGTCTTTCAAACACTGTAAGGCCTCATTTCCCGCCACGTCTGTTACTTCCGCTGCCTTGCCAAGGACTTTGACAATTTCTCCCAAATCTGTATCTTCCACCAGTAACCCTCACAACCTTTGTATCCATTCCTCTATGCCAATGATCTGGTGTTCTATGCTCTCTGTGCCGATGCTGCCTGCTGCAGTTGCCGATACCAGATGGCGAATTCTGCTCAGTGCATCCGCTACCAGATTGGCTGCTCCTGGGAAGTATTTGATTGAACTGTCAATCTGCAGTAGTTTATCTAGGGGTCGACTTTGGTGGCTACAAAGCAGCTTCTGGATCAAAATATTTTGCAGTGATGGGTGGTCTGTGTATACTGACACATGTCAATAGCTAAGGTAAAGCTTCCAGTGTATGAAATTGTTGTGGATCGCCAACAGCTCACTGTCATACGCCGCCAAGCACAGCTCGATGTCATGTCATGTTTGACAGAAGAAGCTCAGCGGATATTCCACCAGCAAGCCCTCCAGTCCACAGCATTGCTTTCTAGCCAGAATGCCTCCAATTACCATATCTGAAGAATCAATGTGCAGGATGTAGCCAGTCAGAGCCAGTACCAGACCTGCCACCACAGCCCTCTGAATGTTGTCGAATTCTGCCAGATGATTCGGATGTCACCGATTGGCACGGATATCGGCTGTCAATGAGTGTGACAGTGTGGTCCGGTCCACGATCATGGGCAAACGTTTCACAGTGTGGCCTGCTGTCCCCAGGAATGACCGGAGGTGGCCTCCGTTCACTGCTTCAGGGCAGTGATATATGGCAGTGATTGTCCTGTGCTCATTGTGGACTCCTCTTGAATTGACCTTCCAACCAATGAACAAGGTCCCAGTAGCTCCAAAAACGCATTTTCGCTCATTCAACCGGAGATGCGCCGCCCTAATTGCCAGCAGGATGTTATGGACATGCAGCCTGTATTCAGTTAAACTGCAAGGAAAAATCTGAATGTAAGCCAGGTAGTCAATTGCAGACTACTTGTACGAGCCCAGAATGTGATGCATGGCACAGATAAATACTGACTGCAAGTTACTCAGACCAAATGGAATAACTGACCACAGATAGAAGCCATCCAGAGCGTCAAATGCTGTCTTGTTCATGACATCTGGGTGGTTGCACAACAGTTGGTAACCACTGACAAGGTTGTGCTTAGTAAACACCCTGGAAACATGTAGCTGCTCAATGAGGTTTTCTATGTATAGATGTTGGTATCAGTCTTTTGAGGTGATCGCATTTTGGCCTCAGTTGTCGACACTCATTTGAAGTCCTGTGACATCCAGGTGTTTCATAAAGAACACTGGTGCCGTGAATTGGATGTGGCAGTCAGTAACCCAGCGATTGGCCAGTAACTTGGCAGTCTGGATATCAATCCCCAAGCACTCGGAATCTGACATCTTGCAAGGCTGGCGATGACACAGCTGTGCGTTTGGGGTGGTGTCGGTGCGACAGTCATGTTGTGAAACTGGAGGGGCTCCCATTGGCAGTTCGAAGCGGTCTGCAAATGCCTTCTGGATGTGTCACTGCCATGTTTCGAGCTCTGCAGGCTGTGCGGCAGTCGACTCCTTTGACTTCTCAAGTATCTCGTCGATATGTTTCCGAATATTGACGATGAATATCTCTGATTACTTGCACCTGGCAGTAAAGATGTGGAGACGATCATGATTGCTGATCTATGGGCCACTGTCCTGGAATCTGCCCAAACTTTCCTCTATCATCGTTGGTCAGGCTGCAGACCTTCAGGTGATGTCACGCTGATGATTGAAGGAAGGTGGGAGCCTTGCTGCAAATCAGTTCAATCGGGCCCCAGCGTACCTAGAGTATTAGTTTCATGATGGATGATTGGCAGATTGGCTGCCATCCAACCTATACCCACAAGTAGGTCATAGATGCCTCCTAAGTCGAGAATTATGTCCCACCTGGAGATATCACTGCAATTCATGGTACTGCTACTACTCAACGCAGTCAGCCAAACTTGCCATCTATCCTCCTCTGCCGGCACTTCTCCTGCGACAGAGACTCTTATGCACCCACCTAGCCGATGTTTCAAGCCCAACCAATTGGTGTAGGCAGCATCGACATAATGATGGGAGGCGCAGCAATCAAACAAGTAATATGCTGAACAAACATTAGTATTGGAGGTTGAAATGGATGTGTCAAAATGCAGCAAGTCAGAATTAGGAGAAACAAGAGAAGCAGCAGTCACATTATCTGTCAAGCTGCTCAAATACTATTTCACATACTGTATGCATACTATTATGTCTTCTCCCAATTCCTTACTCTACACCATTTTGGCTCTTCCAATAATATTCCACATAGTTGGACATTCCACCCTGACTCTCAATGGCAAATTCCCTCGCCAGTCTCCTGATCCCCGACCTGCAGCTCAACTGCCGCAGCATGCCCAGAATCATTCATTATTTTGTTCTCCACTCCAGCTGCCCGGATGCTATTGATGCTCCCGGATCCCATTCTCATGGAGGTTCCTTGGTTGCCATGAAATGTATTGATGCTATTATGAACACCATTCCATCTGCTGTGGATTCCACCAATTCCGGAAAGGAAAGCTTGGTCATGCCCACGCATATCTCCTGTCTTACCAACGTGTGCCAGACATCCTAAATCGTCAAAGCAGGACCATCAGGTATTGGCAATAGCTACAGTACAATGCATCAGCTCCGGACTAATAGGAGTTTGACTAGTAGCTGTGTTAGGTGTTACAAAATTGGTGCTCTGGTTCACTGGCGTAGCCATCATAGCCAGGTGTGAAGTGGTGCATTGAGAACATTCACCAACCATCTCTATAGCATTGGCCAATGCTAAAGGGGTACCTGGCTGCAGTGTCTTTTGCATGCAAGCTGAGGCAATGATTTGATTTGAAATTCCCGCAACCTATTTCAGATAGTACTCATCATACCGGCAATCTTTGCGTGTAATAGTGACTTCTGCGACTAAACCATGGCGAAAAGCAGACTGAAAATTCAGTCACATCACCCATGCTTGAGAGCTGTGTGCAGGAGGAATGACCATGACACCTTGCTGACAAAGGCAGTGTGCGAACCAACTGTACACCACATCATCAATGAATCGCCAGGCCAAATAATTGCGCTTGGCCAAACCCATTGTACCCTTTGCCCCTCGGCGTTCGCATGCCCCGTGCTCTGCCTCACGAAGGGATGGATGGATGGTCTGCAGCGCCAGGTCCCCAGAAAATGATGTCAGCTGATGCTGTCAAACTTTGCATTTGGAGAAGGGCCCTCTTCAACCACCATTGCCACCTGCACCGAGACAAGTTGGCATGTAAAGTAAAGTATCAAATCAGTCATGCCGAGTTCGCTCCTCCGCCAGCGTGTAGTTTCACCTTGTAGTGACCAACGCAAGGTTGGCCTCCAGTGACTGTATGCAACCAATAAGGTGTCAGAGGTCATTGGTGTGGGAGGTTTAGGACTGGAACATTGTTGCGTAGAAATCAGGACGTCCTTGACAGATGATAGCTGTAACATCGTCATTGGCAGCATTCTGAGGCGAGTGAGCCATTCCTTGAAATTATTGAATCAGGCTGTCATCATAGGGTACTCCTGGGAAAGGGCAGCCAAAACCCTCTTCTTCCATTGTCATCAGTGCAAGTTCTTACAGTATCTTCTTAAGATTACACCATACAAGGCTGGAACACAGTGCCAGCCAACCAGAATACTTCACATAAAGCTTACAGTTGCAGGACACAAGGTCAAACTGCTTAGGATTGTAGGGGCAGGATTTGAACATCACTTAAGCTGGGCAGTTGTACGTGCGAAATCTTTGGCATGTCTGAATTCTTCAAAAAACTCTAAGTGAATGTCTGTTGCACTTCTTCTTCCCAAAATCGTGGGATTTGGAAGCTGCTAAGTGTCGTATGACTGAAAGAAAGAAGAATTGGGATGTTGCTACCATTTCGGGGGTTGCAAGAATGTTGAGTGTATTAACGAGCTCGCAGCACAGAGGTCCATCATGCCAGTGCCTGGTAACCTGGCCAGTGTGCTTAAGCAGAGCCGCACAGAGTCGCACCTTATGTACCTATCTGGGCCTCCCGCATTCCGCAGATACTATCACAAGCTTTACCAACATAATCACCTGTATAATCATCACCATCAGCGGTGGACCAAATGTACATACATATATCCAAAGTTGATTGGAAGCAGGGATTACATTCCGCTTAGTACTTTGAAGTAGAGTTGGGAATCATTCCGGACCTTCACTTTGGCTCTGGAGACAGGTGGGAACCGAACCATCACCAGTTGGCGGGCCTGGTCGTCAATACATCCGAACTGTCATTTTGGTTACGAATCGATGAATGTCTCCCAACCTGTCTGAATTGGGTGCGCTGTCAGCAGGTTGTCAAGCGGGTCTGCCTGTAGATTCATAATATGTTCTGGCTTTTGCTCTTTGATAGTAGTATGCGATTAAAATCGCTTATTCAACATCCAGTAATCCCTTGCTGAATGTATGGCAGGTTATGGTATCAATCATTTTGAAATCAATGTTTTTCCTTTTGTGTTTTGTATTTTGGACTATTAAGGCAGTCAATAGTTCTGTTATGATCTCAAATATCAATGAGATGCCTTCATAACCCAATATACAAGACCAAACAGTGTTGACGCTCGGTTGACAGTCATTTTGAAGATGTGGTAACCAAACTATCATGCACTGTTTAGGTCGAAAAGGATGCCATTACATGGTATATGGATCATTTCCACAAAGCAATGTTTGAATTACCAGAGATACACTACCAAAAATCATTGATGCTCCTTTGACGCTTATTTTCAGAATGGGGCAGGGAGCATGCAGCTATTGCTGTTGGCACTATAGGTGGCCGATACCTCATTTATGGATGTCTGCTACCAATTGCCACTTAGATAGCCCAGGATGCAAAGGCAATTATTATTGACGCTCCGTTGCCACTCATTTTCAGAATGGGGCAATGACTGTGACACTTTCTCCTTTACCTATAACGGCAGCCATTACATTCATTATGCCTCACCACTACCAGATCACTGGGTAATCACCTGACTTACAGAACTAAAGATCGTTGATGCTCGGTTGACGCTGATTGTCATGATGGGGTAACAAAGATATCAAGCATTGTTTTGCCTGAAAAGGCGGTCAATGTATAGTATATGAATTACTGCCACAAATCAACAGGTGGATAACCAAAGAGGCAAAGCCAAAAATCATTGATGCTCGGTTGACACTCATTTTTAGAGTAGTGCAGTGACCTTGTCGCTTGCTGTTTTGCCTATCGAGGCTGCCAATACATCAGGTATGTCTGACAGTGACCAAGTCACTTTACAAGTACCTTGCTTACATGGACAAAAATCGTTGACACTCCGTTGACGCTTATTTAATGAATTGTCTAGTCAATATCAGCTCCAATCATTTATTGTATAAATATGTATTTCGACTTATTGGTTGCCTTTCTGGCAGATTGAGACTCAGCCAGTTGGCAAAGTCGAGCCCAGTAATATTCTTGCACGGGTCTCTCTCATTCTACCAAAATTGATATATCCTGCTGAATAATGCATTTCGCCGACTATACTTCTTTTTATGAACAAATATTCAGATGCGACTGCTCAATATTCTCCCATAATAATACTCTAAGTGAAATTCTCCCTCAAGCAACATATAGAACCTGGTGTAACCATATTGACCCATTCTGACCTACATTTTCTTGTTTCCCATATTCTTCATTGTTTACACTGCAGCGACCGTCATCAACCCCTTTTGAGCCTGTTTCGTTGACCTCGGTGTTGGCCAATTCGATCCAGGAACATTTGGAGCGGCAGTCAAAACCGGGTACTATGGGCTGTCCCGAGCCTCGATGCCATTGTCTAGCTCGGTATCGTATTTGTTGTCCGCCTCCCAGCCATCTTGGCTTGCATTTGGATCATCCAAGTCACCATTCCATTATAGTAAATTTTCGGTGTTGGAAATGCATTCATGGGCACTAGCCTTATCACTTTCCGCGGGGTGACGGTCAAGTCTCCTGATCCTGCGGACATTTATTACTTGTGTTCATCCTCCAGGGATGTCTTTTGCTAATACAGCTGGTGGCAAAGGTGCTCTTTCTGACAGTGTAAATGCAGCCGCACCATCAGGTTGAAAGAGTCACCAGGTTGCTTTGACAATCACTTCCATATCCGAAATGCATCCTATGGCAGTCATTTGCTTGTTTTGATGGCGAGCTTTCTTCTGCAAAGCACATAGGGTTTGGCTGCCTTGCCACATCTCTATTAAGTTGTGGGCCTTGGCCATTCTGTGCAATGTGCTTTGCACCACATCTTTCTTCAATCCCAGGTCGTTTTCAGTTTCGGTGGTATCAAATGCTGTGGAATGGCCCACGACTATACTGTGGTTGACTCTAGCATACTGCCTTAGTGAAACCTTTTCCCGAAGTGTCTGGCCAGTGATTTCAGACTCTCTCCAGCCAATCACAGCAGGCCCAAGGGAAAAACTGACCTCCACTCTGACACCAAGTCGTGTGATAGAGGACATGTCACATGTCACATTGGAGAGATCGGCGTACTTCAACTGCATTTCCTCTTGATGACACCACCAATCAGTGATATCCGGTATGCAAGTTGTATCCCTAATCTCCATAGGGTCGGAGTGGTAATCATTAAGATAGGGATTAACTAGCCCCCAGTTCAGTGGTGCATCAGGCAGTGGATTCAAATAGAGCACTGCGGCTGTCAATATGCGTGCTGCACAATTGTTTCATGCAGGTTTGGTATCAGCCACGCTTTGTGGCGTTAAATCTTGTTCCCCATCACTGGATATATCATATGGATCAAATGTCGATTCACCAAATCCAGAAGCCTTTGCAGAGGGGAAGAGATTGCGGCCCGGAACATTTTCGGGTTTATTGATGGACATTTCAGCATTTTTCGCACAGTATTTGTTCTCCACATACTCCAGAAATGCCTTCTCATATTGGGCAATATAGGAAGTCTTGTCCTCAGGATTAATATCCATTGCGTTGTCCAACGTCGCAAATGATCACAACTTCCGGAAAGGGTGAAGGATATGTGCTGAAATTAAACGTATAGTCGTCATTGGAGTGACTTCAGCACATTTTGTGGACAACGTCTGTCGCGCAAACTTCATGGCTAAGTATAAATCTTCCTTGCATTGAGTCACCTTCTCAGCTGAAGCTCGCTTCATGCCATCCACAAGATTGAACATGTAATTGAGGTTGGTCATGAGGTGATACAGAATTCCCGTATGCTTTTCGACATCCACAGGGTCCAGTATCAGACTGGCATCAAAACTTCCATGATGAACCTGACGATCGTCCAGTCATCCTGTGTTGTGAACAGTCACCGGAAATCACTGTATTTTAGATTCTTGAGCCACTTGTGGGTATTTTGCGGTTATCAGTATGCTTGGTCAAACACCTCCAATGTCGAATTCCAGCTTGTTCTCACATCCATTCTAGGCAGTACCGCGGTTCGGAAGTTGGTTTTTTGACAGTGAATACACGTGTTTCGATGACCAGGTGTCAGCGTAATCAATACAGCAGGGATTCTCTGCTATCTGAACGTGAGTTTCAGGTCTTTCAAAATGACTTCTAGTACGTACTGTCTGAATATTCTGTGCTAAACCTGGTCTCATATCCGACATCTCGTGGATTCTAGCATAGCCCTTTTTTCGCAGTCTTTGACTCTTCCTAATGTCTGTTCTTTCATTCTCTCTACATTGCTGATCGCACTCATGGGCTTCCCAAGACTTGGTCCAGCTTTGTACACTGCGACTGGACATGAACGAACCCAAAGCAAGCTAAATGCAGTGTGCCATTCATGGTGTGTGGTTTCTCATTGCAGGCCAGTCGATTCTGGAGGCCTCAAGGGTTGAGTGTTGTTCCTGAGTCACCAAGAATTTGAAAGAAGCATTATCCGTCTTGATTCCAAGTGAACAGCCATCGGTAAGCTCAAAATGATCACGAACCTCCTACAAATGTATGGCTAGCCTTGCTCCATCATGTTGACCCTTGACCAATTATGCTTAATTACCTTTCGAAATAGGAAAAGAAGTGCCAATCAACCTCATCGGGAGCGAATTGTACTTCTCTCAATGCCCAATTTCAATCCACATAGCAAGCTATGAACGACTGTATGGCTAATATGATCGTTGATGTCCACCCGGCCCAAGCTAAGCTAAATTTATTTCTTGATGGCAATTGCTCATTAAATGTATCCATTGTCACTCAGTATTCCCTCAGGCAAATATTGCTAAGAGTGCTGGTGGACAGAAGAACCAGCTCACTGCATAATGCATTATATGACCGCCACAGCTCTAGGTTTGATATAGTGTTCCATCAAATATGAGCCGAAACATATCTTACATGAGGTCGCAATTCCAGGTGTCTTGGTGAAATTTGGCTCTTTGGATGTCCTTTGCTGCCAGTTTGGAGCATGGTTTTTTGTCAATTGAGTTAATATAAATAACATCTAACTGTCGAAAACGATTTTCTTTGGCAAACTTACAATTGTAATTCTTCGACACCCTTGCCTCTTCAGTATGGCCAAAGCTGCTTCATCAATAGTTGTCCGTGTCAATTCAGAAACTCCCAAGTCTGTTAAGTAGTTTAACTGTGCAATGTGCCCCATTGCCAGCAAGTGTTTCCCGATTGAGCTGGTCGCATGTTCTGATAGATGGCGAAGAACTTGGTAACACATAATACATATGAGGCCAGGGCTGCAAGTCTCCTCAATTCCACAATGCAGATAAAAATGCGATCAAGGCATACGTCTAGTATCATCCCAAGCGATTGGATGCCATCAGCAAGAAACATTTCCGTCCGGGCCGAATGGCTCCGTCAGAGTGGACGCGCTCCGTCAGAGCAGTCAGAGACACCCAGGTGGCGGATTAATACGCGCCCGGCGTGAATTCCATGCGTCACGTTCCATATCACCCTCCGATCGCTGTTTCGCCGTTTCTTCTTGCTGTCTCGGTCTTCAATTTTAAACAAACACTCTGGCGTTGTGGCCAACTGTGACCATACATCGGAATGGGTTCATTGGGTACACGCTTGCATCGGGATCGCAATGCAATGGGTGACGCTGCTACATTCTCTCCTCGCGTTCCTTCTACCTTAAGCTCGAGGAGCGTAGGAATGAGGTGAGAAGATATGATACTACCCAGCTGTGAGGATCCACGCAATTGCGTGGATACACGAAATCTCGGACAGAGTGAGTGAGACCAAAAGTTGGGAAAGATAGAGTGTGACTTTTCATTGAATGATAGGAGGAGATGGAAATGAGATGATGTCTATCTACGCCGGGGTCTGCCGAATATATACTCCCCGTCACTCCGTCCGCCTCCGTTACCACTGTATCTCCGTACGACAGCCATCCCTCCTTGAAGATGTAATTGATCGAGCGTGTTTGAGATGCACTTGGAGACGGAGATCGAGTGAACTCAGAGATGCACTTGAAGGCTGTGATTCAGCGAGTTTGGAGATCCACTTGGAGGCCATGATTGAGCGAGTTTGGACGAGTACTTGGAGCCGGTCGATGGACGGCGCGCCGAGACTCTATTCATCAGTGAGTTAACTCGCCACCGTGGGAATGTGACAATGTGACTTCACCGTTGAGCCCCCATGGTGAGCTGTCTGATTGCGGTCGATCATTTAGGTGGCAAGCCGGAAGCTGAAGCTACATTCAGCAGTCAACTCGTCATCATGAGAATGATGGGAATACAACCAATCTTGGGTGGATGCTGTACTCGGTCTTAACTCTTGATCATGGCATGGAGAGATAGAGAGGGATGACTAACTTCGTGTTCTTAGGTGATGGTAGAGTTGAGCACAAGAAAGAGAGAGATCAGAGGAGATGGAGGAAATCAACATGAGAGACTGGGACTTAGAGAATGTTGTGTGCGAGTCAATTTACCATCCCCGACACGGCAGGTACGAGTCCAGATCCGGCGCGAACTAACACCGATACGAGGTCTTCCCAACCCAATGAGGCAAGTCGTACCCCTGATTTCTCATATCCGCTCGTATCCTCCATATCATTCTCATCTTCATCCTCCATCTCTCTCTTTCTCGTCCACAACTCAACCATCGTCGCAGAACACAAAGTTAAGTCATCCCTCTCTATCTCTCCATGACATGATCATGAGTTGACACCAAGTACAGCATCCACCGAGTACAGCATCCACCCAAGATTTTTTGTCTTCCCTATATTCTCATTACGAGTTGACCCCTGAATGTAGCTTCAGCTTCCGGCGTGCCTCCCTACATGATCGACCGCCATCAGCCAGCTCACCATGAGAGCTCAAAAGTCAAGTCACCTTGTCACATTCCCACGGTTGCGAGTTAACTAACTGATGAATGGAGTCTCTGCACCCGGCGCGCCATCGATCGATCGCCTCCAAGTACTTGCCCAATCCCGCTCGATCACGGCCGCCAAGTGTATCTGCAATCTCGCTCGAACACGGCCTCCAAGTGTATCTCTAAACTCGCACGATTACGGCCTCCAAGTGCATATCTCCAAACTCACTCGATCATGGCCTCCAAGTGCATCTCCAAACTCGCCCAATCATGGCCTCCAAGTGCATCTCTGAGTTCACTCAATCATGGCCTCCAAGTGTATCTCCAAATCCTCTCGATTACCGCCTCCAAGTGCATCTCCAAACTCGCTCGACCACTGCCTCGGAGTATATCTCTGAGTTCACTCGATCGTCATTTTCAAGCGCACCTCAAATTGCTCTCAAGCACCGCCTGCAGCCAGTCCAGATATAGCGTGTAGATGGGTAGCTATATTGATACATAGATACATAGATACATAGATGAGAATACAAACTGAATACATGACTGTGATTCGAGGTGCTCTCAGACATGTCGCCGGCGCTCCCAGGTTTGTCGCCGGCACGCCCAGTTACTCTGAAGGCCAGCAGGAATGCCCTCCTAGGGTCTGATACCCCTGAAATTGATGCATCTAAGTTTACACTCCACATCCTCTCAGACCAGTGACTAAAACACATTTTGCTGATGCTATGCAACGCGACCCGTCGGCTGGGCGACGGGTAGGGTCTGATTCTCCGTCAGAGAGTACGAGGTTCCGTCAGAGCCGTCAGAGCCGTCCGGAACACCCGGGTGGTCCTGACGGAAACTAGAGTTGTTGCTGATGGCTTCGAGCCTTCATTCACAGAAGCCCACCAAGCATCAAATATGATTTGTATAGTAAGGTTGTTCAAATCATGACTAAAGACACATTCATTTTTGAAATTTATCATAACCTCTAGCGACGAGGTATTCAAAGATTGGGAATCCAACATGGTGGTAGCAATTTGAACGCAGCATAATTCCAATTGAGAGACTGTCAAAAGTAACAGTATTGTTAAGTAGAACGCTGGTTGTTAAATATTGACTCTGGAGCTACACTCAAGACAAAAGTAAGACCTGTGAGACATTGCATGCATAGTTGTGAAGTTGTATACAAGGACATATTGGTAAGGCCAACCGTTAAAAACTTGATTCCTCAACGACCCAAGGCATTTTGTTGCTGTGGGGCATACTCAGCCCCACAACAACTGTAGCCGCTCGGCTGACACCTAGTTTCAGGACGTGGTAGTGGAATGGTAACTAGCATTGTTGCCCATCAACGCAGCCAATACTTTGATTATGGGTTGATGTCGTTGCACAGCACTTCGGTTGAGCAAGTTGCACAACCAAGAATTGTTGACACTCCATTGACGCTCCATTGTCACTCTTTTGATGCTCATTTGTTGGACATATTAGCAATGTAGTCGCAAGCAAGTTTGGATACCAAGGCGGCCGACAGTTCGATTATGGTTTATCGTCGTTGCGCAACCCCTGGATCGACCAACATGAATGGCAAATCATCTCAGACTTTCAGTTGACGCTCATCCTTTCGATGGGGCAATGAGCGTGTTGGTTGTCGTTTTAGGTATACAGCCGGCCAATACATTCTTTTTGGAAGGATGTAACAATGCAGCCCTTTCATTGCCCAATGTGTAAGACTAAAAATTGTTGAGCCTTCGTTGACACTTACATTGAACCTATCGATAATGTCGTCAAACTCTCAATAACTGTATGCAAAGAATTATAGAGTCATTACCAACAGCCAATATAGCATTTCACTCAATTATCATTTGCATCCCGAAGCTTTGTAGCTTCCCATTTTCTTTTGGACCACTATCCACATAATTGGAGTGATGGATGACGTGGCCATCTTACATTCGGCCGCTTTCGGCCGGCAATTGACGGCATGTAGATTCTTTTACTAATCTTTGCTTATTATAGCCTGCCTTTCTCACCATTAGTCATCCAGCTCCTTCTCCTTGATTTCCATGATGTACCATAAGCAATGTTAAATTTCTCAACCATGTGCACCAGGTCTGTGTGGAGAGTTACACAGGTGGATGCATGGATGAATGCAGCATGACGGTTGTCAATGAGACAGATACACATTAAGCACTGTGCGCTCCATCCATGACACATATGACATCACTAACTTAAATTTTGTTACAAAATTTTGTCACTAATATAGGTTTTGCGTTCACACTCAACAGAAATTGGCAAACAGATATCGAGTTTATTGGTCGTCTTACAGCCTGATTTGAATTTTAGAACTTTCGCATGGTGCATATGACCATTGCACATGTACAGACGAATGATTGTGTCTCACGATTTTGTCACTGAAATCAACAAATCGATGAAAATTTGCAACGTTGGTACATGAATTGCTATTCATCGAGATATGAGGTCAAACAAGCTATTCCCCTCTCTATTCCTCCGGCAAAGCAGGAGTCATCACCATCTCTTCAACTGAAACCAATTTCTATATGGTGATTAGCTGAGGAGGAAATATAGAGGGGTAAAAGCTGTCGGGTTCAACAGGATGCGCTTTCTGGATTGGTGATGAATTGGGCTCTGTGTTTGGCAGAAGACCCGCTATGCCTTTGTTTGACTGTGGCTTACCTTAACCTAGCATCATTTGACTACTTTTTGGTCGAAAAGTCCCTTGCGGCATTTGCGATTTGCCCGGGACAATGTCAGGCATCTTCATGACCTCTCCAACTGTTGTGGGTGCAGATGCGGCTGCACCATCCTCTATTTACGGTTTGACGACTGCTGGAACCCTCAATCCGCTTGTGTTGTACTTCTTATCCCTTTCACGGAAGTAGTCAGTTGAGTCCCCCTATCCACATTGTGTCGATTGATCAAGCTTCATCTGCTTCAGCAGAACCCTTTCAGTGCGCTGCCGTACCGTTTGGAGATTGTGCCCATCACCCAGCTGGGTTCATCATCTTCGCTCGGCTTGCGCAGCTGTGTATCTTCATGATTCTCATCTTCCACATCTTCCTCATCATCGGAACTTACAAAATTGCTCATAATGTCTCTGATAGCAACAATCATCACGTGTAATGTGTTTTTGCTCTCCCCACTTGTCAATCCCGTGGTTTGAGCTTTCCTCATATCGTGCTGTTCCTGCTTAATCGCTATCTCTGCGACTGCAACTCTGTTCCTTGCGACAGCAGTTACTCTCTCAACATAATCCTCCATCCATTGTTCTTCCACTTCATTGCATCATATCTGCGTTTCCAGTTGATTCTCCCCCACAAGCTTCTTTTGGTTCGCAAGCTGCGCAATGCCCCAAGGGCTCGGACTCTTTCTGCCTCCAAGCAACGCTTGGCTTCATTCGCCTAATGATGTCATCATGTGGTACACTTTGTTGATTCGCCATATTTGCCCTCTGGAAGTGGCGAAAGTTCTTTTTTGGAGCATTGACCATTGTCGTTTGTGTTGACTGTTGTGTTGGGCGAAATGTTGCATGGTGCAAGATATGGGCGATATGGAGGCAAGCTGCGTGTTTTATTTTGAGGTTGGTGTGTTTCATCAACTTGTGCAATGCAAAATCTATCTGTTGACGGTAACTTAAATGGGGATAGTTAGGCATACCGTGTAAATGACTTGATTTATAGAGTCGGTTTCATGTAATATCCCTGGAATTTTTGAGACCAACATGACCAGACATCCTTTCCCTCGAAGAATTAACTGATTATGTCTGACAATCCTTGGATTTCGGCTGTCACGCACCGCAATTCATCCTTGTGAACAAGCGAACATCAGCAAACCGACTTCCTGCGAATCGCAGGTGACAAGGACACCTCTGTAACATGGAGCCATACACAGCAGGGTTCATCTTGAGTAGAACGTACAAGTTGGCTGTTACTTGTTCCATTCTGACAAGATGCTAACTATATATTCCTCAGGACTTCCCACTTCTTTTCATTATCATCTTCCTCTCCAATTCCACAGATGCAAATCACAGCTGCCCAAAGACCTCAACCCGGTGAGAGCAGATCCGAATTGATCAGATCGGTGGGTGCTTCATCCAATCTGTCACTTGCTGGCACACAACAACAACGCAGACACCAGTTAGTCCGCTGCAACGCTGCCAATGCAGCCACTGAAACCATGACCCAGGATGCACATTCAACAATCCCTAGTAAGACTGGAAGCAGCAAGAATACGAAGCAGCATGCAATTGAATGTGAGTATAACCATATCGCTGGAAACGGCCATCAACTGATGGTATGACATACAGCAGGTATATGACAAGAAGTACGTGACCAGTTCATTGCTGCCTGTATTGGGAACTCTCTCAGGTTGACCAAGGCATCTGACCTCACAGTCTACGAAATCAATCATCATGATGTTGTCAGCGCTGGGATGTTCAGGGACAAATGTCATGATGAGCATCCCCGAGACTGGACGAAACAGTCTTTCATTACCTTAGAAGAGGCTACTGATGCATGTATGGGTGATGTGATAGCCGAATCTCATGGTTAGAATCAGAAACTGATTTCTTGTAGGTTTTCAACCGGTCTGCTACTATGACAAGGCAATGCGGTCGGATGCAGCTGGAACAGCCCAACATGCGCCGTGCTTTCAATTTGGCGAAAATGGCTAATGGAGGATCTTCGTGCACTGCAATTAGGCGAAACACAATATCTGATCAAGAAGCCTCACGCTGATGTCTGAGGAGAGAAGAAGGGGGAGTCGAGTTTCTTGGGCGTAGAAAGGTGAAGGCTGTAACAGACAGACACCCGGCTATGCTGTGTCAAAACCAAATTGATGGATGATTTTATAATCAAAATGGCACTGCGAACAATCTGGTGACCCGCTGGAGGTGCAACGCAGCGGGTACACCACCAACTTACTTACACAGACAGCTGACACTTGAACCGACGCCACCTCGGCCTGGAACGCCTCCCACACCATCCGTTGATAAAGACGGAGCTTAATGTTCCCAAATCTATAATTTGCCCCCTGGTTATCTGTATTCACATATACCTCTTCCCAGCGCTCAATTTTTCAATCTTGAAGCATATGCTCAGGATAGCCAGCAGGATACAGATTTCAATCCAGATATGCTGACTGATGAAGGAACATCCACTGGATAGTACACTTCCTGGTGTGTGGTAATGCAGCTAACATCCATTTTGCAGACGAGAGCAGCCTATTGAGCCAACCCGCAAGTGAGGACCAGCATTGATCGAAAGGAATGGGATTTTTGAATTTATTATTATCTACAATATGAGGACACTGTAAAGTATATTATAAAGGATATATTTATATGTATTATTAAAGAACAATGTAGTGATCCAGGAGAAAGTAAATGAAAACGCTAGAAAGGCTGCCAAACAATGTGAATAATAAACTATGCCAAATCAAATAATTGCATATTGCAGATATGACCATGGCAAAATGAGCGTCAAAGGAGCGTCCATGATGTGTGGTCTTGCATCTTCAGTAATATGAGTGGCACTTGATCACAAGCATTCATAAACAACGGCAAGGCAGCTGCTATAAGCAGTTAAACATGGGATATCCCTGTGACAGCCTCCGGGACAGTCACAACTTTTTTCTTTTACAGAGCTACCACCCAGTGTTCTAGAGCCTGTTAACGTACAAGAATAGTTAAAATGATGTATATAAACAATAACGGCCACATCATGCTGTGATTAACCATAATGCCAGGCGAACAATTGTTGACGCTTAGTTGACGGTAATTTTCAACATGGGGCAGGGAGCATTTTGCGTTCTCTTGTTCCTATAAAAGTGGCCAATACTTCATTTATGACTGTCTGCAACCTATTGACCCCCAGATTACCCAAGTTACACAACCAACAATCGTTGACGCTCCATTGAAGCTCATTCTCACCATGGGGTAGGGCGTGTGTCTCTGATTGTTTTGATTATTCAGGCACTCAATACATCAAAAAATGACAGCGCTGTACTAATGTCAATATTTTGCGAATAAAAGTAGCATATCTGAATGCGACAATAGATAGTAAAACCCACAATGCAGAACTGGAGATATGAAGCGACGGGTCAAGCCAAGCCCAGCGGAACCTGCGGGTTGGCGGCTACTGGTCTGGGTTTGGCCCACCAAGAGGCAGAGGGTCTCATTTTTGGTCAGTTCCGGAACAGAACCGACCAGTTTTTGCAGTCCAAACCCGGACCGCAGGCAGGTTACCCAGACACATTGCTATCATCACTCTATTTGGGAATTTGCAATCGCTGAGATTCATCTCTGAATGTTTCCTACAGAATTTGAGGAATGAATTGTTAATACCATTATTATCAGGATTGGTGAGATCAAAGACAGGTGTCAAGGTGACAGATGAGGTGTGGAATACAAAATCCAGTAATGTTGTCATTTCAGCCACTATAGCCACTCTCTATCTGCCACTTACCACTTACTACGTGCCACCCACCATACCCCACACCCTGCTTACCAAACACTGTCTCGCACATGTCATCTACCTGACACCTCCATGTGCTTGGAATGTGCAATTCAGCCAGTGTGTATATCAAGCACACAGGAGCACACATTAGACTATGTAGGGATGGGAGAATGGGAGTATCTTGCCCATTTGCATGTCTAATTTGAAGTGTAGAGCCAGGTAGACTTGGTGTGTACCATCAAGTGCAGTTGGGTACATACATCAGAGTGTGCTACAGAGTACACTTGAGACCTTACTTGGTAGTATAGTTCAAAGTGTGCATGGGAGTGTACATGAAAGCACCTTTGAGGGGCACTTGGAAGTATACTGGAAGGTATACTTTGGAGTATGCTTAGAGGAGCATCTTGGAGTTTCCTGAAAGCTTTCTTGGGAGCGAACAGAGAAGCAGTTGTGGAGTATACCACAAAGTACAATCAGGAGCATACTTGAGCATATGCTCAGAAGTATACTTGAAAGTGCAGACAGTACTATACATGAGAATATACTCCAGAGTATACCAGTAAGGTTCTTCAACTTATACTGTGGACCATACTCAGTGATGTGCTTTGAAATATATACTGAAGTGAACTTGGGATGGTCTGATGAATATTCTTCGGTGTATAATGATCATCAGGATTGGATTGTACCATGTTGCAGATGTGAGAGTATACTTAAAATCTTGCTTAGGTGTGTAATTGAGAGCATACTCAGAGGCATTGTTCTGACCATACTAAGTATTCATGAAAGCTTGTCCAGAGTATTCTTACCAGTATCTGGAGAGCTTTCATGGAAGTTTACAATTGAGTACAATTAGCAGTTTACTGCACAGTGGACTTGGGAGATTTAGAAACTCAATTTCAGGTTCATTGAATACAGCATGAGGTATAGTATCAAATATACATTATTCCATGTGTATTATTGCAATCGACATAATACAGAGGCCAATTGAGCATAATGGTGCCCCATATTAAATATACTGTAGATTACAGTCCAACAAACAACTTGTCTGTAAGCGACCTGTCGCGCAATAATATGTTACCTGGTGTATGATACTTGTTGAGACTCTCATCAACCTGCACGATGGAATTGTCCATGCAATCGTATTTACCTTTTGATTGATATAATTTATAGCTAGATATATCTGTGATGCGCAAAACTAGTAGAAATTGTATTTATCCAATCTCGTACTGTGCATGATAGGCATTTCATATCATAATTATATATTTCGATGATATTGAATGTCTATTTATATATTCGAATCAAAACATATATGACAGGTACTAGTTGCATGACATCTCATGTTCAGTGGAGTTATTTATCATTTGTCCTGGTATAAAATTCCCATATGTTGCTTTTTACCAAACCTCATCTGTGAACGTCTCCCATATGTATAAGTGATAATTTATGACTCTATGGTCTACAGTTTGATGGTATAACAGCTATAAACTGCATCTATAGTCTTTCAAATATTCTGGGTATAGAGACAAGTTTATTTTCCTTACATTATCCACAATCCAAGGTGCTACATGTACCGGGTATAACTCGTTTGTCAGAGGAATTGGATGTTTCACTGAAGCAGAAATGACATCTCATGGCAAAGTAATCGATATCAGTACTAAACAATATGATAGAAAGCTTACCTGATAGTCTCTGAACAAAGGTTGTGAAATATAACACAGTTGGATGCTACAGCAAACTAGGCATGAAGAGAAGAGTACAGATTTACATTTTAGTAATGAAATTGTAACCTGGCCTGATTTACCTACTGTGCTAAAGATATATGGTAGCACAAGTTGTTAAGTATCTACATGCAGGAATCTGGTAATCAGAGGGTGAGAAACACATCAGGATTCCTGCATGATGGTATCTAAAGCAACATAAGTAAGGCTTGATTATTGAAGCAATAAGATTTTTTAAGATTACACAAACAGAAGTTCAGATTACGAATGTCTCTTTATACTCTACTGGATTGAATTCAACAGATGGAAGAAATATAATAATACGAAACTAAATTACATTCTGAGTATCATTCTATGCCAACTCAGCTACTGCTTGTAGCTTTAATATCTTCTTTAGATAGAAATTGATTCTGCAATACTGTGAATCAAGGTGCCATATGCAAAGCAATATTTAAACTCATCTGGATAGAATAGATTTCCAGATTTAATTGGATACACATATTTAGTGGTATTCATCAGTCATATATTGGATTCTTATATCTTATAATGTTCATGCAGGGTTAAAATATTCAACTTTTCCCCCTGGTCTTTTCAATCTGGCTTATAAAAGATAACTATAATCACCACCTGATATTTACAGTTTTTTTCAGATATTCATAAACTTATATTTTAACTATAGCCTGCCTTTGTAATATTAATAAACATAAATAAGCTCTGAAACTTTGTATAAAATAACCTCACCAGGAAATTACCATACACTATATAGTAACAAGGTAAGCAAATACAATATTATTTCCTGTAGACTGAAAATCATTCAAATCATTCTGAATAAACCTGAACTGATATACTCATATCTAAATGAATGTCATAGTGCAGTTTTAATATGGTTGATAATAGTGTATATATTGTATTGCTACCAGAAGATTCTTCTGATGTTATCTCTATGGACTCTCCAAAGCTACATTTCACATATTCAGTTTGATTCTACAGCAGCAAAGTATATGGCAAGACAAATAGATTATATAACAAGTACTTTATATATTGTCAATAATAAAATGCATGATATTCAACAGACTTGTAGTAAGATACCATAAGAGACTCAGTATACCAATCAGAAGATCAATTCTTTGGAAGGCTGACTTATTATATATGGATTTGAAAATTTCTAAATCAATTTTCCAATATTGGAATCCATAGTACAATAGTTAATATTGGAAATTGACTTTTAATTCTATGCATGCTGATACAGATTATTTATATTTCTTCAGCATATTCTACTACCAATATATATTCAAATATAGTATTTTCCATTAAGTATTTCTCCCAACTCAGCTATACCACCAGATAGAACTAGAATATTTTACTAAGTATTTGCTTTTCAAATATATATTATTATCAACAATTGGTATTGGCACTAAGATATATAGAATACTCACCCAATAGCAGTCACAGTTCAATTTAGCTATGTATATTGAACATGTTGATGTTTAAAGATTATTTCATATATAAAAATAGATAACCTCTGTATTAACCACTAGCAACATTCAAAAAGTTATTTATTACACTTTTTCACTATAGTGTATTTTCAGAGTCTTTTTTAGCTGAATGAATATCACTTACATGGTGTTAATAATTATAGCCATGAACAATATATTGGTGTTCAATAGTGCTAGTGTGAATACAAAATTGTGATACCATTGAAAGATTACTTCTGATAAAATTACACTTATTACTTCCGGTAAAAATATTATCTATCATTGGCTGTCTGGTTAATTATATTTCAGCAGAAGTCACAATTACTCCATTTGCACATAGCTTGTTTTCTTTACATGAACTTTCTAAACATATATAAATAGAACATTCAACTAATTCACCAATTGATATCACATAATATCACTTCTTATATTTGGATCTGGTAGAGGATACTGATTCTGTATTTACATTGTACTCACTTCAACAGTTATTCACAGTTCGATATTCACCTGGAAAATTGACCTTTTGCAATACCTAACTAATATACCAGTTGTTTTGGCACAGTACTCTGTAGCATATTGAATGCATGACTCCATATAGTCATATAAGCCTACATATTTACTAGACTACTATGATAATCTTGCAATTATGCACACTTGATACTTCACATCATGCTGCATTCAACAATACTGCCAAATGCACTTCAGTGCAAACTCTGAAGTAGACTGTGAAGTTCACTTCTGATTAAACCGCGGTGTATACTCCCAGCCTGATTCACAATACGCTTTTGACTTGGTCTCAACATGCACTTCCGTATACTCCAAGTATGGTCACATGTACAGTTCAGAGTATGTTCCAAAGTACACCCATGGGCATACTCCCATGGACACTCCCAATGGCACTCGATGGCACACTCCCAGCCTGCTGGGCTGTATGCTCCCAAGGCAGCCCTAAAGAGGCTATGAAGTTCACTTTGGAGCACTGGTTCAAGTTCACTTGCAATTGCACTTGATAACACACTCCTAGCCTGTTTGTCTTTCTGTCCCCATGTTACCTTTCAAGACACTCTCAAGGACATTCTCAGTATGCTACCAAGTAAACCGCCAAGTACGTTCTCAGGTACACTCCCGAGCATCCTCCCCAGCACACTCGATTGAACTTGTTGACCGCCTCCCAGTCTGCTAGGCTGTGCACTCCCAGGTAAGCTCTCAAGACACTCCCAAGTACATTCAGAGTACAATCTCAAGTACACTCCGGAGCATGCTCTCATGGACGCTCCCAATGACACTCGATGGCACACCCACAGCCTGCTTGACTATACGCTCCCAAGTAAGCTCTCCAGATGCCCCCAAGTATGCACCCCAGTACACCTCCAAGTACATTCTCCGGTACATTCCAGAGCATGCTCTCAACGATGCTCTCAATTCCACCGGATGGGACACTCCTAGACTGTAAGACTGTACACTACCAAATCAGCTTTCAAGATGCTCATAAGCATACTCCTGAGCATGCTCTACCATACACTCCCCATAGCACTGGATGACACACTCCCTGCCTACTTGGCTCTACGCTTCTAAGTACACTCCTAAATGGCAAGACACTTCCAGTCTCACTTGACTCTATGCTCCCATGTATGCTCCTGGAAGCTGAATCTAGATTCTTACTGAGTTTCAGGTGCCAGGCACCTGAAGGCAGAAGGCGAGTGGCAGGTGGCATGGGGCATGTGGTGTGTGGCAAGTAGCAGGTGGCAGGTGGTGGGTGGCAGATGGCAGGTAGCAGGTGGTGTATTGTGGCCGAAACCATAATGACAGTCAATATTGTACTCTGAACAATCTCATTATTGCACCTGCTGTGACAACATCTTGCAATGCTTTATAGTCATGGTGTTGATAATTGCAGCCTCAGATTCTGCAGGTAAAGTTGCAAATTGAATCTTGGGGTGTGCAGATTTGCAACTTAGATTTTGAGGTAGAATCTGCTGCCATCTTCCCACCAATTGTGGGCATATGTGTACGCATTCAGTCTGGGGCTGACGGTAATAATGGCAATGGTGATGGTGGCAATGGTGATGATGGTAATGGTGATAATGTCAGTGATCGTACTTATAGTACTAAAAGCACTTTGACAAGTAGGTTGGCTATGTGCAAGTGAGCATCAGCTCTTTCACAAACTTTCAGCCTTCAATGTGCAAAAGCTTCCACAAGTTCAGAGTTTTCCATTGACCAAAATGTTTGCGTGAAAAACTCTATTTGTCCTGGAGTGAAGCTATCCCAAAATGTAGGTCTTTCGACAATTATTGCAGGTAGGCTTCAAAGCCATCTATGAGGCAGGCATTCACAGTGGCTCTCCAGCGCACTCTCCAGCAGACTCACTGTGTGTACTGTGTTAGTATAACAGGCAGGCAGTACAGATAGATATAGGTCCATCTCTGGCTGCCACCTATAGTTGATTGGAGATGTCTACATGTACACCTCTATGAATCGACTCTAAATACCTTTTGGTGGTATAACTTCCAGGGATCCATTGGAAGCTTGTTTAGATCTGCTCGTGTGCATGTGTGAATGTGACTCAGTCTGTTTCCAATTTGCACTTTTGCCTCAGTCGATCATTCATAGAAATCTTATACATTGTCACAGCTGCTACTGAAAACAGATAGTGACTGGTTCAACTGGCTACTCAATGTGCCAAATTCTAGAAAGGTCAATAATTTATTTCACCATCATATCTTGCTTGTTTCACTCTATTCTAATTTTCAATAGTGTCCTCAGCTTTTTGTATTATGAAATAGTATTACTAGGCAGAAATGGAAAACTCAGTGAATAATTTGACAATGGGCAGTATATGATACTTATAATCTTTTCAGATTCAAGATTGACATGAGGTGGTTAGGAGAACCATCGACAGAGTACTAGAAATCAATACTACATAGATATCTTTCAAATTCTACACCGTTGTGACTATGCAAATTCACTTCAATCGGTCTCTTCCAATGTTTGATGATAGAATCAAATAATTGTACACTCTATAAGATGATTTGTAGAATCAAAAATGTCAAAACCTGCCGAGTCAAAAGTTGATATTTAGTTTCAGTACAATATTATCTGTAAGAGGAAGAAGTATTATACAGAAGTTGGGCTACAAAAGAAATGGATATCGATAGAGTCAAACAGTGATGTACCAGAGGACAAATACAACCTAACTTATCCTCAAATAGATTGTAAATACCACTGCCAATATAGTTATTTCAGATGGAATAGAATACTATCAAGTAATTAAATCAAGAAATCAATAAATTACTATAATTTCAATATATGGTATCTGACAGACATTTGAAATATTCGAAATCAATTCAGGGACTTAAACTCAGACCAGTCAAAAGTTTATGGTAATAGAAATTCATTCAATAAAATTAAAAATCAAGTACTTCAATTCCGTAATCAGCTGTTGAGAAGAATAAAATAGTTCATGAAAATGCTATGAATTGCAGATCTGAGCCTTTGATTTAGTTAATAATGCATAAATATGGAGTATGAATGATATTGAACATGGTACAAACAATCTAGAGAGAAAAATTTGCAGAATTGTTTCAGAGAAGGAGGAATCAATTTAGAGACAATATTATTGGTAAGTATTGTACTCTAAAGCTTGGTGGAAGATATATGAAACTCAAAAGCTTGCAAATTTAATAGAGTACACACTGAAAAGCTTATTGTATTGAAAACTATGCTTGGAAGGTAGAAATGAAAGTCATTTCAACAAACAGATTCAGGGATTAAATGTACAATAGATCTTGCTGAGTGGCTATATTCAGTTAAATCAGAATGAGACATAAACTTCCAGCAACAAACACAACTACACCTAATAGCAATTCAAACTTCCTGATTGATATGGCTGTCATCTCCAGGTTCACCTAGAGTGCCCCCAGCACTGCCAAGGAAGAGTGCAGTCAATCGATCATCATCTCCAGGTGTTAGCAATGGTTCTGGACAATGGCTTCAGGTCCGGGTCTGGGTCGGAACCGAACCATTTCGTAATTGGAGGTCCTGCTAGTCAATACACCCTAACATTCAATTCGGGTACAGTTCGATCGAAATCTCCCAACCTGTTTGAATTGGGTGGGTAGTCAGTGGGTTGTCCAGTGGGTCCATCTGTAGATTGATATAATGCTCTTGATTGTGCTGCCCAATAATAGTATTGGATCAAAATTGCTTATTCAACATCCAGCAAGTACATTTTGAATGCTTTGCAGGTTGTGATATCGATTATTTTGGAATCAATGTTTTTCCTTTTATGATTTGCATTTTTGACTACTAAGGCTGTCAATATTTCAGTTATGAGCAGAAATATCAGCACAATGACTCGATTACCCGATATACAAGACCAAACATTGTTCACCCTCCGTTGACGCTGATTTTCAAGATGGGGCAACAACGATATGGTGCACTATTATGGCTGAAAAGGCCGCCAGTACATTGTATATGAATTATTGTCACAAAGCGTCACTTGGATTACCAAAGATGCATGACCAAAAATCATTGAGGCTCAATTGACTCTCATTCTCAGGATGGGGCAGGGTGCGTGCCACTGTTGTTTTTGCCACTAAAGGTGGCCGATGCGTTAATAATGGATGTCTGCAACCAATCGCCACTTAGAACACCCACAATGCAATGCCAACAATCATTGACGCGCCGTTGACACTCATTTTCAGAATGGGGCAATGACCATGTCGCTTACTCTTTTGCTTAAAAAGACTGCCATTACATTCATTATGCCTAACCACTACCAGATCACTTCGCCATTACCTGACTTAAATCATTGAAAATCTTTGACGCTCAATTGACGATCATTCTCATGATATGGTAACGAGGATTTCGCGCATTCTCTTGTCTGAAAAGGCTGCCAACGCATCGTATATGAATTGTTACTGTAAATCAACACTTAGATAACACAAGATGCAATGCCAAAAATCATAGCCCCTCGGTGGACGCTCTGTTTCAGAAAGGGGCAGTGACTGTATCACTTGCTGTTTTCCCAATAAAGGCTGCCAATACATCGATTATGCTAAACAGTAACCAATTCACTTTACAATTACTTTGCTTACAAGACCAAAAATCATTGGTGCTCCATTGACGGCCATGTTGATGTATTGTCTAGTCAATATCTGCAGCGATCGATCATTGTATGAATAATTATTTCAGCTCATTGGTTGCCTTTCAGCAACATTGAGACTCAGCACTGTGGCAATTCCGAGCCCAGTAATCATCTTCCACGGGTTGCTCTCATTCTACCACATTAGACATACCAAGCTTAATGATTCATTTCACCTGAGATACTTCTGTTTATGAACAAATATCCACGTGCGACTGCTCAATCTTCTCCCATAATATTTCTCTAAGTGAAATTCTTGGTCAAGGAACATATAAGACCTGGTGAAAACATATTGACCTGTTCTTTCTGACTTTGTCTTGTTGTCTTTAGTCCTCCTTCTTCCCATTGCAGTTACCGTCATCAACTCTGTTTCAGCCTATTCCATTGACCTCCGTGTTGGCTGGATCAATCCGGGAACATTTGGTGAGCAACTGACATCCCTGTGCACTGCGCTTTGAGGAGCTTCAATGCGGTTTTCGAGCTCGACATCGGATTCATCATCTGCCTCCCAGGAGTCATCACTCGCCCTGGGATTATCCGAGTCACCATTCGAGTCAAGCCAGTTTTTGCCATCGGAAATGCTTTCTTGTGCACTATCTTCATCACTGTCGGCCAGATGACAGTCGATTCATTTAATTCAGCGGACATTTAACACTTGAGTTCATCTTCCGGGCAGGTCATGTACAGACACAGCAGGTAGCAAAGTTGATCTTTCTGACAATTCAAATGTAGCCGCACAATCATGTTGAAAGTTTGACCTGGATGCTTTCATGATCTCTTCAGTATCTGAAATGTATCCAACAGCTGTCAATTGTTGGTTTTGGGCGCAAGATTCCTTCTGTGTAGCCCGCAGGTTTTGGCTGCCCTGCCATATCCCCAACAAGTTGTGGAAGTTGGCCATTCTGTGCAACATGCTTTCCTCTACCTCTTTCTTCAATTCCAAGTCATTTTCATTGTCAGTGGTATCCATTCCTGAGTAATCGTCTGCCAATATTCCGTCATTGGGTAGACCAAACTGCCTTACTACAACATTTTCCTGAAGGTTCTCGCAAGTGGTTTTAGACTGTCTCCAACCCACAATGTCTCGCCCAATGGGAAAACTGGCCTCCACTCTGACACCATGTGGTATGATTGAGAATATGTCACATGCCACATTGGAGAGATTGGCATACTCTGAGTGCGGTTCCTCTTGTTGTTGCCACCAATCCGTGATGTCCAGTACCCAGGATGTACCGCTAATCTCCATGGGGTCGGAGTTGTTATCATTGAGATTTTGATTAACTTGCCCCCAGTTCTTTGGTGATTCAGGCGGTGAATTCAAATAGAGCCTTGCAGTGGACGATAAGCCCCGCTGCACAATTTGTTCGTGTGGGTGTCGTTCGAACCATGCCTTTAGGCATTTAGTATTCTTCATTGTCACTGGACACATCATATTGATCATATGACAATTCACCAAATCCAGAAGCCTTTGCTGAGCCGAAAATATTGCTGGCCACGACCTTTTCGCGTTCAATGATGGACATTTGTCAATGTTTGCCACAAAATTCATTCTTCCCATACTTCAGAATCACCTCTGCATATTGGGTTGTATGAGAAGTCTCGTCTTGAGGATAAATATCCATTTGGTTGTCCTACTTCCACAATGATCGCAACTTCCGGAAAGGATCAAGAATATGGGCTGATATATGAAGCACAGTGGTCTTTGAAGGTATTTCAGCATAAGATTTAGTAAGCTTCTGTCGCACAAACTTCATGGCAAAGTATAGGTCTTCCTTCTATTGAGTCTTCTTCTTAGACAAGGCTTGTACAACGCCTTCCATATGATCGAACATGTCATTGTTGACAGTGATAACGTGATGCAGAGTCACCATATGCCTGTTCGACATCCACAAGGTACAGTATCGGAATGGCATTAAAACGTTGTTGACGTACATGATGATAGTCCATCCATCCTGTGTTCTGAAGAGTGGTCGGTGATCACGGTATTTTGGATCGTTGAGCCACTTGGGGGTGAATTCTGGTAATTGGTTGGCTCTCTCAAGCGTCTGCAGTGTCGGATTCCCCCGTGTTTTCACATCCATGATAGGTAGTACTGCGATTCGTACTTTGGCTTTTTGACACTCAATGAACTTGTTGCACCGACTGGGTGTCAAAGTAATCAATACAGCAAGCATTCTCTGCTACATGAAGGTCAGTTTCAGGTCATTCAAAATGTCTTCGATTACGTACTTTCTCAATTATCTTTGCTAAACCTGGTCTCATGGCTGGCACCATGTTGATTCTAGGATTGCCTTCTTTTCACTGTCTTTGACTCTTCCCAATGACTGTACTTGCTTTCTCTCCAAATTGCTGATCGCGCTCATGGGCTTCCTAAGACTTGGTGCGGCCTTTTACACCAAGACTGCTCATGAACGCATCCAAAGCCAGCTGAATGACGTGTGCCATGCATGGTATGTGGTTCATCATTGCTGGCTACTCGATCCCGGAGGTCTGGAGGGTTGATGGTAGTTCCCATGCCTTAGAGTAATATGCGGTAGCAGTATCAGTCATAATTCCATGCAAACGGCCATCAGTATGCTCAATACAATGTAAACTTCCTTCAGATGTATGGCTAGCTTTGCTCCAGTATGGTGAACATTGACCGAATATCCTTAATTATTGCTCGAAATGGGAGAAGAAGTGGCGATCTACCTTATCGAAAGCGAGTCTTATTTCTCTCGATGCACAATTTGAGTCCATATAGTAAGCTATGACCGACGTTATGGCTAATATGTTCATTGATGTCCATCCGTCCAAAGCTAATATTATTTTCTTCTTGATGGCAATTGTTTCTTAATGGCATCCACTGTCAGTGAGTATTCCCTCTGGCAAATGTTGCTAAGGGTGCTGGCTGAGGTAAGCACCAACTTGCAGCGTAATGCATTACATGACCGTCATAGCTCTAGGTTTGATATGGTGTTCCATGGTATACAAGTCGAAACCAATCGTAACATGAGGTAGCGATTCCAGGTGTCTTGGTGAAATTCAGCAGTTAGGGAGTTCTTTGCTGCCAGTTTGGACCGTTGTGTCTGCCAATTGGATTAATATAGATAAGATGTATCTTAACAATATGAATTCACTCTGTGAACTTACTATTGTAATCCCTCCACTGCCCTGTCGCTTCATCATAGCCATAGCTGTTGCATCAATGGTTGAACTTGTCAATTCAGAAATTTCCAACTCTGGTAATTTGATTAAGTTTGAACTGTGAACGCACATGGTAATCGGAATTTGAAAGTAGCGTAATTCGAGTTGAGAGGCTTTCAAATGTGGTGTTATTATTAGGTGGAACGCTGGTTCTTAAATATTGACTCTAGAGCTACACGCAAGACAAAACTAAGACCTGTGAGATATTGCATGCATAGTTGGGAAGTTGTATACAAGAAAATATCGCAATGACTGACAGTTAAAAACTCAATATATGAACAATGCAAGGCAGTTCGCTGCTGTGAAGCTGACAGAGCCCCACACACACTGTTGCCATGGCGCTGACGCTTATTGTGAGAAGGCAGTAGCAGTATCGTTACTAGCATTGTTGCCCTTACATGCGGCCAATACTTTGATTAATGGTCAATGTCAAAGTACAGCCTTTGGATAATGCAAGTTGCAAGACCAAAAATCGTTCACGCTCCATTGACACTCCGATGATGCTCCGTTGACTCTCTGTTGATGCTGCATTCACGCTGCATAGACGTTCCTTGTTAAGACATTATAGTGATGTTCCCCAAAGCATTTTGCCTAGAAAAGCGGCCGATAGTTCGATTATGGGTTGATGTGGTCGCACAGTCCTTGGATTATCCAACATGCAAGCCCCAAAATCATTGACACTACATGAATACTCATTCTTAGGATGGGGCAACGGGCATGTCACTTGCCTTTTTAGCTATAACACCGACCAATAAAGTGACATTGGAAGGATGTGTTCATATAGCCCTTCGATTGGTGAATGTGTAAGACTAAAAATCAATGATGCTCCATTTATGCGCCATTGACGTTCCATTGACGCTCATTCTTTGGACCAAGTGGTGATGTCCTCGCAAGCATTTTTGCCCAGAAAGGCGGCGTATAGATCAATTACAGATTACAGTGGTCACACAGCCCTTGGATTATCCATGATGCAAGGCCAAAAATCGTTGACGCTCTGTTGACTCTCGTTTTGAGGATAGGGCTACAAGTTTGTCACTTGCCTTTTTGGCAATAACGCCGACCAATCCATTTACTTTGGACGGATGTGACAATGCAGCCCTGTGATTGCTGCTTGTGGAAGACTAATAATCGTTGACGCTCAATTGACGCTCACATCAAACATGTCCAAATAGTGCACCTACTGTCAGCAATTGTATGCTATGAATTGTATAGTGATAATTGACAGCAAATATAGCTTTTCGCTGTATTATTGATTGCATCTACAAGCTTTGTTGTCTCTCAATATCTGATCAACTACTATCCACCGTATCAGGGTGATCGATGACGTGGCCCTATTAGATTCTCGTACATTCGGCCCTGAATATATGGCATATAGATCCTGCAACTAGTTTTTAATTAATATAGCCCGAGTTCATCACCTGTCCTTATCCAGCTCATTCTCCTCAATTTCCATGATGTACTATAATCAATTTCAAAAATCTCAACCATGTGAACCAGGTCTGTGAGGAGAGTTATACAGTCAAATACATGCAGGGATGCCTCATGATGGTTGTCATTCAGACAGATTCATATTGAGCACTGACCGCTCCTTCTATGACTCGTATGACATCACTGACTTGAATATTGTTAGTAAATTTCATCACTAATTAAGTTTTTGCGTTCTGGCTTAACACTAATTGGCCAGACAATATTGAGTTCATTGGTCAACTTACAGCCTGATTTCAAGTCTCGTCCTCTTGCATGGCGTGTACAACCCTTGCACATCCACAGACGAATTATTATGTCTCACAGTGTGGTCACTGAAGTTAAGAAATACCTGACACTTAGCGAAATTGGTGCATAAATAACATTTGTAATCGATGAGGTCAAAATACTAATCATCATATCTATACATCTGGCAAGTCTCGAGCCGTCACCAACAATTCCTGCCAATGCAATTTCTATATAGTGAGTAGCTTGGGCAGCCGTTCGCTGGGGTGAGTGCCTATGGGTTCAACCAGCATCTTTTCTCACTCGGTGATGAACTGGGCTTCATGTCAGGCGAACGAGACAATACGCATTTGGCTTTATGTGGCTTCCCTGAACTTAGCCTCATATGACTACTTGCTGGTCGAGGAGTCCCTGGTGGCATATGTGAGTGTCCAGGTACAATATCCACAGACTCCATTGGCTCCCCAAATGTTGTCGGAGCGGGAGAGGCAGATAGTTCTTCCGTGTGCAGATTGATGAATGCCGCAACTCACAATTCCGTTATGCCGTACGTTTTATCCCTTTCACGGAGGAAGTTGTCCTTGTCCCTCCATCCCAGCTGGGTCAATTCGTCAAGCTTCATCTGTTTCTGCCGAAATCTCTCCATGTGCTGCTGATCCATTTTAGATATTGTGCCCACCACCCTGCGGGGTTCGTCATCTTCGCTCAGCTTGCTCAGCTCTGTAACGGTATCATCCCAATCTTCCCCATCCTCCTCTTGGTCGGAGCTTGCAAGATGGCTTATACTGTTTCCGATAGCAATTATCATCTCCTCTAACATTTTTTTGGCCTCTCTTGTTGTCAATCCCACGTTTCCAGCATTTCTTATTTCTTCCTGCTCCTGCTTGATCGCTGCCTCTGCCTCTCCAAATCTCTGTCTTGCCACAGCGGTTTCTCTCTCAACATGATCCTCGATCCATATCTCTTTCTCTTCATTGCTTAGAAGATGCGTTTCCCTTCTTTTCTTCACTGCAAGCATCTTTTTGGATCGCAAACTGCGAAATGCCCCAAGGGCTCGGACAATTTATACTTCCAGACTGCTGTTACCTTCATTCGCTTGATGATATTGTCGTGTGGAACACTTCATCAATTCTCTGTATTTGCCCGCCAGATGTGGTGAAACATTCTTTTTTGGAGCATTGACCATTGTAGTTTGTGTTGACTATGTTGTTTGGCGAGATGTTGGATGTTGCATGATATGGACAATATGGGGGCAAGCTACGTCTTTTATGTCAAGGTTGGTACGTTTGATCAACTTGAACAAATCAAAGTCCATGTTGTGATCATCACTAAAACTGGAATAGTGATGCTAGCTGTACAACAGGAGATCATTTTGGGCCTTAGTTTCATGTAAGATGCTTGGGATTGCTTGAGACAAACATCACCAGACGTCCATTCCCTCGAGGAATGACCTGTGAATGACCAACAATCAAGAGATTTCGGCAGTCACAAACCTCTATGTCTTCCTGCAAACAAACAAACAACATTTGACCGACTTACTGCAAATTGCAGGACGGTTTGGAACCCCTGCAGCCTGCAGCCATGCGCAGCAGGATTCATCATGAGCAGAATGTGCAAGTTGTCTGTTATGTATGCCATTTTGAATTGAAGCTAACAATACATTCCACAGGACTTCCCACTTCTTTTCGTTATCATCTTCCTCTCCTACTCCCAAATAGCAAATCATCGCTACTGAACCACCTCAGCATGCTGAGAGTGGATTCGGATCTAGCCAATCGACAGGCGCTTGATCCAATGCGGCACTCGCTGGCACTCGCTGGCACTCGGCAACAGCGTAGACACAAGTTTGTCCACCGCAAAGCTGCCAAGGCAGCCACGGACATTATCACTGAGAATATACATGTTAAAATCCTCCCTAAAACCTGAAGCAGCAAGAATGAGGAGCAGCATGCAATTGGATATGAGTATATCCATATCGAGGTAAAGGGCCTTCAACTAACCGCATAACATACAGCAGGTATACGTGTAGAGCTACATGACCAATGTATCGCTGCCTGTAACGGGAAACCTCCGCAGTCGAACCAGCCATTTTTCCGCAAAGTCCAGGAGTCCAAACCTCATGATGTTGTCAGCTCTGGGATTGTGTTGTATAAATCTCGTGATATTGGTCCATGTGAGTGGACAAAACAGGCTTTAATCACGTTAGAGGAGGCTACGGAAGCGTATATGGTTGAGGTACTAGCCAAATCCGATTGTTAGAGGCTGCAACTAAGTTCTTGTAGGTTTTCAACATGTCTGCTACTATGGCAAGCCAAGGAGGTCGTGTCCAGCTGGAACAGTCCGACATGCTCATGGCATGCAATATGGCCAAAACGGCCAAAGGAGGCTTTTCAGGTGCCGCAATAAAGTAAACGCAATGCCAGATCTAGAAATCTCGCACCGAAGTGCGAGAAGAGAAGAAGCATGAAGTTCAGTTCCCTTGGCACTACAGGTTGATGGATGCGATAGAAAGACACCCAGCGATGCTTCATCACAACTATAAGAATTGATGCCTTCCCTGTCAGAATAGCACCGCACAGAATCCGCAGACACACCAGAGATGCAAAGAAATGGATGGACCTCTAACCGACCAACACAGACTGCCGACACCAGAACCGACACTATCCTCGCCCGGAACGCCACCTGCCCCCCCTGGCGACCATGAGGCAGCTCAAAGTTCCCAAATCGACCATTTGTCACCAGGATATGTGTATTCACATGCTCCTCTTCCCAGCACTCAATTTTTCAATCTTGATGTATATGCCCAGGACAGCCAGCCCGATACAGATTATTATCCAGATACGCTGAGTGTTGAAGGAACATCCACTGGTCAGTACACTATCTGCGGTGTGGTAATGCAGCTAGCATTCATTTTGCAGACAAGAGCAGTCTATTGAGCAAACCTGGCAGTGAGGACAAGCATTGTTTGAAAGGAATGGGATGTTTGATTCTATTATTATCTACAATTAGCGGACACTGTAAAGTATATTTTAAAGGATATATTTATATGTATTATTAAAGAACAATGTAGTGATCAAGGAGAATATCAATGAAAATGAGAGAAAGGCTGTCAAAACATTGTGAATGATGTAATATGCCAAATCAACAGAGTGCATATCGAAGATACGCCCGGTGCAAAATGAGTGTCAATGGAGTGCATTGATTCCAAGTGTCTTAAGTTAGGTGATTAAAAGTTGATTCGGTTGTGGTTAGACATAATGAAAGCATTGGCCGACTATCTCGGCAAAAATTATAGGGACACGCTCCCTACCCCACCCCAAAAATGAGTGTCAAAGAAGTGTTGATAATTTTTGGTCATGCATCCTGCGTAATCTGACGGGCAATAGGTCGCGGACAGCCATGAATAATGTATTCGCTGCCTCTATTGGCAAAAGAGATTGCAATACCCTCCCTGCCCCATCTTGAAAATGAGCGTCAATGGAGTGTCAACAATTTTTGGTTTTGCATCTTCGGTACTATGAGTGACGCTTGACTAAAAACATTGATACACATGGTGTTGGCAGCCTATATTGGCAGATGAGCAGGGGATATTCCCGCAACAGCCTCCAGGACAGTAACAACTTATTTCATGTACAAAGCTACCACCAATTATTCAGGAGCCTTTTAGCATACAGTAACAGTGAAAACGATGTATATAATCAACAACAGCCACATTGCGCTCTGATTAACCATCATGCAATGCCAACAATCGTTGACACTCCATTGACGCTCATTCTTAAGCTGATGCAGGGAACATTTACCTTTCTCTTTTTCTTATGACGGTGGCCAATACTTTGTTTATGGCTTTGTGGCACCTCCCACCCCTCAGAGTACCCAGGATACATGACCAACCCTAGTTGATGATCCGTTGACGCTCATTTTCAGGAAGGGGTCGGGTGTGCGCCTCTGTTTGTTTTGATCAATAAGGAGGCCAATACATCCAAAACAGACAGCACTGTACCAAAGTCAATATCTTGCGATTAGCAGCAGCATATCTTAATGCGACAATACATAGTGAAATCCGAAATGCAGAGCCAGAGATTCGAATCGACTGGTATAGCCAAACCCAGCGAAACCCGCTCGTTCAAAGGTATGGGTCTGGATTCGGCCGGCCTAGATGTAGCCGGTCGGGTTTTTCGATTGGTCATGAATCGAACTGACCCGTTTTTGCAGTCCATACCCGGTCCTGTTGCCAACGCTATCATCTGCTACATCTACTTCTCATACTGAACCTTCTTCTGGATCACCTGGGAGACACCCCATTAGCCTCCCGATGAGATGATTTCGACTGCCAGCAGAAGCAACGAAAACAGAGGTCATAGGGATTGCGGATATGCCCCCAAAGCAGGTGAATTCCTACAATAGAAATGACAAAGATGATAAGAGCAATGATTTGTAGGACTTGGGCGGTACTGTAGAAACATGCCCAATCAGCCCAAAGCAATCAGTATTCTCCCTGAGGCAATTTGCCTAAAGGATGGTTCATGCTGACAATACTCCATTCAACAAGTGGAAAAACGTATGGGTGGCAGGTTGCTACTGAAACAGCATACATCCATTTTCCGTGGGCAGAAATGTTTGTAACAGCCTTGAGATGGACCACTGTACTCGGACGCAACAGTTGTAGATATCTTGGCAATATTCAAGCACTGGCTGCCATTGGATAATGTTGATAATGCTGAATGGATTTGCAGGAACTGGATTGAGATGTTTTTAAAGAGATATGCAAGCGGTATTTGGGAAAAAAGGAACAAGGGTAGGCGAGGTGCAATGAAACTGGTAATAGATTTGGGATAGGGTGCAGGCTAGCAGGCAAGAGGTAACCTCCAAGAATTGCCAAATACAATATTCATTGTTGTGATTTGCTGGGTGTCAAACAGCAACAATAACATTGTATCCCCCAAACGACTGCAAGCCATGTGTACAGGTGTGAGGCAGTGCGAGGAGCTGATGAATTTCATGGACAGAAATGGAGGCCTGAAAGAGCCATACAATCTAAGAATGATGAATAAGTGCACATTGGAGCAAAATGAATTAGATGAGAAGTATATGTGATAATTTACACACGGGCATATGATGAATGACCGCATATATGGCCAGATTTTGTTCAACTGTAGGCTTTCAAATGAGGTCAAGTTGAAACTTGGATACAATTTGAAAATATTTTCGGTAGACATGAGGAGTGCTGCAGTGAAGAAGATTGCCGAATATGTATTTAGACCAGCAAAGATAATTCCTGCTAGCTGTATTAAGGCTAGATGTGTGCATCTGCTAATCATTATACATGGACTTTAGCAAGTTGGGAAGAGAGTTGAAGTGAGGTGGGAGAGGAGTGTGGTCGGAGAGGAGAGTGGTGGGCCAGGGAATTATACTTGTATTAATGTAGGTTCTGATTGAAAGAATCGAATTGATTGTAATCCATAAAGATATATTCATTCCACTGGTTGCTTGTCTGTGAAATACCTAACATTGCAATGAATTTCAGGAGTGCTGGAGAATGAGCCCAGCTGCCCCGCTTGGATGAGAGCAACTGAAAGAGATCATTGAAGACGAAAAGAAAACAGACAAAGGCGCCCAAGATGTTCAGGAGCAACTAGAGAAAGGTGAGGTGGTCTTCAATCTAGATAATAGCAGTTTAGTAGTGAATTGTGCTCTTGATCCAATGAACAAAGAATTCGAACAGCACTCTCTTGATGAGTCAGTCAGGCTACTGAATACCCATCCAATTCGCCAATCGAAAGCTGATCGACTCTGTGGTGAGAAGTGTCAATTCCAGGCCAGTCCAGAATCAAGTTTCTGCCTTACCAGGTTTGGGGAATCTCAATCATTGTTAGGACATTGTTTTGGGATTCAGATATGCTAAGACCGCTGGTGGCAGATGACATGGGTCTTGGCAAGTCATATACATCAGTGGCAGTGGCAATGATGTGCACATTGCTGACTGAGATGGTTGTTATAGGTTGCTGCTGACAATGTTGTGAGGGAATACCCTTAAAGTGTCGATGAATATAGAGCAAAATGAATATCGAGGGATTGTCAGTGAAGAACCGAAGTGGTACTGGTTGGAGAGGGTGAATTCAGTGCCCTGCCTCCTCTAGAGATACAGACAACTCCAGCTCAGGGGCATCTACCACTGCCATTAGCTCTTGAACCCATCCGTGCAGTTACTACGCCAGACGTGGCAGCGAGATTCGAGACTTTCATCGAGGAGATAACATATCAGATCAACTTCGAACTGGCGCCCATGTTGCATGCAGAATTTGCACTTCTCTGTCACATGGATCAGAACACCAGTATCAATGAGCTGGACAACTGATTCGATATGCAGCTTGTTTCATATGATAATTTGACATCAAGAGTCAAACCTTCACGTACTGGCAAACTTGCATACTGTGCAGGGAGATTTGGGATTTCTGATGAGTCTCATCGGGCACAATACAAAAAACAGTATGGGCTGCCAAATTGTGATGAATGCGGGAATTGGATTCAAACTTCAAGTTGAAGGTATGCCTGGATTCCATTCACTCTATGAGTTGTGTTATCAGACAATGTGGCTGTTTTCGGATGTGCCTGAAGATCCAGTGGATGACAGTGTGATAGAAATGAATTGTGCAGAGGCATTGCACTCCACTGTGTAGAGTTTGTGGCATGCTATCCACACTGAATCCAAAGAAGCCTGTCATGATGCGGCACTCCGGGTGATACCCATTGCAAATCCTCGGACAATAAGGAGGTTGTTGGGATTGAAACTAGCCAATGGCTACCCACTCATTCCGATACAAAAGAACAATGCACACCTCCTTGACCTTGGTGGGTTGAGGAAGAGCAAGCAAAACTGAAGGACCTTGTGGACAGACACACTTCACACAGTGCATTAGGAGCATGGAGGGTTCCTAGAAGTTGGCTATCATATACTGTCTGTTGGGTTGGGAGACACCGAGGATTGCAACATGTCCAGACAATGGCATATTGAATGCCCACACAATTCTTGTGTGCTTTCAGCGATATTTTCATCGAGGAGAGAGAGATTTCTGTCAAGGCTTGTCAGTGAAGCTGCAGAGTATCCGAATTCTGAACAAGACGACACATTTTGACAGGCACTCCTCCCGGTACAAGAGAAAAATTAATCTGCACACCCTGGTTCATCTCCTCCATAACAGGGGGCGCAATTTTGTCTTCTGCCTGGTCAGGTTTGTCAAATGAAGTGGCAGCTGACAAAGTGTTTTGCACATCATGTGGATAATCCACGTCAATGCTGGAATGGGCAATGATGGACACACAGAAATGCGACTCGAATTCCAGAATTCCATCCAGTCAACATCTCATAGCTGCAACCCATGCTGTGACAACACATAAGTTCTGGGTATCAAATGAGCAGTAGCAGGTATTTGCATGAGTTGTCCGGCTAAGGCACAACAGAGTACCAGATACAAGGTTATAGAATACGTATCCTGGTGACGATGATAACCACCCAATTCATCTCCTCCAACATTCTGGTGTGGCCCAAATGATAGATCTACAAAGCTTGATAAGTCAACTGAACATCACAACATTGATGATTTACCAGATTCTGGAGTCCTGTGAGGACAATACGACACTGCTGACAGAGTATTGAAACACGTTGCAGTGTGATGAACAATCATGTTGGATTGTTCAGATGGTGCATTGAGGTACGCCTGTGTAGACATTCCACCAACATATCTTCTTAACCTATACACTTAGTCCAAAAGGACATGTGTACGGCACAGTATCCTCGATAAATGAAACCTTTCTCATTGGCATTTTGAGGTGAATCAATGTGCTTATATTGGAATTGTTTGGTTTTATATGAAGAATGGCTAGAGTGGGATTTCATTGGTTTACTTGATGATTAGTAAGGAACAATATGAGATGAAGTCAATTGACAAACTACATTACAAGTTCCCGGCTGGCCAATCTTATGATAAATGACAAGACTCAACTTTGGAGAATGATGCAACAAAGGGCTATGAATCATTTCTCAGTTGCAAATGTGAGCTGCAACAGAAACCTGTGGCTACATACACATTTCACAGTTGAACAAGTTAAAAAAGCATAATTCAACTACATTCGTGGGCACAAGTCAATCCTCAGAATATGTCATGAGGCTCGTTATGACAGATCGATCGCTGTGTATTCGCCAATTCCGGATAGCAATCATGTCAGTCTAGGTGATATTGAGTAGCTATATCGGGATATGAGACACAGACTTGCTGATTCATGGCAAATCTGCAGCTTTTGCTGGCATATCATCGAAGTTCAGTTGCACTGGAGAATAATCTGCATATTTCTTGAGTCATATTTTCACAGATCCAGCAGAGCATATTGGCCAATCCAATTTGGGAATAATGACAACTGAGGCAATATTGAGTAGTTGAATGAGAATCTGAGACACAGCTCGCTCATTCGTGGTAACAACGCTGTGTTTGCTGGCAGATATTCAATGTTCAGCATCAGTGGAGAGTCCTGGGATCATATCATTATGACTGATAGTTCACTGCATATGCGCTGATGCCGTTTGGCAATACACACAGTCTTCACAACAATAAGTATCTGTGTCAAAATCTTCATGGGAATGCCGCAGCTATTGCTGGTATATGCCCGATGTTGCAGTGTACCAGAACCTCCTGGTTATATCGTTATGTCATATCCAGAACACCATATTTACCAATCCCATTTGGCAACAAAGACAGTTGGTGATATTGAGGACCTGTGTCAGAATATGAGACATGGGGTCATTTATTCATGATTACCCTGCAGCTTCTGCTTGAATATCATAGACATTAATAAACACCACAGATCTGACTCCCAGAGAGTTGAATGCTGAGACACAGTGCCGGTATGCATGGCTCTGCTGACACTTTCTCTGCTGGGTATTTCCTGACCTCCCATTGAAGTTCAGGCACAATGGAGATCTTGAATTCAGTCCTGTATGACGTTCTTGGATTTGTGTGAAGCCAACTTAGACATGATGCAACTCATTCTGGATGTATTATTCCAGCCCAGGGAGGCCTCAAGAGCCATTAATAATCCACTGAAGTGCATGTACCCCAGTCTGTAGTGCACTATATATTTTGGTTTGCTTTATTCTCATCATATTTTCTTTGACTCTGAAACTGCGGACACAGTGTGCACAGATTGTCATCTATCCAGAAATGTCACATTGAGGTGCATGAGGTTCATCCCGCACCACTGCTGTTAATGAATGGAACTATGCTTGATCCGTATGTAAAGTCCATTGCTAAAATACTTTGACTACCAGCTCTGTGTCAATTATCTTATGCAGGATGGTAGCCATGGCAAAACTAAACCATAAATGCACAGAGCTGGCCAATTACAAACCTCACTTTGCTCGATATTGACTTAGTAGTATGTTGGGCCCGGTGCTTCCAAATCCTAAAATGGCTTCTGCGACTTCATGCCCTGTCAAAAGAGCTGGAGCCTGAGAGCAAATATCTGGAAACACAGATTCTGCTCAGCAACTCTGCAACATGGCTGGCAACTAGCGCTTACCCATGTACCGCACTTTCTTGATGCAGCCTAAGTTCTCAATGCTCTGAATACAGACTTAACTTGATTGTAACTAAATGTATGTTTGGGCCACCAAAACATTTATCTCAAAATTCATTGTGTCAACTGATGTCCAACCAGGGCGAAGTTAGAATGGAGGGATTAGTGAAAGATGAAAGTAAAAAAAGACAGCTTCGAAGAGCACAATTAACTGTCAGAATCTAGCTAGCCAGCTATCCCCAGCCATTCAATCCAACCATAGCCATTTGAACTTCAATACACCTCAATTCCCTGGACCTGTATTGATGCAATCCTTCTGCTGCCCACTGTGAGATGACATCTCACTATGCAGTCATACCATTGTGGTATATAGCTATCAACTGAAACATTAATTTCAAGTTATACTTTTTGTTGTGAGATTTGGAATGAATGTGTGAAATGACAGTGTGCGATTTACTACATTCTAGGTGCAAAATCAGCATGGGAGGAAGCATTGAGGACCCATTTATTAGCAATCGCAGCATTGACGAGTGCTTGATTCGATAAAATACCCCTTGATTATCCATAGCACCTTACCATTCTTTCTCTACATCTGTATCTCTCCTTTCTTTACCAAATTCTCTCCCTTCTCCACTCACAGCAACATTGTTGTGAAGGATATTCTGCAGACACACCCCAGATGGATGGGTGAAAGGGAGGATATGCTTCCAATATTACCTTCTCGACTACTAACTCAGATGCAGCATCATCATTCAGTTGACTATCTGGAGTATACATGTGTCCATCCTGGGGACATACCACATACACAGATTCATCTTTCTCCTCAATCAAATACAAGCTCACAAAGAACTCTTGCAACTCAGCCGCCACTCACACCGTCCCCTATATATTGAGGTCTGCAGATTCTCAATGCTGCAACATATCTATGACATGCAGCCATCTCAAATGCTCGACCATTCACCCATACTTACTACTTTTACAGGAGTTGTAAACAGGGGCATATGGTTGCATTCAGGTTCTGAGTACACCATTTGGCCAGCACCAAGGGTTGGTTAGTGTCACCAGGTTTCTTCCCATGTGTCAGGTTGAGGTGTTTCCGGTTGTATTCTATGTGCATTTGGGTTAGCCAACCAACAGTTCTTGCATCAATACAGAGTGATGTTGATTGGAGTTTCTATCATTTGGTGTCGGGAATGCATCTAGTCTGGCACACCTCAGGACATCCTAAATCCCAACTACAGGCTGCCATCATCAACAGAATTACGAGCCTGTGATGTGATCTCTCCTGAGCACTGTCAAGGAACGCTGCGAAATGCATCCTCCTCGACTATGTGCAACCTCTTTCACCATTTTTCCAGCTATTCTATTGCACTTAATCTTATATTTACTAATTATTCACTCTCTCCTACATTCCCCCACTTTCTGTCTCCATTATACCCAATGGAATCTATGCCCAGCCAGATGAGGAATCACTACTCACAGAGAAATCAAGAAGCACACCTTCAGACAGCACTCGCATTCAAGAAAGCAGCCAATGTTCATTGTCCTACAAATGTTTGCCTTCCAATCGTCTGCCTTTACGAATTGTATTGTGGTCGACAAACGTCCCAGATATCATTGAACAGCCAGGATGATGATACAGGTCTGGAGATCGGTGATGATGAAAGTGAGGGCACCGCAGAGTCCACCATACTGTCCAACATTGGAGATGTCGAGTTGGATCACAAACAGGAGGTCCTACATCTAGGCCAGGGGCTCCAGGACAATTCATAATGAACTACAATGGTTCCACTGCAACAGAAATGAGGCCATTCCAATGCTTATATTGCACACCCTCCACTTCCAGATCTACCAACTCCAGCTTGGGCAATGGCACAAACAGTGTTCAAAAGCCTAAAGTCGACTGTCCTCAACAAAGTATGAGAGTTTGACCATGCACAGCGCACCAAGGTGCTCCCACTCACCCAAGTGGAGTGGACAACAGATTGTTCCAAATCCCACGGCCTGTGGACATCAGAGCTTTCCACAACACCAAAACACATCTTTTGGGGTTGCGAATGGGTTCACAGTGGCCATCGCATTGACGAAGACTACTTGGGCATTATTAGCGGATGGGAAGTACTTGATGATTGATCATGCCTGGAAAGTTGACACTGAAGCTATGGATTTTCAGTGGTGCTCCTGTAGGTACACCATCTGTGTGTCGATTGCCCAGCGGTCCACCTCACAAGAATGATCAGTCACTACGAGAAGCTGTATGTGTTAGAATCTGTTCAATGATAATCTGTAAAACTTCCAACATTGATAACACCCTAAAATACACATAGTGTAAACTAAAGAGTAGTGCTATTGAGGAATGCAAGATGGATGGAGCTTGTTGAACTGTTGTCCATAGTTGCCGGTTGAATTTAGACTCTGTGATTAAGATTAAGATCCTGGGTAAAGAGCTCATGTTTGACGATGCATATCTATAACAGGTCATGGATGATATGAAATCATGGTTAACCACAATGGAAGTTCAGGATTCAATTTAGCATCAGTTCTTCTTCACCACCAATAACTTGGGGTGGCAGCCTACTTGATTCTAGTTTGCTCAACCTCTCGCTCTGGAGAGATTACCGCTAGCGGCTGCAGCTATGGATTGTGCGCTGGCTGAATATACCAGTGTGAAGAAATTGATGGTTATGTTGTCCCAAGATGAATATGGAGGTACAATTCGCTCATCCCCTGTGATGAATTTTACTCTAGAAGCCACAGCACTCATCGATCACACATTTGTTGGATGCTTCATACCTCCCCTGTGGCACAGCTACAATAGAATAGACATCCCGTAATTGCTGTCAGTACTCTTCAGCCTAACTTAGTTCACTTCTAGTTCATTCGGCACTCAATTCCTCCTCTTCTGGTGCTTCTCTGCTTGGATAGACACTCCTCAATCCCCACTGCCTGGATTGGAGCTCCTCAATTTTATTACATGGTGCAAAACCTCTCCGGTCGGTGCTTAGCAGCAAGGATGGGAGCTCATCCACCCCCAGCAGTGTGCCTCAGTCTGGATTGTTGCACTCCTTACCCCCCCTTCTTGGCGTTCCGCCGCTGGGATAGGCACTCCTCAATCACCATGGGTGCTCCTTTTGCTGGTTTGCCAGTCCTCAATTTGATTCGGTGCTGCATACACCCTCCCACTTTTGGTGCTTTTCCCCAGGAATTGCGCGCTCCTCCGGTCAAATAGGCACTCCCCAATCACTGTCATTGCTCCTCAGCCTAGATTGGCACTGATCTTTTTCATTCTGCGCTCCTCCAATACCTTCTCTGTACTTCTCCATTCCACACAGTACTCCTCATCTGGCACATCACTTGTCCTGGTAGATGTTCCCCTTTTTCGTCTGAATATATCATATTGGCTTTTGAACCCCCATTCTTCTCTACACCTAGCTAACATCTCATTACACCTTTGATAGATATCAAAAATTCAGCCAAATAAGATTAGAATTCAATTTCACCAACTCGCCTAGTACGAATTATCAGCATGTGCAAGGAGCACCTGCAGTTTTTCTGCCCAGTTGATGAATTGTGTCTTCCTGCATGTCTCAGCCCTGATGAGATGGCAGGAGATGTCAAAACCATTGACACCATGTTTGAATGATATCATTCGATTACTTAGTTGGGTTATTGTTTTAGTGTACCTGCTTTTATCTTCTGAATCACTTGCCTGTTTCTTTGGTTCCTTAATGTAGCAATGCAAAAAATAGAAAGTTGAAGAAGATGATAGCTTGTATAAGTATAATTGAGAAGGATAATTAACAATGATGCATGCCTCATTTTTGCTGTGGAGGGTAAATTCATTCCCCGTATACACCTGATTATTTTCAGATACCGCTTGATTTCCTCCAAATGATTCTCAATAAGCACCCTGGCATCTCTCAGAGTGTGTACTCGATTCCTGTGTGTGTTTGCCGACACTGCCAGGTGCAACCAAAGTTATCTCTGGAGCTCTGACATGTCTCCAAACTTATCTCAATTGCCTTCATAGTACTCCTTTACCAGTGATCAGAGATCCAAGTTACTCTTAATGCTGGCCAGAATACCCTCCTAGGGTATGATTCTCTCCCGCAATTCGATCTTCTATGTTTGCATGCCACATACTCTCACATACTCTGGGTGGCTCCCAGTCACTAAAACACAGTTTGCTCATGTATGAAGAATACAATGGAGTATGTCCAGTTTTATAACCGGATTCTGGATGAGATGATTTATTGTATTTACTTTGATAGATGATAATGGAGATAAATCACAGTACTGGAAGATACAAGAATGGAATGTTGAAATGTGGCAGATATTCAAGTGACCATTGATAAAGCAAAGGAAACAGGGGTTAAACAACTATAAATAGGAAACGCCCATGCAGACAATCTAGTCAACTGCATACTAAATACAGTACTTATAGCTTGAGAAGTTGCAGAGAAAGCAGAGGAAGAAGTAAAAGACAGTAGAAACTGACTAGCAGTATTACAGCAAGTGGTAAGAATGGTAATCATATTCTGCTCATGGAACCAAGTCTCTGGAATACAACACAGATTCACCTCTTTCTATCTTCAGCTTAACTGGCTATCAGACTTCAAAGATAGACATCATATGGAAGCTGAGTATGACATTACCAACTACTGATGGAAAGAATTTGAACTACATAGTTATGAGATGAAATGACCAGAATCAGCAATGGTGCCAGTTAGTTGTGCGGTAACACAGATGATAGAATTGATAGTAGTGGCAGTGGCATTATCACAAATGGAAGGATGGGAATAATATACCCTTCTTGAACACAATAAGATGGCAGACAGGTGAATAGCATCAGGCTATCCAAATAGCCTACAACATGCAATACAGGTATTATTTGCCAACAGCACAAAGAGACATATCTGTCCATAGATACTCTATTCAATTTTGAATATAAGTAGTTAGTACTCACTATTACTACAAGGCCATGTAGTCACTTTCAAGGTGATATCCAATCTGTTATTACTTCAATAAGATTACTTATTACCAATGAAGGGTTAGCTACTTCAGAAACTATAAGTAGCTAAACTGTACCCAGGGAGATCATCTATCATGTCTTTATCCAGTACAGCAACTTTCCATGAGTAATATCAGGCATTGCTGTATTGTAGAGAATGATACTGCTTGTGGCCAACTTCTATATTACAACATCATTGAAAGCAAAAGCCATACAACTACTATTATCAACATATAAAGACAGAATATTAAACAGTTTTGTAGCAATAATCAGGGCAATAAACCTTGACAGTTATATAAGCACTGCATATTATGATACAGTAAATAGTACTACTAGACAGTTAACTATCTGTAAATGTGGTAAGGAAGTATTTGAGTCTAGACAACTACAGTGGATATCAAAGCAGAGGTGTTTGCGGATGTGTTGTACGGTGTCCGGTGTCCTGTGTCCTGAATCTCTCTATTGACCTAAACTCACTGACTCTCGCTAAGTATAATTGACACGTACACAAGAACTAAAGTGATGCGGCTCCGCCGCGCACAACCCTAAACCAACCCACGTGATGACCGCACTCAAATCCGTCCCCACACTCCTCCAGGGCGGTATCACGACCGTCAGTGCTAAACTCTAAAGAAAAACGAAGATAGAGCTTTGCCTGAAGCTCCTCCCAAACGACACCAAGCCCAGAATTCCTCCCAAACAATCAACCGTGCCTAGAGCTCCTCCGAAACAATTAACCGTGCCTGGAGCTCCTCCGAAACAATTATCCCCTCGCTCGATATCTCTTTCCTGCAACTTTCACATCCAGCCGGAATAACCCTCCAATCTGGCGTGCCACGCCCACAAGACTTCCTTGACCACGACCTTGACCTCGAGCACTGTCTCTTGGCGCTTTGTCGTATATCTTGATTCCGTAGCCATTGACTGGGACAATCTGCAATCCCCGATCCATAAGCCGTGATTGTGACAGCGAGTTGTGTGCTCCTTCGATATGCAAGACGTTTCTCACAACAACCTCATGATTTCGGCGGTATCCTGGCAGCCGAAGCCTCAATCGCACGTCTCCATATCCGATGGCCTTGCCTGCGACCCTTCCAGCAAAGTCGTGAATTTCCCGCTCTTCTCGCTTGGTATACTCTGTGTACCGTTCGAACTTTCTCCGATCACCGCAAATGTGAGAAGTGGTGGCACAATCCAAGTACCAGCCCTCCTTCTCAGGGGATCTGCCAGTGACTGTCATCCAATAGTTCTCAATTGATGTTGTCGTTGTCGTTGCCGCTGCCGCTGCCGCTACCGCCGTCTCTGTCGGTGCTCCGCTCTCCAACGGTGCAGTGCATGGACAATACCTCGCAATGTGCCCTATCTTATGGCATCTGTAGCACTCCTGAGTATCCCTCCAATTCGTACGGCGATGCTTCTCACTCTCCGAACTACTACCATCGCTCTCACTACCGCTATCACGGGTCTTCCGGGACTTCCGAGTCTTTGAATTCCGCTTCTCGCTCTTCGTCCGCAACTTTGAGAACATGGCTGCCACCTCCGAATCGTCGTCCTTCTGTAACCGCGCTTCGTGGGCTTTCATTTTCGTGACAATCTCCTCCGGTTTGTCGGCCATGGTGTCGATCTTATCGTACATCAACTGGGTGAAAAACCTCCAATCATCATCCTTAGGTATACCCTGCATCAGGTAGTAGCTGTGCTCGCTCTTTGGCATCGTACCGCTACCAGTCGAACTGTCGGCGCAGAGGTTGAAGTCGTTCACATACCCCTGGATCTTCGATGCGTATTCCTGCACATTCTCGCAATCCCTCAACTTCACAGCTGACATTTCGTCTCGCAAAGCCCAAACATTCAGCTTCACCTTCGACTTGTAGTCCTCCTTCAGCTGATCCCACAGCGCCTTTGCGTCTTTCTGAACGCCATACTGCTGCTGCAATGACCGCTCCATCGCGAGGAGAATGG